>JAAIGE0100514349.1_pt1 | contig 52318 bp, 48 predicted proteins | sample 6487951 | NCBI WGS metagenome assembly JAAIGE01 (sample SAMN13974128, study PRJNA590717) | phyllosphere metagenome | biome: tomato field; feature: multiple bacterial spot infested tomato fields; material: tomato leaves; isolation source: leaves from tomato fields | host: Solanum lycopersicum ...
TGTCGCCGACGGCGACCAGCACTTCGATGACCGGAATTCCGGAGTAGTCGCCGATATCCGGCACCAGCGCTTCAACCGCACCACCGCTGGCGGCCGGGGCAGCCGGCGCAGCAGCGGCGGGGGCCGGTGCGCTCTGGGTGGCGGCAGCCGGAGCCGCTGCCTTGGCCGGTGCCGGGGCGGCAGCTGCCGGCTTGGCAGCCTCGCCTTCAGCCACTTCGATCAGCGCCACGACCTTGCCCTCGGACAGGGTGTCACCGACCTTGACTTTGATCTCCTTGACCACGCCGGCGACGGCCGACGGCACTTCCATGGTGGCCTTGTCGCTTTCCAGCGTCACCAGGCCCTGGTCCTTCTTGACCGTGTCGCCGACGGCGACAAGCACCTCGATTACCGGGATATCGCTGTAGTCACCGATATCGGGGACAAGTGCTTCCTTGATTTCGGCCATGGGGATAACTCCGGCAATCTGGTGTAGGGAAACGTCTATTGTGCGGCCAGCGGGGGCCAGCGCCAACCGTTACAGGTGTTTTCAGTACGCACGCAGCCGGGACACGCTGTTGCCCATGGGCTGCGGCTGCATCCAGTCGGTAGCGTATTGTCCGGACGATGTCCGCTTCATGTCGCCAGTGCGTCGGCCACCGGCTGCCAGGCCAGGCGCAGGCGCGGCAACGACCACGCGGCATTGGCCGGGCTGGTGGATGGCAGCGCCAGCAGCGTCGGAGGGGCCTCCAGACGGGGCAACACCCAGCGCTGGAACGCCTGCAGCGACGCACCGCCGTTGCAACCGATCAGCTCCAGCTCAGGAAGCGAAGCGATCAGTGCCGGCAGCGCATTGGGCACTTCCGTGCCACGCACGATGTCGGCATCCAAGCTGCCGCGCCGCTCGCACTGGCCAATCACATCCCACAGGCCGACCTTTGCCGCCATCAGTGCCTGCAGCCGTTGTTGGTAGGCCAGTCCTGCGTCGAAGCCGCAGATATCGGCCAGCAACGGCCAGAAACGATTGCGCGGATGGGCGTAGTAGCGCTGCTCCTGCAATGACGCAACGCCGGGCATCGAGCCCAGCAGCAGCACCCTGCAATCCACGTTCACCTGCGCTTGCAGGCCGATGCACAACGTTGCTTCGCTCACATCTTCTCCAACTGCATGAATGCCACCGATGGCCGAAAAGCCCATGAAAACAGGCTTTCCGCTCCAGTCGCTGAACAAGGAAAACTATTTTTTAACGCGCGTCGGATTCGATTCATGTTGGGGCGACTACGGTGTGCTCGCCCCGCAACCGGGGGCCCAAAACAAGAAACATTAGGAGATACCCCCATGCGCTCCATCCGTATCCTGAGTCTCGCCCTGCTGACCTCCGCCGCGTTCGCGCCGGCCGCTTTCGCCCAGGACAGCAGCACCACCGATACCGCTTCGGGCAAGCATTTTGCCGTTGTTGGCGGCATCTCGCTGCTGGAACCGAAGAACGACCCGATCACCGGCGTGAAGAAGACCGATGGCGGCCCGGCGCCGACCGTCAGCTTCAGCTACTACATCAACGACAACTGGGCCGTTGAACTGTGGGGCGCTGCCGACAAGTTCGACAACAAGTTCAAGGGTCCGGACAACGCCCGCCTGGGCTCGGTCGAGCAGCAGCCGATCGCGCTGAGCGGCCAGTACCACTTCGGCCAGGCTGACAACGTGTTCCGTCCGTTCGTGGGCGTGGGCTACTACCAGTCGAGCTTCAGCAACGAGAAGCTGGGCAACGGCGCTGACAGCGACATCCGCTTCAAGGATGCCAAGGGCGTGATCGGCACCGTCGGTGTGGACATGAACATCAACTCCACCTGGTTCGCCCGTGCCGACGCCCGCTACATGCGCTCGCGCCCGGACGTGAAGGTTGGCGGCGAGAAGATCGGCGAAGCCAAGATGGATCCGTGGACCGTCGGCTTCGGCATCGGCGCCCGCTTCTGATCCAGGCTGTACCTGCTTCACTGATGTAACGCGACGGGCCCTTCGGGGCCCGTCGTCGTTTCCGTCACCCGCGTTCTGTAGAGTCGACTGACAGTCGGCTCTACACACAAACAGGATGCGGAGGCGCAATGCATGAAGTCGACCTGCTGGTGATCGGTGGCGGCATCAACGGTGCCGGCATCGCCCGTGATGCCAGCGGTCGTGGCCTGCGCGTGCTGCTGTGCGAGCAGCATGACCTTGCTGCGCATACCTCCAGCGCCAGCAGCAAGCTGATCCACGGTGGCCTGCGCTACCTGGAGCAGCGCGAGTTCGGCCTGGTACGCAAGGCATTGGGCGAACGCGAGGTCGTTCGCCGCCAGGCCCCTTACCTGGTCCGGCCGCTGCGTTTCGTGCTGCCCTGGGAACCTCACCTGCGCCCACGCTGGCTGCTGCGCACGGGCTTGTGGCTCTACGACCACCTGGGGCCGCGCAGCCCCGCCTTCCCTGCATCGGGTGCACTGGATCTGCACCAGGACCCGCTGGGTGCACAGCTCTCGCCATCGCTGCGACAGGCGTTCAGCTATGCCGATGCACAGGTCGATGATGCGCGTCTGGTCATCCTCAACGCGCGGGATGCCGCGCAACGTGGTGCACAGGTACGGGTCCACAGCCGCTGCGTCGACCTGCGCGCCGAACAGGGCCGCTGGCACGTGACGCTGGAAACAGCCGACGGCCAACAGCAGGCGGTGATCGCCCGTGCCGTGGTCAATGCCGCCGGTCCGTGGGCAGGCGGCCTGTTGGATCGGATGCAGCCGCGCAGCGCCGGCCCTGCCCTGCGCCTGGTGCAGGGCAGCCACATCGTGCTGCGCCGCGCCTGGCCTGACGACAGTGCCTGCCTGCTGCAGCAACCCGATGGCCGCGTAGTGTTCCTGCTGCCGTTCGCCCACGACCACCTGCTGGTTGGCACCACCGACACCGACTACCGCGGCGACCCGGCACGCTGCAGCGTGCTGCCTTCGGAGGTCGCCTACCTGTGCGAGGCCGCCAACCGCTATCTGCGCGAACCGATCAGCGCGGCAGATGTGGTCTGGCAGTTCGCCGGGGTGCGTCCGCTGCTGGCCGACCCCGACCCGCGCGCGGCAAAGCTGAGCCGCGACTACCGCCTGCAGCTGCAGGTTGATCCGGCACCGGCGCTGCACGTGCTGGGCGGGAAACTGACAACCTATCGGGTGCTGGCCGAGGAAGCGCTGGAGCTGCTGCGCCCGGACCTGTCGCAGATGGGAGCGGCATGGACGGCCACCGGCGAACCACTGCCGGGCAGTGACTGGGGGGACGCCGCTCAGGCGTGCTCACGCTTGCTGGCTTTGGCGCCGTGGTTGCCAGCGGACATCGCGCGGCGCTGGGCCGAAGCCTACGGCAGCCGAAGCCTGGCGTTGCTGGAAGGCGCACAGAGCATGGCCGATCTGGGCGATGCGTTCGGCGCTGGACTGCATGCGCGCGAGGTGGCGTTCCTGTGCGAGCACGAGTGGGCGCGCAGTGCCGAGGACGTGCTGTGGCGGCGGAGCAAGCTGGGCCTGCGGCTGGATACCGCGCAGGTGGCACGGCTGCAGGAATGGATCGATAGACGGTAGAGTCGAGCTTGCTCGACTGACATGAAAAGCAGTCGAGCAAGCTCGACTCTACCAACACCGTCGCTACCGGAGACGCTGCATGACGCCCCGCTACGTGCTGGCCATCGACCAGGGCACCACCAGTTCGCGCGCGATCCTGTTCGACCATGCCGGCGACATCGTCGGCAGCGCGCAACGCGAGTTCGCGCAGATTTTCCCGCAGCCGGGCTGGGTCGAGCATGACCCCCGCGAGATCCTCACCAGTGTCTATGCCACGCTGACCGAACTGCTCAGCCGCGGGCAGATCGACCCGCGCCACATCGCCGCACTGGGCATCACCAACCAGCGCGAAACCACCGTGGTCTGGGACCGCTCGACCGGCCAGCCGATCCACAATGCCATCGTCTGGCAGTCGCGGCAGAGCCACGCCATCTGCGAACGGTTGAAGTCCGAAGGCCATGAAGCGCTGGTTCGCGAGCGTACCGGCCTGTTGATCGATGCCTATTTCTCGGCCACCAAGATCCGTTGGATCCTCGACCATGTGGAGGGCGCGCAGCAACGCGCCGAACGCGGCGAGCTGATGTTCGGCACCATCGACAGCTGGCTGGTGTGGAACCTGAGCGGTGGCCAGGCGCACGTGACCGACTACAGCAATGCCGCGCGCACCCTGCTGTTCAACATCCACACGCTGGACTGGGACGACGACCTGCTGGCGCTGCTGGACATCCCGCGCGCGATGCTGCCGCAGGTACGCGACTCCAGTTCGGTGTACGCGCACACCCGGCCGCAGTTCTTCTTCGACCATCCGATTCCGATCGCCGGCATCGCCGGTGACCAGCAGGCAGCGCTGTTCGGCCAGGCCTGTTTCCAGCCGGGCATGGTCAAGAATACCTATGGCACCGGCTGCTTCATGCTGATGCATACCGGCGCGCAGGCGGTGCGCTCGCGCAATGGCCTGCTGACCACCATCGCCTGGGGCCTGGACGGGCGCGTGGAGTACGCGTTGGAGGGGTCGATCTTCGTCGCCGGTTCCGTGGTGCAGTGGTTGCGCGATGGACTGCGCATGATCGAGCGCGCCAGCGACAGCCAGGCGCTGGCCGCGCAGGTTCCCGATAGTGGTGGCGTGTACCTGGTGCCGGCTTTCGTCGGCCTGGGCGCGCCCTACTGGCGCAGTGACGTACGCGGGGCGATGTTCGGCCTGACCCGTGGCACCCGCAAGGCCCACTTCGTGCGCGCGGCACTGGAGGCCATGGCCTACCAGACCCGCGACGTGCTTGATGCGATGCAGTCCGATGCCGGCATCGCGCTGACCGAACTGCGCGCCGACGGCGGTGCGATCGGCAATGACTTCCTGGCCGGATTCCAGGCCGACATCCTCGGCGTACCGCTGCTGCGGCCTCGGCTGACCGAAACCACCGCACTGGGCGCGGCCTATCTGGCCGGGCTGGCCGTGGGCTTCTGGTCAAGCCGCGAGCAGATCGCCGCGCAGTGGGGCCTGGACCGGCGCTTCGAGCCGCAGATGGAGGTGGCCCGGCGCGAGAAGCTGTATGCGGGGTGGCAACAGGCGGTGGCCGCCACCCTCGCCTTCCACGTCGACTGACGGTCGTGCCGGCCGCTGGCCGGCAACCCCATGATCCTTGGCAGCATTTGCAGATTGCCGGCCAGCGGCCGGCACTACCGCATGGCCAGAACGTCCGTAGCGCCGGTCAGAACGCCGGCAGCACCGCGCCCTTGTACTTGGTCTCGATGAAGGCCTTCACCTGCGGGCTGGTCAGGGCCTTGGCCAGCTTCTGCACGCGGGCATCGTCCTTGTTGTCCGGGCGTGCGACCAGGAAGTTCACGTACGGCGAATCCTTGCTCTCGATCGCCAGTGCATCCCTGGTCGGGTTGAGGCCGGCATCCAGCGCGTAGTTGGTGTTGATCAGGGCCAGATCGACCTGGTCCAGCACGCGCGGCAGCATCGCCGAATCCAGCTCGCGGAACTTCAGCTTCTTCGGGTTGGCAGCAATGTCGCGCTGGGTCGACAGCGCGTTGGTCGGGTCCTTCAGCTCGATCACACCGGCCTTGTGCAGCAGGATCAGCGCGCGGCTGTTGTTGCTCGGGTCGTTCGGGATCACCACGTCGGCGCCTTCGCGCAGCTCGGCCAGCGACTTGATCTTGCGCGAGTACGCGCCGAACGGCTCGATGTGCACGCCGATCACCTTCACCAGATCGCTCTTGCGATCGCGGTTGTAGGCATCCAGGTACGGCTCGGTCTGGAAGTAGTTGGCATCCACCTGCTTCTGCACCAGCTGATCGTTGGGCTGCACGTAGTCATTGAACACGCGCACATCCAGGTCCACGCCTTCCTGCTTGAGGATCGGCTTGACCACTTCCAGGATCTCGGCATGCGGCACGGCCGTGGCGGCCACCACCAGCTTCTGCGAGGGCTCGCCGGACTTGCCGCAGGCGGTCAGGGCCAGCGCAGCGGCGAGCAGGGGCAGCAACAGGGTCTTCTTCATGGGCGAAAGGGTTCTCGGGGGAAGGGTCAGGAGTTGTCGTAGTTGCTCAGGGCAAGCTCAAGCAGCGCCTTGGCCTGCTCGCGCAGCATCACCGGTTCGACGATCTCGGCATCCGAGCCGTAGTGCAGCACGTCCATCAGCAGTTCGCGGGAGACGCTGTACGGTACCTTCAGCTCGTAGCGGCCGTCGGCCAGGAAACGGCCCTGCTGCTTGGAGTGCCAGTGTTCGTCGGCCACCCAGCGCGCGGCCTTGGCGCTGAACAGGATGGTCGCCCAGCCCTTCGGTGCACCGGAGAAGATGCCGTAGCTGGCGCCCAGCTGTTCGTCGAGCTCGCTGTCGGCCACGTCGCGGGCCGTGCTGTCGACCACCCGCGCCTTGTGGATGCGGTCCACGGCGAAACTGCGCAGGGCCTCGCGGTCGTGGTCCCAGGCATCCAGGTACCAGTTGTCGCGGTAATGGGTCAGGCGCTGCGGCGAGACCGTGCGCTTGGTCGGCTCGTCGGTGGAGCGTGCGCGGTACTCGAACGCCAGCTGGCGGCGCTCCAGCACGGCCGAGGCCACGCTGCGGAAGCTGCCCTCGTCGAACTTGCGGCCACGGTGCGGGATCACCCGCACACGGTCCACCGGCCAGTTGGAGACGCCGGCCTGGGCCGCCAGCAGGCTCTCGATGCGCTGTTGCAGCGGTGCCAGCACCGAGGACAGCACGCCGCCGCCGGTCCGTGCCAGCAGGTGCTGCGAGGCCAGCAGGGCGTGCAGCTCCTCCGAGCTCAGCCACAGGCCGGGCAGCTCGAAGCGGTCACTCTCGTCGGCCTGGTAACGGAAGCCGGCCTCGCCGTCGCCCTCGATCGGTGCCATCAGCGCATCGCGCAGGAAGGCCAGGTCGCGGTAGACGGTGGCGCGGGAACAACCGAGCTTGTCCTGCAGGGTCGCCACCGTCACCGGATAGCGCGCGGACTTGAGCAGACGATGCAGGGCGGTGATGCGTTCGTATCGGTCCATACCCCCGATTATGTCCGAGTCGCGGGTCTTGTGTGGGACGTTTGGGCTATCGTGGGCGCCCCCCGCCCCATGGAACACCCGATGCGCCGGTTGCCTGCCCTGCCCCTGCTGGCCTGCCTGCTGCTGGCCGCCTGTGATCGCGCACCGGCTCCGGCCGGCACTGAGGCCGCCGTCCCTGCCGCCGATCCGGCGCAGGCAGTGCTGGCGGCCAGCCAACGCTTCGCCACCCTGCGCAGCTTCCATGCCGAGCTGGAGGTGCTGGGTGCGCCGGAACCTGTGCGCAGCGCCATGGACTTCGTCGCCCCCGATCGATTCCGGCTGCAGACCGCGGCCGGACCGCAGACGATCATCGGCGACACCATGTTCCTGCAGGCCGACGGCGGGGTCCGCCAGGTCCCGACCCCGCCGGGCCTGCTTGAGCAATGGCGCAACCCGCTGCCGGCCGATGCCCTGCCCGCCGACCTGCGGGCCGAAGACCTCGGCAGCCAGTCCCTGGATGGGGTCGAAACCCGCCACTACCGGTTGCGCGGCGCCCAGCCCGGCGAACGCATGGAGTACTGGGTGGACGCGCAGGGCCTGCCTCGGCAGATCGTACGCAGTGGCAGCAGCAACGGCCGCAGCTTCCAGCTGCGCCTGCGCTATTCGCGCTTCAACGACCCGGCATTGCGCGTCGATCTACCCTGAATGGGCTGGCGGCAGGAACGTTTCCTGAAGCGCGTTTTGGATCGATTCGGACCGCCATCACGCTTCCAGTATCATCACCGGCTGTCAACCGCTTCGGAGAAGCCCCGATGTCCCTGCGTGTGTCCCTGCTGATCCCCCTGCTGCTGTGCGCGCCGCTTGCGTATGCGCAGGACGCCTCCGAACTGGCGGCGATGTCTTCGCCGTGGAGCGGCAGCGGCGGCGAGCTCGGCTTCGCCTCGGCACGCGGCAACAGCAGCACCGAGAGCTTCAACGGTCGCCTGCGCCTGCGCTACACCGACGGCGACTGGGTGCACAGCATGGACCTGTTCGGCCTGCGCTCCAGCTCCAAGGTGACCGAGACCAACGACGACGGCACCACCACCCGCCGCAACAACACCACCGCCAACCGCTACACCGGCAGTGCCGGCAGCGCGCTGCAGCTGGGCGAGCATCGCCAGCTGACCGCGACGGTACGTACCGAGCGTGACGACTTCGCCACCTACGACCGCCAGAGCTCGTTCGGCCTGGGTTACGGCACCCGCCTGTGGAACACCGAGCGTTTCTCGTTCGACGCGCAGATCGGCCCCGGTGTGCGCCGCACCCACAGCACCGAAGACGACCGCACCCGCACCGGCATGATTGGTCGTGGCCTGTTCGACCTGAAGTACTCGCTGACCGACAACACCGACCTGGTCAACACCCTCCTGGTCGAATCGGGTTCGTACAACACCTTCGGCCAGAACGACTTCGGCGTCTCGGTCAGCATGAACGAGCACCTGGCGCTGAAGGCCGGCTGGCAGGCGCGTTACAACAGTGACGTGGCCGAGGACAAGCGCAAGACCGATACGCTGACCACGATGAACGTGGTCTACAAATTCAAATAAGAAACGGGCGCCAAAGGCGCCCGTTCTTCTTTCGGTAGTGCCGGCCGCTGGCCGGCAACTGCATTCAATCGGGGCACGAGGTTGCCGGCCAGCGGCCGGCACTACCTGCGATGCCTCAGACGTTCAGCAGTTCGCCGGCACCGGCATCCAGCAGCATCTTCGCCACGCGCTGGCCCAGTACTTCCGGGTCACTGGCCGGGCCGATCGCCTCGGCGCGCACCGCGCGGCCATCACTGGCACTGCCGACCAGCCCCTGCAGGTGCAGATCCTGCCCCTGCCACTGCGCGATCGCCGCTACCGGCACGTGGCAGCTGCCATGCAGCGCACGGTTCATCGCCCGCTCGGCCTCGACGCAGGCACGGGTAGCCGCGTCATCCAGGCCGGCGAACAGCGCCATCAAGCGCGCATTGCTGCCATCACATTCCACCGCAACCGCGCCCTGTGCCGGCGCCGGCAGCCACTGCGGCGGTTGCAGGCGGGCGACGATGCGCTCGCCCAGCCCCAGCCGCTCCAGCCCGGCCACCGCAAGCACGATGGCGTCGTAGCCGCCGTTGTCGAGCTTGGCCAGGCGGGTGTTGACGTTGCCGCGCAGGTCCAGCAGCTGCAGGTCCGGTCGCAGCGCGCGCAGCTGCGCCTGCCGACGCAGCGACGATGTGCCGACGCGCGCACCGATCGGCAGCGCATCCAGCGAGGCATACAAGTTGGAAACAAAGCCATCGGCCGGATCGTGGCGAGTCAGCATCGCCGGCAGCGCGAACGGCGCATCCAGTTCCATCGGCACATCCTTCAAAGAGTGCACCGCGCAGTCGGCCTCGCCACGCAGCATGGCCAGTTCCAGTTCCTTGAGGAACAGGCCCTTGCCACCGATGGCCGCCAGCGAGCGGTCAAGCACCTCATCGCCGCGGGTGCTCATCGGCACCAGTTCCACGTGCAGATCGGGATGTGCCTGGCGCAGGCGGTCGGCGACGTGTTCGCTCTGCCAGAGGGCGAGCGGGCTCTTGCGGGTGGCGATGCGGACGGTTTCCATCCGGTCATTATCGCGCCTATCGGCGGGATACGGCCAACGGCGGAGCCCCTCGTGGCTGGTGTGGTCGTGCAAGCAACAGCTGTGCTTGGCCGGGCGGGGTGGGTGCGCGGGGGACGCCGTAAACCCATCCTTGGGGGCTTGGCCGCGGCATCCATGCCGCGGACACCCCCGCGCACCCACCCCGCCCGGCCTCTGACCGTTTCCGTGTGCGTCAGCCACGGAAGATCAAAAGAAAAAAGAAAGAGCAGAAGCAGAAGCAACAGCCGGCGGCGTCCGGGGTCAGATCCCTTTTCCGCAGGAAAAGGGATCTGACCCCTCTTTCCCCGCCCGATAACAACAATGCCTTTGCCGTCCGACGCTGAAATCTGTCGAAGGCGGAACGGTGTGGGCATGCAGGGGTGTGAGCCGCATGGATGCGGCGACCAAGCCCCCATGGATGGGTTCACGGCGTCCCCTGCATGTCCACACCGTTGCGCCATACGCGCAGCAATACAGAGCCGACCAACCCGCTGTTGCTGTTGCTGTTGATTTCGAAGCAGTCGCGGCCGCAGGCCGCGCGGAACACTCACAGGTGCCGCAACTCCTGCTTCAGCGTCGCCACGCAGCGGCGGCTGACTTCCAGCGGTTGCTTGCCATGCCGCAGCACCGCCTGCACCTGCCCACCCGTGCCACGGCGCAGCTCGACCAGTTCGTGGCGTGCCACCAGGCAGTTGCGATGGATGCGGATGAAGCGGCTGGCGAACTCTTCTTCCAGCGACTTCAACGACTCCTCGATCAGATCCTCGCCACGCGCGTGGTGCACCACCACGTACTTCTCTTCGGCCTGCAGGTAATGGATGTCGTCCAGCGGAATCAGGCGCAGGCTGCCGCGCAGGCGCGCACACAACATGCTGCGGGCCTGCTGCCCGCGGTGGTCCTGCGGCTGGCCGTCACGGCCGGCCAGGAACGTGCGTGCCCGCGCGATGGCGGCCGCCAAGCGCTCGGCACGTACCGGCTTCATCAGGTAATCAATCGCGGCCGCCTCGAACGCCGACAGCGCATGCGCGTCGTAGGCGGTGCAGAACACCACCGCCGGACGCGGCTCGAAGCTGGCCAGGTGGCGGGCGGCTTCCAGGCCATCCAGTCCGGGCATCGCGATATCCAGCAGGACCAGGTCAGGTTGTAGTTCCGCGCACGCGTGCAGGGCCTGCTCGCCGTTGCCGGCCTCGGCCACTACATCCACGCCTTCCTGCGCGGCCAACAGGCTGCGCAGGCGCTCGCGCGCCAGCGGTTCGTCATCGGCGATGACTACCCTCACGATCGTCCCCTCACTGGATCGGCACTGTCACCTGGCAGGCATAGTAGCCCTCGCTCCAGCCGGCCGTCATCCGCGCGGTGCTGCCGAAGCGCCAGGCCAGGCGATGGCCGATGTTGTGCTGGGCATGACCCGCGCCCCGCGCCAGGGCCAGCCCCGGGGCCTGCGGATCGGGCGCCGGATTGCGTACGCGGATCTGCAGCTCATTGCCCTCGCGGACGAGCTGCAGTTCGATGGTGCCGCCCCCGGGCAGGCGCGAGATGCCGTGCAGCACGGCATTCTCCACCAGTGGCTGCAGTACCAGCCTCGGCAATGGCAGGTCCCATGGCAGCGGCTCGTCGCGCTGCCAGTGCACCTGCAGGCGTTCGCCCAGGCGCAGCGATTCGATCGACAGGTAGCGCTCGGCCAGCTCGCATTCGTCGCGCAGGGTGGAATCGCCCTCGCCCGCACCCAAGGCTGCGCGGAACAGATCGGACAGGTCGAGCACCGCGCGCTCGGCCACTGCCGGGTCGCGATGCAGCAGGCTGGCGATCAGGTTCATGCTGTTGAACAGGAAATGCGGGCGGATCCGTGCCTGCAGCGCATCGGCCTGCGCGCGCGCGTTGGCCTGCACCTGTGCGGCCCAGCGATCACTCACATAGAAGTAGCGCAGGGCCAGTGCGGTGATAAGTGCGGTGGTTGCGGCACTGCCGAGGGTGAAGCGCCAGAAGCTGATGCCGCTGGCGAAGTTGTCCCCCAGCACCGCATACAGGGCGTGGACGATGCCGGCGCAGACCACCGCGATCAGCGCCGCCAACGCAATCGCCGCGGCCGCGCCCAGCATCTGCGGCAGCTTCGACAGCGTTTGCCGGAGCAGGCACAGGCTGGCGGTCACCGCCAGCGCCAGCCACAGCGCAAAGCCACTGGCCGACAGCAGTTCGCCAAAGGTCCAGTGGCGGCTGCCGTCGGGCGCCAGGGCCAGCACCACCACGACCAGCTCGGCCAGGCCGAGCATCGCCGCCAGCCGTGGCAGGCGGCACAGTTCCGGCATCCACGGCGGTGTGCTGGCCGGGGGCATGGCTCAGGCGACGCCCAGGCGTTCCTGCAGCCAGTCACCCAGCGCCTGGATCTCTTCAGCGCAGACCTGGTGGGCCATCGGGTAGCTATGCCATTCCACCGCCAGGCCCAGCGACTGCAGTGCCTGCGCGCTGTGCGCGGCCACTGCCTGCGGAATCACCGGATCGGCGCTGCCGTGGGCCATGAACACCGGCACCTGCACTGCACCTTCAATACGCTTGGCCGCCTCGGCTTCGGGCAGGTAGGTGGACAGCGCAATCAGGCCGGCCAGCGGCGCGGTACGCGACAGCGCGGCGGTGAGGATGATGGCACCGCCCTGCGAGAAACCGGCCAGGAAGATCTTTTCCGGCGCGATGCCGCGTTCGATCTCACGGGCGATCAGCGCATCCAGCTGCAGTACCGATTCCTGCACGCCGGTCATGTCGGCACGCGAACGGAAGTCCATGCCAACGATGTCGTACCAACCGCGCATCGGCACGCCGTTGTTGATCGTGATCGGCCGCACCGGTGCATGCGGGAACACGAAACGTAGCGCCGGCCAGTGTGGGCGTACCAGTTCCGGCACGATCGGTGCGAAGTCATGGCCATCGGCACCAAGGCCGTGCAGCCAGATCACCGACCACTGCGGCGAAGCGCCGGTTTCCTGTTCCACCGTTTGCAGCATGATGCGGCTCCTTCAAGTTCGAGCCGCATTATGCCGCTGGCACAGGGGAATCAGTACAGCGGCGGTTGCTCGGCCGCTTCCCGGCGCAGCTGGGCGGCGCGCACCAGTACCGGTGGCGGGATGTTCTCCTCGGGGATATCGAGCAGGCCAAGGCGATGCAGGAAGGCGCCCGGGCCACGCGAGGACGTAAGTGCCACCACCGGAATGGCCAGCACCATGCCGATCACCACCGGTGCCATCCACGCCGCCAGCGACGGCGACACCGCCCACGCCAGCACGCCCATGAAGGCGCCGAACACGCCCAGGCCACCGTAACCGCGGATCAGCGCCATCCAGGAAATGCCGCCGTCGTCGCGCTGCTGGGCGTCCCAGCCCGAATCGCGGCCGGACAGCACTTCGGCCACGCCACGCGACTGCACGTACATCACCACCGGCGCCATCAGTGCGGCCAGCACGGTCTCCACCAGCATCGACACGAATGCGCGGATCGCGCCGCCGCAGCCGCGACGGTCGACCGGGTCCAGCAGCATCGCCAGGTACCCCAGCACCTTGGGCATCAGCAGCACCGCCATGGTCGCAGCGAACAGGCGTACCACCTGTTCCTCGTCCTGGGCGCGCCAGTACACGCTGGGCGACAGGTGCAGCAGGGCGTTGAAGTCGATGCCCTCCTGGAACAACGGGATGGCGATGCCGATCAGCATCAGCATCGCCCACATCGGCGCGGTGAAGTAATGGCCGATGCCGATCAGCATGTGCACGCGGCTGATCCAATGCAGGCCGCGGCTGCCCACCACCTTGCCGTGCTGCAGGTTGCCCTGGCACCAGCGGCGGTCGCGCACCAGCATGTCGGTCAGGGTCGGCGGACCTTCCTCATAGCTGCCGCCCAGGTACGGCACCATGTGCGCGGCCCAGCCACCCCGACGCATCAGCGCCGCTTCGACGAAGTCGTGGCTGAGCACATGGCCCCCGAACGGCTTGCGGCCCGGCAGCGCCGGCAGGCCGGCCTGATCGGCGAAGGCGCGCGTGCGGATGATCGCGTTGTGGCCCCAGTAGTTGCTCTCGGCGCCGTGCCACCAGGCCACGCCGCGGGCGATCACCGGACCGTACACGCGGCCACCGAACTGCTGCATGCGGGCAAACAGGGTGCGGCCGCCGATCACCGAGGGCAGGGTCTGGATCAGGCCAACGTCGGCGTTGTGTTCCATGCCGGCAACCAGGCGCACGATGCTGTCGCCGGTCATCAGGCTGTCGGCATCCAGGATCAGCATCTGCGGGTAGGCCCCGCCGAAGCGGCGCACCCAGTCGGCGATGTTGCCGGCCTTGCGCGCGCCGTTGTCACCGCGGCGGCGGTAGAACAGCCGTCGTTGGCCGTCGGGCACGCGCTCGCGCAGCTCGGCGAATACCTGCTCCTCGGCCCGTGCAATGTCTTCGCGGCGGGTATCGCTGAGCACGAAGAAGTCGAAACGTTCCAGCTGCCCGGTGGCGGCCACCGATTCGTAGATCGCCTGCAGGCCGGCCAGCAGCCGTCGCGGGTCCTCGTTGTAGGTCGGCATCAGCAGCGCGGTGCGGCTGTGCACGGTCGGCAGCGGTTTGTCCGGGTCGATGCCGAGGCGGTAGCCACGGTCGAACACCGCGGTCAGGAAGCCGGCCACGGCGCTGGCAAAGGACAGTGCGATCCACGCGAACAGCCCCACGAACAGCACCAGCAGGCAGGCCTCGAGCACACTGATGCCATTGGCCGACAGCACCCGCCACATCATCCGGGTGGCGATGGCGGTCATGGCGAAGGTGCCGCCGAAGATGTACAGCCGACGCAGGCCGATCATGCGCGGCGAGGTGCGATGCCTGCGGACCTTCAGCTGGCCGTCGCGAAGGGTCTGCTCGGGCATCTGCAGTGGCGATTCAGCAGGCAGCAGCGCCCAGCCGGCGTCAAGCCGGGGCGTATCCGCTTCCGCGTGGATGGTTTGCCCCCCCATCGCCGCCTACTCCGCGCAGTCGGCACGGCCGGCCATCCCGGCCGGGCTGCATGCACGAAGGTTCCCGGCGCGCCTTCCCGGCGCCCGCACTTGTCCTGGCTGTGCCGGCCTGTGGCCGCACAGTCGATGTCTGTCACTACCGGAACCCACACGATCTCCAACGGGGCGGAATCGAAAATGCGGCGCCAGTCTAGGGCGCTGGATGTAAGCCGCGCGCGAAGGTCTACGCCGGGATTTACCCCCATTCAGCAAACAGCAGGCGATCTCCGGGCGGACCAGGTGGATGTCGCTTCATGGCCCCAGGTACTGGATCGTAACAAACGCGAACGGTTATCATTTCATTAACCAGGCAGGTCACCGTCTTCGTACGGCCGAGACCCACCCAGCTGCGCCGGTTCGAGCCGCGCGCCCAACGACCCATGGAAGGGGCTGCCTGCTGACTGCTTGCGCCTGTTGCTTCCACCGGGTCTCCCTCCTCCGATGGAAGCCGTCATGTCCCTGTCGTCCCACCTCCGTAGTGCGCGCCTGCCGCGCACCCGCCTGGCCACCGCCCTGTCTGCCGCCTGCCTGCTTGCCCTCCCCGGCCTGGCCGCCGCCGAAGCCAGTGCCGATGCCTCCACCAAGGACCTGGATACCGTGGTGGTCACCGCCTCGGGCAACCAGCAATGGATCAAGGATGCCCCGGCCAGCATCAGCGTGATCAGCCGCGAGGACATCGCGCGCCAGCCGGTGCATGACCTGGCCACCCTGCTCAGCCGCGTTCCGGGCGTGACCGGCGGCCTCAGCGCCGTTGGCGAGCAGTCCAAGATCAAGCTGCGCGGCATGCCGTCCAACTACACGCTGGTGCTGGTGGACGGCAAGCGCATGGGCAGTTCGGCCTCGACCAACTATCGACCCGACCTTGGCCGCCAGGATCTGAACTGGATCTCGCCCGACCAGATCGAGCGCATCGAAGTGGTCCGCGGGCCGATGTCGTCGCTGTACGGCTCCGACGCCATGGGCGGCGTGATCAACATCATCACCCGCCGCATCGGCGACGAATGGAACGGCAGTGCCACCCACAGCTACACCCGCCCGGGTGACGGCAAGCGCGGTGACACCCAGCAGATCGGCGCGACCTTCTCCGGCCCGCTCGGCGAACGTTTCGGCCTGCGCATCGGTGCCAACAGCATGCGCCGCGATTCGGACCAGTCCAACGGCGGCGTCTACGGCAATGCCTATGCCGGCGAGAAGGACCGCAACGTCGACGCACTGCTGCAATGGAAGCTCAGCGATGCGCAGGAACTGTCGCTGGAAGCCGGCCATGGCGTGCAGCAGGCCTTCATCGATGCCTCGCTGGAAAAGCAGGACGAAGGCGCCTGGGGTGCCAGTGAACTCAAGCGCAGTTCGCTGGCGCTCAACCACGATGGAAAGTGGAGCTTCGGCAACTCGAAGATCAGCGCGTACTGGACCGAGTACAAGAATGACATCGGCGCCACCGGCCGCTCCGAGGCTACCGATACGATCATCGAGGGCAGCCTGACCACGCCGTTCACCCTGGGTGTTGAACACCAGTTCGCCGTGGGTGGCCAGTGGAAGCGCCAGGAACTGACCAACACCGACACCATCGGCCGCGCGCCGATCGACTACGCAGGCAACGCGGTCAACGGCTCCGACCTGCAGGTGGATACCTGGGCGCTGTTCGTCGAGGACGAGCTGAAGCTGCACCGCACGCTGGCCCTGACCCTGGGCGCGCGCCTGGACCACCATGAGAAGTTCGGCGGCCACGTCAGCCCGCGTGCGTACCTGGTCTGGCATCCGGCCGAACAGTGGACGGTCCGCGGTGGCGTCTCCAAGGGCTTCCGTGCGCCCAGCCTGACCGAGAACTCGCCCAGCGCTGCAACCCAGTCCGGTGGCCGTGGCTGCACCTCGCTGATCCCGCTGGGCTATACCCGTGGCGGCTGCTACATGGCCGGCAATCCGGACCTGGATCCGGAAACCAGCACCAACCGCGAGATCGGCATCAGCTTCGACAACGACCTGGTCGATGCCGGCCTGACCTATTTCCATACCGACTTCAGGAACAAGATCGAATACGCACCGCTGGGCAAGTTCAACGGCATCTGGTGGACGCGCATGAGCAACGTGCAGCGCGCGCGTACCAGCGGCATGGAAGGCAACCTGAACTTCCGCTTCGGCGAGCACTGGCGCTGGCGCACCTCGGCGACCTGGATGAAGGAAGCCAAGAACCTGACCACCGGCAGGAACCTGATCGATACCCCGGAGTTCTCGGGCTACTCGTCGCTGGACTGGACGCCCAACACGACGTTCTCCAGCAGCCTGTCGGCGCAGTACACCGGCAAGCAGACCGGCACGGCGACGACCTTCCTCAAGGCCTACACCCTGTATGACCTGACCGCCGCCTGGAACGTCAACGAGGTACTGACCCTGCGTGGTGGCGTCAGCAACCTGGCCGACAAGAAACTGTACGCGGAAGGCTCCACCGACTACTTCGTGGCCGGGCGCAGTTACTTCCTGAGCATGACCGCGCGCTTCTGACCGGCGACGCGCGCCGCGATCGCGCTGGCGGCTGGCCAGCGCGATCGGCGGTGTTGCGGGTTACTCGCTTTCCAGCGCGGCCGGTGCCGCGTTCTGCGTGGCCGCCGTGCGCGCACGGTCCATTGCCACCGCCAGTTGCTGGCGTGCGAGCAGTTGTTGTGCCTGCACCACTTCAGGTGTCGGCAGGAGCACCGGTCCCGGTGCGTTTTCCGGTGTAGCAGGTGTGGTCATGCAACCTCCATGGACATCCCGCCGCTGCCCGGAATCAGCTGGGGCGGCGGCGGAACTGCGCACCCTATCCTAAAAACAAGGCGGATGGGTGACGGTGCGGCGCCCCGCCGCAGACCCATACATGCCGGGCGCGTCACATTTTTGACGGTTGAGGGTAGTTTCCTGAACCGGCGGCCTCGTATCATGTAATCGTTTTCCTACAAGGACGTAATCGTCAATGAACGCAGTCGACCTCACCCGCTTCAGCCCGAAGTGGCAGTTCCGCTTCAACTTCTTCCAGCAGCACGGTGCTCCCAAGGAGCCGGGATTCAAACACGCCTGGAAGGCGCTGTCCTTCGGCGACCGCCTGAAGATCAACATCAACTTCTTCGCGTTCTTCTTCGGCTTCATCTACCTGCTCATCCTGGGGATGTGGCGCAAGGCGCTGGTGGTGATCGGCATCGGCATCGTGCTGGGCATCGTCTCCCTGTTCCTGCCGGATGTCGTTGCGCGTCCACTGTTCATTGCCATGAACTTCCTGGTCGCCGCCAGCACCAACTACAGCTACTACCTGGAGCAGGTGAAGGGCAAAGCCAGCTGGAACCCCTTCGAAGGCATGTTCTGAACGATTGCGATTGCCGGACCCGGTACCGGCATGCCAGCAAGCTGAAACAAGGACGCCCGGCTTTTGCCGGGCGTCTTCATTTGTGCCAGCCGCGGCTCAGGCCGCGTAGCGTGCCGCGGCTACCGGCTCGGCCTGCAGCCGGAAGCGCGATACCGCCACCGCCAGCTGCTCGGCCTGTTCTTCCATCGCCCGCGCTGCGGCGCTGGCTTCCTCCACCAGCGCAGCGTTCTGCTGGGTGGTCTCGTCCATCTGCACCACGGTCTGGTTGACCTGCTCGATGCCCGCCGACTGCTCGCGCGACGCCGCCGAGATCTCGGCCATGATCTCGTTGACCCGGCCGACCTGGCCAACGATCTCCTGCATGGTGCGTCCGGCGCCGTGTACCAGCTGCGCTCCGGCACCGACCTGTGCCACCGATGCGTCGATCAGCCCCTTGATCTCCTTGGCAGCACCCGCCGAACGCTGGGCCAGCGCGCGCACTTCACTGGCGACCACAGCGAAGCCACGGCCCTGCTCACCGGCGCGTGCTGCCTCCACTGCCGCGTTCAGTGCCAGGATGTTGGTCTGGAAGGCGATGCCATCGATCACCGAAATGATCTCGGCAATGCGCTGCGAGGAGGCCTCGATCTGCTCCATGGTCTGCACCACCTGGCTGACCACCTGGCCACCTTCACTGGCGACACCTGCAGCGGAGCCCGCCAGGGTATTGGCCTGCAGCGCGTGGTCGGCGTTCTGACGCACGGTGGAGGTCAGTTCTTCCATCGAAGCGGCGGTTTCTTCCAGATTCGCGGCCTGCTGCTCGGTGCGGCGTGACAGGTCACTGTTGCCGGCGGCAATCTCACCGGCGGCCAGGCGGATGCTGGCGGCCGACTGCTGGATCTGGCCAACGATCCGGGTCAGCTGCTGCACGGTGCTGTTGGCATCGTCGCGCATCACCGCGAACACCCCATGGAAGTCACCCTGCATGCGCGCGCTCAGATCGCCGGCGGCGATCGCGCGCAGCAGCGTCGACAGCTCGGCCAGGTTGTGGTCGCTGACCTCCATCATGGTATTGAGGGTTTCGACCATGCGGCGGAAATCGTGGTCGAAGCGCAGGGCGTCGCCGCGCACCGCGAAGTCACCGGCAGCGGCTGCAGCAGCCAGCTGCTGGATCTGATCGTTGATCGCCGCCAGATTGCTCTTGGTGGTGGCCATCGCGGCGCTGAACACTGCCTTCTCGCCCGGCAATGCTTCCATGTCCACGCTGAGGTCACCCACTGCGTAGCGCTGCATCACCTCGACCAGGCGCTGGGTGACCGCATTGCTGGAGGCTACCAGCTGGTTGCTGTCGGCCACCATGCGGCCGTACTCGCCGGGGAATACAGAGGCGTCCATGCGGTAGCTGAGCTCGCCGGCATCGTGGCGACGCGCCATTTCGGACTGCGCGGCCATCACCGACTGCAGCTGGCCGCGCATGCCCTGCATCGCCTCCAGCAGGCGCCCCACTTCATCATTGCTGCGCGTCGGCAGCGCACTGTCCAGCTTGCCCGCGGCGACATCGCCGGCTACGCGCACCGCTTCGGCCAGCGGCCTGATCGCCAGGCGGCGCAGCAGCACGTAGACACCCGCACTGAGGGTCAAGGCGGCCACCACACCGACCAGCAGGGTCAGCCACAGCAGCTGGCGCGCCTCTGCCACGATCACCGCATGCGGCATCACCACGCCCAGCGCGAAGCGCTGCGGGGCATCGCCCACGCGCAGCGGTACGTACACACGCACGTTGCCGGCCGCATCCGGGGTGAAGGCTTCGAAGCGGCGGTCGGCGGCGATGTCGGCCAGCATGCTGCGGGTCAGTACATCGCTGCGCGGCTTGCCGATTTCAGCGGGATTGGCCGAAGCCAGCACCACGCCATTGGGCGAGAGCAGCTCGACGCGGCCGGCGCCCATCGGCTTCAGCGTGGCCAGGTGCTTCTGCAGCGCGGCCAGCGAGAAGTCGACGGTAAACACGCCGAGGAACGTACCGTTTTCGACGATCGGCGTACTCAGCGTGCTCATCAGCACCTGCTGGCCGCCGATGTCATAGGCGTAGGGCTCGCTCACCTTCGCCAGCTTGTCGCGCCTGGGTACCATGTACCAGTCGCCGGAGCCGCTGGCGGTCTCGGTGTAGTCGGTCATCGTCGACTGCTGCGGCGTGCCATCGTGCCAGGCCCAGTAGCTCATGTAGCGACCTGTGGCATCGTGCGCCTCGGTGTTGACGAACTCGGCATCCTTGCCATCGAAGGCATCAGCTTCCCACATGGTGCTCTTGCCCAGCCATTCCGGATGGGTACGCAGCTGTTCGCCGAGCACCGCCGCCAGGCTGGCGCGATCGGGCACGTCGCCACGGGCACGCTGGGCCAGCACGCTTTCAACCATGGCATCGTTGCTGGCGAAAGCCGTGCCGAGGTCGGCCGCGACCTGGCGTGCCTCGGCGGTGGCTTCGCTGGCCATGGTCTGGCGCGAGGCATTGACCAGGCTGGCGCTGGCCTGGCGATAGATCAGGAACGCGGTCAGGCCGAAGCACAGCAGCGCGATCACGGCGGTGCCGAGCATCAGCTTGTGGGCGATGCTGCCCGGGCGGCGGGCGGCGACGGAGCGGGAAGAAGGCATGGAAGGATCCGCAAGGCAGTTCAGGACGACCGGCACCGCGAGGGCACCGCGCAGGCGCGCGATCCATCGCGCAGGCCACCGGTCGCCGGGCCGGGCCCAGCACAGGAAGCGCACCGGGTTAGCGGCCGCCCGCCAACGAGGTTGAGGCGGCCGTCCTGCACATTGCTGAACGTACTCAGGGTCGGGTCAGGAACCCGCCCTGCTGCCGCCCTATTCGGCCACGCGGTCCTTGATCCATTCCGCCCGCGGCAGCACTTCGATGCTGCCAGCCGCGTACTGCTGCAAGACATCGTCCGGGCCGAAGCGCGGCTGCCACCCCAACGCCCGCCGCATACGGGCACTGTCGTAGACGCGATCGATGCTCAGCGGCAACGGCCAACGGCGGCGTTCGAACTCGGCCAGCAGCTGTGGCGCGCGCCGGGCCAGCACGTTGCGCGGCTGGGTGGCCAGCTCCAGGCAGTCCTCGCGCCGGAACGGGGTTGGTGCACAGGCGAGATAGCGGGCGAAGGCAGCGCCTTCATCCAGCAGCAGCGCGGCGTGCGCGCTGGCCACGTCGCGTGCGTCGATGCCACGGTGCAGGCGGAACATCGCCATGCGCTCGGGCGGTTCCGGGAAGCAACGGCCCATGCGCAGCACGCGCACACTGAAATCCGGCGCGGTTGCAGCTTCGGCCAGGGCCTCTGCCTGCAGCTTGGTGCGATGGTAGATGGTGCGCGGCAGGGGCTCGGTGTCCTCGTCGATCCAGCGGCAGCCGCCGGCCACCACCGCGTGACCGTACAGGGCGGTGGTGCTGGTCAGCACGAAGCGCCGTGCACCGGCCTCGCGCGCGGCCTGCAGCAGGTGTGCGGTGGCGTCCACGTTGATCTGCTGGAACACCGCATCCGGCACCAGCCCGACGTGCGGGGCATGCAGCGCCGCGGTATGGATGACCGCGTCGACACCCTGCACCGCCCGCGTGACCGCTTGACGATCGGTGACATCGGCAATGATGCGCGTAGTGGCGAACGGACTGCGATCCAGCCCCATCACTTCATGGGCCGCCGCCAACGCGCCGAAGATCGCGCGCCCGATCCGCCCGGAACTGCCGGTCAACAGAATCTTCATTGAGTCCATTCACTCGAAGCGCCCGGGAACTACCGGGATGCATCGATTCTAGGCACGCTGCATGTCGTCTGCGATAGGGCATGGTTGCAATTGTGCGTTCATCTTGACGACGCCGGCATGGCCAACAACTGACGGGCGACGAACAGTGGATCGTCACCACCGGCGACGTCGGGCCTGACACCGGTGCGCTCCCAGTTGCCACCGGTGCGGAGATTGATCGGTTGCCGGTCCGGAATGCTGATCTGATAGCCATCCGGCAGCAGCACAGGATCATCGAACATATGTGCGGCACCGCCACTGCGGCTGCCAACGATGCGCGCGCGACCCAGCGCCTGCAACGAAAAGGCGACATATTCGGCAGCCGAGCCGGTGCGGCGGTCGATCAGTACCACCAGCGGCTTCAGGTACGCCGGCAGGCTCGCCGGTGGCAACGGCACCGGGGTACGTCGGCCACGCTGCTCCAGTGCCTGCACCTGGGTGATGTTCGCATCCAGCAAGGTACGCACCAGCAGGTCGGCGCTGCCGTCATCACCGCCGCCGTTCTGGCGCAGATCCAGCACCAGCCCATCGGTGTCGGCCAGCAGGGTGAAGGCAGCAGACAGCTTCGGCCTGGCCAGGTCGAGCGGATAGAAAGTGCTCAGCCGCAGGTAACCGATATTGCCCTCCAGCACCTTTACCTCGCGCACGCCGGCACCGTTGCTGCGGGCGTCGGCGCGCCAGGCCATCAGCCAATCGTCCTGTCCGGCGCTGGCATCCACCCGCTCGACGTGGAAATGGCCATCGAATACGTCCAGGTCCTGGTTCAGGCGCAAGCTGAAGGCCTTAGGATCCGCACACGCATCGGCGTAGCGCTGTTCGTTCGACCAACCACGCAGGGCATCGGCGATGCGGGCACCTTCCGCCGCGTCCAGGTACTGCGCCTGTATGGCCGTGGCCGCCGCCTGCAGCACCGCCTCCTGTGCAGGGCAGGAGGCTGCCAGCAGCGCGCCAAGCATCCACGAAACCGCCATGCCCCACCCCGCATTGATGATATGTAAGTGCTTATATATCATCACGACCATGGATCTCCAACATGCCACCCTGGGCACCCTGCTACGTGCTCTTCTTGATCAGCTCGACCCGGCCGTCGAGCAAGCCTATCGCGATCTGCAACTGGACTACCGGCCGCGTTACACGCCGGTGCTGCGCACGCTGATGGCGCAGGGCCCCTGCCGTATCAAGGACCTGGCGCTGGCCTGCGGGCTCAGCCATTCGGCGCTCAGCCAGACGGTTTCAGCGATGGTGCGCGACGGCTGGCTGCACACCGCCGTCGGCGAAGACAGTCGCGAGCGCATCCTGCAACTGAGCCCGCATGCACTGCAGTCGCTGCCGGCGCTGCAGGCGCAGTGGCAGGCGACGGCGCGCGCGGCACGCAGCCTGGACGTCGATCTCGGGCAGTCGTTGGAGCAGGTGCTGCGCGACACGCTGCAAGCGCTTGAGCAGCGACCCTTCGCGCAGCGACTGCGCGATGGGCGCGTGCGCTGACGCCCTTACTGCTCCGCCGCCATCTCGATTTCACTGAGGAAGGTCCAGCTGCCATTGGCCACGCGTAGCTCCAATGTGCGGCACTGCGCGGCCAGCGGCGCCACGTTGCCCAGCACGTATTCCTCTTCGGTTGAGGCGCTCAGCCCGGCCTGGGTGAAGGGCGCTGACAGCGCGCCGATCTTTACGGCAGGCGTGCCCGGCTCGGCACACATCACTTCCACAGAGGTGGGAGTGAGAATGCCCCAGGCGGGGCGTGTCATCGTGTGCAGGCCAATCCAGTCCACCTGCCGGCGCTGGCCGAGATCGATGGTGACGGCGACGTTGCCATGCACGCCCACCCAGCCGGCATCCATCGGGTTGCGCGGATCGCCCACCCGGCGGTCGAACAGCTCGTGGCCTGTGCCGTCGGGATAGTTCGCATCCGGCGCCACGCTGTAGCTGTAGGTGGTCTGCACCGGATCGACGATGTATGAGGCACCCAGGCCATACAACCCGCGGTAGGTGTTCATCATCCGTGGCGCTTCGACGTGGCCCTGGCCAGGGCCGACCACCTCGGACATGTGGTACTGGTTGAGCCAGGCAACGCGTTTGCCAGCCGAACGTGCACTCCACAACTGCTGGTTGATGCGCTGTACCGAGGCCGGCCGGTAGGCGCCGGACAGCCCGTTGCCGGTATCCATGAACAACGGGCTGCCATGGTTGAACAGTTCGATGTCGGCCCACAGGCCGTCAGCACCCAGCGTTGCCGACAGCGCCTGGAAGTACTCCTCGGTGGAATGTCCCGGGCGGTCCCACTGGAACAACCTGGCATGCGAGGCCGCGCCGATGCCATCCTGCCAGATCTGCACGTCCACGCCGGTGGCCGTGCGGAACGCCGCTGCAGCGTTGGCCACACTGGCCGGATCGACGCTGGATGACGCCAGGTAGGGCGCGACCATCACCGGCCGCGAAGGCGTGCTGCCTTTGAGCGCCGTCACGATCGCACGATAGAAGGGCGCACGATCAGCCGACGCCTGTGCCGGCTCGTCGGTGATGTACCAGCCCGCAAAGGCCGGATGCGAACCGTACTGCTGGCCGAGCTGGGCCAACGCCTGCGCTGCATCCTGCGCCACCGCCGTCGCGTTCCGGCCCTGCCAGAAGGCGCCGCATTGTCCCGAACTGTAGGTGGTGCCGACCACGACCTTCATGCCGCGCGCCGCCGCAGCATCAAGCACCGTGCCAAGCTTGCCGGGGAAACCGGCGATCCATTCGAAGTCCTGCACGCCGCTGGCGCATCCCACGCCAGCGCGCGTGGCACGGGTCTGGCCGAGGATGATCGTATCGTTGCCCAGGTCCTGCAGCTCGTCCAGGAACAGCGGCAACTGCGCAGCGGGCAGTTGCTCATCGTTGGCCGAATAGCCAACGTGGACGAAGCTGCCGGTCAATAGGCTGCTGGCGGCGTGGGCCGGCGCGGCACATGCCAGCACCACGATCAATCCAATCCTGTTCATTTTCTACGTCCCTGTCGAGGCCAGGTGAGTGGCGTCGTCGCCCATCCTAGCAACAGCGGCCGGCACCACGCCGCGATCACCGGCACGGCTGCGCAATCGCCCACTTCCGCTGCACCCGCGGCAGAGCACACCCGAACCCATTTCAAGCGGTTGATTCATTCATCTGCGTGATCGAGCCTGCGCGCACCTTCCCCTTGGAGTTCTTCTCATGCGCACGCCACCGGCACCACTAAGCCTGGACGAACGCAATCGCCGCTGGGCCCTGGCCCGCGACCTCATGGCCAGTGAGCAGCTCGATGCACTGGTCGTGCATGGCGATCGGGAGGCTGCCGCCCCGGCTGGCTTTTCCCCGGACTGCTATTTCACCAACGATCGCCCGGGCTCGATCGTGGTATTCGTCGGCGACGAGCCGCCACGGGTATTCACCTTCGCCTCGTTGATGATCGCCGACCACCTCCAGGCCGGCCTGCGCGGCGACCTGCAATGGATCGCACCCGAGCAACTCTGGGTAGGGAAATCCGGTCAGGAAGTCGGCCGCTGGCTGCAGCAGTGCGGCCTGTACTCGGCACGCATCGGCGTGTTGGGGCTGGAGCCCTATCCGCCGTTCTACTTCGACGGTGCGATGCCCGCACGCACCCTGCAGGGCATGCAGGCGGCGGTACCGGGCGCGGAATTCGTACCGGTGTTTCGGGCGTTCTTCCAGCGTGCCTCGGTGAAGAGCCAGGAGGAACTGGCGCTGATCGCGCATGCCGCCTGGATCGGTGAATCGATGAGCGAGGCGCTGCGTGCCACTGCTCGCCCTGGTGTTTCCGAAGCCGAACTGGTTGCCGCAGTGACCGCCACCTGTTTCTCGTTGGGGGGCTATACCGCCGAAGTGCTGCTCGGCTCGGGTCCAGAGTATGTAGGCTGGGGGCCACCCGCCTGGCAGTACCGTGCGCAGCCGCCGCGCGTCCTGCGCGATGGTGATCTGGTGTTGTCGGAGATCTTCGCCCTGTACGGGCTGATGGAAACCCAGCACCAGGCTGCGGTTGCGATCGGCGAGGTGCACGACGACATCCATCGCGCCGCCACCGTTGCCCGCAGCAGCTACGAGGCAGGCCTGTCCGCACTGCGCGTGGGCAATACCTTCGGCGATGTCGTCGACGCGATGGAAGCCCCCCTGCTGGAGGCCCGTGGCTGGCATGTGCACCCGCTGGTCCACAGCCTCAACCCCTATGGACCGGTTGGCTTCGGCCGTGCACCGGGCATCGAAGCGCTGCCGGAGGCCACGCGATATGCGCATATCGCGCCGCTGCCGACCGTCGGGCGCGAACTGCCCCTGCGGGCCGGCATGTGCTTCGCCTTCGAACCAAACTGCGCGTTCGGCCGGCACATGGCCAACATCGGCGGTACGGTCATCGTCGGCGAGAACGCCGGCGTAGCCCTCAACGAAAACTCCACCTGGTTGATGCGGGCCGATGCCTGAGTTCATCGCCCACCTGCAGACACCGGCGCGACAGCGGGCAGCCGAGACGCGCAGCGAGCAGACCCGAGCCCGACTGCTGCAGGCCGGGCTTCAGCTGTTCAGCGCGTTCGGCGTGGAGGGCGTGCGCACTCGCCAGCTGGTGGACATAGCGGGCTGCAGCCAATCAGCCATTCCCTACCACTTCGGCGGCAAGCTGGAACTGTATGCCGCCGTGCTCAAGCGCGCCGCACAGGCCATCTCCGAACAGCTGCCGTTGCCCAGCGTGCCACCCTCCAGTCCACGCCAGGCCGCACAGCAGTTGCAGCAGCTGATGCGGGCATTCGTGCACGCGCTGCTGACTGCATCCGATGCAGGCCCACGGACCCTGTTGCTGGCCCGGGAGCAGATCCAGCCGACGGCTGCATTCGCCAGCGCCCACCGTGAGCTGTTCGGGCCGCTGCATGGCGCGTTGGCCGAGTGCGTGGCCCGTCTGCGAGGCACCGATGCATCCAGCACTGAGACGCTGCTGCGCACCCACGCCCTGCTCGGTCAGGCAATCGTCTTCGCTGTCTCGCACGGCGCCCTGCAGACACGGCTTGGAGCAACAGCAGCGGCAGCCGAAGTTGAGACGATCGTAGCCATCGTCGGCGGCATGGCCTTGGCGGCAGCACGCGCGGCGCCAGCCTGAATGGGCATCACCGTCAACCGGATGCGCAGGCCAGGTGAAAGCGACCCTGAAGATGGCGACCTGGACTTAGCGTGCCATGGCCAACGATGGTCGCCGTCGTCGAACGCGGCGACACCCACGCAACGGGAGATTTCACATGGCTGACCAGCAACGCGGCACCTCCAATCGGGGTTTCGCCTCGATGGACCAGGGCAAGCAGCGCGAGATCGCTGCCAAGGGTGGACGCGCTGCGCATGCGTCCGGCAACGCACATGAGTTCAGTCCTGCTGAAGCGCGCGTCGCGGGTCGCAAAGGCGGCGAAGCGATCAGCCGTGATCGACAGCACATGGCTGCGATCGGTCGCGAAGGCGGGCATGCGCGCCACGCCAATACGCGGCAGCAGCAGCAGCAGCAGCAGCAGGGCCAGTCCACGACCCTGGCGGACGACCCGAAGCGCCAGCAGGGATGAGTAGCCCGTAGTCAGTCCCGCAACCGCTGCCGCTGCAGGCCGATGGCCGCCAGCAGCGCCATTGCACCCGCCACGGCCATCGCCCAGCCAAAGCCACTGGCCATCGCACTGCGATACCAGGCCAGCATCTGCGGCGTCGGCACCATCGAGTTGTGCCGTAGGATCAGCGCGCGCGCCTGCTCGGCCACCCCTGACTGCCCGGCAGCCTGTGCGGAGCTGGCGAACTGTTGCACCGCTCGCACACTCATCAGGCTGCCCAGCAAGGCGATACCCAGGCTCATGCCAGCCTGGCGCAATGCGTTCATCGTGGCCGAGGCAATACCCGCGCGCTCGGGCGGTACGCTGGCCATGACCGCCATGCCGGTGGCCGGCACCGCCAGGCCCATTCCGACTCCAAGCAGCATCAACAGTGCGTTGGCCTGCCCCTGCGATGTATCCGGTTCGAATGTGGTCATCGCCAACAGCGCCCCCCCGGTCAGGGCATAACCCAACACCAGTGCGGTGGGCAGGCCGATATGGGTGACCAGCCGGCCGAACAGCAGCGACACCGCGCCCATCAGCAGGAACTGCGGGACCAGCTGCGTTCCCGCCAGCGCCGCACCATGGCCCTGCGCCTGCTGGAAGAACAGCGACAGGAAGAAGAGGCTGGCATAGGCGGTGAAGCCCAGCACGAACGAAGCCAGGTTGAGCATGCCGAAGCGGCGGCTGGCGAACAGGTCGAGGGGCAGCAGTGGACGTGCCACCAGGCGTTCGACGACGCCGAACAGGATCAACCCCGCGGCTGCGACGCCCAACGCCAGCAGCGTCAACGGGGCCAGCAGACCACGCTCGCCGATCGCGATCAGGCCGTAGCTGAGCGCGCCCAGGGCAACGATGCTGAGCATCTGCCCGGCCGGGTCCAGTGCAGCGTGCTGCGGATGCTGCCGTTCTGGAATGGCCCAGGCCCCCAGCACGAGCGCCAGCAGGCCCAGCGGCAGGTTGATCAGGAAGATGCTCGGCCAACCGGCACGCTGTACCAGTACCCCGCCCAGCAGCGGCCCAAGCACCAGGGCCAGGGCACTGAACGCCGACCAGCCGCCGATCGCACGTGCACGCTGGCGCGGATCAGGAAACGCATGACTGAGGATCGGCATCGCGCTGGGAATCAACAGCGCACCAGCGACGCCCTGCACCGCGCGCCCGGCCACCAGCATCGACAGGTTGCCGGCGCAGGCGCAGAGCAACGAGCCGAGAGTGAAGGTCGCCACGCTGAGCAGCCACATCCGCCGATGGCCATAGCGGTCCCCGAGCGGACCGGCCGACAGCATCAGCGCTGACAGCGCGATCGCATAGGCATTGATCACCCACTGCAGGCCGGCCATGTCGGTCCGCAGTGCCTGCTGCAGGGTCGGCAGGGCGACGTTGACGATGCTGATGTCCAGCGAGGCGAGGAACGTGCCGAGATAAGCCGCCAGCACCAGGGCCGGTCGTTGGAAGCGATGCATGTACGGATCCCGCGGAGGATGTGCGCGCATCGTAGCCACTGACTGACCGTCGGTCAATGACTGACGGTCAGTCGCCTGCGCAGGGCAGCTAGAATGGTGGCCGCCGCACCCGGACCACGCCCACCATGCAGACCCCAGCTGTCGCCAGGCCCCGCACCAAGCCCGCCGAAACCCGCCAGGAAGAACTGATGGACGCCGCGCAGGCGCTGTTCCTGTCGCAGGGCGTGGAAGCGACCACCATCAGCGACATCGTCGCTGCCGCCGACGTGGCCAAGGGCACCTTCTATACCTACTTCGCCTCGCGCACCGAAATCCTGCAGGCGCTGGCGCAGCGCTATACGCGGCAGTTCATGGAGGAGGTCGATCTGGCCGTGCAGCAGCAGCCCGCCAATGATGGCGTGGCGCGCCTGCGTGCCTGGATCCGCGCCAACATCGAGCTCTACGTGCGTACCCATGCGCTGCACGACGTGGTGTTCGCCAACCACCACCATCACCAGCGCGGCAATGCCGAACGCAATGCGATCCAGAAGCAGCTGCGGGAGATCCTCGAGGCGGGCATCGCCGCCGGCCTGTGGCAGTTGCCGGCACCGCAGGTCACCGCATCGTTGATCTATGCTGGCGTACACGGCGCCACCGACGACCTGATCGCGGCACCGGCCCAGGATGCAGACGCCTTCATCGCGGCGGTGGTGGCCGATTGCCTCCGCATGGTCGGCATCTCGCCCGCCTCGGCGCGTGGTGGCAGGCGCCGCTGAGAGGCAGCCCCTTCGCTCAGGCGTGGGCCAGGATGTTCAACAACCGCCCGAACGGGTCGCGCACGAAGAAGCGGCGCACGCCCCAGGGCTCATCGGCGGGGCCGTACTCCAGCGTAATGCCGGCCGCGCGCATGCGCTCCAGCACCTCCTGCAGGTTGTCCACTTCGATCGACAGGTCCGGCACCGGGGTTCCGGCACCGCCTTCGCTTGCGAAGCTGACCTGCGCCAGCGCACTGCCCTGCCCGCCATGGGTGACGATCCAGCCATGGTCCATCACCACGGGCATACCGAGCAGGTCGCCATAGAAGGCCGCTGCGCGCGATGGATCGGGCGTGGCGATGTTGGCGACAACACGTTTGACGGCCATGACATTCCTTCGCCGGGTGAAGATGCGTCGAGACTGCCCGACCCACGTCAGAAACAGAAGAGCCCCGTCGATGACGGGGCTCGCCATCAGCCGGTACCGGTTGGGCTTACACGGCGCCGCAGCGCTCCATGATGCAACGGTCGTATTCGTACTGGCATTCCATGGCATCACCGCCACCGGACAAACATGCCTGGTAGGCCTTCCAGCAGGGCAGATCGCAGGGCGGAATCGGCCCGGCGGCGGCAACCGAGCCGCTGCAGGCCAACGCGAACACGGCACCTGCGATTACTTTCCTGAAAGTACGCATCGACATCACTCCTTGATAGGCCTGGTAACTCCAGGCCAGGCCACCGTAGCGAGGACGCCGGGAGACGGAGTGAACGAAAGCGTCACAAATAATTAACGCGTTCATAAATTTTCTCTCACATCACTGGGGGAGATGACGCCGTTGCAGGGTTAACGGCCTTGTTGTCCGTCAACCAAGGAAGTTGTCTGATGAATCACCCGCTGTATGGCCGTTCGTCCCACTCCCGTTCCCCGCTGCACAGCCGCCTGGCGCTGGCAGTCGCCAGTTCGCTGCTGCTGGCCAGCGCACTACCCGCCATGGCCAACGAGTCACTCGATGCCTGGCAGCAACAGCGCCAGTTGCAGGCGGCCTGGGCGCAACCGGCCAGCACGGCCAGCACCGCGAACCTGTCGGCGCCGGTGTCGTCCGCCACCACCAGCAGCACGTCGATCCTCGGCAACCCAGGCGATGCGGCCAGCTGGCGCAGCGATGAATTCAACGCCGACTGGGGCCTGGCCGCGATGGGGGCCGACTACGCCTATGCCCGAGGCCTGACCGGCCAGGGCGTGCGCCTTGCTCTGTTCGATTCGGGCTCGGCACTGGCCCACCAGGAATTTGCGGGGCGCAACACCTCCAGCATCACCATCGGTGCAGACTGCGCAACACCGGGCGTGGTGGCAGGTACCGGCGCGTGCGGACAGACCCGTGGCGAGCAGCCGGGCTACAACTACTACGGCCTCGGCCCCGGTGTTCCCGCCGCGCTGGCCGCACGCCTGATCGCGGCAGGCCAGCCCTATGGCTTCAGCTACGCCGACCATGGCACCCACGTGCTGGGCACCATCGGTGCCAACCGTGATGGCAAGGGCATGCACGGCGTGGCCTTCGGTTCGAACCTGACCGCTGCCCGCGTCTTCGGTGATACCTACTACGAGTGGCGCCTGGACCCTGACAATTTCTATCGCCCGCGTGCGCTGTACCGCACCGATCCAGATGACGCCGCCACGCTGGACATGTATGCGCAGATCCAGGCGCAGGGTGTGCGTGCCATCAACCACAGCTGGGGCATCTCTACCCGCAACATGACCGCTGTCGCGCTGGATGCGCAGTATGCAGCGATCGGTGACGGCTACGACGTGTACGGCAGCATCTACGCCGGCAACGGCGACACCCCCGGTTCCACCCTGATCCAGGTGTGGTCGGCAGGCAACGGCAGCGGTGCAGTGGCAGGCATCACGGCCGCGATGCCGCGCTGGAAGCCCGAACTCGAACCCTACTGGCTGGCAGTGGCCAATGTGCGCCAGCCCAATGCCGCCGCAGGTGAAACCGACTACGTGATCGATGGCAGCTCCAGCATCTGCGGCGTTGCCGCCAACTGGTGCATCTCGGCTCCCGGTACCGACATCCTCAGCACCATTGTCTCCGGCGATATCCAGGGCCGCATCGAAAACACCTCCGCCTATGTGCGGTTGATCATCGACAGCGAGAACACGCAGTACACCTACGGCACCAAGACCGGCACATCCATGGCCGCGCCACACATTACCGGTGCTCTCGGCTTGCTGATGGAACGCTTCCCCTATCTGGAAAATGCGCAGGTACGCGACGTGCTGCTGACCACCGCACGTGATCTTGGTGCAGCCGGCATTGATCCGATCTACGGCTGGGGCATGGTCGACCTGCGCAAGGCCATCGAAGGCTACGGCTCGCTGCGCGTGGATACCAACGTGGTGATGAACCAGAAGGCCGGCGGCCTGAAGGTGTGGGAAGGCGACGCCTGGGATGACTGGACCAACGACATCGGCGGCCCCGGCAAGCTGACCAAGTCCGGTATCGGCTGGCTGCGCCTGAGCGGCGACAACAGCTTCAACGGCGCGGTGCTGCGTGAAGGCACGCTGGAGTTGAACGGTGCCAACACGCTCACCTCGGCTGTCGAAGTACAGGGTGGCCAGTTCCTGCTCAACGGCAGCCTGGTCTCCACCGCACTGACCACCACCAGCGGCGTCAGCACCGTCAGCGCCAGTGGCGTGCTGAAGGACAGCAACCTGACCGTCAACGGTGGCGTGGTGTCCTTCAACGGCACCCAGACCGGCGGCACCACCACGGTCGGTGCGAACGGCCTGTTGAAGGGCATCGGCACGCTGGGCAACACACATGTGGACGGCACCATCGCCCCGGGCAACTCGATCGGCACGCTGACCATCAATGGCAACTACGTGCAGGGCGCGACCGGCGTCTATGCCGCCGAGCTTGCCCCCGGCGGCCGCAGCGACCAGCTGCACGTCACCGGCAACGCCACCCTTGGCGGCACCCTGGTCGCACTGCCGGAGCCTGGCACCTACTACCTGGGTGAGCAGTTCAACTTCATCCGCGCCGACGGTGGCGTCAGCGGCCAGTTCGCGAAAACCGACTTCAGCGCGTTCTCGCCGTTCCTGCAGTTCAGCCTCGCCTATGCTGCCAACGGCGCCCGCATCGACGTGGCACGCGGCGCCTCGCTGGCCAGTGCTGCCACCACGCCGAACCAACGCGCGGTGGCGACCAGCGCCGATGGCCTGGCGATCAACCAGGGCCTGCCCAAGCCGCTGACCCAGCTGTTCCCGCAACAGGTCGGTGGCGTGCTTGACGGCCTCAGCGGCGAACTGCATCCGGCCACGGCACTGGCCCTGGTTGAGGGCAGCCGCTACGTGCGTGATGCCGCGCTGTCGCGCCGTGCCGGTACCACCGCACCAGGTGCCGACGCGGGCGATGCCACCGGCGCCTGGGTGCAGGCACTCGGCGGCAACAGCAAGCTTGATGGCAACAGCAACACCGCCCGCACCGAAGCCAACAGCAACGGCCTGCTGGTCGGCATCGACCGCGAGTTTTCCGGCTGGCAGGTCGGTGTGCTGGCCGGTACCGGCCGTACCGACGTGAAGCAGCAGGAGCGTCGTGCCAAGTCGAAGATCGACAACACGCACTTCGGCGCCTACGCCAGCCACAACTGGGGTGGATTCGGCCTGCGCGGCGGCGTGGCCTGGAGCAAGCACGAGGTGAAGAGCACGCGCGACGTGGCGTTCGCTGGCTTCAGCGACAGCCTGAGCGCACGCTACGACGCCCGCACCCGCCAGGCCTTCATCGAAGCCGGTTACCGCTTCGGTGGTCCGGAAGCCGGACTGGAGCCGTACCTGCAGGTGGCGCGCGTGGAAGTGGACCTCAAGCGCATCAACGAACGCGGTGGTGCGGCCTCCCTTCAGGGCAAGGTGGATGACACCGCAACCACGATCGCCACCGCCGGTGTGCGCTTCGACAAGGGACTGAAGGCCTCGTTCCAGCAGGACAGCTGGCTGCACCTGCGCGGTGGCGTAGGCTACCGCCGCGCATCTGGCGACCGCAGCCAGGTGGCCAATCTGGCCTTCGCCAACAGCAGCAGCACCTTCGCGGTCCAGGGCGCACCGATCGCCGACAACGCCGTGGTGGCCGAGCTGGGCCTGTCGGCATGGCTGACCCCGCGGCAGCAGCTGGAGCTGGGTTACAGCGGCCAGTTCGGCAGTGAAAGCCGCGACCATGGCGCCAACGCACGCTGGTCGGTCCGCTTCTAGTTCCAGGCACGTGTTCTCTTGACAGGTTGGGGCGGCCTCGCGGCCGCCCCTTTTTTGTCCGCCGCCAGCCGCTATGCACCACGCGGCAGGCAGCTTGCAGCCAGCAGGCTGGTCAGTGGCAACAGCAACCCATAAGCCACCAGCGGCCACACCGTATCTCCCGGCAGCAGCACGGTAGCCAACGTCCCTACTCCGGCGACGATCACGCTCTGCAGGGCATAGTAGAGCGCCACCGCCATCCCGGAGGCATCGGCGAAATCACGCAATGCACCGTTGGCAGCCACCGATACCACCATCACCAGGCCCACCGCGATGGCCCACATCGGCAGCACCACGCTGGCGAATGACGGTGGCCATAGCGTCGCCAGTGCCATCAGCAACGCCCCGCCGATCATCACGCACAGCCCACGCAGGAAGGTCCCGCGCACCTGCCAGCGGGCGATCAGCCTCTTCGCCAGGCGCGCGCTGAAAATCATCATCAGCGCCACCGTTGCGAACGCCAGGCTGAAGGACAGTGGCGAGTACTGCATGCGTCCAACCAGGATGCGGGGAGCGATCGAGAAGAACACGAAGAAGGTGCCCATGCCCGCACTGAAACCCAGTGTGTACACCCAGAAGCTGGCGCTGCGGAGAATGCGCTGCAGCACCGGGCGTGGCGCGTCGCTGCGCGGCGGGCGGGTCTCCTGCCAATGGCGTTGCGCGCGCAGGCCCGCGATCAGGCCGAGCACGCCCAGCAGTGCGAAGATCGCACGCCAGCCGAACGCCCCTGCCACCAACGCACCAAGAATCGGACCGAGCGCGGGTACGAAGGCCAGCATCGAGGCGAACAACCCATACAGGGAAGCACCCTCCGGCGTATCGGCATATACATCACGCACGGTGGCGAAGGTCGCCACCAGCGCCGCCGATGCACCGACCGCCTGCACGGTTCGCCAGGCCAGGAACGCCGCGCCGCTGCTGGACGCCGCCAGCGCCAACGACGCGGCGGTGAACAGCAACGCGCCCAGCAACAACACCGGCCGTCGCCCGATGCGGTCGGACAGTGGACCGAACACCAGCTGGCCCACGCCGAGCACCAGCATGTAGGCACCGAGCGTCAGCTGCACCAGCACCGGCGAGGTGCCCAGAGCGCGTGGCATTGCAGGAACCACAGGCAGGTAGATATCCATGGCCAGCGAGGCCAGGAGATCGAAGGGGGCCATCAGCACGATGGCCGACGGCAGGGAATGGGCCCAACGTGGGGCCTGTCGATTGAACATGGGAAGTCTCCGCCCAGAGTGAATCCGGCGGTGGTCCATCCACTTCGCGTGCATCGCAGGGATGATCACCGCAACAACGTCTGCATCGTTGTTGCGGCTCAGCGAACTGTCTGCGGACCGTTCCCGTTGTTCATGGCGCCATCGAATACCTGTGCAGGTGGCGCAAGTGTAGCAACCACCGGCAAGCGGCAGCAGCGGTCAGCCCAGCGGCAGCATGTCGATGCGCCTGCATGGCGTCTGTTTCACCTGTTCGATCAGGCGCCGCACCACCGGAGAGCTCTCGGCCTGGCGGTACTGCACGGCAATGGTCGAAACGATGGTCGGGCCGGCCAGCGGCAGATAGACCATGCCCGGCAGCACCAGCGTGCGTTGCAGCACCGATGGCACGATCGCCACCGAACCGACGCCGACGGAAACCTCGGCCAGCACCGCTGCCAGATGGCCGGGCTGCGAACGGATGCGTGGAATGAAGCCGCCCCGTCGCGCGACCTCCATCACGCCTGCCGGCTGTTCCGGCATCACGAACCCTTCCCTGGCCAGCGCCGCCGGTTGCACCGGACTCCGCGCCTGCGCCAGCGGATGGATTTCCGGCAGGGCCACGCAGAACTGGTCCTCGACCAGGGTGTGTTCACCGAAACTGTCGGGCACATCCATCGGCGGCCGGCAGAACACCACGTCCACCCGGCCTTGCTGCAGCAGCTCCGGCAGCACGCTCATCGGCCATTCGCTCACCTGCAGGTCAACGCCGGGATAGCGGTCGCGGAACCGGCTCAGCTGGTCCTGCAGCGCACCGGCATACAACGCCGAACCCACATAACCGATCTCGATCTTGCCGATCTCGCCGCGGCCAGCCCGCCGGCCCACGGTTTCGGCCTGCTCGAACCGGCGCAGCACGTCACGTGCTTCGGCCAGGAACACCTCGCCGGCCGAGGTCAGCGCCGCCTCCCGGCGTCCGCGCTCGAACAGGCGGGTCCCGAGCCGGCGCTCGATGTCCTGGATCTGCACGCTCAGGGTCGGCGTGGCGATCCCCAGGCGCAACGCCGCACGGCCGAAGTGCAACTCCTCGGCCAAGGTGACGAAGTACTCCAGGTGACGACGTTCCATGGGCGACGCTTCGTTAGGCAAAACCTAACGTACCGGGAAAACACCGAGAATGAAACAAACACTGATCGCTGCTGGAATGCCTGTCCTCCCCCTCCTGCGAGCGACCGGTGCCATCCTCCCCCACCCTTTCTCCTGTGACACGCAGGATGCCCGACCGGATCCTGCTGGTGGCCTCGCTGGGCTGCACGATGACCGTGCTGGAGACCAATGCAGTGGCGGTCGCACTGCCCGGCATCGCGCATGACCTGCATGCCGGGTTCGCGGATATCGAGTGGGTGATCAGCGCCTACATCCTGTCCTTCACTTCGCTGCTGCTGCCGGCCGGTGCCATCGCCGACCGTTGCGGCCGCCGCCGCGTGCTGCTGATCGGCATCACCGTGTTCGCCCTCACCTCATTGCTGTGCGCGTTGGCGCCGACCGCATCATCACTCTATCTCGCGCGGGCGCTGCAGGGCGTGGGTGCCGCATTCCTGTTGGCGCCATCGCTGTCGATCATCGGCCACACCTTCCACGAGGGGGCCGCCAAGGACAACGCGTGGGCATTCTGGGGCACGGCCATGGGCATGATGATGGTGCTCTCGCCGTTGATCGGTGGCGTACTGTCCACGCTATGGGGCTGGCGCGCGGTGTTCATCGCGATCCTGCCGTTCCTCGCCCTGCTCGGCTACGGCGCGCTGCGCTGGATACCGGAATCCTCCGACAGCGTGCTCCGCCCGCTCGACCCGCCCGGCATCGCCACCTTCAGCCTGGCGATCTTCGGCATCGTACTGTTCCTGGTGGAAGGCCTGGCGCAGGGCTGGGGCGCTGCAACGGCGTTGACCGGGCTGGCCCTGGCCTTCGCCATGGGGACCGCCTTCGTCATCGTTGAGCGGGCACGGCCGCATTCCATGGTGGACCTCGGGCTGCTGGCCAGCCCGCGCTTCGTCGGCGCGCTCATCGCCATGGTCGGCTATTCGGTCAGCGCCCAGGTGATGGCCTCGATGCTGCCGCAGTATCTGCAGAATGGCATGGGGCTGGGCGCGTTGGCCGCCGGTGTCGGCATGCTGCCCTTCGCTGCGGCGATGCTGCTGTTCCCTGCGATCGGCCGGCGGCTGGGCCGCCACCTGACGAGCCCGGCCGTGCTGGCCATCGGCCTGTCGATCACCGCCGCCGGCAACGCCGTGGCCGGCCTCGCCGCGTGGCAGCAGCAACCATGGCTTGCATTGCTCGCGATGGTTGTGATCGGTGCCGGTGGCGGCATCCTCAATGGCGAGACCTCCAAGGCCATCATCGGTGCGGCACCGCGCGACCGCGCCGGCATGGCCTCCGGCATCAGCGCCACCACGCGTTTCGTCGGCATCCTGCTGGGCTTCACCATCCTTTCCAGCGCACTGAGCCTGGGCATCCGCACCGCGTTGACGGCGGCGGTGCCACCCGGCGACGTGCGGCCGATGGCCGATGCGATCGCCACCGGTACATTCGCTGGCTCACACACCGCGACGTTCGCACAGGCGATCTACAGCCACGGCTTCGCCAGCGCCCTGTGGACCTCGGCCATCGCCGCAGCGCTGGCCAGCCTGGCGGTGGCACTGCTGGGGAGTCGATCAGCAGACGCTATTTCCCACCATCAACGGCAATCGCAGGAGAGCAACTGATTCTCTTCCTGCTTCTGCAAAGATGGCCGGGGCAGCCGCGCTGACCCGGCCGTGGCGGCCCCGGGGAGAAGGCCGCCAGAGAGCGTCAGGCCGCCTTCATGGCGTGCTTGCGGGCGCGCATGACGTTGTGGCATTCCTGAACTTCCGGAAGTAGCTGGGTGACTTCCTGGCGCACGGCCGGCGGCAGCTCGTTGTCCTTCAGCACGTCCTTGAACGCACCAAGCAGGCGATCTTCGGATTCCTCCAGTTCGGCCACATAGCCATAATTGGTGTCGCCAAACGCGGCGCGTACCTTGCCGTAGAACTGCTGCATCGAACCGACCATGGTGCCGTGCTCGGCAGGCTTGCCGCCGCTGGCAGCAACCGAGCTGCTCAACGCCGAGACGATACGACCCTTGACACCGGCGATACGGGTGAACAATGCCGACAGCTCGGCATCCTTCACCTTGGTCGCGGCTTCTTCATAGAACGACTTGCCGTCGCGGGCGATCTCGATCAGGTCGTTGAGGCGATGTTCAATGGTGGACTGGGTGCTCATGGAGTCGCTCCTGTGTGCTCGAAAATCTGTGGGGAATGGCAGCGCGATTGCGTTGCCTTCGACCCCACTGTGGCGGGTGTGGCGTGGCTGTCGGGTGAGTACCGATTGATTTGCACATCACCACGTTCAACGCGCGCTGACTTCTTCATGCGCAGGCGCATTTCCGTTCACGGAAAACAAGCGAACCGACGTCGATTCACCAGGGCGCGATGATGATGATCAACGCAACCAGCAGCACGATGGCCAGTACAAGCAGCAGCACATGCCTCTGTCGCCAACTGGGTTTGGGCTTTCCAGGGGTATTCACTACGCATCTCCTTCGATCTGCAAAAGGTGCACAGGCACACTGATGCAAAGCAGCATGTGCGCGCGTAGAGATTTCGTGCAGGACCCGTGCAGGAACGCACGGAGCCAGCGCGCGACGATAACGCGTCCATAACGTAATCAGGATGTAAACGGAGTGTTAGGTTCCTTCCGATTCCGCACAGCGGAGTTTCAGATCGGTTTCCACGCAGCAATGCACGAAACCCATTCAACTGGATTTGGAGAGAGCCAAATGCATTACAAGTACACCCTGCTTTCACTGGCAGTGGGCACCGCCCTGGCTGCCACCTGGTCGCCGGCTGCACATGCCCAGGATGGCAGCGAGAAAACACCGAAGAACCTCGATCGCATCCAGGTCACCGGCTCGGCCATCCGCAGCGTCGACATCGAGACGCAGCAGCCCATCATCGCCATCACCCGCGCGATGATCGAACAGCAGGGCTTCACCACCATTGCCGACCTGCTGCAGAACCTGACCTCCACCGGCGCCCCGACCATTTCGCGTGCGCGCGCCCTAGCTTCCGGCGAGAACGTCGGCGGCTACTACGTGAACATCCGCAACCTGGGCGCCACCCGCTCGCTGGTGCTGGTCAACGGCAAGCGCCTGGGCGCCACCACCGGCGGCTACCAGGATCTCAGCCAGATCCCGATGAGCGCGGTGGAGCGCATCGATGTACTGAAGGACGGCGCCTCTGCGCTGTACGGATCGGATGCGATCGCCGGCGTGGTCAACATCATCACCCGCAAGAACTACGAAGGCCTGGAAGTGTCCGTGCAACATGGGCAGTTCAGCGAGGGCGACGGCAAGGACAGCACTTTCTCGCTGGTCACCGGCGCCCGTGGTGAACGCGGCGGCTACACGCTCGCACTGGAATACCAGAAATCGGACCCGGTGTTCGCCCGCGACCGTGAGTTCTCCCGGTACGGTGGTGCTGGCCCCAACTATCCCGGTGCGGACTGGAGCAACATCAGCCAGAACGGTTCGTGGTGCGACCCGGCCCTGTACAAGTGCAACACCGGTGATGCGGTGTTCAAGACACTCAATCGTGGCGGCAACCCGAAGAACCCGAACGACTACCACCCGATCACGCCGGCCGAGTTCGCCAACGGCAACGAGCAGATGCACCTGCAGACCGGCATCGAGCGTCGCTCGCTGTTCCTCAGCACGGACTACGCGCTGACCGAGCAGATCAAGTTCACTGCCGATATCGGCTACAACGAGCGCACCACCGACCAGCAGATTGCAGGTTACCCGTACCAGTCGACCAAGTTCGGCACGCCGATGGACGCGGCCAGCGTGTTCAACCCCGTCGACCACAGCATTGCGTTCAATCGCCGTCTGTGGGAGGTGCCGCGCACCACCGAAAGCAAGCTGAAGTCCCTGCGCGTCGCGCCGAGCCTGTCCGGCTACTTCGAGCTGGGAAGCAAGGCGTACGACTGGGACGTCGGCGCGCTGTTCAACCGCAATGAAGTTACAAAAACGGGCCGTGGCGACATGAGCCTGATCGCTTCCCGGCAGGCATTGGGGCCCTCCTACCTCGATGCCAACGGTGTGGCCCGTTGTGGCACGGCGGCATCGCCGGTCACGGGTTGCCTGGCCTGGAATCCTTTGCTGCCGTTCGGGGTCGCGGGGGCTGGCTCTCTCTCCGATCCTGAACTGCAGCGCTTCTTGTTCCCGACGTTCAACGACACCGGCATCACCAAGACCCGCAGCTACTTCGCCAACATCTCCGGCCCGGTGATCGAGCTACCCGCCGGCGACCTGTCCGTCGCCCTGGGCTACCAGTACCGCAAGGAAGAAGGCCGCTTCGTGCCCGATGCCTTCGCGCAGTCGCGGCAGAGCACGGCGCTGGGCGCCTCCACCACCGCCGGGGACTACAGCCTCAACGAGTTCTTCGCCGAAGTGAACGTACCGGTGCTGCGCGACCTGCCGTTCGCCAAGGAACTGACCGTGAACCTGGCCACGCGCTACTCCGACTACAGCAACTTCGGCAGTACCACCAATTCCAAGGCGAGCTTCGCCTGGCGTCCAATCGAAGAACTCATGATCCGCGGGACCTTCGCCGAAGGCTTCCGCGCACCGAGCATCTCCGACCTGTACGGCGGCCTGGGTACCAGCTTCGAAACGTATGTCGACCCCTGCGGCATCGGTGCCACCAACAGCGTCAACGGCAATGCCGCCTGCAACGCCGCCGGCGTGCCATTGGGCTACCAGCAGCTGAACCAGAGCCTGAAGCCCTGTGCCAGCTATCCGTGCGCCACTCCTGACGAGTTCACCACCGGCTCAGACCCGAAGCTGCGCCCGGAAGAGTCCAAGAGCAAGACCGTGGGCGTGGTCTGGAGCCCGCGCTGGGTCGAGGGCCTGGACATCAACCTCGACTGGTACAGCTACAAGATCACCAACATGATCATCCAGGACAGCGTCGACCGCATCCTGCGTGACTGCTACGTGCTGGGTAATGCCTCGCGTTGCGGAAGCGTCAAGCGCGCCGGTGATGGCCACATCACCAGCATGTTCTACGGCCTCGCCAACCTGGGCTCGATGGAGACCGAAGGCTGGGATCTGGGCATCCGCTATCGCCTGCCCGAGTTCTCCTTCGGCCGCATCACCATCGACCTGCAGAACAGCTACGTCTCCAAGTACGACGAGCAGAACCAGAACTCGGCCGGCGATACGATCATGATGGGCCGGATCGGCCAGCCGGGCATTTCCCGACTGCGCTCGAATCTGGGCGTGAACTGGCAGCTCGGCAACTTCAGCACCCAGTACACCGTGCGCTACTTCTCCGGCATGGTTGAAAACTGCGTGCCGAACCGGCCCTGCACCCTGCCCGACCGCTACGCCTATGGTGAACCGGATGCACTGCGCAAGGTGGGTTCGAATGCCTTCCACGACATCCAGGTCAGCTACAAGCTGCCGTGGGACGGCACGGTGGCACTAGGCTCGAACAACGTGTTCAACCACCAGGGCCCGATCATGTTCTCCAAGCCGTCCAGCTCCTTCCCCTACTACGGCGGCTTCGACATCGGCCGCACCGTGTACGTGAAGTACTCGCAGCGCTTCTGATCGATAGGTACGTGCTCGTGGCCGGCGGAAGGGGAGTCCGCCGGCCACGATGCACACAACCTCCACCCGATCTCCATCGTTCTTCGACGGAATCTCCAAGGTTCCCGGCAACACTGATGTCATGACGGCAAAGGAGCAGGACCGCATGGATCGCCACGCGCCTCGACACTGCACGCCCGTCTCCAGGTTCACCACTGAACGCGACGGTGTGGCCCGGTCCCGATCCTCCGGACGCACCGCCGCAAGGGAAGTACGAGATGACGACGGCAGTTCGCACTGGCCTGACCGACCTGGTCACTGACGCGCAGCGGTACCTGCGCAGGATTCTCCCCGGGCTCGCCTCTGCGGTGCACCCGCTGGCTTCATCGCATGCCATTCCACGCGCGATGTCCTCGCGCTACCACCTTGCCGAGCTGATGCTGTATGGGGAAACCCCTGCGATGCTTGCCGTGGCCCGCGAGCCCAGCGAGTCCAGCAGCCGCGTCATCCAGGACGTTCGCTGCCTGCGCGCCGCGGCAAATGCACTGGTCCTGTATGTCTCTCCTTATCTCACCCCCACCCAGCGGCGGTTCCTGGTGGAAGCGCATATCGACTTCGTGGTTCCGCATGCCCAGCTGTTCGCGCCCAGCCTGGCCATCGAGTTCCGCGACGCGCCCGATCACGAGAAGAAGGCCATCTCGTTGTTGCCCTCGGCACAGGCCGTGTTGATCCACGTACTGTTGTCGGGGCAGCCGCGATGGTGGTCTCCCCGCGAGATCAGTGCGGCCGCTGGCTACACCTCCATGACGGCATCGCGCCTCTCTGCCGAACTGGTCGAACGCGGACTGGTCGAACGCTCCAAGGGCGGCCGCGAGCGCTTCCTCACGCTGGCCGGCAATCGCGACGATGTCTGGGCCCGGGCACAACCGTTCCTGCGTTCGCCGGTGCTGAAAGAGGTGGATGTCTGCTGGGAACAGACCGCCGATGTGCTCCGCAGTGCCGGCCATCCGGCACCCGTGGCCGGTACCGATGCCTTCCTTGCCGGTCCCTCGCAGGCGGCCAGCACCACCCGCGCCCTGTACATCGAAACCTGGCGGGTACTGGGCGCACTGCCCGCGCCGGGGCCCACCTGCGCACAGAATGCCCGGTTGCAGATCTGGGCATATCCGCCCGGGTTCACCAGCATCGACGATGCGGTTGACCCGTTGTCGCTGTATCTCAGCCTGCAGGGCAAGCGAGGTCACGATGTGGATGCACTGGAGTTGCGGGTGCAGCAGGCATTGTGCGGATCGGTGCACGATTCTTGATCACGACACTACGCCTGCGCTGCTGCGCGCTTGGCAGCGTATTCGGCGAACACCACGCCGCCGACAGCCAGCAGGCCACCGCCCAGTACCCATCCAGTGAGCGACTCCCCCAGCAGCATCACCGCCAACGCAGCGGTGACGATCGGCACCAGATTGAAGAAGCCGGAAACACGCGCTGCGCCCAGCCGGGAAAGGCCGGTCATCCAGGTCAGCGGCGCGAGAATGGATGCACAGACCGCAGCGAAGCCGATGCAACCGACCGCCGTCAGGTTGTCCACCCCGGTCCCGATCAGCAGCTGCAGTGGCAGCAGGATCAGCGACGCGGCCGTGGCCTGAAGGAACAGCGACTCCAGCACCGACAGCGGAATCTTCCAGCGCTGCATCAGCACGTTGTAGGCGGCGAAGGCCAACGCTCCGACCAGCATGATCGCATCACCGCGGTTCAGGCCCTGCGTAGCCAACCGCGCCAGGTCGCCCTGGGACACCACCGCGACCACGCCGATGCTGGAGATCACCGCTCCGAGGATGGCGGTGCCACGCACCGGATGGCCCATGAATACACGTGACAGCGCCAGCGCGATCAGTGGAATCAGGGCCTGGATCACCCCCATGTTGGTGGCCGAGGTGAAGTGTGCCGCGTAGTACGCCAGGCACTGGTACATCACGCCACCCAGGCAACCCAGCATCAGGAAGCGGCCGAGATTTGCACGCACGGTTGGCAGGTTTCCGCGCAGACGTGGCAGGGCAAACGGCAACAGAAGGACGGCCGCCACCAGCCAGCGGAAGAAGCCGATGTCGATCGGGCCCACTGAACCGGAGGCAAGCTTGGTGACGATGGTGTTTGCGCCCCACAACAGGCACGCGAGGATAGGAAAGAGATAGTTCAAGGCGGCGGCTGTACGCAGGGGAATGGCCAGCGTACGCTTGGCGCATATCGAGGACATCCCGAAAATGCGCCATTCCACCCCTCGCTTGCGGCAACCGCTTGAGCCGGTCCCCACTTTCCTCCAGCTGCCCGGCCCAATCTACTTCCGGCAGGGCTCGATGGAGCCCACCAACTGGGGCACGCACAGTCATCCCTGGGGACAGTTCAACTTCGTCGCGCAGGGCGTGATGGAGATGAAGATCGATGGTGAGTGGATGGTATCTCCACCCCACTACGCCATCTGGATTCCACCCGGCATGGCCCACTACTCGCGCAATCGATCGCAGCTGGCCTATCGCTCGGCCTATCTGTCGGCAGCACTGTCACGTCGGCTGCCAACGCGTTGCAGTGCGCTGGAAGTCAGCCCGTTGCTGCGTGAACTGCTGCATGAGCTGGCACGGCAGGGGGTTGCCGATCCGCAGACACCGGCCCAGCGGCGCATGGCCGCGGTGGTGATCGATCAGATCGTCAATGCCGCGGTGCTGCCAAGTTTCCTGCCGATCGCCAGCAGCGCTGCACTGAAGCAGGTGATGGCGTACATGGAGAAACGCCTGTCGGCGGCCGAATCGGTTGCCGAGGTCGCGCAGCGCCACCACATGAGCGTGCGCAAGCTGGAGCGCCTGGCACGCAGTGAACTGGGCATGTCGCTTGGCGACTGGCGTGGGCGGGTGAAGTTCGTGCGCGCCACGGAGGCGTTGTGCACACGCCGGCCGATCAGCCGGATCGCCGAAGAGCTGGGTTACTCCGGCGTCAGCGCCTTCGCCGAGATGTTCAAGCGGCACGCGCAGTGCACGCCGGATCAGTACCGGAAGCTGCATCGGGCAGAGTGAGGGCGAGTTAGATAGCGGCCAGCAGGTCCACGAGCAGCTTCGGCAGCAACAACGCCGCCGCAACGCTGGCCACCAGGATCAGCAACACCTTGGCTGTCAATGGACGACGGCGCGGATTGCTGAAATGCAGGTTCAGATCGCGCAGTTCATCCCGCAGCGCCTGCCGCATACCTGCGCTTTGTGCACCGGATTCGACCAGCTGCCGTTCAAGCGCCTGCAGGCGCTTCATCAGCTCACGCGGCGGAGTAGCCCGGATGATCTGCTGATTAAGCTCCTGCAGCCGGCGCGCCTGCGGCATCAGCGCTGCCACGAGATCATCCGGCGGAAGCCATGAGACCTGTCGCCGGGCTTCCGCATCCATCTCAGCCTGTAGCAGATCGCGTTGCTGCCGCAGTTCGGCCAGGGAGGTGCGGCGCTGCCACATGGGGAGGGCACAGGGTTGATGGGTAGCGGGCAGTGTATCGCCCGGCGTCCCGGAATGGCTGTCGATTTCCCGCCCCGTCGTTCGTCGGAACAGGAAAGGCGGGCCCTTCGGCCCGAAGGAGTACCCCGATGTGCCCCATCCTCACCGCCTTCGCCACCTCCCCGGACCGCGGCCAGGGCCTGGCCCGTGACATGCGCGTGCGCTGGGCCCTCGAAGAGCTGGGTGTGTCCTATGACGTGCAGCTGCTCACCTTCGCCGAGATGAAGCAGCCCGCGCATCTGGCACGGAGTCCCTTCGGACAGATTCCCACCTGGCAGGAAGGACATCGGGTCCTGTTCGAATCCGGCGCGATCATCCTGCACCTGGCCGAGCAGCATCCCGGTCTGTTGCCGACCGATCCGGATGCGCGCATGCGCGCCATCATGTGGGTGTTTGCCGCACTGAACACGGTGGAGCCGCCGATTGTCGAACGCTCGATGGCCTGGGTGCTGGAGCGCGAGCAGCCCTGGTACGCGCAGCGCCTGCCGATGCTCGATGAGCGTGTGCGTATGCGGCTGGCGCAGCTGTCAGCGTGGCTGGGCAAAGCCCTGTGGCTTGACGGTGACTTCAGCGTGGGCGACCTGATGATGGTCTCGGTGCTGCTGCGCCTGAAGAGCAGCGGCCTCCTCGACGAGCACCCGCAGGTGGTCGCCTATGTGGCCCGTGCAACGCAGCGCCCCGCCTACCAACGTGCGTATGCCGCGCAGCTGGCAGTGTTCCAGAACGCCTGACGCTACGCCCCGTGGGCAGGCCTCAGTGCAGACTGCGCCGGCACGCCGCCTGTACCAGCATCAGCTGCGCCACCAGGATCAGCATCGCGCAGCCCGACAGCAGCCAGGGGTCGATGTACCACTGTTCATTGAAGCTGAAATTGCCGGCGGAAATGCGCTTCCAGCCGTTGAAGTGCTGCATCGCCGCCACCACGAACGCGAAACCGCCCGTGGTGTATGAAAGCCAAGGCACGATGAGCCCGCCGGGCCGCGCGAACAGCACCAACAGGCCCAACAGCCCGATACCCGTGCGCTGCACCCGGCAGTATGGGCAGACGTAGGCCACCCCACTCCATTCCACCGACCAGGCCAGCAGACTGATCAGCACGGCTGCGGCGCCTGCGGCGTACAGGATCTTGGGCGCAATCGTCATGCTGCCGTTGTGTTGCATGCGTGCTCTCGCTCTGTGCAGATCCTGGCAGGTTAACAGCGTGGCCTGGTCAATCCTTCTTGAAGACCGTGCGCTTGCCGATCGGGCTGCTCTTGCGCGCCGTCGGCCGGGCCAGGCCGGGAATCAGGAAATCGGTCACCTTGTGGCCCTTCTGCACCTTGGACGCCAGCCAGCGTGGCATGCGCCCGCGGCCGGACCAGGTCAGGCGCTTGTACTCCGGGTCGCGGTACTTGGCCGCCACCTTTCCGGTTCTACGCCTCGCGGGCTTGCGGCTGGGTGCGGCGTCTTCGACGGCTTCTTCGCCGAAGAGCTCTTCGAGCGTATAGCCGGCTTCGGCCGCTGCGGCCTTCAACATGCGCCGCACCGCACTGGCCGGGCGACGGTTGGAAATCAGTTGTCTGCGCTGTTCAGCGGCAGCCACCAAGGCACCCAGTTCCCGAAGGCTGAGCGATTCAATATCGATCGTCATGGCGGGAAAGGTCTACTGCGGCATGGCTGTCTGTCAAGACGCCCTATCTGGTTGTATACACAGGCTTCACCGGCGCTGGGCTCCGATCGGCGTCGCCAGCCCCTGAGGACATCCACATGAGCCACTCATCGCATTCGCTTGCCTACCTGCTTGCGCGCATCCTGCTGATGGCATTGTTCCTGGTCTCCGGGCTGGGCAAGCTCGGTGATCTCAGCGGCACCCAGGGCTATATGGAAGCGATGGGTGTGCCGGGCATCCTGCTGTGGCCAACCATCGTTTTCGAGATCGGCAGCGGGCTGTGCATCCTGCTCGGCTTCCAGACCCGGCTGGTGTCGATCGTGCTGGTGGGTTTCAGCCTGATCACCGCCTTCATCTTCCACCACAACTTCGCAGACCAGACCCAGCAGATCATGTTCCTGAAGAACCTGGGGCTGGCCGGTGGCTTCCTGCTGCTGGCCTGCACCGGCGCCGGGCGCTACAGCATTGATGGGCGCGGGCGGCGCGGGTAAGCGCCGATCCGCGACGCGCACGCGCTAGCGGCGAAGCTCAGCCTCCGGCGCCAGCGTGTGGATCACCCTGCCCTGTGCATCCAGGAACTCGATGGCACCGTAACCCTCGGCCGTGACGGTCAAGCGCAGGCGCGTGCGGTCGGCCTTGTCATTCAACGCAATGGCCGGGGTGCCGTCAGGCCCGACCATCAAACCGATACGGGTGGGTGCCTGCACGCCGGGAATCAACTTGTTGCCCAGCGCAGGCTCGCGGATCAGCTTCGGCGCCTGGTTGAGCGAAAAACTCACCGCGCCGTCCGGCGATACCCGCCAGCCAATCGCATCCATCGCCGGATGATCCAGCGCCAGCACCGCCATCCCACCATCGACGTCGGCAGTACCGAAGCCACCACGCTCGCTGCCCTTATCGTCATACAGCACCATGCCGGCCACGTTGAAGGCGCGCTTGTACTGCAGCCCATCGATGATCGGCGCCGGCGTTTTGCCGGACAACGTCATGCGGATCACCCCCGTGTCATCGACGATATCGATGCGCCGTGCGGTGATGCGCTCGTGGTCCGGTGTTTGCACGCGCGTTTGTGGTGCCTTGTCGACGATCAGGCGCTGCAGGGTTTCAACGGAAGGGCGCTTGGGTGATTCGGATGGCTCTGCAGCGGCAGGCAATGCAGCGAGCGCGGTCAGGGCGACGAACATGCGGGCACTGCGTTTCATGCGGACTCCTGGACGGGTGGCACGGCAGGCGCTGCCTCGAGATGTGGCAGCGCCGTGGTCGAGCATCCCGCAGATGATGGCCTGCTTCAACATCGGGGGCGATCCGTCGGGGCCCGCTCAATAGTTTCGTTCTGGTTCGCTCAAAGTCTGGAAGCGCAGGGCAAGACCGTACTTTTCCTGCAAGGCGGACAGAGCGCCACGGTACCGTCGCGCCTCAGCCTCATCGCCCCGGATGCGAACGGACGCGGCATGGGCATGCGCATCTCCGCTCAACCCGACATAGCCCGGGATGCTGGCCGCAGCCTCCCGGCTGATGGCACGCAGCCGCTGCGCGAATGCTTCTTCCGTGAACGGATGTCCGGTCGAGAATTCCACGCGGACGCGACCTGACGGCACAACCAGAGTACGGGGCGCGACCGGAGCATCGCCTTGCAGCGACACCCGCACATACAGGTCTGTCGCCTGCATGAGGCGGACCTCAAGCAGACGGCGTGCAAACTCGGCCTGCAGGGCCTGCAGATGCGGCGGAAGTTCACCTTCGATCCTGGCCCGTTGCCGGGCTTCATCCAAGGTGATGCCGGGGGCGCGCGTCATGATGGATCGCGCAGAGATCGCTATCTCTTGTTCCATCTCATGGGCCTGCGCTTCATCCACTGCACGGCCCTGAGCGACAGACTGCGCACCGAGAGTGATGCCCGCAAGCATCAGGATCGAAGCAACGACATGCGTACTGGTTACCCTCACCCTCTCGCTCCCTGCAACCGTGACCTATGACGTCGGGCTGTCGCTACACACCCCTGGCGCGGTCGGCCTGACTGATCTTCAGCAGATGCGTCAGCTTCTCGTACTCCCCACTCCTGCAATGGACAAGCTTTTCCTGCGCGAACCCAAGATTTCGATACATCTTGCCCAGTCGCGGATTGGAGGCATCAGCCAGCAGACCAACCTTGGTAAAGCCTCGGGCCTCCGCCTCAATGATGACCCTGCGCACCAATTCGCCAGCTATGCCTTCGCCCCGATGATCCGGATCGACCGCCAGCGAATCAATGTAGACCTCATCTTCATCGGATTCCCTGGGTTCACTCTCTTCCAGACCGCTTACTGAGCTGTACCGACTTTCATCCGTGCCATTGAAAAACAGGATGCAGCCAATGACTGCGCTACCTTTGCGCGCGATCAAAACGTTCTCAAAATTGAAGTAGACATCTGAACGTGCGAAGTTCTGCTCAAAGTGTGCCATTGCCTCGGACAACGAGGGCTTCCCTGATAGAACAATGACGGCCTCTTCATCAGCCAATGCAATCAGCCGAACGACAGCACTGGCATCGCTCACAGCTGCCTTTGTTACTTCAAAATTCCTCTGCATACCGACAGCCTCGACAGATGTGACCGAACCATAATCTCCGCACTGGGAGGTTTTCTGTCTGCATGAGTCGTATGCTTCCGTGTGTCATTCATGGAACCTTTCAACTGCAGACCGCAATGCACGCACCTTCGATCGTGCTCCGAAGTCCTTTCAATGGGCTTACGGTGAATAGGACGCTTGCCTTCCCTAAATAACGGTAACGCCAGACCTTGGATCCCGAGGGGCGCACTTCGATGTACACACAAGCCATTGGCGTCAGCCACACGGAAGGTACTGGCCTTCGGCTTGAGCGAGCGCGGCCTGGTGTCGGTCAGCATGTGAGTCGAGCGCCGGTGAGTCGCCCAGGGGCGTCTAGCCCGCTGACACACAGCCTGACTCACTTTTTCGTGGATGCAAGTGGATGCCGCTGAACACCACTGGACGCTAGAACCACCTGTAATCAAGCGACACAAGGGCTTTGCGGACGCCGCTGGACTTCATTGGACGTCTAATTGGTGGGCCCACCAGGATTCGAACCTGGAACCAAGGGATTATGAGTCCCCTGCTCTAACCGTTGAGCTATAGGCCCGGTGCAGCCTCACAGTGTAGTGAGGCTGGCAATGGGTTTCCACTGCGCGCCAAACCAGGCCCGTGCGCCACTACTGCCCCAGGCGCTGCATCAACCGATCCAATGGAGCACGGTTGTGGTACTCACCGCGCAGGCCGCGCTCGCGCTCGCCACACTCCCCATTGTCGGCCACCACCAGGTCGGTGCCGCGCAGCAGTACTCGTGTCGTGCAGCGCCCCTGGTGCAGGTACAGCACGTCCTCATCCTCCTCTGGTGCAACACGGCCCAGAACCCGCGGCGCGGCGCCCTCGCCGTTACCAGGCACGCTCAGCTCGAATGCGCCCCCCTTGGCTGCGATGTCGATGGCATTTCCGTCGCTGCGCTCCCAATGGGCAACCCAGTCGGTCAGGCTGGTCTCGACATAGTTGCTCGTTTTCATCACGCGCGGCTCCGGTGCCCAGCCCACCACTTCCTTGCTCGGCGGACGTGCTTTCACGCAGTAGTAGCTGTTCCAGCGGTCGCCGATCACCAGGCCAGTGCCCGGTTCCATCTCCTCGCCACTGCGGCACCCATCACGCTCTTCGTCAAGGCAGCCTTCCGCCTCACCCAGCAACAGCACCTGCCCGGCGTCGACCACGCGGCCCACGACATAGTCGAACTGGCTGCTGAAGAAACTCTCGGCATTGCACGCCGGCGGTTGTGGAGTATCAGCCCAGGCAACCAGCGGTGACAGCGAGAGCAGCAGGATCGGCAGTTTCATCGGCATTCCATTGACCAGGGCGAAAACAGGACACGTATCCTATCCCCTCGCCTGCAACGCGGATGATCGCAGGCAAAAAAAACAGACCCCGCTTGCGCGGGGTCTGTCAGGTGCTTCATGTGCAGCGGATACGCGTCAGTCGATATCCAGGAAGCTGCGCAGCTGCTCCGAGCGGCTCGGGTGACGCAGCTTGCGCAGGGCCTTCGCTTCGATCTGGCGGATGCGCTCGCGGGTCACGTCGAACTGCTTGCCGACCTCTTCCAGCGTGTGGTCGGTGTTCATGTCGATGCCGAAGCGCATGCGCAGCACCTTGGCTTCACGCGGGGTGAGGCCGGCCAGCACGTCGCGCACGGTTTCAGACAGGTTGATGTTGGTGGTGTTCTCGATCGGGGACTCCACGTTGGTGTCCTCGATGAAGTCGCCCAGATGGGAATCCTCGTCGTCACCGATCGGGGTTTCCATCGAGATCGGCTCCTTGGCGATCTTCATCACCTTGCGGATCTTGTCTTCCGGCATGTCCATTTCCTTGGCCAGCTCCTCCGGCGTGGCCTCGCGGCCGTACTGCTGGAGCATCTGGCGGGAAATGCGGTTCAACTTGTTGATCGTTTCAATCATGTGCACCGGGATACGGATGGTGCGCGCCTGATCGGCGATCGAACGGGTGATGGCCTGGCGGATCCACCAGGTCGCATACGTGGAGAACTTGTAGCCACGACGGTATTCGAACTTGTCCACGGCCTTCATCAAGCCGATGTTGCCTTCCTGGATCAGGTCGAGGAACTGCAGGCCGCGGTTGGTGTACTTCTTGGCGATCGAGATCACCAGGCGCAGGTTGGCCTCGACCATTTCCTTCTTGGCCTTGCGCGCCTTGGCTTCGCCGTAGGCCATGGCACGGCTGAGTTCCTTCAGATCGTCCAGGTCCAGCTGGGTCAGCTTCTCGATGTCGATCGTCGCCTGCTGTTCGGCGATGATCTGGTCCTTCACTTCGCGCAGGGCCGATGACCACTTCTGCTTGCGCTTCAGTGCGTCTTCCACCCACTCCAGGTTGGTCTGGTTGCCTTCCCAGGAACGGATGAAGTCCTTGCGCGGCATGCGTGCAGTGACGGTGGCCAGGTTCAGCGAGGGCATCTCCACGAAGGAGGAGCCCGCCGTGCTCGTGCGCGACGCGACGGGCGCGATCACGACCTGGGTCGAGATCGGCGCGCCGGATGCGAGCCGCCTGCACTCCGGCAGCAAGCAGTCGGAGCGCACCGTGGTCTACACGCACCGCGACCCCGAGAAGGTCGCGGCGCCCTGGGCGGGCAAGCGGATCCACGGGGCCGAGCGCATCGAGCTGCGCAGCTTCCAGCCCGGCTTCGTGGATCGCGTGGTCGCCGTGCTCGGCCGCCGCAACGCCCTGACGGTCTCGGTGATCGAGGGCCGGCTCTACCTCGAGCTCGGTGGCGGGAGCTTCGACAGCGAGTTGCTGAGCAGGCCCGCGCAGGGCTGATCCTCAGCCCAGGGCGACCCCGGTCAGCTCCTCTGAGAGCCGCCAGATCCGTGCGGCGTCCGCCTCACTGCGCAACGGGGCGAA
>JAAIGE0100891812.1_pt1 | contig 52115 bp, 71 predicted proteins | sample 6487951 | NCBI WGS metagenome assembly JAAIGE01 (sample SAMN13974128, study PRJNA590717) | phyllosphere metagenome | biome: tomato field; feature: multiple bacterial spot infested tomato fields; material: tomato leaves; isolation source: leaves from tomato fields | host: Solanum lycopersicum ...
CGGCCGCCCCTCACCGGGCGGCCTTTTTGTTGAGGTTTGCCCCGTGACCACGCCTTCCATCGGTTACCTCTCGACGTTCCCGGACGACGACATCACCCAAACGCTGGGGGTGGATTTCTCCAAGGTCGGCATGTGCTCGACCTCCAGCGACGCGGACCCGAGCGTGTTCCCGTTCGACAAGGTCGTGCGCTTCACCTCGACCGATCCGGCCTATCTCGGCAAGCTCGGCACCGGTGATCTCTATGCCGCGGTGATCGGCCTGAACGATCAGCTCGGCGGCAAGGGGGCGGATCTGTTCGTGGTGCGTGTCGCCTCGGGCGCGGCCGCCGACCCGGCCGAGAAGCTCGCGCAGACGCAGGCCGCCGTCATCGGCGATCCCGGCGCGCGTACCGGCCTGTGGGCGCTCCGCTCCGCGCCTCAGGTTGCCAAGGGCCTGCCGCGGCTCTGGTATGCCGGCTACACCGCCGAGGCCGGCCCGAACGGCGCCGACAACCCGGTGCGCGCGGCGCTCGCCGTCCATCTGGAGGCGGTCAAGGCGGTCGCAATCGTGGATGTCGATCCCACGTCGAAGATCAAGGCGATCGCCGCGCGCGAGCTGATGTCGAGCAAGCGCATGATGCCGCTTGGCGTCGCGGCCATGGTCTACGAGACGGTGAACGGCGCCGCGGTCCTGAAACAGCGGCCGATGGCCCCGCGCATCCTCGGCCTGATCGTGGCGGCCGACAACAACTATCGCGACGGCATGCCGTTCGACAGCTTCTGCAACCGGCCGGTGCTCGGCATCGCGGACATCAACCGTGATATCGATTTCGACCTGGGCGACGGCGCGACGGAGGGCCAGCTCATGCTGGCGGCCGACGTGGCGGTGGTGGTCCAGGGCGAGAGCGCAACGGCCGGCGCGATCGCGGATGGCGGCTTCGTCTTCCTCGGTGTGGAGTCGGCGGCCTCCGACGATACCTGGTCGCAGCTCCACCAGGTGCGCGGGGCGGACTTCATCGACGTGGAGTTCATGAAGCTCTCGCGCAAGTTCATCGGTGGCCGTTACACGCCGCGACGGGCCGAAAGCCTGCTCAAGACGTTCGGCCTCATGCTGAATGACCACGTCGCGAACGAGGATATCCTCGGATACGAGCTGACGTATCCGGAGATCCTCAACAGCGTCGCCAAGGTGCGCGAGGGTCGGTTCAAGCTGCGCACGCGTCACGAACAGGCGCCGGTCATCCGCGTGGTCGAGAACGAGACCCGCCGCTACCCCGAGGGCATCACCGCCCTGGTCCGGGCGATCTCCGCCGCGGCGGGCACGCAGACCGGCACGGTCTGATCGGCCCCGGCGTCCCCGCCTTTCACCCTCCCCGTTCACGCTGATCCGCGCCTCTGCGCGCGAGGGAACACGCGTCCATGTCGCAAAACCTCCTCCTGGTCGAGACGGTCGATGTCCGTCGTCTCGATGATCCCGAAGACAGCCGCGTCGAGACGATCACGAAGCTCGTCCTCCCGGCGATCAAGTTCCTCACGGCCGAGCACCTCGGCGGCGGCTCCACCGGCAAGGTCAAGTATCGCCTGCCGATGATCGAGGCGCTGGAGCCGACGTTCTCGGTCAAGGGCCTCGATCGCGGCTCGGCCGCCGGCGTCGGCCTGGTGCCCGGCGCCACCGGCGGTTGGACCATGGCGGCCACCGTCCGCGATACCGCAGCGAACAAGATCCTGCCGCTGCGGGCCACCATCCGCGGCACGGTGTGCGAGTGGACGCCGGGCGAGCATACGCCGGGCGAGCTGCTCGACTGTGACCACGCCTTCCACGAGATCACCTATTACGAGCTGGTGATCGGCACGGAGAAGTGGATCGAGTTCGGGGTGCGGCCCCGCATCCTGTGGATGCGCGGCGAAGATGTCTTCGGGCCCTACGTCGCCGCCCTCGGCGCCTGAGGCCCACCGCGGCGGCCGGCATCCTCGGCCGCCGCCCCCCTTCCCTCGATCGAATGAGCTGAAATCCCCATGACTGGTGGAGTTGTTGCCCCGCGTATCGATTTTGCGGGCTTCGCGCCGGCGAGCCCGGCCGAGGCGCTCGCCGCCGGCGTCCAGCCGGGCTTGCGCCCGCTGCCCGAGGCGCCTGCGGGCTCTGTGGCGGCCGCGGCCGTCGCTCCGGCTCCGGAGGCCGTCGCGGCCGTTCCGGCCGGCCTGGCGGCGCCCCTGGCCGCTCCGGCGGTGGCGCCGGCGCCGGCCGTCCCGGCCAAGGCCCCGCCCCGCTTCGTCGGCGGGGCGCTCCGCTTCATGGAGGTGCCGCTGCGCTATCCCGTCGAGTTCGACGGGATCACCTATGAGGCGATCCCGCTGCGCCGGCCGTCTGCCGCCGAGGTGCGGGCGTATTTCGAGGCGCTGGCCTCGATTGGTCCCGAGGAGTGGCTGCACTTCCCGATCTACCAGCACGCGGACGGCACGCCGATCCCGCCCGAGGTGATCGAGCACCTCGATCCGGACGACTTCGACGCCGTCCAGGAGGCCTCCGCGGATTTTTTGTGTGCCCGGTTGCGCCGGCTCCAGGAAGCCTCGCGCGAGAGTTCAACCCCTCTCACGTCCGCCGATACCGGGCCGACATCCTCGAAGTGATCGGTGGGACGCGCGCCGAACTCGACGCGATGGCCTGGGACGATTTCATTCGCGAGTGGCTTGAGGCCGAGCGCCGCCACATCGCCCGCCGGAGACGTTGAGCCGTGGCGAACCTGACCTCGACACTAACCGTCCGCCTCAACGACGATGTGTCGGGGCCGGCGGGCCGGGCGGCCTCTGCGCTCCACCGGCTCGGCGCCTCGGGTGCCGATCTCAAGAAGCTGGCGGCCGCCTCTCCGGAGGCGGCGCGCCTGGTGCGCGAGCTGGAGAAGCTCCAGGCGCAGGCCGACAAGATCAACGCGTTCCGCAACGCGAGCAAGGGGCTCGGCGCGGCCGGAAACGATTTCCGCCTCGCGCGCCAGGACGTGGCCCGGCTCACCTCCGAGCTGGGACGCGCACGGGCCGAGGCCGAAGCGCTCAAGGGCGTGCGCGGCGGCGAGGATGCCCGCCGGGCGGCCGGCGCCACGGTGCGGCGCCTGGAGCGGGATCTGCGCGCGGCGAACGGCACTCTCGATCAGAGCAAGGGGGCATACCTGGCGCAGGGCCAGGCGGTGCGCGGGCTCCAGGGCGAGTTGTCGGCCGCTGGCGTGTCGATGAAGGGCCTGCGCCAGGCGCAGGCCGGGATCGAGGGTCAGATCGCTCGAACGAACGCCGAGCTGGCGCGCCAGCCTGCAAGGATGGCTCAGGCGGCGGCGAAGGCCGAGCATCTCGCGGAGACGGAGCGTCGGGCGGCGCAGGCCTTGGCCGCCGCGGCGGCGGACCGGCGCAAGCTCGCCGCCGCCTCGCCGGAGGCTGGACGGCTGGCGCGGGAGCTGGATGCCCTCGACGGGCAGGCCGGCAAAATCCGCGCGTTCCGCGAGGCCAGCCGTGGCCTGGCTGCGGTCGGCGGTGATTATCGTGCGGCGCGTCAGGATGTGTCTCGGCTAACGGCCGAGCTGGATCGCGCTCGGGTCGGGGCGGAGGCGCTCCGGGGTGTGCGCGGCGGTGATGGTGCTTACCAGGCGGCCGCTGCCAATGTGCGGCGGCTGGAGGGTGATCTCCATTCGGCCCGTGGGGCGCTGGAGCGGAGCAAGGTCTCTTATCTCGCGCAGGGCAAGGCGGTCCGTGGGCTCCAGGGCGAGCTTGCGGCGGCCGGTATCCCGATGAAGGGTTTGCGCCAGGCGCAGGCCGGCATCGAGCGCCAGATCCGGGATACGAGCGCCGAGCTGGCGCGTCAGCCGGCGCGTCTGGCCGAGGCGGCGGCCAGGGCCGAGCATCTCGCCGAGGCGGAGCGCCGGGCGGCTTCGGCCGCTCGCGTTACGGCGGCGGAGCGGTCGAGGGCCGCGAGCGAACAGCTCCGGGCGACCGTGGCCGCTGGCAAGGCCGAGCGGGCGACGCGCGAGGAGGTGGCGCGCACCCACGCGGCCAAGCGCGCGAGCGCCGGCCGGGATCTCGCCTCGGGCATGGGCGCATCCGGGCGGGCGGCGCTCGACGGCCTGGAGCGGGATCGCGCCAACGCCGCCACCAGCCGGCGCATGATCGACGGCATGGGGGCAACCGGCCGGGCCGCGTCCGAGGCGCGGGCGGCGGTCGAGGCCGATCGGCGCGCGGCTCGCGAGGAGGCGCGGGCGGCTCGGCGCGCCGGCCGGCGTGAGGCCGCCGGCGTCATGGCCTCGGCCGGTGCGGTCGCGGCCGGCCACGGGATCAAGCGCGGCGCGCACGCCTCGCTGGAGACCTATCGCGAATTCGACAAGGAGCGCCGGTTCGGTCGCGCGGTGATGGGGATCTCCGACGCGGAACAGGCCCCGCTTGTGGATCAGGCGATCCACATGGGCGCCACGACGAAATACAACGATGTCCAGGTGCTGGAGGCGCAACGCGAGCTGGCGGCGCGCGGCCTCAAGCGCGATCAGGTCATGGGCCTGATGGAGCCGGCGGCCGATCTCGGCCAGTCCTTCGACTTGCGTCTTCCCGATGCCGTCAAGCAAATGGAAGGCGCGATCTTCGGTTTCAATAAGGATATCTCGACGCTTAAGACTGCGGTTGCTTCGGCCAAGCAAACCGCAGATGTCCAGGTCAAGGCGGCCAAGATTTCCGGCATGACACCGGAAGACATTACGCAAACCTATAAGTACGGCGCTACGCCGGCCCGTATGGCCGGGTTGTCGGAAGAAACCTTGCTTGCCTTCGCCGGCATCTCGAAAAAGGCGAACATGGGCGGTGATGAGGCCGGTGTGGCCTTCCGCGCGCTCGTGGCGAACGTGCTGTCCCCGACCCGAGGCGCCAAAGAGGCAATGCTCGCCAACGGGATGGATTATAAGAACTATCAGAAGATGCCTGAGAAGATCGACACTCAGGCGTTCGTGAAGACTGTTGCGGCACAGTACGGCGTTAAGCTCGACAAAGCGACGACGGCGGGCCTCGATAAGATATTCACGGATAAGAACCTGATCGCCGATCCGTCGAAGTTCACGCCCAAGGTCATGGACCTGTTGAGCGACAACCTCGCCGGCGACGACGCCAAGTCGAAAAAGTCGATCGCCGGTCTCGCCAACCGCTTCCGCGATCGCTCGATGCAAGGGGTCGATGCGGACCGCATGGTTGCGGACCTGATGGGGGCCATTGCGAAGAACCCGGCGATCGCCAACGCGATCTTCGGTTCGAAGCAAGGCGCCCGCATCGCCAACGCGCTCGGCAATCCCGAGACGTTCAAGCACATGCTCGATGAGCTGCTCGAACACTCAAAGGGCTACGCGGAAAAGATCGCGCAAGAGCGCATGGCCGGTTTCGACGGTGCGGCCTCCCGCCTGAAAGGTGCGGCGACGAACCTAGAAACAGCCGTGGGCCGGGCCTTTGACGACGGCGGCCGCGGCGGCCTGCTCACGCGGGGCACCGATCTGGCGGCCAAGGGCGTCCAGGGCTTGGCCGAGCTGGACGGCAAGGCGCTCGTGGCCGCGGCCGGTCTCGCGGCGGCCGCCGGCGCGGTGGGGAGCTTCGCCGGCTCGCTGCGGCTCGCCGGCATGTTTCTTGGCCTGCCGGCGTTGACGGCGCTGGGCGGGATGGCCGCGGCGATCGGCGCGGTAACGCTGGCGGCCGGTGCGGCCGCGGCGGCGCTCTACGTGCTGTCGGACGAGAAAAAGGGCATCGTTCACGGGGGCAAGCCGGATTTCGGCATGAACCCGTCCGATGAGCTTCCCGGCTTGCCGGGCTCGAACGATCCGCCGTCCTGGGCGCCGCAGACGCCGGGCCTGCCGCGCATGTCCCTGCGCGACGGGGTGCCGTCCCTGGTGGATGAACAGCGGGCGGCGATGCCGGAGGCGATCGCACGGGCACGCGATGAGCTGGCGGGCTACCGCAAGGAGCTGGTCGCGGCGAAGGCCGATGCGGCAAGCCTGGCGTCGATGGGGGTTCCCGGCCTCGATCGGGATGCGAATGCCAAGGTCTCGGGCCTCGAAAAGAAGGCGGCCGAGGTCGAGGCGCGCATTGCCGCCATGCGGCAGGCCTCCGGCGCCCCGGCGTCGCTCCCGCCGGGAGCTTCGCAGCCGGCCTCACGGGCGGCGGAGGGCGTGCCCTCGCTGATCGACGCGCCGCGTTCGGTCAACGCGGGCGAGATCGCCAAGGCGCGCCAAGAGCTGGCCGCCTTCAAGCGGGAACTCGATGTCATCAAGGCGGAGGCCTCGGCGACCTCGGATCTCGGCTTGCCCGGTGTCGGCCCGGCGCTCGACGGGCGCAAAGCCGAGCTGGAGGCCATGGTGCAAGGCCTTCAGGACAAGCTTCGCACGCTGTCGGAAACGCCGATCGCCCCGCGGGCGGACGGCTCCGGCCTCGATCCGCTGGACGCGAAATTCAGCGAGATCACGACGAAGGCCGGCGAGGTCAACGGCCTCGTGATCCGGCCGCAGGCGGACGGCTCCGGGCTCGGGACGATCATCTCGCAGCTCGACGCGGTCATTGCCAAGGCGGGGGAGGCGAACGCGGCCGTGTCCGGGATCGGTTCGCCGAGGGCGGGTGCGGGTGGCGGCGGAGCCGGGGGTGCGAACACCGGCACCGTAAGGGCGGCGCAGGGTAACAATCACTGAGGTTTGGCGATGCTCTACCAAGTCGGTCCGCTCACCTTCGATGAATACGGAAACGATATTCAGGAGGTTAATGAGAGGGTCACGGCAGATTTCGCCAAACACGAGTTGATCGATACGCGCCGGGACTATGAGTTTTCTGGTCCCGGCACCGATCCGCTCGACCTGCGCGGCCACCTCCTGCCCTTCCATCTCGGCGGGCTCACGCAACACGAAATGGCCCGCGCGCTCTGTTCGAGCGGTGAGCCGGTGTTCGTCGTGCGCGGTGACGGCCAAGTGAGGGGCTGGCACCACATTATGGAAGTGACCGGCCGTCACACCTTCATCGGTCCCGGCGGCGTCGGGTTCGAGGTCGAGGCCGGCATGCGCCTGGAGGCCTGCAAGCCCCCCGGCATGGATGCCGCCGGCGACCTGATCGGCACCCTCATCAGCCTGTTCGAGTGAGCCTCTATGCCGATCAGAGAAACCGTTGCCGGCGTCGGGCTCACGCTCGAACTGATGCTCTGGCGCGCCTACGGGCGCGCCGGGAACAGCTCGGACATGCTGCGCGAGGCGCGGCGGCTCAATCCGGGCCTGGCCCGCCTCGGGCCGGTCCTGCCTCTGCAAACCCGCGTCGTCCTGCCCGACCTGGTGACGGGCGCGGCGCGGCCGAAACGCGGTAGCGTCAACCTGTTCGGGGATGTGTGATGAGCCTGCCGGTTGATTGGCAAATCATGGTGGGCGGGATCGACGCGTCATCCCGGATGAACGACTATATTGAGCGGATCGAATGCTCGGGCCATGCGGGTGGCAAGGGCGATGATGCCCGCCTCGTCTTCAACAACAAGGGCGGCATGTTGAGTGCGCCGCCGAAGAACACGCCGGTGTCGATCCTGATCGAGGGCCGGTTGCGGTTCAAGGGGTTCGCCGACGCGCCCGAAAGCGTGGTGACGCGGGGTGGCGGCCGGCTCCTGGAGATCGCGTGTTCGGCGATCGACAAAACATCCAAGGTCAAGCAGGGCCTTCATCTCCACAAGGATGATGCCACGCTCAAAGACTTCCTGGAGGCGTCGGCAAAAGCGGCTGGTGTGACGATCCAGGTTGATAAGGAGCTTGGTGAATACAAGCGCCCTTATTGGTCCACGCGTGGCCGGACCTTTCTGCGGCTCGGCCAGATGCTTGCCGACGAACTTGGGGCGACGTTCAAGCTCCAGGGCAACAAGGCGGTGTTCGCTGGCCGCGGCGGTGGCCTGGCGCCGGGCGGCGGCTCGACGCCCACCATCTATGCCACCGCCGGCATCAACCTGATCGAGTGCCGCATCCGGCCTTATGAGGGAAGCCCGCGTTACGCCAAGGCGCGCGTGCGAGAGTACGATCGCAAAAAAGCGAAGTGGAAGAACCACGACGTTGAAATTGGCGACGTGCCCGGCGGGTCCGATGTGCGCGCCTTGCTGGAGGATCGGCCGGACGAGGAGTCGGCCAAGCGCTCGGGCAAGGGCCGGAAGACGGACAGCGAGCGCGAGGGCGGCTCGGGCTCGCTCACCATCCTCTACAATCCGGATGTCGAGGTTGAGGGGACGTGCATCGTCGCCGGCGTCGATCCCAGCTCGGATGGGCGCTACCGCATCGAGACCTGGCGCGATCGCATCACGCGGGATGCCGGTGCGGAACAAGAGCTTGAAATCAAGCAACCGCAAGGTTCGGACGAGGGCGGTTCGAGCCAATAGCCCCGGCGTCTAATCGGGCGCCTTCACACAACTTCGACAAGACAGGTTGAATTATGATCCTGCGGCGCTTTGCGCTTCGGGCCGTCTTCGCGTGCGCGCTGTCGGCCTCGACCCTCCCGGCTCTGGCGATCGAGGGCCGGGTGTCGTTCTACGGCGCCGAGAACGGCCAGGCGCGCCGGCACACGGCCTGCGGCGAGCGGTTCCGGCCCGCCGGCCTCACGGCCGCGCACTGGACCCTGCCGTGCGGCACCCGCGTGCGGGTGACCGATCCGGCCACCGGCCGCAGCATCGTGGTCCGGATCAACGATCGCGGTCCGCATCCGCGGCTGCGGCGTGAACTCGACCTCGCGCAGGGCGCGGCCGCGCAGCTCGGCATGATCGCCCGCGGCGTCATCCGCGGCCGGCTCGACGTGCTCGGCCGCTGATCCTTCCCCGCGCGCCGATCCCGGCCCGCGTCCCGCCCCACCCATTCGGAGCCAACGACATGAACACGCCCCACGCGGGCGCGGGCGCTCTCGCACGCCTGCCCGCCGCCATCCGTCGGCGATTGCGTCTCTTGCCGGATTGGCGGGCGATCGCGGCTCGGTCCTGGTCGCAGCGCTTCATTGCGGCGGCCGTCGTGCTCTCGGGCCTGGAGGTCGGGTTCGGCGTGTTCGCGAGCGCGCCGCCGGTCCCGCCCCGCGTCTTCGCCCTCCTCTCCGCCGTCACCTCCGGCCTCGCCTTCTGGGCGCGCCTGGTCGCGCAAAAGAACCTCTCGGGAGAACCCAAGCCATGAGCCGCCTTGTCAAAGGGGGCGCCGGCGCGGCCGGCCTCGTCGCCCTGGCCGTCGCCGTCGTCGGAAGTCACGAGGGCCTGCGCCTCACCGCCTATCGCGACATCGTCGGCGTTCCGACCGTCTGTTACGGCGAGACGCGCGGCGTCCGCATGGGGCAGAGCTACACGAAGCCTCAGTGTGATGCGATGCTGCTCAAGGCGCTCGATGAATTCGCGCGCGGCGTCGAGCGGTGCGCCAAGCAACCGATGGGCGATAAACAGTACGTCGCCCATCTCTCGCTCGCCTACAACATCGGCATCAACGGCTATTGCAAGTCCACGGTCGTTCGCTTGCACAACGCCGGCGATCGCCGCGGTTCCTGCCGGGCCTTCATGATGTGGAACAAGGCCGGCGGGCGCGAAATCGCCGGTCTCACCCGTCGTCGCGCCGAGGAGCGTGACCTCTGCCTGGAGGGCCTGTGACATGCTGGTGGAGCTGATCGGCGCGCTCCAGCTCGGCGCGGCCGCGCTGTCGCTCGGCGCGGCCTTCGCGGGGCTGTCGGGCCTCGCCCTCATCGCGGCGGGCCTGTTCGGCCTGGCCCTCCTGCCGCCGGCCCTGGGGGCGTTCGTGCCGGATTGGCTCCGGCGCGGCCTGGTGCTCGCCGGCGTCGCCCTCGTGCTCGGCGCCGGCCTCTACGGGGCCGGGCGGATCAAGGGCGTGGAGGTGGCCGCGGCGCTCGCGGCGGAGAAGGCGCTCGCGGCGGAAGTCGAGCGGACACGGCTCGCCGAGAAGGTGGCGGCCGACATCGCGGCGCAGGCTACGGCCGACCTCGTCGCGGAACAGGAGGCCAATGCCAGACTGAGGAAGTTGAACGATGACCTGTCGAAAGATCCTGGCCGCAACGATCCTTGCCTTGATCGCGGCCTCTCTCGCCGGCTGCGCGACCTCTGAGCGGCCGGCGCCGGTCGATCTGTTGACCGGCGATCACCGGGTGACGCTGCCGGAGGCGCCGGACGGGATCGAGGAATGCCTCGCCCGCGCCTTCCCGGAGATCCCCGATCGGGCCTTGTCCAAGGCCGATGTCGTGCGCGTGATCGGCGAGGCCAAGACGCTCGACAGGATCAAGACGGCCTGCGGCCTGCGGGCGCTCGGCTGGATCACGGCGGTGCGCGGCCAGCTCGCGCGCTGATGACTGACGGCGCCGGCCGGTCCGGCGCCGCCCCTTCCTCCGTTTGGGCCTGATGCCATATGTCCGACAATCTGCCCGTACCGGCCGGCGCCGGCGCGCCGGCGAACGATACGCTGATGGCCGCGCTCGCCATGGCCGCGGCGCGTATGGCGATCGAGCAATCGCGCGAGCCGGTGGCCGCCCTCACGAAAGACGAGGTCGAGGCGATCGCGCGCAAGGCCGTGTTCGATGCCTTCCGCGAGTTTGGGATCGACCTCGCCAGCATCGAGAGCATCGAGGCGCACCGCGCGATCATCGCCCACGCGCGCCGCTCCGCCGGCCTGTGGTCGAAGGCGGGGCAGGCCGCCTTTACCGGCGTCGTCTCGGCGATCGCGCTGGCAATCTATGGCCTGGTGACGAAGTTCGGCTTGGGGAGTGCGAAATGATCGCGGACCCGGCTCTCGACCTCCAGGGGGACGCCCTCTTGCTCGCGGTGATCGAGCGGGAGGGCGACTTGCCCCGCGCCTTCGTGGCGCTCTGTGCCTGCGCGCGCCCCGGCGATTTGGCGGGGGATACGTTCGAGCGGGCGCTCGAACGGGCCGTGCGCCGGCTTATGACGCGGACAGCCCCGCGCCTCATCGGCCCGGCCGGGCCGGTGATCGACCGCGAGGAGGTTATCGATGTCTGAGCGAACCGTTCTGGAGCTGCCGGAGCGGCCGCTTCTCCGGCCGTGGGTCAGTCTCGATCCGGGGCCGGTGCTCTATTACGCGAACGCCAAGGGCAAAATCTGCGCGCTCGACCTCGACCCGATCGCGCTGGCAAGTCTCGCCCTGTCGATCGCGGAAGCGCAGACGGCGCTTTCCCGCCGTGATCTAAATGCCGCAGTCCAGCCATGCCATTGCACCGGCGCGAAAATTGGCGCCGAAACAACTTACGATAAGGCAGATCGGGGATAACGCATCAATTCGGCGTTGGTTCCGATGCCCGCCCGTATTTCTCCCCGCGAAATGGTCTGATAGATACAACCTCGTTCGCAGTGAAAGCCTGCGGATCGGGTTTGGCAGCCCGACCATGCATCGGACGGCACCCAGCCTCACGGCCGGGCGTCGTGGGAGGCGTTCGCGCCTGCCGGGTCCGATGCGCCCTGGTCTGCCAACCCGCGTGCGTCCGGCCACCACCCGGACGCGACTTCTGGCGCGGCGTAGGGGAACTAGAGGATGTTGGGGCACCTTGTGGGAGGACATCTGTCCTCCCTCTCGGGGCAGGATGCCGTGAGGATCCTGACTGAGATTATCCAGAATTTGCACGTCGTCGCTGCGACGGGAGGCGGTGTTCTCTATGCGCTGGCCGCCAGCCCGCAACTGTCGGACGACATCGCCGCGCTCGGCTCTGAGGCCGAGGATATGGAGGATGACGGCACGGCCGAGCTGGACCATCGCCGTTCGCCGCCTTTGATCGAGAGCCTTCTCGCGCCCGTCGAGCGCCAGGGGTATCCGGTTCCGACCATGTGGCCGTCGATGCCGTTCGAGCAACCGGCCGAGCTGGCGACCACCTGTCCCTAGACTGAAAAAGGAGTGAGGGGGGCGCCCTCACTCCTCCGCCCGCCGCCGTGTAGGGGAACGGCTTTGGACTTCCCGAAGCGTCACCACAACGCCTGGGCTCGCGTGGTCTAAGTGATTCCGATTAGACCCGAAATCTCATTTTGTCGCACGTCTGCTTAATAAGTCATCAGGCTTTACGAACGGTTGCGGCCGCTCGGCCTGGCCGCCGTCGTTGGCGCGAGCGGGGCGTGCCCTTTACTTTCGAGCAACATATTCCACGCCTGCAATCCAAGTTGTTGGATGCTTATTTCCGAATGATAGCTCAGGTCGCGAATGCGCTTGTGATCTTCCGGTGTCAGATAGGTCGAAATGACCTTGAGAGCTTTCTGCGGTGACGCTGGGGCCGGTTCGGCCTGCGGTATGATTTCCTCTACCGCGTCGGCCGGCTTGCGGGAAGCCTTCGACAATGCGCTTGCGAGGGACGTTCCCCGCTTTCCTGGGTTGCTCACTTTTCCACTCCTCTGATCCATTCCCACGCCTTGCGCATCTCGGCCGCGGCGGCCTCGGCGGCCGCGCCGCCCAGCTCCATCACCGTCGATCCCCTCACGGCCGCGTCGTGGTAGGCGGTGCGGTCGGTGAGGTGATGCGGGCAGACGGGGATGCCGAATTCCGATAGGGCGGACCGCGCGTCCTTCGCCCGGCCCGCGTTGCGGGCGGAGTTCACGACGACAACCGCCGGCGTTCCGATCCGGCGCACCATGTCGAGGGTGTCGCCGATCGCCTCCAGGTCGTTCATGGTGGGGCGCACGGGGACGATCACCAGGTCCGCCACGCGGGCGGCCTGTGCCTCGGGCTCCTGGACGGCCGGCCGGGTGTCGATGAACAGCCGGCCCTCGCCCTGGCGCAGCTCGGGCGCCACGGCCTCGATCGAGCGCCCGTCCAGGTCGATGAGGTGCGGCCATTCCGGGGCGGGCTCGATTTCCCGCCGGCGCTCCCACCATTTGGCGGAGGTGGCCTGCGGGTCGCGGTCGATCAGAAAGGACGGGGCGCCCCCCTCGGCCGCGAGTGTCGCGAGGTGGGTTGCGAGCGTGCTTTTGCCCGCCCCGCCCTTCTGGCTGATGAGTGCATAGATCCGCATTCCCTTTCCTCCGCTCCTCTGAACCTCCGTAACACTGGACCTCCGGAGGTAAAAGCCCGGTTAGCGGGAGGCGGCCGCAGTCGATCAGGCTGTTGGTGATTGCTTGATCGGATAGGCCCTCAGGTAGCGGTAGAGCGTCGTGCGGCCGATACCGAGTTGCTCGGCGGCCTCGCCGGGCGGCATCCCGTCCTGCACGAGTAGTCGAGCTGACGCAGCCCGTGCGTCCTGGTTTGGCCTGCCGGGGACGCGTCCCTTGGCTCGCGCGGCCGCGATCCCATCCCGCGTGCGCTCGGCGATCAACCGGCGCTCGAACTCGGCCATGGCCGCGAAGAAATGGAAAGCCAAGCCGCCGGCGGCCGTTGAGGTGTCGATCGACTCCTCAAGCGAGCGCAGGCCGACGTTTCGCCCCTTGAGCAGCTCGACCAGCTCGACCAGCTCGCGCAGGCTGCGGCCGAGGCGATCGAGGCGCACGACGGCCAGCGTGTCGCCGGGCCGGAGATAGTTGAGCGCCTCGGCGAGGCCGGGCCGGTGGCCGATCGTTCGGCCTGTGGCGACATCCTCGAATATCCGCACCACGCCGATCCGCTCCAGCCGCAGGTGTTGCCCGGCTAGATCCTGATCCGCTGTCGAAACCCGCGCGTAGCCGACAAGCCCGCTCACGTCCCCCGCCCCTCTGTGCTGAAACCGTCCGTTTGTGGAACGATGAGGCCGGGCGCGCAACTGTCTCGCTTTGCCTGTGCCAAAATTCGTTCCAATACCTTGACGGGGCCGACGAGCTGGCACACCCTTTTTGGTATGGATGAGAGGCCCGTTTCCCCTGCGTCAAAGCCCCGCCGGAGCCGGCGGGGCACGCCCGTTGCAAAAGGGTTACAATTTCACTGCTGGCGGGTGGTGGGTGATGTCGCGCGCACTGATTTAGTCCCCGGTAAAGAGTATTGGGCATGTTTCTGCGAGTGCGGCACATTCAGAAACGTCCAATCTGACAACCTGAGACTAGGATATTCCAAAAGTTGCGGTTGCAGAGGCAAGTTCGGCCGTAGGCTCAGTGCTGGTAAGGGCAAGCCATTACCTGTTGTAATGCATGGTTATTGGTCTCAGGTTAGAAATGGCGCAAAGGCTCGCGGTCTTGATGTCACGGTGACCGCCCTCGAAATTCAAAATCTGCTGATTAGTCAGAATGAGCGATGCGCTCTATCTGGCCTCAAACTGAATTTGAATATACTAGCACACGAAGGCGTGACGGCTTCTCTTGACCGGATCAATTCCGATTTAGGTTATATACCTGGAAATATTCAATGGGTTCACCGACATATTAATCGGATGAAGTGGGACTATCCGCAGGACTACTTCATTCGCCTATGCGAGCTTGTCGCCGGCGAGGCCACGGTCAGGGTCAACAAAGGGTTGACGGCCGTGTCTGACGAGGTGACGGTGCCTGCTTGCCCGCGGGGAGAGTCTCCCGCGGGCCTGTCGAAGGAGTCGGCCGCGAACAGAGCCTAGAAAAAGCAACGGCCCCGAAGGCGCCAACCTTCGAGGCCGTGGACCAATCAAGAGATTGGCGGGGTCAAGAACAGGTCCCCACAATCTCACGGTGCTCCCGAGGGAGTCAAGCGCGAAACGCCAATTTCGTGCGACGGTCCCGCTTTGCCCGGAGGATGCCGCGGCCCCGTGAGGGACCGGGGACGATGTTTGGTGACACCATGCGCGCGGCGATCGCCGACGCGCGGACGCTGGCGCGGCTCGATGGCCTCTCCGGTGACCTCTGGCGCGCGCACGGCAGTGGCGCGATCGAGGATGCGGCCGCGCAATCGCTGGCCGAGCTGCTCCACGCGCGGCGCCTGGAGGTCCGCGGCGAGATCCGGCCCGTGGGGATACCGGCCGGGCGATCGAGCTTGTTTCCACCGCGCCGGCCCCCGGCCTCGCCCGATCGCCTCGCCTCGCGTCGCCGGCGGCGCTTGCTCGCGGCCTCGGGGCCGATGCCGCCGCAGCTCGCGGCCGGCTTCACCACGGGCCAGCTCGCGGTGTTGCGCGTCATCGGCGATGAGATGGCCGCCAAGGGCGTGTGCGGCTTGTGCGTGGACGCGATCGCCGCCCGCGCCGGCGTCTGTCGGCGCCTGGCGCAAGGGGCGATCCGCCTGGCCGCCGGCGACGGCCTGTTGACCGTCCAGGAGCGCCGCCACGAAGGCCGGAAGAACAGCCCCAACCTGGTGCGGATCATCAGCCGTGAATGGTTGGCCTGGCTGCGCCGCGGCCGCCGGCCGAGCTCGCCTCCGGGGGCGGCCGAGCCGGAGACGGCGCCGAAGGCTATAGGGTGCAAAACGATGCATCCCACGGATACAGGTGTTCAATCCTGCCATGTCGAGGCAAGGAAGAAGAAGCGGAGTGGCTCCGCCACGTCATCGCCTGGTGCCGCGCGGCGCTTACGCCCCGCGCGGGTCGGTGGCGCTACATCCTGAGGCGCCAGCCAAGCGGACCCGTCGCGAGAGCTGCCGAGGGGCAGCGGTCGCTTTCACGGGTGTGATCCATCAGGAATCGGGGCGGGTGAGGTTCGCGGCTCTCAGAGCCGGGTGGCCCTGCGCTGGAGTTGCAGAGTTGCGGCCCTCCGGAGTGCGGGAGGGGTGGGCCTCAGGCGTAGGGGCCGCCGAACAGGTCGCCGCTTGCCTTTCGGCGAAACAGCGTCAGCCACCGCCGGCGCCGGTGCTCCGGCCGATCGTGGATCATGTGGCAACGCTGGCAGAACGCGGCCAGGTTCGCCGGCGTGTTGTCGGCCGTGTCGTGGTTGCGGTGGGCGGCGGCCAGGACAACCCGCGTCGTGCGTACCAGGCCGAGCACATCCGCGCCGCCGATCGCAAGGCGCGCCTTGCGTCCCTGCCCGTCGCGCCAGGTGGCGGCCTCGGCGTCCCACCAGCGTCCGTCGCCGAGATGGCAGACAATCCGCCCGTGCGGGCGGCCGCAGGCCTCACAGCGGCCCTTGGCGCGGCCAAAGCGGATCACGGCCGAGAGCTGCGGCCAGTCGATCGGGTAGAAAAAGCGGTGTTCCCGCCGGATCGGCATGGCGGCACGTCACGAGGGCGGGTCGGCCGCCATGCGTAGCCGTTCGCGGTCTACCTGAAAAGGTCGAGCATCGCCGGCGGCTTCGGTGGCCGGGTCTTGGGCTCCGTGCGCTCGTGCTCGGGCGTGAAAAACCCGAGCTGGCCCCGGCACGGCTTGAAGGGCAGCGGCGCGGCGTTCCGTAGAACGAACCCATAGGGGCCGAAGAACCAAGGCGAGCGGCTGGCTGTCACGCAATCGACTATCTCGGCCGTGCCGACAATGCCGCCGCGTGGGGCCGCCTCGTGCTCCAGGACGCGCTTGGCGGCGTCGTGGTCGTCCACGGGGAATGTGTCGTCCAGGAAGTCCATTGCGGCGTTGAACTCGGCCGCCGTCATGCCCTTACCGGCATGGATAAGCACCGGGCCACGGTAGGCTGTGGGCCAGCTTCGGTTTTCGATGTCCTTGCCGCCGGCGATGATGAGGCTCGCCCACGGCTGGCGGATCGAGATGGCTTTCACTTCGCTCTCCGGGCGGCGAGATCCGCGATTGCTGAAAGGGCGCCGGCGCGGGCCACCAGCTCGGCCAGGACCTCGGCGCGATCGAGGCCGGCGCCGGCGGCCGCGGCGAGGAGGTGCTCGATCTGGTCGTTGACGAACGGCCGTGTTGCGGCCCGGCGCTCGGCCAGGGCGCGGATCTGCGCGGCGGCTTCCTCCGGAATAGCCGAGGCGCCGGCCACCCATCGCCGCACAGTCCGATCGGCCACGCCCAGCCCGCGCGCAATCTGTGCCTGGTAGGTCCCGCCCCATGTGCGGGAGCCAAAGGTGCGGAGTTCGTCGGCTGTCATCATGTCCTAGATATCTCGCGTTGATTAGGACAACGCAAGGGGCAGGATCGGAGCCGCCCCGGCTTTCCGCGCGCGGGTGGCGTCGATCCGCGCGACCGTGTCCGCCCTGCCCTCTTGCGCGGCCCGGAAGCGTGCGGCGGCCAGGCGGTCGGCCTCGATCGCGCCGGCGGCGATCGCCTGGGCGCGCGTGCTCTTGGCGATGTCGTAGTGCGGCCAGCTTGCCGCCGGCGGGCTCTGGAACCACGCGCGGCGGAGGCCGAGGCGGGCGGCGAAGGCGTGAAGCTCGGCCAGGTCGTCGGCCCATAGGTGGCTCATCCGCATGCGGCGGCCGCCGGCGCGCAGGGTCCACAACGGTTGATCGACGTACACGGCCACGGCTGTCCCCTCCCCTGCCCTATCGGGCGGCCGCCCATGCGGCTCGCTCATTGGCGGCTGCGTTGGGGTCGGTGTCTTCCTCCAGCTTCTCCGCGCCGGTCGTGAACGGCCGAATTGCGATCGAGAGGGCTTTGTATTCCTCGATCAGGCGCCGCTCCTCGGCCTCCGTCTCGGCCTCGTAAGACAGCTCGCGGATATGCTCCATGTGCCGGAGGGTGCGCGAGAACTCGGAACGTTTCATCGGTTTGGTTCCTACCCTGGCCGCCTACTCGGCGGCCGACGTGTCTTCGTCTGTCTCGGCCCCGTCGCACCAAGCAAGGAACCGCTCAACGTCGCGGCACCACTGCTCCCAGGCGCGATCAACCTCCTCGGGCGTCATGGCTTCCGTCTGCATGGCGGATACCCTGTCCGCCATCATCGCGGCGTCGGATGCACGTCCCCACTGGCAAGGTTGCGTTCTTTCTCCGTTTCGAGGTCGGGCAATCCGAGGAAAACGAGGGCGGCTTGCAAGTAGCCGAGCCATCGACACGCCTTTGTATCGCTGTCGAGTTCCCGGCGGCAAAGAGTGAGTGCCATGAAATACAGATGCCCGATTGATTTTCCGTCCGGGTCGCGCTCCTCTTTTACGTCGGGATACCGGGCGCGAATTATCTCAACCATTCCGTCCGCGCACGCGGCGGCGCGGTCTATCCAATCTGCTTTAGCCATGTGTCTTGCCTCGTCTGGAATGATGGCGGATGCCCCGTCCGCCTACATCAACAGGCTAGCGCGGCCTCGGCCGCGTCGAGCAAGCCGCGAACCTCGCGGCACATTTCCCGCCATGCGTCCGGATCGTCCCGGCCGAGGGAGGCCGCGGCTTCCGGTGCGTCGCAGGCATCCACCATTGATCGCAGCCACGACAGGGGCGTGATCTCCCTTGGCGTGTCGGGATCGCCGGTTAGAAAGGCTTCGCGGAGCTTGTGTTCGGTGTCGGGCATAGCGCTTCCCCTGTGGTTGCCTTCCATCATTCGAGCGAGGGCGCCGGTTCTCGACATGGCGGATTGCCCCTCCGCCCTGCCCTATCGGCCGCGGCCGAGCGGTTGGCGGTTGGCGTCGCGCAGGCTGGCGCACGCGGCCTGGACTTCCGAGCGGCGGGCCAGGGCGGTGATGATGTCCGCGCGCTCGATGGCGTCGGCCTCGGCGCGGGCAAACAGGGCGGTGAGGAACCGCTCGACAAGCGGAGGCGCGCCGTCGCAGCTCGCGGCCAGGCGGGTGAGGCGCTCGGCCGTCGCCGGCGCGATCGGCCGTGTGCCCTCGCTCCAGGCTCGCACGGTCCGCTCGTCCACGGCGAGGCGGCCGGCGATCCGGGAGATGTAGCGCGGGCCGAACAGCCGGGCGCCGAGGGTGTTGAATTCGTCGGCGGTCATCGTGCGGTGGGTCGTTCGATCCCGAGGAAGTCGCAGGCTGCGACGTGGAGCCCGTGTTCCTCGGCGTCGCCGGCGGGATACCGGCTGAACAGGTGGTTGAGGGCGTCGGCGAGGGCGTTGGCGATCTCCCCGCGTTCCGGCTCCTCACCGTCGCGGACGGAGCACAACAGGTAGTCAAGCGCGATTGTCGTCGCGCCCGCCGCGGCGAGGATGGCGCGGGCATCGGGGTCTGTGACGTTGGGGCCTTGGGCGGTTGCCATTGTTGTGCCTTATCGATCGAGGAAAGGGGCGGCGTCTTCCTCCGACCCTCCGGAACACTAATCCTCCGGACCTCCGGAGTGCAAGCGGTTGCCCCCATCTTTCGCGGCGGCGACTGTGAAGGACAGGGCGCGGACAATCTCGGCCGCGCAAAGGAGGCTGTTGATCCGGCCGGGCGCCAGGCGGCCGAGCGTGCGGATAAGGTCGAGGTCGGCGGCAATCCGGTCGAGGTCTGGATTGCTGGGCCTCCGGACCTCCCGAGGGGTGGCGGTGCGGGTCATGCTGCCTCGCCTTGGACGCGGGCGGTTGCGCGATCACTGGCGCGGTCGTGGCGTTCGATCTCGGCGATGAGGAGGGCGGCGGCGCGCACGAGGTCGGCCCGGCGGTTCTTCGGCTTCCACCAGGCGCGGGACCACGGCCAGCGCCGTGGCGGGTGTTTTGCCTCTGTGCTGCCCTTCGGGACAGGGCAGCGGTACGGGTCGGGGTCGGCGTAGCAAATCGCGGCGTGTGCCAGCTCGCCGCCGGCGTGCATGTCGTCGTGCTCCGGCGTCCAGTCCTCGCCATGCTGTTGCCGCACGCGCTCGGCGATCACGTCGCGGATGGCATTCGAGAGATATTCGGCCATGGTCCGGCGTTCCTGAGGGCTGGAGGTGTTGAGGTCCGGAGGCGCGGCGGCCTAGAGCCGCTCGCCGGCGAGGGCCTCGGGCGCCTGGGCGGCGCCGGCGGCGGTGACGGCGGCGCGTGTGACTTCGGCGCCGATCGCGGGGCCCGTCGCGCCTTCGGGGTGGTGGCCGGCGAGTTCGTGCTCGGCGAGCTGGCGCTTTGCGATCGCGAGTTCCGTCCGCGCCCTGGTGTGGGCGAGGAGCGCGACCTCGCCCGTGCGCGGATCTTGCGCGCCGGGCCCGAGGAGGCGGGCCAGGCGCTCGGCAAGGGAGAAGTTGGCGCGGGCGGCCTCGACGGCGCGGGCGAGATCAGCGGCCTTGCCACGCACCAGGGCCGTAGGGCCGTCCACGACATAGACGAGGCTGGCGTCGGTGCCGGCCTCGGACATGAAGGGGCCGGCCGGGCGGATGCGGCTGATGTGATCGGCGAAGATGAAGTCCGGGCCCTCGGGTGTCTGGAATTCGAACAGGCGGGACATGGGCGCTCCTGCGGGCTAGAGGCGTGGAGGTGCGGAGTTCCGGGGGGCCGGAGCTAGAAGGGGATGGCGAGTTCGTCGTGAATGCAGCCGTCCAGGGTGCGGCCGGCGGCTTTCTTGCCGGCGTAGATCATCGTGACACCGGGGCCGCCGTTGCGATCGGCGCTGCCGTGCCCGTGGGTGCCGTCCGGCCAGAGGACGTTGCCGCCGGCCTGGAGCCCCGCGGCGGCCGGAGCCGGTGTCCAGGCGCCCCACTGCTTGAACATGAAGGGGACGCGGGCGCGCCGGCATTGATCGCGGATGCTGCGCGCCCAAGCCGGATGCATCGGGCGGGCTCCGGGGCCGCTCTCACCGCCCACGATGATCCAATCGAGCGGCGGCACCCATTCGAGACATTCCCCGACGCTGTTGGGGATCTCGTGGCCGTGGAGCGCGGAGGCGCGAAAGCCTTCGGCCTCGCCGCGCACGGGGATCTTGAGAAAGTCGATCGCGCCGATTAGCGGCTCGGCCGAGACGAAGCGCACGGCCGCCGGCGTCGCCAGGAGGTCGGGAACGCGCTGGTCGGCGCTGTCCTGGTCCTCGGCCGACACGCCGCACCACACGTTGGGAAGCGGCATCGGGTTGTCGTGGTGGGTCACGTCCCCGTCGTCGTCAGTGCTCTCGCCGAGGAACGCGCCGATCATGTGCTCGATGCGGGCACGGAATCGCTTGCCCGCGTGCCAGATCCATTCGCCGTCGAGCATGGTGCCGAGGGTGGCGCTCAAGCGGTCGTTGAGATCCTCGTCGGTGAGATAGGCCCGCATCCGGGCCGAGCGCTTTGTGAGCACCTGGAACGTATGCTGCGAGGCCAGCGCCATGACGGCGAACACCTGGTCGATCAGCTCGACCGGGACGAAGTCGCCGAACAGGTCCGTCATCGAACAGACGAAGATGGTCCGCCCTTTGCGCCAGCGCATAGGCTGGCGCAGGGTGTCGAGGTCGATGAACACCTCGACCTCGGCGCGATGGCCGGGCTTGTAGGGCAGGCCGGTCCCGAACCGGACCTCGTTGATGGGGCCGGCGTAGCAGTTCTTGCAGCCGGCCGAGACGGCTTCGCAATGCCATCCCACCTTGCCCGTGTCGCGCCGGCGGGCGCGGATCGGGTTCCAGGTCGCATCGGTCCATTCGATCGAGGTACGGTCTGCCATTGCCTGCCCCTGAGTGACTGAGGAACGGAGGTCCGGACCTCCGGACCTCCGGTAGCATGGCGCGCGTCAGAACGGAATGTCGTCGTCCAGGTCATAGTTCGGCTTGCCGCCCCCGCGCCCCCCTTGGTCGGACCGGCCGCCGCCCGAACCCTCGCGCGATCGCGTGGTGCCGTAGTCATCGGGGGAGGGGCTGGAGCGCTCGGCGCGGTCCAGGAGCCTCACGTCACCGTTGAAATTCTCCAGGACGATTTCGGTCGAGTAGCGCTCGACCTGGTCGCGATCGGTATACTTCCGGGTACGGATCGCGCCGGCGATGTAGAGGCGCGCGCCTTTCTTCACGTAGTTTTCGATCACGCGAACGAGCGCTTGATTGAACACGCGGATGCGATGCCACTCAGTCTTTTCCTTGCGCTCGCCGGAATGCTTGTCCTTCCAGCTTTCCGACGTGGCGAGACTGAAGTTTGCCACCCGGTCACCGGAGGGCAGGGCGGAAATCTCAGGGTCGGCGCCGACATGGCCGATGAGCTGCGCTTGATTGAGCATGGGTCTTATCCTCCGGAGTGCCGGTGTTTCAGAGTGACGGAGCGGCGGCCGCGTCGGCGAAGGCGTCGTCCAGCATGCCGGTGGCGATCCGCACCACGTCGCCGAGCTGGCCCGGCTCGTCCGTGATCGGATCGAGCACCTCGCGGGTGGCTTGCAGGGTGTTGAGCAGCTCGGCGCAGAGGAGTCCGGCGTCGGCCTGGACGCGGGCGCGCAGGGCCGGAATGGATCGAAGCGCCGGCGTCGTGGGGCGGAGCTGGTCGAGCGCTCTGGCCGCTTGCTTCGCCGGCTGGGTGAGCGAGTAGGGGTGTTGCGCGTAGCCTGTCACCACGGCCCCTAAGGGGCCTGCGCAGACCGTCACGTAATACGGGAGCCGGCCGCGGGCGATGGATTGAGGCACCCGCGTGCGGCCTCGGGCGAGGGTCCAGCGGTCGAAATTGTCCAGGACCTCCGCGACCGTGATTTCGCCCCCGGCGCACGGGCGGAGCGCCTCCAGGATGAATTGCGCGATCGGGTCCGGCTCATCAGGGATGCCGGGCGAGCGCCAGGGTTCGACTATGGCAGGCGCCGGCTGGTCGGTGGGGCTGTCGCTGCGGCCGAGCGCGTAGGCGAGGGCGCTGATGAGGGCGAGGGGGGTGCGCACGGGCGGCTCCGGTTTCAGGTGCGAGGGGAGGGGAGGGCGCCCGGATCGCGGCCGAGGATGCGGCGGCGAAGCGTGGCGATCGCGTCGGTGCGGTCGCCGGCGCGCTGGCTTTTCAGGAGTCGGCAGACCTTCCGCAGCTCGGCCGGGCCGATGCTGTGGTGCGTCGGGTAGCCGGGTGAGGTGTCGAGGTGGCGCCGCACGTCTCGGCCGAGGGCGCGGACGAAGCGGGAGAGGTCCACCGGGCGGCGGGGCGCGCGCATGGGCTCACGCCTCGACCGCAGCGCCGGCCGTGCCGAGGCGGAGCGGCATCAGGAGGAACAGGCCGTCCCCGTGCTTGTCCTCGATCACGCCGGCGCTCGCGGCGTCCACCAGCTTGATCCTGACCGTGTCGGCGCCGGTGCCGCCAAGGATCTCGGTGAGAAACTTGGCGTTGAACTCGATGTCGAGCGGGTCGCCGTCTAGCTCGATGTCCACCTCGTCGCGGCCCTCGAACAGGTCGAAGGCGCGCTTGAGGGTGACGGCCAAGGTGTTGTCGGTGATGACGAGGCGGACGCCTTTGGTCTTGTCTTCCGAGATGATCCGCACGCGCTCAAGGCACTCGATCAGCTCGGCCGTGGGCGCGGTCACCGTGCGGGTGAAGTTGGTTGGCACAACGCGGCCGTAGTCCGGATATGTGCCGTCGATCAGCTTCGACGTGATCGTGGTGGTGCCGGCGGTGAGCCGCACCAGGCGGTCGGAAATCTCCAGCGCGACGGTGGCGCCGTCCGCATCCTTGGCGAGCTTCACCAGGTCGGGGATGGCGGCGCGCGGGATGATGACGCCGGGCATGGTCGGGTCCAGGCCCTCGGCGTGGACCGTATCGACCCGCGCCAGGCGCCGGCCGCACGTCGCGACGAAGCGCAGGCGCGGGCCGTCGTCGCCGGTGACAACGTGGGCGTAGATCCCGCCGAGATAGTAGCGGGTCTCCTCGGTGCTGATCGCGAATTTGCAGCGGTTGATGAGGTCGGCCAGCACCTTGCCGGCCAGCTCGATCCGGTAGGGGAAGCCGGCGTCCACGTCGGCGGCCGCGAATTCCGGGAAGGTGTCGGGGTCGAGGCCGGCCAGGACGAAGCGGGCGCGGCCGCATCGTATCGTCGTGCTCAGGTTGGCCGCGTCAGCCGCGATCGTCACCGCCTCGCCCTTGGGGAGCTTGCCGGCGATGGCGGCCAGGGTCGCGCTTGGCACGGTGATGAGGCCGCGGCCCTCCATCTCGGCATCGGCGCGCGTTTCGGTCTGGCGGTCGGTGTCCGTCCCGATGATCGCCAGCCCGGCCGGGCCCGCGCGCAACAGGAGATGGCTCAGGATCGGGATCGTTGCCTTGTCGGCGGCCGCGTCGGCTGCGGGGCCGACTGCGGCCCTCAGGTCCGCCACCGGAAGGGTGAGCGTGAAACTACGGGCGGGCATCGCCGGCGCTCCGATGTGAGAGGGTGGAGGCGCGCGCCAGGTAGGCGAGGCGCCGCTCGAGGAGCGCGGGGAAGTCGCGCAGGGCCGGATGAAGGCGGCCGATGAGGAGCGCGGCCTCCTCCAGCTCGGCGACGCGCACGAGGGCCTCGATGTGCTCCAGCTCGCCGGCGTCGATCCCGACCTCGCCGAGCTGGATTTCTTCGTAGAGGTCCGCGAGCTTCTCGCCGGCGATCAAGGCGTGCGCCTCGGCCGGGGTGATGAGGCGCTCGCGCTCCAGGAGGTCGATGGCGGCGCCTTGGTCTCCGAAATCCGGAGGCGGTGGGCGGCGTGAGAACATGCGCTTGAGGGTTGCGAGCATGCGCGGAGCCTCGGCGGCCAGGCGGGCCGCAGCGATCGGGCGGGGAGGGGGAGGGCGCTCGGCCTAGAAGCCGGTGCGCAGGGCCGGGAGGTGGCGGCGCAAGCGCTCGATGAGGCGCTCGGCAATCTCGATCGGCGGGGCCCACCTGTGGAGGTACTTAGCCGGGGCGACGCCGGCGGCCGCGAGCCGTGACGGGCGTTCCCACGGCGCTTGGAAGTCGCGTACCTCTGTCACGATGCACCGTTGATCGAGGGCCTCGATTGCCTCCCGCTGTGCCTTGCTCGGCATCGGAAGGCCGGCGGCGGCGTGGATCACCACATCGTGGCGCCGCTCGTATTCAGCGATCACGCGCCGGACCACTTCACCGAAACCGGGTTGTGCTTCGTCGCCTACGGCCCGGAGGGCCTGTTGCACCGGGCGCGCCAGGTCGGTGAGGCGGCTTTCTTTGAAGTCGTGAACAAGCCAATGCGGCCGGAGTGGCTCCGGGCAAAGGTCATAGCCGATCAGCTTGTGATGAGCGACGGAGATCGACTGTATCGGGTGCCCGATATAGCGGTTGATATGCGACAGGGCGTGCGCCTCTGCCTCGAAATCCACCTGTTCGGCGATCGGATGCACCAGGTCGATCGCCCGGCCCTTGACGTTGTGAAGGTGGGTCATCGCGGCGCCCCCGTGGTCGAGCTGGTGGCGGCCGGACGGGACGCGGCAAGCGGGCAGCTCTCGATCTCGCCATCAGCGAAGGCGCGACGGGCATGCGCGCGGTTGCCGGCCAGGCGCAGGCGGTCGGCCGGGCTCAGGTTGTGCGGGGTGTCGCTGGCCGGGGCGGTCTCGTCCTCGACGGCTTGGATCAGCTTGAAGGCCTGATCTTTGAGGCGCCAGGTTTCGCTATTGGAGAACCCGCGGTTGCGCATGTCGAGGTCGGACACGGCACCCTCCTGGTTCCGGTCGCGCGCCTCCACGAAGGCGGCGGCGAACTCGGCGAGGCGGCCGCGTTGTGTGCGAGACAGGTGCGGGCTGTGCTGGTCGAGGTAGGCGGCGAAGCGCTCGCACGGGTGCCGCCGGGCCGTCTCCGCTTCCAACGAGTCGGCCAGGCGTGCGGCGAGGGCGGCCGGGGCGTGATCGAGGTGGCGCGCTAGGTGGTGGGCCGGCAGGCTCCAGAGCCATGCCGGAAGGGCGTCGAGTTCGCCGGCGTCAAACAGGGGTTCGAGGCGGTGGCGCGTGAGGTCCAGGATCGCCACGCGAAGGGCGATCGGGTTTTCGGTCGGCGGTGTCGTGGCGAGCATCGGTTCCCCTCCAGGAGAGGGGCAACGCTATGGATGCAAATTTACACTGTCAATCGGGATGGAGGTAAATTTACACCCATATTAGGCCATATCTAGCTCGGTCGGACGTAGCTCCGAATGGTCAAGTTTCCGGTGGACCCACGTAACCAGGCCGATGATGACGACGGACACGTCTTCATCCTCGACGCCGGGCCGGATGCGAAGCGGCTGGGTCCACCGCGGATCATCGCTGTGCGGCCATAGCTCGGCGCCGTCCGGGGTCCGCCGGAGCACCTTGGCCGTCCGGCTGATTTCATGCCCGCCGCCGCGGACCTGTTCGGCGATCACCAGGCTTCCCGAGGGCGGCTCGATCATCATCCGGCGGGTGTCGATGCATCCAAGCACGGTCCCGTCCGGGGCGATTTTGTTGACGGACGTTCCACGGGTCACGACGGCGAATTGCACGTCCACCGGATAGTCCGGATCGGGTGGCACCTCGATCCCGGCATAGGGGCTTTCGTCAATCGGTGTGTCCACGTCGAGCCAACGGCCGGCGGCCACTTCGCCGATCACCGGGACGGAGGCGAGCGCGGGAAAGCGCTGCGGCCGCGACACGCGGGCCGGCACGTCGTCGCTGTCGATGCCAAAGGCGAGGAACTCCGGCCGGGTGTCCAGCTCGGCGGCCAGCTTCACGATGGTCTCGATCGAGGGCACCGATCCCCGGCGCAGATTGCTCAGGACGTGGACCCCGCCGCTCGCGATCGACACGGCGCGGGCACTTTTCCCCACCTTTTCGAGGCGGTCGCGGACGCGATCGTAGATGGCCGGTGCGGAGGTCGTTTCGGTCATGGCAAGGGGTAAACTCCGTGATTGGTGCAAAATTACCGTTATCCACTGCGATTATCAAGGCGGATTAGGCCAAATTTGGATCGGTTGGTAGGGCGCACAAGTGAACAAACCGTGTTGACGCCGGTGTAAATTTGCACCAGCGTCGCGGCCCGATGCGACTGAAAGCTCAACTCCTCGCCGTTGCGGCGGCCTACTGCGGACCACGGGGCCGTTCGGAGACGAGCGTGTCTCTCGTCCTGTTCGGGTCCGGCAAGCGGCTCAAGGAATTGCGAGCGGGCGGGCGGATGGCCTCCGACCGGATCGAGGATGCGTTGCAGTGGTTCTCGGACCGCTGGCCCGCTGATGCGACCTGGCCTGAGGGCGTGACGCGGCCGGAGCCTCAGGCGCAGCCGGAAACCTGACATCGCGCCGAGACAGGCGCGGGCACTCACGACAATACGGGGCTGAGATGGCGAGCGGCGATGCGTCGGCGCGCGGGTTGCCGCGTGCGCGTCTGGCGGCGGGGCGGGAACGGCAAAAGGCCGTGCGGGCGCGCAAGGTCGAGGCGATCCTCGCGGACCGCGCCAACGGCCATCGGACGGACCGCATTGCCCGCGAGCAACGGATCGACGTGGTCGAGGTCGAGCGGGTGCTCCGCGAGCGGCGCGCCGCCGGCGACAAGCGGGCCTTGACGGATCACCAGGCCGTGCGTGCCGCGCACGAGGCCGCGATCCGGGAAACTGCGGCGAGGGCCAAGGCAAAGGCGGTCGTTCCGCCGGCCGGGCTCGCCCCGGTCCTGGCGGAGGCGGCCGCGGCCGTCGCACCCTCGCCGGCGCGCTCGGCTCCGGAGCCGGTGCGGCGCTTCACCTTCGCTCCGGCCGAGGCGGATCGGTGCGCCGCTTACGTGGCGCGGCTTCGGGATATGGGCGCCGCTTACGCGGTCACCCGGCCGGAGGTGCATGCTGGCCTCAATCACCTGGCCGATCTGTTCACCTACTGCCCGACGGCCTATCCCGAATATGCGATCCCGCCCGGCACCGCGACGCTCGCGAGCACCGATCGGGATTTCCCGCGGCTCAAGCCGCTGGCCGAGCGCTCGCTCCATACCTCCCACGGCGCGCTCTGCGCGGCCGGTTGAGCGATGGCCCGCGCCCCTGACGCCTGGTTCCGCGCGTGGGTCGATCAGGCCCGCGAGACGCCGATCGCCGCGGTGATCGATGATCCGCGCCGCGGCTTGCGCCTGCGCGGCCGGGTCGAGCGGGTCGGCCCCTGCCCGAATTGCGGCGGCCGTGATCGGTTTCAGGTCAACACCTTCAAGGGCCGATGGCTCTGCCGCTCGTGCCGCCCGCAGAAGGGCGCGGGCAACGACGTGATCGGCCTGGTGCGCTTCCTCGACGGCTGCGACTTCCTCGCCGCCTGCGAAACGCTCACCGGCCAGGCGCCGCCCCGCGGCGAGGGCCAGCACTTGAGCGTCGCCGAGCTGGCGCAGCTCGAACGCGAGCGCGCCGAGCGCGTCGCGGCGGCCGAGGCCAATTCCGAGCGCTACCGCCGGCGCGAGATCCGGACCCTGCGCGGGTGGTGGGAGGCGGCCGAGCGCGCGGCCGGCTCGCCCGTCGAGGCGTATCTCGCCCTGCGCCGATGCACCCTGCCGCGCGGCGCCTGTCTCCGCTACCGGCCCGCGGCCGAGCTGTGGGCGGACGGCAAAAAGGGCGCGGCCCTCGTCCATGTCGGTCCGGCCATGGTCGGTGCGATCCTCGGGCCTGAGGGGCGGTTTACCGGTCTTCACACAACCTGGATCGACCTGGCCGCGGCAGACGGCAAGGCGCTGGTGCCGAACCCGGATGACGGCGAGTTCGTGCCGGCCAAGAAAATGCGCGGCTCCGTCGCCGGCGGCCGGATCGAGCTGGTGCGGCATCCGGAGCCCTGGCACGTCGTGATGGGCGAGGGAAACGAGACCACGCTCTCGATGCACGACGACTTGCGCGAGGCGGGGCGCGACCTCGACGGCGTCGCGTTCTGGTCGGGCCTCTCGCTCGGCAACATCGGCGGCCCGGCAAAAGATACCGTCGATCATCCGACCCAGCGCGATCGAGCCAACCGCCCGCGCAAGGTGCCGGGCCCTGTCCCGATCGGTGAGGGCATCCCGATCCCGGACAGCGTCACCCGCATCACGCTCCTGCGCGACGGGGACAGCGATCCCTTCCTCACCGACTGCGCTCTTGAGCGGGCCTCGCTGCGGTGGGCCCGGCCGGGCCGGATCATCGTGGCGGCCGAGGCGCCGGCCGGGACCGATTTCAACAACCTGCGGCGGGGCCGATGAGCGATCCGACCTCCTTCCTTGACGGCCGGGTCATCCTCCACGCCGGCGACTGTCTCCAGGTGCTCAAGGGCGTGGCCTCGAACAGCGTCGATGCGATCGTGACCGATCCGCCCTATGGCATCAGCTTCATGGGCCGGGCCGATTGGGACGGCGCCGGGCCCGATCAGCGGGCGTTCTCGCGGGCGTTCTGGCGTGAGTGCCTCCGGGTGCTCAAGCCTGGCGGGCACCTGATCGCATTCTCGGCCGCCCGCACCTATCACCGCCTCGCCTGCGCGGTCGAAGACGGCGGGTTCGAGATCCGGGATGCGCTCTGGCAGTTGATCGAGGCCGAGGCCGGCGTTGCCGCCTTCCTCGCCTCGCTCGATCCCGCGCAGGCCGATGCCCTTCGCCGGCTGTGCGAGGGGGCGGATTTCGGCGGCATCCTCGGGTGGGTGTTCGGCTCCGGTTTCCCGAAGGGTGGTGACCTCGCCAAGGTGATCGACAAGCACCTGGGCGTTGAGGGCACGTTCGGGGCCCCGAAGTCGGCGGCGCACGCGGAATGGATCGCGCGCGGAGCCATGCGGGGCGAGGGCGGCCACGACGGCTATCAGCGGCCATGGATGGATGATCCGGAGGCGGTCGAGCGCGCGGCCCGCCTCTATGTCGGCGGATGTGAGGCGTCGCGGCGCTGGTCCGGTTTCGGCCCTGCGCTCAAGCCGGCGATCGAGCCCGCCGCCCTGGCGCGCAAACCGCTGGAGGGCACGCTTGCGGCCAATATCCTCAAGCATGGCGTCGGCGCTCTCAATATCGATGCCTGCCGCGTGCCGATGTCGGAGGAAGATCAACAGTATATCGCCGAGCGGATCGGTGGGTTCAACAACACGCAATCGATCGGCGGGGATGCCGCACTCGGTGGCGGCGAGACAATGGACCGCTCGGCCGCCTATGACGCGAGCCGTGGCCGCTTCCCGGCGCACCTCATCCTGGACGAGTCGGCCGAGGTCTGCGGGGCGTTCCCCGTCGATGATCGCGGCTCGGCCGCGCGGTTCTTCTGGTCGGCCAAGGCCGACGACGTGGACCGGATCGGCCTCGAACACCCGACGATCAAGCCGCTCGACCTGATGCAGCATTGCGTGCGCCTGGTGGTGCCGCCCGGCGGCCTGGTGCTCGATCCCTTCGCCGGCACCGGCACCACGGGCGAGGCCGCGTTCCGCGAGGGCATGCGCGCGGTGCTGATCGAGCGCGATCCCAAGCACTGCGGGATGATCGCCAAGCGCATGGCCTACGCCGTGTCCAGCCTCGACGCGCGCCGCACGGAGGCCCGCCGAGCCAAGGCCGCGCGCAAGGCGGCCGCCGGCGGCGCCGCGAAGGCGTCGGCCGCCCTCGACCTTTTCGCCTGAGCCGTACCGGCCGGGCCCTTCCATCCTGTTGTGAGGTTCGTTGTGAGTGCATCCCTGCCGCCCGGTGTCGGGCACTTCGATAACGCGCGGCCCCTGGCCGGCTCGGCGCCGGTTCCGGGCATGACGATCGTGATCCATGACGCCTCGGAACCCGAGACCCTCGATCTGCCGCCGCTCGCGGACTTTGGCGATATGGAAACGCTGGAGCGTTGCGCCGGCCTCGAACAGAACGACACCGACAACGGGCACCGCCTTCTGGCGCATTTCGGGCTGGAGGTGCTCCACGTCCGCGAAGTGGGGTGGCACACCTGGACGGGCCAGGTGTGGCGCCGGGAGGGGGGCGACGAGGCGGTGACGGCTTACGCCCAGCGCACGGCCCGCCGCATCCACGGCGAGGCGCAGTTCTTCAAGCTCACTGAGGCGGAGCTTGCGGTGATCGAGGCGGCCAAGCCGATCCGTGAGAAAGACCCGAAGGAATGGAGCCGGGATGATCGGCAGACGGTTACCGCCGCCGACGAGGCGGTCGCCGCCGTGAAGTCGCGTCGAGCGCGCGTCCACCAGTTCGCGACGGCCTCCGGCAATGGCGGCAAGATCGCCAATATGGTGGCGCAGGCCATCCCGCACCGGAGCTGCGGCCCGCGCGACCTCGACGCGGACAACATGCTGTTCAACTGCGAAAACGTCACCCTCCGGTTCCGCAAGGTCGAGGCGGAGGAAAGCAAGGGCAATCAACACCCGGTCTACGGCCTGCAGGTCGATGCGCTCAAGCATGATCGCCGGCACCGCATCACGAAGATGGCCCCGGTGATCTATGACCCCAAGGCCAAGTGCCCGAAGTTCCTTGAGTTCATGGAGCGCTTCCAACCGAATGAGGAGGTTCGGAAGTTCATTCAAATCTATCACGGCCTCGCCCTCACCGGGCAGACCGGGCAACAATGCTTTATCTATTCATACGGGACTGGTGCGAACGGCAAGTCCACCTTTATGGAAGCCATGGGGGCGCTGTTCGGGCCGTATTCCGACCTCCTCAACGCCGAGAGCCTCACCGGCGCAGGGCAGCGGCGCGGCGATCAGGCGACGCCGGACTTCGCCGAGCTGCCCGGCGTGCGTTACCTGCGGATTTCCGAGCTGCCGCGCGGTGAGCCTCTGAAGGAGGCGCTTGTGAAAGCTTTGACCGGCGGCGAAGAAATCAAGGCCCGCCACCTCAACAAGGGCTTTTTTAAGTATCAGCCGGTGTTCAAGGCGGTGATGTCGGGCAACGACTTGCCGTCGATCGGTGGCGTGGACAACGGCATTTGGCGCCGCGTCAAGCTCGTGGTCTGGTCGGTGATGATCCCGGAGGATGAGCGCCGGCCGATGGAGGATGTGCTCGGCGAGTTCGAGGCCGAGCGCTCCGGCATCCTCAACTGGCTCCTGGAGGGGCTCCACCTGTTCATGAAGGAAGGCCTTCGCACGCCGGCCGAGGTGGCGGCCGCCACGGCCAGCTATCGCGAGGAAATGGACCCGATCGGCGCTTTCGCGGCCGCCTGTATCGAGGAGGCGGAGGGGCACTTTGAGACGGCGCGCAAGGTGTACGAGGCCTTTGTGGCCTGGTGTGAGGCCAATAGCGTGCGCCCCTGGAAGGAGACGACGTTCGGCCGGGCCATGCCGCAAAAGGGGTTCGTGCGCGAGAATACGCGGGTGCGGCGCTATCTCAACATCCGGCTTCACGATGTGCCGATCCCGGAGCCCACGGCCCCCCGCGCCCCCAAGAGTGCGGGGGAGAGCCATGATTGAACCCTCGCGGGCGCCTGTCCGCGAAGGTGCAACGCAACCGTTCCGCACACCCTACGGGGGGCGAGGGGGTTGGCAAACCCGTGAGCGTGTGCTCACGGTGAGCGACGAAGCGCGGCCATTCGACCGATGCGCCACGGCGCGCGAGGGTGCGAGGGTTGCGCGAGGGTCGAAACAAACCCTCGCGAGCGCCGAATTATCAAGCATCACAAGCGGTTAGCTGGTATCATGCGAGGGTCGCGAGGGTTTCTCGCGTCACCCGTCATGTGAACCGCATTCTGCGATCCGTTAAACAGCGTTTTTCATGTGTACTATTAGGTTAAACCTTCGCAACCCTCGCAAGGGGTAGGTAAGGGCCTGATAGAATAAAAGAAAACCGGGCCGCGAGGGTTTTGGAAACCATCGCGCAACCCTCGCACCCTCGCGAAACGCTCTGGAGGGCGGGCCGTGACTTTCGAGACGATCGACATCGAGGCGCTCCTCATCCGCGCCTATCATGAAAAAGCCGTTCACCTGTTCGGCCGGCCGGACGATCGGCAAGCCCGCATCCTCGGCAAGCTGATCGCCCTCCATGCGCCGAGCACGGGCGGCGGTGGCGGCGTGGTGAGCGAACGGGTTCAGACCTCGTGCTACATCTCGAACCGCACCGCGCGGGAACGGGTGCTGATGGCGCAAGTGGATTTCGGCGGCGACAGCCTGCTTGCGCTCCATGATGCCGTGCTCGGCCTGCCCCTGTTCTATTTCGAGCGGCTCGGCGGCCTGGACTTCCAGGTGTGGGACCACGCAACGGCCGAGGCCATGGGCCACCGCATCACGGTCGAGGGCCAGGCCGTGCGGATCGAGCGGGTGCGCAAGCGCGGCGGCTCCGATCCGAAGCGCGCCGGCGAGCTGCGGGCGGCCGGGCCTGCGCGGCGCCTGGTGGCGATCGAGCCCTCGACCCTCATCATCAGCCACGGCAAGGCGGCGGATCGGCCGTTCGTGCCGGACCTGGTCGAGGAAGGCCGCCGGCCGGTCTACCACGGGGCCGACAAGCGGGCGGCCGGGTACGAGCCGGTTTATGAGACGCCGCTCGCGGACGTGGTCGAAGCCCGCGCCCTCTATGCCACCTGGCGCGCCTGTCTCGGCATGCTGGCCGCATCCTGCGCCGGGTTCCGCGACCTCGACGTGACCGGGCCGGCCGCGCCGGCGGCGCCGTGGGATGAGGCGCCGGCGGCCGGGTTCGGGCAAGCTCCGCGCGCTCGCCGGCCGGGTCGGAAAACGGAAAAATATCACAGTCCTGCAATGGCATAGCCGCCAAATATGGCTCCGTTTGACGGCAGGAAAAAACTTGCACATATTCAGGTCACCCTCAGAAGGCCCCAAATAAACCCGCCGCAAAAACGGCGGGTTCTTTTATGGCCGAGGGTATTCAACTCTTGGCAATGGGCGCTCTCAAGTAGAGCGCTCGCATAGCGGCCTCCGCAAAGCTTAGGACGGGCAACGCTTCGAGCCCCCGGACAGGCTGGCCGCACGCTAACGGCTGAAACTCTGCCTCGAGCATTCGAGGAATGGTCGCACGTCTCGGGCGGCCGATTTGACTAGCCTTGTTCTCCGCTGTGCTGGACTGGCCGCGCTCGACCCGCCCTTGGGTGTGGCGACGGGAAAGGTTCGCATCGTCGGGGCCGGGCGCGTCTTCAACCTTCCCCTGACGGGGCGCGGCCGGCGGCGTCATGCCGGCACCAATCCAAGGGCTCGCCCATGCGCGTCGAAGTGACCATTGGGCCGGGCCTCGATCAGTATGCGAGCCGCCTCCGGGGCGTGCGCCCGCGCCAGGCCATGGCCGAGGGGGTCAACGAGGGCGGCGACCTCCAGCGGACCGCGTCGCGGCGTGAGCTGGTGGATCAAACGGGTGTGCTGCGCAAAGGCGACATCACGAGACGCACCGGGTCGAAGCGCGCCAGCGCCGGCAGCCTCGAATATCAGATCAAGGGCGAGGGCAAGGGTATGCCGATCCGGGCATTCCCGGTGTCGGTGGGCGCCCACGTCTCGGCGCAGCCCTGGCGGGTCAAGCATGACTTCGGGCCGCGGTCGTTCCGGTCGAGGGTCAAGGGTTTGCTCCGCCGGCGTGTCGGCGCCGCCCGCATGCCGATCGAGGGGTTCAACGGCCCGGCGGTGTCGAAGGAAATCGTGAAGGACCGCACGGCCGATGAGTTCCAGGCCAACGCGGCCCCGCGTGTCGAGCGGTGCGTGCTCAAGCGCCTCGGCCGCATGCTGCCCTGAGGCGGCGCGGCCGGCGGGGCTGGCGCTCCACCGCACCGCCGCCGCCTGCGGGCGTGTGCGGCGTGCTCTGCCCCTCCCGTCGCCCACCTGGTGGCGCGGCGGCAGGGTGGCGGGGCATGTCGCACGAGCATGAACGGGTCCTTCCCCGGCCGGAGATATGCTGCGGGCGGGAACCACCCGGCTTCTTCTCAGAAAAGCACCTCTCAAAACTGACCGAACATACCGAACCAACCGAACATAGACAGTCATGCCCGAAGATGACGCCTTGAGCGGTGAAGGTTTCGGGGTCTGGATGACCCTGACTGAGCTTGCAGAGGCGCGCGGCGTCGGCAAAGCGGCCCTGTCCGAGCGGGTTTCCAAGCTCGAAAGCATGGGCGCCATCACGACGAAGGCCCGCGGGCGGGCCAAGCTCATCAACGTGGTCGAGTTCGATCGCGCCATTGGCGAGACGACGGACCTTGCCCGCGAGCAAGGCCAGGCCACCCGCCGCGGTGAGCCCGAGGATGACGAGGCCTCATCCAACCGGGCGATCTTCACCCGCGAACAGGCCAAGCGGGCCGGGTATGACGCCGAGCTGGCGCGCCTCAACCTGGAGGAGCGGCTCGGCCAGCTTGTGAAGGTCTCGGAGCTGCGCCCGGCGATCGAAAAGGCGGTCGCGGCCATGGCCGAGGCCATCGACACGCTGGCCCACGAGGCCGACGCCCTGCGCGAGCTGGCGCACGATGAGGACATGACGAAATTCGATCGGGCGTTGCGCGACCTCGCGCGGCGCGTCCGCACGGAAGCGGCTGCGAAGTTCCGCAAGGCGCTGGCAGGCCACGCAACGGAGTAGGGACGGCGCCGGGCGCCGCGCAGGCGCATGGCCGCAACGCAATCCGCCGCGGAGCTTCTCCTCGGCCTGTTCGATGCTGGGATGATCCCGCGGGAAGCGGTGTCCTTCCCGGATTGGTTGCCGGACAACATTGTCCTAATCGACGGCGAAAAAGCCGGACAACCCTACAACTTCGGCGGCGCGCCCTACCTGCGCGAGCCGGCCTGGTGCCTGTCCGAAGACGTTCCCATCAACCGGATCACGATCCGTAAGAGCGAACAGACCGGCGCCTCGATCCTGGCAATGGCCTGGGCGCTCTACATCGCCGATCTGATGCCGGCCAACACGCTCTATGCGGTGCCCGGCCTCGATGCCCGGCGGGATCTGTCGAGCCAAAAGCTCGGGCCCCTGATCCGGGCGTGGGAGGCCAAAATTGACCGTCGCGTGTTCGCGTCGCAGACCGATCGGTCGGGAAGCGGGTCGAAGACGGACGAAAAGCGGTTCGGCGAGTGCTATCTTGCGCTCGCGAATGCGAATTCAAAGCTGGATCTGTCGTCCAAGACTTGCCGGTTCGGCATCAAAGACGAGCTGTCCAAGTGGGTGAAGCTTATAACCGGCGAAGACCCGGAAACACTGTTCGAGGGGCGATTTACGGCCTTCCGCCGCAAGCGCCTCTACAAGTGGCTGGAAATCTCGACGCCTGAGGTCGATACGGGCGATGACAGCGGCGTTGCCGCCGGTCACTGCCGCATCGATCGGTCGTTCAAGAAGTCCGATCAGCGCTATTGGCATGTGAAGTGCCCGGAGTGCTTCGAACGGCTCGGCGCTTACTTCTACTTCCAGCCGGAACGCTTCGTCGTCAACGAAAAGCACCCGCACCGTTCCACCTATACTTGCCCGCACTGTGAGCACGCGATCACGGAACGCGAGCGGGTCACGGCGGTGGGCGGCGGGGTCTGGATACCGACGGCGCAGAACGACGGCCGCCACCGCGGCTATCACCTCGACGCCTTCATTTCGCTGATGATGTCGTTCGAGGCGATCGCCGAGAAGCGGATCACCGCCGATCGCGGGCAGGAGAGTGACCGAAAGGACTTCTCCAACCTGGTGTGCGGCCGGCCCTATCGGTTCAAGGGCGACGCCCCGGACCACAAGCGGCTGTATGAGCGGCGCGAGCCGTTCACGCGCTACCACATCCCGGTCAACGGCCTCCTCCTGGTGGCCGCGGCCGACGTTCAGCTCCGGGGGATTTGGCTCGAAATCCTCGCGATCGCGCCGGATCGCCAGACGTGGGTGGTGGATGCCACCTACATCGAGGGCGACACGGCGAGCCCGAACAACCCGGTGTTCGAGGATCTCCACGCGGCCACCCTCGGCCGGACCTTCCCGGACGCCTTCGGGCGGCCGCGCACGATCGACGCCCTGGCGATCGACACGGGCTATCGCGCCCACGTCGTCTATGCATGGGCGCGGGTGAAGCAACAGGCCCACCCGCTCACCGGCCGCCGCGTCATCGTCACGACGAAGGGCGTTCCGGGGTGGGGCAAGCCGGCGATCGGCCAGCCGGCGCCGGTGACGATCGACCTCGACGGCCAGAAAATCCCGCAGGGCGCTCTCGTGTGGAGCGTCGGCACCTGGTCGCTCAAGGCCGGGTTCTACACCGACCTCCACAAGGTCGGGATGCGCCACGATCCGGAAGCGAAACAGGACCCGCCGGGCTTGTGCCACTTCGGAGATTGGCAAGACGAAGCTTACTTTAAGCAGCTCACCGCCGAACACCTCACCGACGTGATTGTCAAAGGTGTAGTGACGGAGCGTGTTTGGAAGAAAACGGCAGACAACCACTATCTAGACTGCCGGGTCTACAATCTCGCTCTCGGCGAATATCTCGGCCTTTCAACGATGACCTCGGATGAATGGGCCGAACTGGCACGCCTTCGCGGCCTGCCGGATGAACTCACGACGCCCGACCTTTTCACGCCTACGCGAAGGTCCGTGGCCTCGGCGGAGACATCCGGGGGGGCGGGGGGTGTCCCCGGCACGGGTGCGGCGTCCTCCAGCGCCGCGCCCGTCCGGGATGACGGTCTCTCGGCTCTCGCGCGGCTCAACAGGTAGGCGGACCCATGGCGCTCGACCTCGACAGGATGATTGAAGAGGTCGAGCAAGCGCTCCACGAGCTTCACCTCGGCCGCCAGGTGGTCCGGGTGAAGATCGAGGGGGAAGAGACGGAATTCAATCGCGTCTCGATCCCGCAGCTTGAGGGCTATCTCGCCAAGCTCCAGGCCCGGAAGGCCGGCAAGGCGCAGCGTGGCGCGATCGGGTTCCGGTTCGGATGAGCCTGCCCGCTCTGGTGGCTGCTGATGGTGTCACGCCGCTTGCGTCTGCGGCGGCGTCCGACATCGATTATCAGCGCCCCTACCGTGCCGCCTCGACGCACAGCGCCGAGCTGGGCGCCTGGCGCCCCGCGCTTACCTCCGGCGATAGCGCCGTGCTCGGCGATCGCGAGTTCGCACTCAGCCGGGCGCAGGATCTCGGCCGCGACAACCCGCACGCCCGTGCGGGAACGAAACGGTGGGTTGACCTCCTCGTCGGCTCCGGCGTGCGCCTGGTGGCCTCGTTCGATGCCGAAAGCCTCGGCCTCGACCGTGTCCGGGACAAGGATACGATCCGCGCGGTGCGCCGGGCGATCGAGCGGGAATATCGGTTGTTCTCGAACAACCCGTTGCGGCACGCCGATGCCGCGCGGCAGATGAGCCTCAACGGTCGGTTCCGCCAGCTCGCGCGAACCTGGACCAACGCCGGCGAGGCTTGTTACGCCCTGCGCTGGAACCCGGCCGCGGGGCGGCGCTACCGCACATGCCTCCAGGCGATCGACCCGGCGCGGCTGTGCAACCCGGACGGCCAGCCGGATAGCGTTCACCTTCGCGGCGGGGTCGAGCGCGATGGCTTCGGGGCGGCGGTGGCCTACCACATCCGCAACGCCCACCTTGCCGACGCCCACCTTGGCGCGGCCGAGGAGGCTTGCACCTGGGAACGGGTGCCGCGCGAAACCAAGTGGGGGCGGCCCGTCTTCGTCCACGGGTTCGAGCCCGAGCGCGAGGGCCAGACGCGGGCGATGACGCCCTTCGCGGCTGTGGTCGAGAGCCTCAAGATGCTCGACAATAGCCGCCGCTATGAGCTGGCGAACGTCGCGGCCAACGCGCTGATCGTCGCGACGATGGAGAGCAGCCAAGGGGCGGACGCGGCCGGCCAGGCATTCAACATCGTCAACAGCGCCGATGCCGACGCGGCCAACCTGAAGCGGGCAACCTACTACGCGCAAAATCGGCCGGTTCTGAACGGGGTGCGTATCCCGGTCCTGCCGATCGGCGACAAGCTCAACCTCAACAACGCGCCGCGGGCCACTGCGGAATTCGGTGAGTTCGAGGCGACGTTTCTCCGCTCGATCGCGGCGGCGTTGGGGCTGTCTTACGAACAGCTCGCTATGGACTGGTCGAAGGTCAACTATTCCTCGGCCAGGGCGGCGCTTAACGAGGTGTGGCGCGGCGTGAAGACAGAGTTCGCAGCGTTTTGCGAACAAGTCATCATGCCGGTCTATATGGCATTCCTGGAGGAAGCATTCGACCGCGGCTATATCGTGCCGCCGGCCGGGTGCCCGTCGTTTTGGGACATGCCGGAGGCCTGGGCGGCCTGCCGCTGGATCGGGAGCCCGCGCGGCTACGTCGATCCGGTCAAGGAAGCGCAGGGCCAGGCGATCCGCCTCGACAACCTCACCTCCACCCTGGAGGTCGAGTGCGCAGAGCAGGGCGTCGATTTCGAGGAGCTTCTCGATCAACGCCAATACGAAGACGAGGAGTTGCGCGCGCGCGGCCTCGCCCGGATCGGCCACAACGCCGGTCCGCCCAACGACAGGGAAGACGAGGCGCCGGCGGGACGGTCGAAAGACTGAGCCCGCCGGCGCATCCGGTGCGCCCCTCCCGCGGCGCGGCTGATCGCGAGGCCTGAAAAGCATGTCCACGCTGATGGAGGCCCTGTTTCCGCAGGGCCGCCCTTCTCTTGTCGCGTCCGGATCGGAGGCGGAGGTGTCCGCCTGCCTCGCGGCGCTCTCGCGCGATCCCAAGGCCGCCGAGCTGCTCGCCGCGGGTGAAGTGGTCGCTTCGGGCGAGGTCCTGGCCTCGGCCGAGGATGGGTTCTGGCCGGCGCCGGGGCATTGGATGTGCGCCTATCGCCCGTATGTCGTGCGGGACGGGATTTTGCAGATCCCGGTGAAGGGCGTGCTCCTCGCGGACCTGGCCTTCACGGTCGGCAACTTCGCGACCGGCTACGCCTATATCGGCCGCGCGATCGAGCGCGGCCTCGCGGACGGCAACGTGCGCGGCTTCGCCTTCATCTATCACACGCCGGGCGGCGAGGTGCGCAAGTGCTTCGACCTGGCCGAGCGGATCGCGGCGGCCGGCAAGGTCAAGCCGGTGGTGGCCTACGCCGAGGATTTCGCGTTCTCGGCCGGCTACCTGCTGGCGGCGCCGGCGGCCAAGCTGATCGTCACCCGCACCGGCGGCGTCGGCTCGATCGGCGTGGTGACGAGCCACGTCGATGCCTCGGCCTCCCTGGAGCGCCAGGGCCTCAAGATCACCTTCATCCACGCCGGCAAGCACAAGGTCGATGGCAATTCGGCCAATCCGCTGCCGGACGAGGTCAAAGCGCGCATGCAAGCGCGCATGGACGAGCTGATGAGCCTCTTTGTCGAGGCCGTCGTGCGGTTCCGCGGCCTGTCCGAGGCGGACGTGCGCGGGTTCGAGGCCGCCACCTTCACCGCGAGCGAGGCCGTGGAGAACGGGCTCGCTGACAAGATCGGGTCGCTCGACGACGCCGTTGCCGCATGTGCGGCGCTTCTCACCACACAATCCGAGGAAGACGAAGCGATGAGCATTTCGCAGGAGGCGCACGACGCCGCCGTTGCCAAGGCGCGCACGGAAGGCGCCTCGACCGCTCTGGCCCGCATCAGTGCGGTCGCCGGCGATCCCAAGGTGAAGGGCCGCGAGCTGGCCGCCGTCGAGATGGCGATCGCCTCGCCGGAGATGTCGGCCGAGGCCGTCGCCACCTTCGTCGTCAAGCACGTCCCCGAGCCGGCTGCGACCGCCCCGGCCGCCCCGGCCGCGGGCTCGACGGCGGCGCCGCCCGGCCGGCTCGATGCGCTGGTGCCCGATCCGAAGCTCACCGCCGGCGGGGGTGCGGGGGAGGGCGGCGACACGCCGGACGCCTCTGCCGGCCTGGCCGCTGCGGTCGCCGCCGAGATCAAGCTCGCCGCCCGCTGATCGCTCGCCGGCGGCAACGCCGGCCCTCCCATCCTCCGGACCTCCGGTCCTCGTACCCTTCTGAGGAAGTCCCATGCGCTCGTTTTCGATCGATCGGCCCCGGCAACTGTCCGAGGTGCTGAAGTACGAACATCACCCGGACTACAGCCGCGAGGCCGGCACGGCGCTGGCCGGCCAGGCCTTCGACCTCGGCCAGGTCATCGCGGCCGTGGCCGCGAGCGGCAAGCTCGTCGTGCTCGATCCGAGCAAGACGGACGGCTCGGAAAAGGCCATCGGCTTCACGCACGACGTGATCGAAGCCGGCGCCGACGATGTCGAGGGCGTGGTCTACTCCGCCCGCGGAAGTCTGGCCTCCGCCTCCGGCCTGCGCTGGCCGGCCGGGATCACCGCCGAACAGACGGCGGCCGCGCTCGGCCAGCTCGCCGCCCGCGGCATCGTCGTCCGCGACTTCTGAGCCGCGCCCCACCCCTCCCGATCAACCTGACGCGCCCGAGTGCGGGCGCTCACCCGCTCTCGCGCGAAGGTCCCTCGTCCCCATGTGGAATTTTCCCTACAACTCGGTCCAGCTCACCGAACAGGTCAACCGCTACCCCAACCTCTACGGGCTGATGAACGCCCTGAACCTGTTCCCGTCGCAGGGCTCGGCCTCGCGGCTGGTCGAGATCCGGTTCGAGGATGGGCAGCTCAGTGTTCTGGCGGCTACGTCGGTCGGCGGTCCCGCCCAGACGACGGAGCGTGAGGACGGCAATTCGATCTACCTGGAGATCCCGCACTTCGCTCACCTGGAGACGATCCGGGCGGCCGATATTCAGGGTTTCCTGGATGTCATCGCCGGCGCCCGCGTGCCGAAGACCTTCGACAACGAGGTTGCCAAGCGCCTGCGGGTCATTCGCAACAACCATGCGATCACGCGTGAATATCTGCGCAATGCTGCGCTCAAGGGGCTGGTGAAGGACGGCAAGGGCAAGACCTTGCATGATCTGTTCAAGGTCTTCGGCATCAACCAGAAGAAAATCGACTTCAAGCTCGGCACGCCGGAGACGGACGTGATCGCAAAGTGCGCCGAGCTGATCGACTATATGTCCGGCGCAATGCAGGGCGAGACCATGTCCGGCATCGAGATCGAGGTCTCGGGCACGTTCATGAACAAGCTCGTCCAGCACCCGAAGGTGGAGAAATACTGGCTCAACACGCAACAGGCCGGTTCGCTCGCGACCTCCGAGCGCTCGCGCTTGGGCGGCCAGTGGGGACGGGTGTTCGAGTTCCAGACCATCATGTTCCGCGAGAACACGTCCGTGTTCCCGGTGCGCGGTGCCGACAAGAAGCTCACGTCCGAAAAGGCGGTCGCCGACAACAAGGGCCACGCCTACCCGATCGGCACCACGAACAGCTTCGCGACCTATGACGGCCCGGCCAACCACGTCGCCGAGGTCAACAAGCCCGGTCCCGAGGTGTTCATCAGCCCGAAGCTCCTCGATCACGGCGAGGGCGTCGAGTTCAAGTCGCAGTCCAACTGCCTGCCGATCTGCAAGCGGCCGGAATTCCTGGTCGAGGTCTCCACCTCGAACTGATCGACGTTGCCCGCGTGAGCGCGGCCGCCTCACCCGCGGCCGCGCTTCGCGGTGCCTCGCCACGCCCTCACGGGGGCGTGCCGCGGCGCCGTGCCGTGTGGAGACCTCCCCGCATGTTCCTGTTGTTCGCCCCGGATTTCCTGTCGAAGCGATGGCTGCGGTTCTTCGCCTTCCTCGTCCTGCTGCTGATGGCGCCGGCGGTTCTGGCCGATCGCGTCCGGCTCCTGCTGGCGGACGGCCGCCGGCCGGCTATCGAGCGCATGCACCGGCGTGGCCGCTGGTGCTGGCGGGCGGCCGCGTGAGCCGGATGGCGGCGGCGGCCGCGAAACACGCCGCGGCCGTCAACGAGGTTGCCGGTGAGCGTCTCCGGCTGGTGCCGCAACGCAGTGCCAGCCGGGGCGGTGCCGCCGGCGGCGCGGACGCCTCCCGCGCGACGGTCGAGTTCATCGGCACCGTGACCCGCCGGCCCCTGATCCTCCAGCGCACCGGCAACGGGGCGCAGGGCGGCACGAACGCGCAGGTTGCCGACGCGGCTTGGCAGGTTGGCTTTCCGGCCTCTCTCAGGCTCGCGGCGGAGGCTGGCGATCACGTCGAGCGGCTCGAACCGCCGGCGGGGGAGCCGGCCCTGTTCAAGCTTCACGCGGCCCTGCCGATCCGGGGGCGCACGATCCATCTTGCAAGTCCGGTTGACTGATGAGCCTCCAGGCCCACACCCTTGCGATCTGTGCCACCGGCGCGTTGGTCGAGGTGTTGCCCGATTGGTTCCATGTCGCAATGGAGCCGCACGAGCCGCTCGACCTGGCCGAGAAGCTGTCTCGGCCGGTGGTGGCGGTGTTCATCGGCGACGAGTCGATGCGCGTCACCGGGCGGCAATGGGCCTCCTCGAGCACGGTGATCGAGCTGGTCGTGCAAGTCATCCTGCCGCGGATCGTCCGGGCCGAGTTGGGCGGGGCCGTGTGCGAGTTCGACACCGGGCGCGGTGGCACCCGCGCGGTCTATGCGCTCGTCCACGAGGCGCTGCGATGGGCGTTCACTGCGCCCGATCCGGACGGGTGGGGCGAGCTGGTGCAAGGCCTGTTCACCGTGCATCCGGAGCCGGTCACCGGCATGCCGGGCAAGGCGGAGCGGATCGGCTCGAACAAACCGCCCATGCCGGTGATCGACTATGCCATTCCCTGCGCGGTGATCTCCCCGCCGCAGCTCGGGAAGCCGCTGCCGGCCATCTGGACCGACATCGTCGCTAAGATGCGGGCGGATGAAGCCTTCGCCCCGGCGGAGGCCGATTTCTTGGAGGCGCTGTTGAGCGGCCGGCCTCTCACGGAAGGCCGGGCCGAGCTGGCGCTTGCCGGGCTCTCGCGGATCGAGGGCGCGGCGCTCGGCCTCGGCCCGCTCAAAGGCGTCGATCCTGCCCCGTCCCTGGTCGAGGCGGAGGCGGAATTCGAGCCGACGCTCACCGTCGTGCGGCCGGGGCCGGAGGGCGCGCTGTGAACGATTTTGAGCAGCTCCAGGGATGGGTTGAGGCGCTTGAGCGGCGCCTTGCCGATCACGTGGCGGCCACCCGCGCCATCTTCAAGATCGGGCCGGTGGTCGAGCGCGATAAGGACAAGGGCGTCCGGCTCCAGACCGATGAGGGCAACGGGGCCGACGGTGAGCCGCACAAAGAGCCGTGGGGCCAGCCGGCCGAGCGGTCCGGGTTCGAGCGCTACGTGCCGCGCAAGGGCCAGCAATGCATGATGATCGCGCCTTACGGGGATGCGGAACAGGGCATTTGCATTCCCTTCGGTCATTCGGACGATCACCCGAACCCGGCCAGCGACGTGGACGAAATCCTGATCGCCAATCACGGCAAGATCAGGCTTTCGATCGACAAGGATGGAAAGTCGCTCATCTTCCAAAACGACAAGGTTAAAACCGTGTGGGAGGGATCGAAGATCACCCACACGGTCGATGGCAACACGACGACGTTCGAAAAAGACGCGGTTACGTTCCCGGACGGATCGAAGGTCCGACACGGCGATCGCAACATCGGCCGCGATCACATCCACGGCGGTGTGATGGCCGGCGCAGCAAAGACCGCGAACCCGGAGGCGTGAGCCGGCCGGCTCGCGCTTCTCAAGGGGGCGGGCATGGCTTCGACGGGGTTGGATCGGTTCACGGGCCTGCCGCTGTCGGGCTTCGCCCACGTCGTGCAATGCGTGGACGTGATCTTCTCCACCCGCCTCGGCGACATGGTCATGTTGCGATGGTTCGGGTGCGGCCTGGTCGAGTTGCTCGGCCGGCGCGCCACACAACGCAACCTCGACCTCTACAAGACGCTGATCGCTCTCGGCATCTCGACCTGGGAACCGCGGCTTGCCGTGGTCAAGGTGCTGGCCGAAGGCAACACGGATAGCGCGGTGCGTCTCGGGCGGCTGCGGTTCCAGGTGCTTTGCCACTACAGGCCGAACGCCTTGAAGGGCGATTACCGGATCGAGGGCGGCCTCCGCCGCATCGGGGTCGGCGCCGACAACGACAACAACGCCATTCGGCTCACGCCGCTGGCGGCCTGAGGCTTCGCGCCGCCTCCGGCCTCACCCGCACGCACTCACGAACAGGATGCCAGGCCGATGAGGGTGCAGCCGCCCGCGGTCACCGCTGTGCTGTCGCGCTTCCGCGCGATCGAGCTGGCCCGCCTGCCGGCGCGGCCGGTCACGGCGCGGGCCTATGACACGATTTATTCGGCCTACATGCTGGATCTGGCCGCCCGCCTCAACGCGGCCGGCATCCCCTATGATGTCGCCGGCACGCCCGGCAACGTCGTCCAGCTCGCGACCGACACGAACGCGATCACCGGCCGCGCCTTCTCCTACATGGTCGAGGGCGTCGAGGCGGCGCGCGATGAGGCGATCGCGGCGGTGCTGTTGCCCTGGTCGTTCGGGGCCTACCTCGACGCGCTCGGCGCCGGCCAGGAACCGGCCGTTACGCGCAAGGCGATGGTCGCCTCGCCCCGCGCCTTCGACGTGGCGCCGGAGGATTGGGAGGCCGACGACGATTTCCGCGAGCGGATCGCGCTCGCGCCCGAGGCGCTGTCCACCTGCGGGCCGGAAGGCGCCTACCTGAAATTCGCCCTCGACACTGCCGGCGTGCTCGCGGCGGCCTGCTACGGGCCGCAGAGCTTCGGCGGGACGGCCAGCAATCCTTTCGTGCCGCCCGGCGAGGTGCGCATCCCGATCCTGGCGCTGGCCGGCAACGGCGCGGCCGCGCCGGCGCTGATCGCGCGGGTGGCGGCCGAGGTCAACGCCGAGGCACGGCGGCCGATCGCGGATTTCGTCACCGTCTCGGCGGCGGGCGTGGTCGAGTGGGCGATCGGCGCCACGCTCTATTGCGGCCCCGGTATCGACCTTCGGGCGGTGGGGCTCGCGGCGCTGGCTCGGCTGCGGGCGCTCGCCGATCTCCAGCACCGGCCGGGCGGGTCGGTGCTCCTCCAGGACGTGTTCGCGGCCTGCAAGGTGCCGGATGCGAACGGCGCGTCGATGGTCGGCTTTGTCGATCCCGGCGGGTTCGCCGACGTGAACCCCGGCCCGGTCTCGCCGGCCAATCCCCACCCGGCGTTCCGCGCGCCCTGGTGCGAGCCCGGCGAGGGCCTCGCCTCGGCCGCGCCGGTGAGCGTCGATGTCGATGGCTCGATGCTGATTGCCTGGGGCGGCATCAGCCTGCGGATGGTCCAGAGCAATGTCTGACATCGTCCGGCGCAATCCGCTCATCAAGAGCCCGACGCCGCGCGAGCGCGCGATCGGCGAGGCGAACGCGGCGGTGGCCGAGGTCGATCACGACATTATCCGCCGCGCCGGCTCGCCGGACATCGCCGAGGTGCCGGCCGAGTATCTTCCGGCCCGCGCCGAGGCGCGATCGGTGGACGTGTGGGATCCGCTCTGGCCCGACGATATCAAGCGGGCGGCGATCGAGGCGGCGCCGGCGGTCCACCGGCACAAGGGCACGGTCTACGCGGTCAAGCGGGCGCTCGCCGCGCTCAAGATCGACGCGGTGGTCACCGAATGGTGGCAGACGGTGCCGCGCGGCGCGCCCTACACCTTCAAGGTCACGGCCTATGCGCGGGCGCGGCTCTATGATGGGCCGCTCCTCGACGCACGCTTGATCGCGGTCGCCTACACGGCGGTGCTGCGCGCCAAGCCGGAAAGCCGGGCCTTCGATTTCGCGATCGGCGCCGGCTTCGGTGAGCCGCTCGGCCTGGCGCTGGTGATGCTCGCCAGGGTGCCGATCCGCCGGGGCGTCGTGCCGCGGCCGACAACGGCCACACAAGCCGGCCTCGGCCTGGCGCCGGTCCAGGTCGCGAAGGTGCCCCTGCGTCGGGGTGTCCTGCCGCTGCCCGCAACAGACACGACGGCCGCGCTCGGCCTCACCCCGGTCCTGGTGGCGCGGGTGCGGCTGGCGTGCGCCGTCATTCCAGCCATGCCAACGTGAGGCGCCCGTGAGCGAAGATCTCGTCCCAACCATCACACGGGCCGGCCTCGCGGCCTGCCGTAACGCGCAGGGGAGCGGCCTGCTCGCGACGATCGCCGCCGTGGCGATCGGCCGGGGTGTCGCGGCCGGGGCGGGCTTCGTCGGCTACGTTCCGACCGGGGCCGAGGTTGCGCTGAAAGGCGAGCTGGCCCGTGTGCCCCTCCTCTCGGGTTCGCAGCTCGGGGGCCTCGCCGGTTCCGATCCGCTCGGCTTCCGCGTCCTCGCAGAGGTGCCGCCGGCGGCCACGGGCACGGCTCCGACGCCGATCAACGAGGTGGGCTGGTTCCTCGCGGACGGCACGCTGCTGTGCCTGTGGTCGAGCACGGCTCATCCGCTCGGCTTCCGGACCGACAAGGCGTCGATCGAGCTGGCGCATGACCTCTACCTGTCGCAACTGCCCGTCGCTTCGATGGCGATCACGGTCCTGCGGCCGGATATCCCTGACACGACGGGCGTCCTCGCTCGGCTCGTGGCGCTCGGCGCACGCGATTTGAGCCAATTCGCCCAAGATTTCGTTCGCCGTATCGATCAGTTTTGAAAGGTCAAAAAGCTATGACGACAATTGCCGATGCAATGGACGCTGCGACTGCGGAATTGCGGCTTGCCCGCGTGTCTTTCGACGCCGCCACCGCTGCCCTACAGAATAAGGGCGCGCAGGCGCAGACGATCATTACCAATTACGTCAACCGACCCGTGACGACGAGCTTCTTCGTCGATCCGATCGAGGGTTCCGACAACAACGACGGGCTGACTCTCGAAACGCCTCTGCGGAGCATCGATACGGCGCTCGAACGACTTCCGCGCGACGGGTATTCCGGCATCTACCTGTTGGGCGATGCGACAATCAAAAACTACCGCAATCTATACTCGCCCCTCACGATTGCCGGTATCCAACGCGGAAATGGGCAGGCCGGAAGCATGTTTTCTTTCGCCTTGCGTCGCCTGAACTTTCAATCGGAGGCGTCAAACTCGCCAGTGCTGGGCCTTGGGCGGGCAGTAGCAGGTTTCAACATCGTTGGCGCCTATATCCGTTACATGTATATCGATGTCATGGCCGGCGATCCCGTGTCTGCGATCGATGTCAAATATCATCATCAGTTACAGGGTACGGACCTTCAAATGTCTGCCTGTAATTTCAATGCTCCCCGGCCGGAAAGTCTGGCGTCGCTTGTGTCCCCCGCTGACGGCGCGCACTCTGGCTTCTATTTTACCGGATCGCTTGGCGCCAACGCTCCCGGTCATATCGTCGCCGGCAAGTCCGCTGGTTCGAACCCGAATACGCAATACAACTTCACCACCAATCTGGGGACGGCCTAGTCTCTGAAGGCGACGTATCGCGCTCACATTAACCAAAGACCATCATCGGGGGTCACTATGCATCTGAATTTCACGTCAGGCGGAGTTGTTTACATCGATGCCGGTCTCGACTACCTGCGCGAGCTAGCCGTTCCGTCCGCCGATATTTTGATAGCGGCTAAGGCGGCGCTGTCGGCACGGGTCGATGCGGATGCCGAGGCGCTCCGGCTCAAGGTGCTAACCGCCGGCGCCGGGCAGGCGATCGAGTATCAAGAGGCCGCTGCGCAAGCCTTTGCTGCGCTCACTGATCCGGCGACGGCGTCGGCCGCCAAGTATCCGATGCTCGCGGCCTCGATCGGCATCGACACGGACCCGCAAACCAAGGCGCCGGCGGCCGATGTGCTCGGCGTGGCTCGTTCGGTGGTCGCGGCCTATTCGGGCTGGGTGGCTCTCGGTTCCGAAATCCGGCGCGTGCGCCTGTCGAGCAAGGCGGTGATCGCCGGTGCGGCGTCGATCGAGGATGCGCAGGCCGCCTTCGACGCGATCGCGTGGCCGGCGCTCGGCTGAGTGCTCCTCTGTCACGGTGTGAGAGGGCGGAAGGGGATCAAGCATGGCTGTGCTGGCGAACGCGCAAATGACGCTCGGGGCGGCGCCCGGCACGGGGGTTTTTGCCCTTGGTTCGGCGACGCCGGGGGCGCAATCATTTGCCGCCGCCGGCGCTACGGAAGGCCTCCTCGTCTCATATCGAGCCGAGGAGGGGGCCGTTTGGGAGATCGGCGTCGGGACCTACCAGGCGGCCCCTGCCCGTCTCGTTCGAACGTCTGTTCTGGCCTCCTCGGCCGACAACGTCGCTGCGACCTTCACGGCCGCGGCGATCGTCTCGGCTGTCCTTTTGCCTGGGGATATTCAGGCCCCGCTCGGGTTCACGCCGGTTCGCCAGGGCGGCGGCGTCGGCCAGGGGGGCAACCCTCTTTATCTCGGATGGGGAAGCGGGAAGCTGCTCGGCCAAGTGGATGGGCTCGCGCTTGGGGCGATCTGGACCGATCAGAGCTGCCCCGTGAACAAGGCGACCAATGGTTACCAGGTTCTCGCCTCGGGGCTCATTCGTCAGTGGGGGTATAGTGAAGCGGCATCTGATGTTGCTATCACGCTACCGGTGACATTCCCGATGAATATAACAAGTATCCATGCAACAATTGTTTATCAGGGGGACCCAAGCGACGTGTATGGCATCAGCGCGGCGCCAAATAATCTTTCTAGTATTTCGTTCTTCAAAAGAAGGGTGAATTCGGGCGTGGTATCCGTTGCGCCAAATCCCTTCTATTGGACCGCAGAAGGATATTAGGGCGGCGACATGATAAAATATTATGCAACCTTCGATGCGGATGGGTTCCCGGCGGCGTTCTTTAACGACGGCGTCTTTCCCGATGTGGTAGAATTCGGGCCGGTTCCTGCCCCGACTGAAGCGGACCCGGCTCCTGTTGCGCCCGAGCTGTCACGGACGCGCAATCCGAAGATCCCGGCTGCGGCTGTTTCGATCACCCACGCGCAGTGGCGCGAGCTGATCGACAACCAGGGGGGCCGACGTTGGGGCGGTGAGGGTGTCGTGGCCTACGCGCCGCCGCCGCCCTTGATCGACCTGATGGCTTATGCGGCTGCGGTGCATACGGCCTGCCGCGACGGCGGTGTGACGATCGGCGGGATGCTGGTGAAGACCGATGCGGAAAGCCGCGGGCTCATTAATGGGGCCTACGCTCTGATCGAGGTTCGGCCCGATGCCTCGATCGACTTCAAGGCGTCGAGCGGATGGGTCACGCTCGATGCGGCCACCATGCGGGCGATCGCTGTTGCGGTCGGGACGTGGGTCCAGCTCTGCTATACCGCCTATCGGGCCGTCAGTGACGGGATTGCCTCGGGCGATATCACAGCATCCGCCCAGATCGACGCCTTATTCGCGGCCGTGCGCCTGCCGGGCTGACGCGGCGCCTTCGACGCTTTCACTGTCTCGATCGGCCGTGGCCGCGCTTCGAAGGCGCGGCCGCTTGGCCCTGCCCTTGCCGCCGACATGGCGGCTTTGACGCGCCGGCGCGGCCGGTCAATCCTGAGGACATCATGCGACTGTTGACCCGTTTGCGCGGCCTCGCGGCCGTGGCTGCTGCCCTGCTCGCTGGAACGGCGCTCGGCGAAAGTGCTAAGGCCGAGGGCGTTTACACGGTCGAGCACCGCAACGCCGCGGGCGATCTCCTGCATTCCGAGCGCTTCCCGAACCTCGTCGTGACGACGGGCAAGAACGATCTGCTCGACCGCTACCTCTCCGGGTCGTCCTATACCGGGACGTTCTATCTCGGCCTGGTGGATGGCGCCTCGGCGCCGAGCTACCTCGCCGGCGATACGATGGCCTCGCATCCCGGCTGGGCGGAAAACATCGGCTACTCGAACGCGGCTCGCCCGACCGTCACGTTCGCGGCCGCCGCGGGCGGTTCGAAGGCGAGCAATGCGATCGTCTTCAACATCAACGCCGCGGGCACCATTGCCGGCTGTTTCCTCACGACGGCCTCGGGGAAAAGCGGCGCGGCTGGCGTCCTCATCAGCGCCGGCTCCTTCGTCGCGGGCAACCGTGTGCTGCAATCGGGGGACACTCTCTCGATCACCTATTCCCTGTCGGTCTGATCGCCCGGCGTCCCGGCACTCCAGACCCCCGCCACTCCAGCACTCAAGAGGACACCATGGTAGACCTAGACAAGGGCATGCGGGCGCGCGTGCGCCCCACCATCATCGCCGGCGAGATCACCCGGCGGCGGTTCGATGAGGAGTCGGGGGAAAAAGAACTCCTCCTCGCCTGGACCGTGGATGGCGAGGCGCATGAACGCTGGTTCAAGCCGTCCGAACTGGAGCCCGATCCGGACGCGGCCTCGGCCGCCTGAGACCCTGACGCGGGCCGAGCCCGCCCCACCCGGAGCCGCCTGCCATGATGCTCGGACGCCGGCCGCTCGGCCTCGTGGCGGTGGGCGCCGTTGCCCGCCGGTTGACCTCATCCCTTGAGGAGATGGGCGCGGCGGACAGCCTCGCGCAGGCGGGACACGCTGCGATCGGCGCGGTGGTCGAGGCGGGCGCGGCGTCTGCGGCCGCCCCCGCGGCTATGGCGGCGGCCGCAGTACGGCCGGAGGCGGTCGATCTGGACGGGGCGGCCTTGGCGCTTGTGGTCGCGCCGGTTTCTTTGCTGGAGGCGGCCGCGGCGGTCGAGGTGTCGGCGGCGGGTCTGGCCGGCTTGGCTCCCGGCGTCGAGAGCGTGGCGATCGGCGCGTTCGCGGGCGATGGGCTGTGGCTCGATGAGGCGGCCACGGAAGCTGGTTCCGCTTCGGCCGAGGGGGTCGGGCTGGCGGGGCTGGGCGCGCTTGGCGTTGAGTGCGCGGAGGCCGACGATGCCGCCTTTGCGCTGGCTTTGGTGGCGGCGGTTGCCATCGAGCCGGGGGCAGCCCTCGATATCCTGTCGTCGTCCGTCGCCGCCGTCGAGGAGGTGACGGAACGGGGTGATCCGGAGGCGGTCGCGGCGGGCGGCTTCGCGCTGGCAGACGGGACGGACGAGACCGCGACCGTCTCTGCCGATGGGGAGCCGCGGGCGGGCGTCGTCCTGTCCTGGCATTCCGAGATCGGGGCGGAGGCAGGCCCTGTCGCTGCGGTCCTGATCGGTGCCGGGTGCGGTGAGCCTTGTGCGGTGCGCGATGCGGCCGGCGCGGGGCTCGATGCGGCGGCGCGGATGGGTGAGGGCCTCGGGCCGCTCGATCGGCTGCTCGGATCTCTGGCCCTCGTGGGTGCCCGCGCCGAGGCGGGCTTCGCGCGCGCGGTGCAATCCTCCGGGGTCATCTGGCGGCGCACCCTGGAATTCCTGGCGAGGCTGTCCGGCCCCGTCCTGCTGTCGGCCCGGATCGTCGGGCCGGCCGTGCTCATGGGTCGCTTGGCAGGCCCGATCATCCTTCGTGGCAGGCTTGGCGGCATGGCGATCCAGCATCCCGAGCGGGAGGTGATCCTCGGCGACGGCTACTTGTTCCGTTTCGTCGTGGATCTTGGCCCCGGTATCCCGGCCGACCTCGTCGGTGCGAGCGTGGAATTCGGCTACGGCTCGGCCCCGGATCTTCGGGAGAATGCCGCCCGCCCCTCGGCGGCGCCGGAGATCGCCGCGACAACCGTGCGCGGGGTGGTCTATCCGACTGTCGAGGTGCCGCTCTCGGCGGCCGAGACAGCGGGGCTCAAGCCGCGCACGGTCTACTATTACGCGTGCCGTGTGGCCCTGCCCGGTGCCGATCCTCAGACGATCGCGACCGGCACGTTCCGAACAGCGCCCGCGCCCCTGTAGGGCGCCGGCGTCTCAACCCTTCACCCATCCCCTTCACCCACGGCCGCCCCTCACCGGGCGGCCTTTTTGTATTCGGACCCTCCCGATCCGCGGGTCAGCCGCCGGTCAGGTCGGACAGCTGCGACGCCAGCACGGCAAACGAAGACGCGACGGCCAGCGTGATCATGGCATAGAAGATGGCGCGCACGCGCAGCGCGAACAGGCCGACCACCAGGGCCAGGGCCAGGGCCAGCAGCAGCGCCAGACCCAAGCC
>JAAIGE0101534050.1_pt1 | contig 51559 bp, 40 predicted proteins | sample 6487951 | NCBI WGS metagenome assembly JAAIGE01 (sample SAMN13974128, study PRJNA590717) | phyllosphere metagenome | biome: tomato field; feature: multiple bacterial spot infested tomato fields; material: tomato leaves; isolation source: leaves from tomato fields | host: Solanum lycopersicum ...
GCGGGGCGGCTAACCCGGCGTCCTGCCGGGTTACCCACGAATTCAAGCCTGCGTTCGGCCAGCGTGGTTTAACGGGGCGCCTGAGATCAAGATCACAAGCAGATCAAGATCAAGAGCGGCTCGCTTCGCATCGTGGTTACCCGGTTACCTATGGCCATCGCAGGTAAGCCAGCTTCCACATTATTTCTATGTACGCGTCAGGTCTCGCATGCGTTGCAGTACGGCATTCAAACCATTACTGCGCGACGGCGATAGCTGGCGCGACAAGCCCAGTTGATTAAACCAGTCAGGCAGGTCAACCGCGTGCAATTCATCTGCCGACAACCCATTGACCCGCGCCAGCAGCAACGCCACCAACCCACGAATCATCCGCGCCTCGCTGCTCGCAGCAAACTGCCAATGGCCGTCCTGCAAACGCCCCACCAGCCACACCAGGCTTTCGCAACCGTGCACCAGGTTGGCGTCGACCTTTTCCTCATCAGCCAGGGCGGGCAAGCGTTCACCCCATTGCATCAGCATCCGCGCGCGCTGTTCCCAACTGCCTACGGCCTGGAAAGCTTCCAGTGCGGCGTGTGCCTCCAGCGGCAAGCTCATCGCAGCATGTCCAGCGCCTGGTCCAGCGCTTCAAAAAAGCGCTCCAGGTCGTCGGAATCGTTGTAGAGCGCCAGGGACACCCGGATTGCGCCTGACAGATTCATCGCCTTCAACAGCGGCATTGCGCAGTGATGACCGGCACGTACGGCAATGCCTTGCTCGGTCAGCAGGTGGGCGAGGTCGGCGTTGTGCGCGCCCTCTACCACAAAACTCACCAGCGCCACCTGCGGCGAGCCCAGCACGCGCACGCCATTGCGAGCCTTAAGCCCACGCAGCAGGTAGTCATGCAGGGCGGCTTCGTGGGCGATTACCGCCGAAGCATCCAGCGAGCTCAGGTAATCCAGGCTCGCGCCCAGGCCGATCACGCTGGCAATCGGTGGAGTGCCGGCTTCGAAACCCAGTGGTGCAGGACGGAAGCTGGCGCTGTGGTAGTCGGCCTGTTGCACCATCTCGCCGCCGAACTGCCAGTGGCGCAGGTGATGCAGCGCTTCATTACGGCCATACAGCACGCCCACGCCGTCCGGGCCGTAGAGTTTGTGGCTGGAAAATACGTAGAAGTCGCAGCCCAGGGCCTGCACGTCGTGGCGGCCATGGACGATGCCTTGGGCGCCGTCCACCACCGTGAGGGCGCCGTGTGCCTGGGCCAGCTTCAGCAAGGCTTGCAGCGGCTGCCAGGCACCGAGCACGTTGGACAACTGGCTCACCGCCAGCAGGCGCGTGCGTGGGCCAATCAAGCTGGCGGCGGCGTCCAGGTCGATCACGCCGTCAGCGTCCAGAGGCAAGACCACCAGCGTGAGTGCGCGGCGTTTGGCCAATTGCTGCCAGGGCAGCAAGTTGGCGTGGTGTTCCAGGGCGCTGATGGCAATCTCATCGCCCGCATTGAATAAGTGCTCCAGGCCATAGGCCAGGAGGTTCAGCGCAGAGGTTGCGCCGTGGGTAAACACGACCTGCCCGCTGTCACCTGCGTTCAACCACTGCGCGACCTTGCTGCGGCTGTCTTCAAAGGCCTGGGTCGCATGGGCCCCGGGCAAATGCTGGGCACGGTGCACATTGGCTGCGCCATTGGAGTAGTAATGACTGATGGCATCCAGCAGGGCTTGGGGTTTTTGCGTGGTGGCGGCGCTGTCCAGATAGGTCTGGTCTTGCCGTTGCAGGGTGGCGATGGCCGGGAAGTCGGCGCGCCAGGGGGAGGGCACAAGCATGGTGATCAAGACTCGTATAAGCGCGCCGCCCCCGAAGGTGCGGCCCGCTAGTGGCATCGAGTGGCTGCTTAGTTGTGAGCGTGCAGCGCTTCGTTCAGTTCGATGGCCGATTTGTGGGTTTTGCACTCCACGGCACCGGTTACGGAGTTACGACGGAACAGCAGGTCTGGCTGGCCAGCCAACTCGCGTGCCTTGACCACCTTGACCAGTTGGTTCTGCTCATCCAGCAGGGCAACCTTGGTGCCGGCGGTGATGTACAGGCCCGACTCCACGGTGTTGCGGTCGCCCAATGGGATACCGGTACCGGCGTTGGCGCCGATCAGGCAGCCTTCGCCCACCTTGATCACGATATTGCCGCCGCCCGACAGGGTGCCCATGGTGGAGCAACCGCCGCCCAGGTCCGAGCCCTTGCCGACGAATACGCCCGCCGATACGCGGCCTTCGATCATGCCCGGGCCTTCGGTGCCGGCGTTGAAGTTGACGAAACCTTCGTGCATCACGGTGGTGCCTTCGCCCACGTACGCGCCCAGGCGGATACGTGCCGCGTCAGCGATACGCACGCCAGCCGGTACGACGTAGTCGGTCATTTTCGGGAACTTGTCCACCGAGAACACTTCCAGCAGGTCGCCACGCAGGCGCGCTTCCAGTTGGCGCTCGGCCAGCTCGTTGATGTCGATGGCGCCCTGGCTGGTCCAGGCCACGTTCGGCAACTGCGGGAACACACCGGCCAGGCTCAGGCCGTGGGGCTTGACCAGGCGATGGGACAGCAGGTGCAGCTTGAGGTAGGCCTCAGGCGTGGAGGTCAGCGCGGCGTCTTCGGCCAGCAGGGTCGCGACCAGCGGCGTGTGGCTTTCAGCCAGGCGGCTGAGCAGAGCGGCCTGGGCGGTATCGACGCCTTTGAGCGCGTCGGCCAGTTGCAGGGCCTGGCTCACGGTGAAGGTGATCGCCTGGTTGCCTTCGGTGTAACCGAGGATCGGTGCGATGGCGGCAACGATTTCAGCCGACGGGTTGAGCAAGGGTTGTGCGTAAAACACTTCCAGCCAAGCACCTTGGCGGTTCTGAGTGCCGACGCCGAAGCCCAGGCTGAACAGGGAATTGGACATGCTGTTACCTCTACAAAAATGGAATGCTGGCCTACTTGAGGGCCGCCGAATAACTATCTGGCTTGAAGCCAATCAGGGTTCTGTCACCGAGATCGAGCACCGGGCGCTTGATCATCGAGGGTTGTGCGAGCATCAATTCAATGGCTTTCGACTGATCGAGATCGGCTTTGCGTTCGTCTTCGAGTTTGCGAAAGGTGGTGCCCGCACGGTTCAAAACCACCTGCCAACCGTGCTCATTGCACCATTGGGTCAAGTGTTCGCGGTCGATACCGGCCGTTTTGTAGTCATGGAACTCATAACTCACCCCGTGCTCATCGAGCCAGGTGCGCGCCTTTTTCATGGTGTCGCAGGCTTTAATGCCGAAAAGGTGCAAGGTTTTGCTTGAAGCACTCAAGGAATTGCCCCCCTTTGGACCTATGAAAATGAAAGATCGAGGATTATGCCACGACCAGCGGGTTTCGGCGCCGCTCGTCAACAGCGTGCGACTTTTGTGCAAAAGCCGGTGCGCAGCCTAGGCGAGTAACATAGTCAGGTAATATGGCACTTCAACGGCCAGTTGTTGCCTGATGTGTCGTTGCAAGTCGATTGTCCGGGAAACCCGCGTTATGCAAACCGCCTACACCGTTCTTATCCTGCTGATGCTGGTCAGCTTTTCGCGCCTGGTCGGGCGCATCATCCCACTGCCGTTGCCGCTGGTGCAGATCGCCGCCGGCGCCTTGCTGGCGTGGCCCACGTTGGGGCTGCATGTGGCGCTGGACCCGGAGCTGTTCCTGTTTCTGTTCCTGCCGCCGCTGCTGTTTTCCGATGGTTGGCGCATGCCCAAGCGCGAGTTGTGGCGCCTGCGTGGCCCGATCCTGACGTTGGCGGTGGGGCTGGTGCTGTTTACCGTGGTGGGCGCCGGCTATTTCATTCATTGGTTATTGCCAACCATTCCGTTACCGGTGGCCTTCGCCCTGGCGGCGGTTTTATCCCCGACGGACGCCGTGGCGGTGTCGGCCATTTCCCAGAACCGTTTGCCCAAGCCGCTGATGCACATGCTCCAGGGTGAGGCTTTGATGAATGACGCGTCGGGCCTGGTGACATTCAAGTTCGCCCTGGCCGCGGCGTTGACCGGGGTCTTTTCCCTGGCAGATGCCAGCCTGACGTTTGTACTGGTGGCGGTGGGCGGGCTGGCGATCGGCGTGGCGTTGAGCTGGCTGGTCGGCCGCCTGCGCGCCTGGATGATCGCGCGCGGCTGGGATGACCCGGCGACCCATGTGGTGTTCATGTTGTTGCTGCCTTTTGCTGCGTACGTACTGGCTGAGCGCCTGGGCGCGTCCGGCATCCTCTCGGCGGTGGCAGCGGGCATGATGCAAAGCTGGCTCGACCTGCTGCCGCGCCAGACCAGCACGCGCTTGCTCAACCGCAGCGTATGGTCGTTACTGGAGTTTGCCTTCAACGGCTTGATCTTCCTGCTGCTCGGCCTGCAACTGCCAGACATCATCAAGGCCGTGGTCAGCCATGAAACCACGTTGTGGCCCACCTTGATGTATCGCTGCCTGGATGTGGTGGCGATCTTCCTGGTGCTGGTGGTATTGCGCTTTATCTGGGTGCAAAGCATCTGGCGGCTGTCGGGGTTGCTGCGCCGTCTGCGAGGCAAAAGCGCATTGACCCTGGTGCCGACGGCCCGCTCCTGCTGGTTGTTGACCGTCGGCGGTGTGCGCGGTGCGGTGACGTTGGCGGGCGTCATGTCGGTGCCCTTGTTGCTGGCGCCGGGCCAGGATTTTCCTGAGCGTGACCTGCTGATCTTTATCGCTGCCGGGGTGATCCTGCTGTCGCTGGTCGCGGCCTGCATCGCGCTGCCGTTACTGCTGCGTGGCGTCGAAAAAGGCCCGGATGAAAAACGCCACAACGAAGTGCGCGAGGCCTGGAAAAAGACTGCCGTAGCGGCGATCCATGCGTTGGAGGCCCAGGAGCCCGCCGAAGCCGAAACCCCGGATGCCGCTCAAGCGGCACTGGCCACCGAGCTCAAGGCGCGGCTGATGGCGGAGTATCGTCACCAGTTGGACGTGTTCAATGACTCGGCCGAAGCCCAGGCGCTGGCGCTGCAGATGGACCAGTTGGAGCGCAAGCTGAGGCTCAAGGCCCTGCGTGCGCAGCGGTTGGAGTTGTATAGCCTGAGCCGTCATCACCAGATTGGTGATGACGTGTTGAGGGAGGTGTTGGCGGAGTTGGATATGAGCGAGGCGAGCCTGAGAGTGGTCTGAATGGCTTCAACGGTTGCGCAACGTTTCCAACAACTGCAGCGTCGGGTAGCCGTCTGCTGGCCAGCCGAATGACTGCTGCGCTGCACGGATCGCCTTGCGGGTGGCGGTGCCGATTATGCCGTCGGCGTTGCCCACGGCGAAGTTGTGTTGGCTCAGTAGGTTTTGCAACTCCACTCGCTCGGAGCGCTTGAGCGGCACCTCATCCTTAGGCCAGTCGCGAATGATCAATCCTGCACCGGCAAAGCGCTCCGACAGCAAGTTCGCCGCCAATGCATAGGACGACGAATTGTTATACCGGACGGCGGCCTGAAAGTTATCAAGCACCAGGAAGCCTGGGCCGCGATGACCCGCTGGCAGCAGCAATGCGGCTGACAGAGGTTCGGTACCTGGCGCCACGCTCGCGCCATTGGGCAGCTTGACCCCAAGTTGTCTCCACTCGGCAACGCTTTTACGCACCGTGCCGTCGGCCAGCAAATAGTCGAAGTTGTCCGGCAGTTCCACTTCAAAGCCCCACGGCTGGTCTTTACGCCAGCCCGAGATCTGCAAGTAGTGTGCGATGGATGCCAGTGCGTCGGCTGGAGTACCCCAGATATCACGACGACCGTCGCCATCGAAGTCCACCGCCAGCGTGTTGTAGGTGGTTGGGATGAATTGGGTCTGGCCCATGGCACCTGCCCATGAGCCGAGCATCTTCTCGGGGGTGATATCACCTTGTTGCAGGATTTGCAGCGCGGCCAGCAGTTGTTCGTTGGCAAAGCGTTCGCGCCGACCTTCATAGCCCAGGGTTGCCAATGAACGAATCACCGATTTATTACCCTGGAAACTGCCGAAGTTGCTTTCCAGACCCCAGAACGCCACGACTGCGCGGCGGTCAACGCCATAACGTTGTTCGATGGCAGTCAGGGTGTCGGCATATTGGCTCAGCAGCACCTGCCCACGGCGAACGCGCAGTTCAGACAGTGCGCCATCGAGGTATTCCCACACCGGGCGGGAGAACTCCGGCTGGCTGCGGTCGGCGCGAAGCACATTCATGTCCGGGCTGATATCGGCAAAAACCCGGTCGAACAGGTCCGGCTCGATGCCAGCCGCAAGGGCCTGCTTGCGAAAGTCTGCACGCCATTGCTCGAAGGTTCGCACCGGTTGGGCATCAAGGTGCTCAGCGATGGGCACGGCAGGCGCAACCTTCGCGGGGGTGGTGTTGGCAGGCAGTGTCTGGAGCGATTGGGCGTCACTAGCGGTTGGCTCTACTACGCAGGCGACAAGCAGTACGAAGCAGGGGGCGGCATACAGTTGACGCAGGTACTTTCGATGGGAAATACAAAAGGGCATGCGTAGGTCCAGAGAACACTAATCGGGTGTTGACCGTAACATGTCACGCAGCCGTAATATTTGAGACTTGTCCCAAAAAGGCATCGCTGTCGCTCATCTCTAGTTGGTTTTGAGACCGGTCTTATAGGAATTCGTCAGAGGGAGAGCTACCGTTGTTATCTCTTCATTCAGCGAGTACTTAAGATGGTTTTCCCTCTTGTGTCAGGTAGAAAGATGAGGACGTTGGTGGCTGATCAAGACAGTGAGCAGCGGCTCTTTGTCGAGCGGTCATTGACCGCATTAGGGTACTACCGCACGACGAGCGCCAGTTGTTTTGAGGAGTTGATTGCACTGACGCATTACTCTCCTAGTCTTTCTGAACGTTTCGATTTATTGATCGTCAGCGCCAGCATTTTTACCAAACGCAATATGTATTGGTTTGATTTTTGTCTTGGCAATGCTCGTTTGAAACATGTCCTGGTTGCCGACTCAGATAAACGTTCGAACGAGATTGAGCGTTTTACCGACCGTGCGGATCAACACGTGTGGCGAGTTCAGGGTGTGAATACTGTTGTGCTGCGCGCAGTTATTCCGTGCATCGACTTTTGAACGTGGGTGGGCAGTATCAAGCGACCTCCCAAACAAGCAATTTGAAGGATCTGCCAAGGACGGAGAAACAGTATGAATAATCGGGTAATCATTGTTGATGATCATCCGCCCATCCGGATGGCCCTGCGGTTGCTGCTCTCCAGCGAGGGCTATAACGTGGTGGCGGAAGTGGGGGATGGTGCGCAGATCATGGCGCTGGTTCAGAAGCATGAGCCGGCGATCGTTATTTTGGATCTCGGCCTACCGGACATTGGCGGCCTCACGGTATTGGAGCAGTTAGCAGCTCAACCCTGCCCCGTCAAAATTGTGGTATTCACTGGCCAAGTTTCAGACGAATTGATTGAGCGCTGTCGACAAATGGGCGCGCATGGCTTCCTCAGTAAAACGGCTGAATTATCGGAAATGGTGTATGCACTTAAAACTGTGCGCGCTCATGATAAGCGTTTTGTTGCGTTGGCTGATGCATCTACCACCGATGACGTGGCACGCAAGCAAGCGCAGATAGCACGGTTGTCCTCGCGTGAATACAAGGTCATGGAGCATCTGTTACAGGGCATGAAGGGGCGAGATATCGCTGATTGCATGGGGTTGGATCAGCGTACCGTCAGTACTTACAAGCGACGTATGTTTACCAAGCTGAACGTCAAAGGAATGCCGGATTTATACGGTATGGCTAAACGCAGCGGCATACTTTGACCTCACGTTACTCAGCTCTCTTTCAACTTATGCTGGATCTTGAATAACTCAATGTCTGTGCGTATGCCTAGCTTTCTGAAGGCAGACTGCTTTTGCCCACTGATGGTTTTACGGCTGCGTGAGAACTTTGTGGCCACTTGAGTCACCGACAGGCCTTCCAGGCAGCAACGCAGCACCTCGCGCTCTTTCGGAGAGAGCTCGGGGAAATCCATAAGGGTGGTGTCGCCGCTGTCGAAGTGCTCTTCACTGGCGTGCTGTGATGGTTGTTTTTCCAGTTCTGTCGACATGATGGGGGCCAGGTAGATGCGGTCCATGGCTGCCATTCGTACGGCTTTCAACAGATGTTCGGTCTGCTGTGTCTTCCCCACAAAGCCGTTGACCCCGGCGCGAATGCACAGGTTGACCGTGGCGGGCCCTTCGACCGAGGAGTAAATGACGATTTTGAGCTCAGGGTGGCGGGCGCGTACAGACTGAATCAGGCGCAGGCCATCCACCTCGCCATCAGCCAATTGGTAATCGAGAATGAGCAGGTCCGGCATGTGCTGGTGCAAGCCTTCAAGCAGATCGCGGCTGGTAGTATAGACACCGGTCACTTTGAAGTCGGCTTCCATCGAAAGGCGGATTTTCAGCGCCTCACGAATCAACGCGTGGTCGTCGAGCATTGCAATTTTCAAGGGTGAAATAATCGACCATCTCATAGCGGCCCTCCAAGGCTGAATGAATAGGATTCTACTTACGTCGTCTTGGACTGTGGGAGTTCGATCAGGTTAGCTTCACCCTTTAAGAAGTCCACCGTTTTCAGGGGCCTAGCTTAAACGTTCGGCCTATTGCCTGCCCTTGAGTGTCGGGGTTTATCACCCACTTTGAGACAAGTCTCATATTTGCGCTGTGGTGCTGTCGTCTGAAATAGCTCCCGCGCCCAGAGGAGGGTGCCGATAGGCGCTTTACTCTTGGGGTAAATTCGGACCGGCTCCGCGAAGCGTGTTATTTACAACGGTATCACTCGGTCAAGCCTACGCTGCTTGATGTGTTCAAGGCCGATAAAGGCCCTGTGTGATTGCCAATCAGGATAGAGAAACTTTTGAAAAAGATGTCTGTGGTCAGTAGGTGCTTGTGTGCCTGCCTGCTGTGTTTTCTAGCGTTGGGGCAATGGGCTGTCGCCGCCGACGACGCGCGGCTGGTGATACGTACGCCGGAGATTGCGCCTACCATTACGTTTCCCCCTGAGACGCAGGCGTGGCTCACGTCCAGGACGTCGCTGCGCGTGGCCTTTTGGGCGCGGGCTCAGCCGCCGCTGCATATGGAGTTCGAACCCAACGTGTTCGAGGGTGTGACGGCCGATACCCTGGGCGTGTTGCAGCAGATGTTGGGGCTACCGGTGCAGATGCTTCACTATCACAACCGCGAAGAAGCCTTGCGGGACATGGCCAACGGCAAGCTGGACATGTTGGCCTCCAGCTCTGTCGATGATGACCCGACCCCGCTGTTCGAGCTTTCCAAGCCTTACCTGCTCAACCACAAGGTGTTTGTCCGGCGAGTCAATCAATCCCATTTGTCCAGCGCCGACCTCACTGGCGAGCGCGTCGCCTACATCTCCCAGAATGAGGCACAGGTTCGGGAGCTGAAGGCGAAATACCCACAAAGCACGCTGATCCCCTACACCGATTACCTGACGGCGATTGCGGCGGTGGTTTATGACCAGGCGGATGTCTTTTACACGGACGCGGTGGTCGCCGAATTTCTGATTGCGCGGTTTTACCGCAATGACGTTTACATCGCCAGCGAGGTCCAGACACCGGTCGCGGATATCAACTTCGCCGTCAGCACGCGTCGCCCGCAGTTGTTGAAGGCCATTAACCAGGCGCTGGCGCAAATTCCAGTCGAGAGCATGTCACGCATCACCACCCGCTGGGGCTTGAACAACAATTTTGTGGTGTCTCGTCCGTCGCTGAGTCTGACCCAGGAGCAATCCGATTGGATCGCCGCGCACAAGCATCTGAGGGTGGCGGTCAGCCACTCTGACGCGCCGGTGACCTTCTTTGACGAGCGCAACCAGTTCAAGGGCCTGGGCGCCGATATTCTGGCTAAAGTCGAGCAGTTGACGGGGCTGACGTTCGACATCGTACGCGCCGACAATGCCAACGAAATGGTCGAGGAGCTGGACGACAAGCGGGTCGACCTGGTTGCCGCCCTGAGCATTGGCGAATACTCGATCAACCCAAGTCGCGTCACCCGTGCCTATCTGATCAGCCCCTTTGTGGTGGTTACCCGGCGCAGCGAAGCGGAAATACGTAGCCTGGACGAACTCAACGGCATGACGTTGGCCCTGGCCCGGGACAACCCGGTCTCCTCGTGGCTGGCCCAGCACTACCCGAAAATCGATCAGGTCATCGTTCCCAATACCACCGAGGGCATCGAGATGCTCGCGGATACAAAGGTCGACGGTACCGTGGGGCCTCGGTTCAGCGCGGACTATTTTGTCACCCAGCACTTTAATGCCGATTTGCATGTGTCAGCGGTGATCGGGCCCAAACCTGCGAGGATCGCGATGGTGGTCGCGCCGGGCAACGAAATGCTCAAGGGCATCATCGATGCCGCGCTGCTAGCCATACCTCCGGAAGAAATGAAGGACATGAGCTACCGCTGGCGCAACAATGTCGCACCGGCGGTGGCCAGCCCATGGAACACCTACAAGGAGGGTGTCATCCAGATAATTATCGGTGCCGTCCTGCTGGTGCTGGTCTTCCTGGCGTGGAACTACTACCTGCGCATTCAGATCCACAAACGCCAGAAAGCAGAGCGAGACCTGGAGGATCAGCTGCAATTTAGCCGCACCCTTATCGATGGTGCGCCGGTAGCGCTGTATGTGCGCGATGGGCAAGGGCGTCTGGCTCAGTGCAACCAGGCCTATCTGGACTTTTTCAAGATGTCCCGCGAGCAGGTACTCGGTAAAACCCTGATCGAAGCCCAGTTGTTCAATGACGAATTCAACGTCAAACACCATCGGATGTACCTGGACATCCTGGAGCACGGTCAACCCACGCTCAGGGACATCGATGTTGAAGTGCAGGGCCAGCAGTACCGCATCTATCACTGGGCGCTGCCGTTCCATAACAGCAACGGCCAATACGTCGGGCTGATCGGCGGCTGGCTCGACATTACCGAGCGCGAGCATTTGATCGAGCAGTTGAGCCTGGCCAAAGAAACGGCCATGAGCGCCAATCGCTCCAAGTCAGTGTTCCTGGCCAGCATGAGCCACGAGATTCGCACCCCCGTCAGCGCCCTGGTGGGGCTGATCGAATTGCTGCACCTCAAAGGGCCTGGTGCCGATGACATCGAAGAGAGCCTGGAGGTTGCGCACCAATCGGCCAAGACCTTGCTCTCATTGATCGGCGATGTGCTCGACCTGTCGAAAATCGAAGCCGGCGAGATGACGCCTGCGCCACGCCCCACCCATGTGGGCGAGATGGTCCAGTCCATCTACCGCTTGTTCGAGCCCAATGCGCACAAGAAAAACCTGGATTACCGGCTGGTGACCGAAGTCCAGCATAGCGGCATCCTGATCGATGCCTTGATGCTCAACCAGATTGTCGCGAACCTGTTGAGCAATGCGATCAAGTTCACCGACCAAGGCAGCGTGCAATTGCTGCTGCGTGAAGTGCCAGGAGAGCCGCGACCGGGTTGGGCCCGTTATGCCATCCAGGTCAATGACACCGGCAAAGGCCTGAGCGAGACCCAGCGCGAAGAAATTTTCGAGCCGTTCGTGCAAGCCGATCCCCAGGCGAACCGGCCTGTAGGGACAGGGTTGGGCTTGAGCATCTGTGCCAGCCTGGCGAAGCTATTGAACGCGCAGCTCAACGTTGACAGCCAATTGGGGCTGGGTTCGAGTTTTACCCTGATTTTCGAAGCGGAAACGGTGGCGGTTGAAGACAGCTTGTTGTTGCCTGCGTTGGAATCCTCCAGCACTCACAAGCTCAAGATTCTGGTGGTTGAGGATCATGCCCCCAACCGCTTGTTGCTGTGCCGCCAGATGGAGTACCTGGGGCATGAAGTCTGGCCCTGCGACGAAGGTGAAGCGGCGCTGGCGCAATGGAAAAGCGCGCAGCCACCGTTTGATCTCACCATCACCGACTGCAACATGCCTCGGGTTGACGGCTATCAACTGACCCGCTGGATACGTGAGGACGAGCAACAACGCGCGGTACGCATGCACCCCATTTTCGGCCTGACGGCCAATGCGCAGTCGGAAATCATCGGACGCTGCCTGGAAGCCGGCATGACCCGGTGCCTGTTCAAACCGGTGGGCATGGAGACCCTGGCGCTGCTGGTGGGCGAAGTGGAGCAAACCAGCAAACGCCGGGCCCAGGCTGCGGTCGCAGCAGACAGTGAGCTGGATAAAATCAAGTTGCTCAGCCCCGAGTCCTATGGGCCGCTAGTCAATGAAATCCTGCTGACGCATCGCGTGGACGGCTATGAGTTGCAACGGTTGGTGCGCGAGGGGACGCGTGAGGACCTGGCCAGGGTCGCGCATAAAATCCGAGGGGGCGCGCACCTGGCGGGTGACCGTGCGCTGAACGATGCGTGCCTTGCGCTGGAGCGATTGGTGGCCGATGAGAGCGAGCCGTCGCTTTATCATCAGCAAGTGGAGGTGGTGGTGGCGTGTCTTGAGGCCCTTGAGGTGCGGTTGCTGCAGACGTTGCAGTGAATACGAGCGCGCGTCATCTGCGCCTTAGTGGATGGTAAATATCAGCTCCCAAGCATCCATAGATGGGAGCCGATTGGCGACTGCTTTTGCGAGCCATCGGCATGAGTGCCTTAGATAACCGGCTGCCGCGATCAGGTGTTATCCGTCGAGTGCTCAAGCGCCCACCGACTCCGCAGCAGCGACTGCCATGGCAGCGGCTAGCTGCGCAGATGCCCTGGGGATGGGAACATAGCCACGCATCAGAATTTGTGCGCTCCTTCTGTATGCAGCTGCCCGAATATCAAGCGTGTTGTCATTGACCTTTGCACTGACGGTGGTATCCAACTTGCCAGCAGGGTTCTCGATACTCACGTCGATGTCTGAATAGGAAGCTGTTGGGTTGCTTATACCAACGGCCACCTCATGCGCGGTCGACCCTGGAAGCAAGCAGGCGGCAGCAAGACAGCAGCCACCGGAAACAGCCATCGAAGCGTGGGCTGTCTGAGGTGTGAAATACCGCACCGCTATATGGCCACCATGACGCGGGGCTCCCACGATGCAAACTTTGGGAATGGTTTCGCTACGTTCCATCTGCGCAACGCTCATGAGTTCACCCTCTGGGCCACGAAGCTGCATCTTGATGCCAGCCTCAATCCAGACTTGCCGTAGCGTGGTCATGAATACGGTGTCGGCCTCAAGTTCTGAAATCGTTTCATGGCCCGTTTTGCCAAAGCTGGCGGCATCGGCTATCACCATAGGCACCGCGACATCCACGCACGAGACCTTGTGCCCCGCGATAGTGTCAACGACTTGGCCTGTTGGCAGCAGCGTGCCTGTCTTGTTGCCCACCGGAGACTGAAGAAACAAATCAACGCGGGGAAACGCGCCTGCCACCCCAGGTATCTCGGCGTTCACGAATCGGCCTGAGGCATCGCGTGACATGCGTGCAACAGTGAGGACACCTGTATTGGTGTTCTTTATTTCGACCTCAATGTTTCCAGTGGCGGGCGCCTGGATCAGTCCAGTGTCGATAGCCCATAGCAGCAGAGAAGAAGACATATTGCCGCAGTTCACGCTCCAGTCTATATCGCTATGGTCACTGGCCAACTGGGCGAGGGTGCTGACGATCTGCCGTCCAGTCGGAGCGTCCTCAATGCGTGCCAAAAACACTTTGTTACTGGTGGCTGGTCCCCTTCCGAGCCCGGTTATCTGACGATTTCCGGGCTGATCTCCTGCAAGAGGGACTCCCATGAGGTGGCGTAACAGCTCTTCTCGCAACAATTTGTCGTTTGGTAGCAAAGGCTCCCATATCACTACGCCTGTTGACGTGCCGCCCCTCATGTAATGCACGGGTAATTCCATCACACCTGAGTGGATACGGGTATGAAACCCTTCTTGATTGACGGGTAGCGTTGGGGATTTGAGCATCGAGAACTCCATGACTATTACGGCGTGCGTGATTGACCGGTTGCCATCCGAGGGCCCATGGTCAGATCGGTTCCCCCGTCCATTATCCTCAATAGGTACGCCAACCTCACCAAGGTTGCAGCGAGAGCGCTGCCCTGTCATCCAGTCGTTGGCACGAGATCAGGTAGGGCGATGGTTCAGGCCTGCAGCCTATCCTTAAATCAAAATCCGAGGCGGCAAATAGGTAAGCGTTGTCGGTTTTTATTTGTTTTTGAGACAAGTCTTGTTTTCGACGCAATGCTGCGAGCCTACTCTAGAACTACATTAGCTCATCGCGTACTTGTCTTGATAAATGTGTTTGTTCGTTACGGTGATCCTGGAACGGACCGTCAAGTAGTAAGTGAGAGCTAATGTAAGTCAATATCGTGTGCTCCTCCATATTAAGAGCCAGGAATGTATAGGCCAAAAAAGGGTGCCTGTCTCCTGAGCTAAGCAAGCCATCTATAAAGTCTATAAAGGGATATCGCAATGAAAAAAAGTTTAATTGCTGGGGTGTTTGTTGCAAGTTCGGCATTTGTAGGTGCAGCCAATGCTTTTGACGGTACCATCAACTTTACCGGTACGATAACTGGAGCCTCCTGCAACGTCACGGCGGACGGTGGTACTACAACACCAGTCGATTTAGGTACCGTTAGTTCAAAAGCCCTTTCGACAATTGGGGAGACGGCTTCGCGCGCTCCACTCCAAATAGTGCTCAGCGCATGCCCTGCCGCGTTGACTAGCGCTGTGGTGAAATTCGACGGAAAGTCCGACGCCGCCGATAATACTTTGTTGGCTTTGACAACTGGCGGTGCAACGGGTGTCGCGGTCGGGTTGTATGAAGAAGATGGCAATACGAAAATCCCGCTGGGGAGTGATTCGATCAGCAAGCCGCTTGTGGCTGACGCTGAGACTGAGTTCAACTTCGTTGCCAAATACGTTGCTACGGGGCCAGTGGTTGAGGGGGCCGCGAACGCTGTCGCTCAATTCACGGTTGTTTACAACTAAGTCAAAGATAGGGCATTAAGCCAGCTTAATGCCCTGCGTGGCTGTTTGATCCATTTATCCCCTAGTCATGTGGATAGTTAATGCCATCAAGGATACCTCATCAATGCATTGGCTGAAGTCTGTGTGTGTCGCTAGCTGCTTGCTGGTTGTTAGCCAAGTTTCCTGGGCGGGCGTCGTGGTAGGCGGAACACGTGTCGTCTATGACGGTTCGAAAAAAGAAGCGTCTATTTCCGTCAATAATGCGGAAGCCACCAAGCCTTACCTCATTCAATCCTGGGTAGAGGAAGTATCGTCCACGGGGACCCGCAAGGCACCTTTCATCATTACGCCGCCGCTGTTTCGTCTGGATGCTGGACAGGAAAATGTGCTGCGTATTATCCGCGCAGGTGGCCAGTTCCCTGAAAACAAGGAGTCGGTGTTCTGGATTAATATAAAGTCGATTCCCTCTTCGGATAAAAGTGTAACTAACCAATTGCAAATTGCCGTGAAAACTCGGATTAAATTGTTTTATCGTCCAGCGGGCTTGTCGGGCAATGCCGCTGATGCCTATAAAATGTTGAAGTTTACTCGCAGCGGCAACCAGTTACTGGTTGGAAATCCAACGCCTTACCATGTTTCTTTTTATAAGGTAAGCGTGGGAGGGCAGGAAATTAAAAACCCTGGCATGATTGCCCCGCAAAGTTCACTGAACCTCACGTTACCAGCGGGCGCCATCGGTGCAGCAAGTTGGCAAGCTATTAATGACTTCGGTGGCATCTCTCTACCCGCTACCTCACCTCTTTGAGTAAGTCATTCGCGCTGCCCGCCATTTAATTTGACTATCGATCTGCTGAATGAACGACCCGGCAATCAGTGAAGAGCTGTGCGTGCTTGAGTGTTGGGAGGAGATGACTATGAAAAAATATCATCGGAACAGGACGATGACGCAGAATAAAAGTGATCATTTCCGTATTTTCACACCCACCCGCCTGGCAATGTCGATAGTGACCGCTTTGTTCATTGGCATGGTGCTACGGCCGGCCTCGACAATGGCGCAGGACTACTTCGACCCTCAAGCCCTGGAACTGAATACGCTCGATCAAGATGCCATCGATCTTGAGCGCTTTTCTAGCCAAGGCGGCCAGTTACCCGGCACGTATCGTGTTGATATCTATCTTAACGACACGCGTATCACACAGCGAGATGTGAACTTTGTCGAGGTTGATGGTGCCTTGCAACCCGAAGTGACACCACAGCAACTGCAAGAGATGGGTGTGAAACTGGATGCTTTTCCGACCTTGGAACAATTGCCAGCCTCGCAGTCGATCAGCCGCCTGAACGACTATATTCCAGATGCCAGTAGCCGATTCACCTTTGCCCAACAACGGGTGGACATCAGCATTCCTCAGGCAGCACTCACCAGCGAGGCCCGGGGTTACGTAGACCCGCGTTCCTGGGACCAAGGACTGACTGCCGGGCTGTTGAATTACAGTTTCACAGGCGCCAATACTGCACGCGACAACCACTCGGGTACCGACGACAGCTATTACTTGAACTTGCGAAGCGGTGTGAATTTCGGCGAGTGGCGGCTACGCAATTATTCTGCCTATAACGAAAGTAATGGCGACAGTAACTGGGAGAACGTCAATACCTATGCGCAGAGGGATATTCAGTCGCTAAAAGGCCAACTGACGCTGGGCGACAGCTCCACTCCCGGCGATGTTTTTAACAGTGTGCAATATCGCGGGGCGCAGCTGGCATCGGATGACAACATGTTTCCCGATAGTCTTAAAGGCTTTGCGCCGGTCGTGCGAGGGATTGCACAAAGTAATGCTCAAATCACTGTAAGACAGAACGGCTATATCATTTACCAGACGTATGTACCTCCGGGGGCGTTCACCATTACCGATCTGTACCCCACCTCGTCCAGCGGTGATATGGAAGTCATCATCCGTGAAGCCGATGGTACCGAACGTCGCTCTGTCCAGCCTTTCTCCGCAGTACCGGTCATGTTGCGTGAGGGGCGGCTGAAGTACTCAGCGACATTAGGCGAATACCGTTCGACTGCCGACCAAAGTAGCAAACCGGTGTTTGCTCAGGGTACGTTGATTTATGGTTTGCCCTACGCAATCACGCTGTACGGCGGTCTGTTGGGTTCCGCAGACTATGCAGCCACAAGCTTGGGTGTCGGCCATGGGTTTGGGGATTGGGGTTCGATTTCTGTCGATGTCACCCAGGCCAAGACTCAACTGCGCAACGGCTCGCGCGATAGCGGCCAATCCTACCGCTTTCAATATTCCAAGGATATTGCGACCACGGGCACCAGTTTTACGCTGGCGGGATATCGTTACTCCACCAGCGGTTACTATGACTTCCAGGAAGCCAATGAAATTGATCCTGACAATTTCAATAACTGGCGAGGAACCTATAACAAGCGCAGTAAGGCACAGGTCAATATTTCCCAGTCACTGGGTGACTACGGTAATTTTTACGTCAATGGTTATCAGCAGGACTTCTGGGGGCATAAGGGGTACGAACGCACTGTGAGCGCAGGTTATAACACCAGTTATAACGGCGTGACCTATGGGCTGGATTACTCCTTCACTCAGGCACCTGTGTATGAAGGGCGTGACAGCAAGGACCAACAATTGTCGTTCTATATTCAGGTGCCATTGGACGAGGTGATGCCCAATAGTTGGGCGCGCTACAACGTCAATACCAGTAAACAGGGTAACACCGTACAGGATGTCAGCCTGAGCGGCACCGCGCTGGCGGACAATAACCTGAGCTACAACGTGCAGCAGGGTTATGCAACCCAGGGCGCCGGCGCGAGCGGCAGCGCCGACGCCAACTATAAGGGCACCTACGGTGAAGCCAAGGCAGGCTTCAACTACGACCGCACCTCGCAACAGGTGAATTATGGGGTGGAGGGTGGGGTTGTGGTTCATCCGTATGGCGTTACGTTCTCCCAACAGCAAGGAGAGACGATGGCCCTTGTTCGTGCACCGGGTGCCTCGGATGTCAAAGTTCAGAACAACACGGGGGTGAGCACCGACTGGCGTGGTTATGCAGTAGTGCCGTATATCAGCACTTATCGCAAGAATCGGATCGCCCTCGACAGCCAAACGTTGCCTGATGATATCGACTTGCAAACCAATACCAAAACAGTCATCCCGACAAAAGGGGCGATTGTATTGGCTGATTTCCAGACTCGAGTGGGTAGCCGAGTGCTGCTCACCCTTACTTACCTTGGCAAGCCGGTACCCTTCGGTGCCAGTGCCACAGTGGTGGAAAACACCACGACTTCGCCCAATACCGGCATCGTTGGCCTTGAGGGTGAGTTATATCTGAGTGGAGTACCGGAGAAGGGCGAGTTGCAAGTGCAGTGGGGCGAGGACGCCATCCAGCAATGCAAGGTCAATTTCAACTTGCCCGTCGCACCACCGGATACAATCACAACAGTACGAATTTTGAAAGGTGCTTGCACATAAAGTGAGTTGTTTATTTGGATAATGACGCTAAATGTAAGCACTGACACTGTATAAATTATCTTGTATGCCATGGAAACTTGCGATCCTGCATTCCGTTTATTTCCATTAGGCATCTGCGCTGGGGTAGAGAAAATGAGCCTGAGTTTTAATGATAAAATCTTGACGCGTAAGCCAGTGCAAGTAATGGGTCTTCGCGTGCTTTTAACGCTGGCTGTTGTTAGTGTTTTTAGCACAGAGAAGTCTTGGGCGACGTGCTCGGCCCCTTCCGGGACTTTAAACTTTCCAAACCCTCTCGCGGTTCAACGTGACGCGCCGGTGGGGGCTGTCATAGCTACCGCAACATTAAAAACAACGATAACATGCAATGCGAGCGGCAATGATCCTGGCTGGGCGTGGAACGTTTATCCATCCTCTAGAAATGTCGATTACGGTGCCTCATCAATAACGAATGTACGGCTTACCAACGTACCTGGTATAGGTATTCGCTGGAGTAACCATAGCGATAACACTGGAACTACGTCGATCTGGTCAAGAAAGAGCCTGAATGATGGCACCGGTCATCGTGGTATTCCCTCTGTAGGTAATTCCGTTTTTACAGATACTTTTGAATTGATTAAGCTCGGCGCGGTATCCTCGACCAAATCCCCCAGCTGGGTGCTAGATTACGACTACAAAAATAGGAGCAACGTTGGAAAGGGGAAACTTTACAGCACTACAGCGACGAGTCGGGATATGCAGGTTGTCGCCTGCTCCGTCATGCAGGCCTCAATTCCTATTAACATGGGAGCCGTCAAAATCGCTGAGTTTTCGGGAGTGGGCAGCACAGTGAGGGAAAAGCCTATTGAAATTCCACTCGACTGCGACGCTAAGACCAAAGTAAACGTGACGTTGGACGGCGTTCGGCATAGTTCCGGAGCGGCCGGTGTCTTGGCGCTGAGCCCATCTGCTTCTCAAGTAGTCGCGACCGGCGTGGGGTTGCAATTGCTCTATAACAATAAGGCGGTCATTTTCGGTACACCTATTGCGGCAGGCGTTGCGAGTAACGATGGCGCATACACCGTTCCTTTGGTTGCCCGTTATTATCAAACGGCCAACACCATCACCGAAGGCCAAGCCAACAGTACCGCAACGTTCACGATGAGCTATCAATAGTTGTGCTCGATCGTGGCTGGGGTTGCAGTGTCAGGTAGGCGGTCGAGTTGGAGCGCTCAGAGAGTAGCTGGTTTGGTATGGCAGCGGGATTTGCTCCCGCTTAATGTGGGGCAGGATACGTCAGTCATGGCCGCCCCCACCGTATGGGAGCGGCCTGGCCCTCATCCGCGCCGCTGGATAAAGTCACGAATCCTTTCCGCCGCTTCCACACATTCCGCCAACGGCGCCACCAACGCCAGGCGCACACGCCCCGCGCCAGGGTTGAAGCCGTCCACTTCCCGCGACAGGTAAGAGCCCGGCACCACTGTCACATGTTCTTCCACGAACAAATCCCGGCAAAAAGCAGCGTCGTCACCTTGCACATTCGGCCACAGGTAAAAGCCGCCATCGGGGCTTTGCACGTCCAGCACCGGCTTGAGGATCGCCAGCACGGCGTCGAACTTTTCACGGTACAGGTCACGGTTGGCCAGTACGTGGGCCTCGTCCTGCCAGGCGGCGATGCTGGCCAGCTGGGTTTGCACGGGCATCGCGCAGCCGTGGTAGGTGCGGTACAGCAAAAAGGCCTTGAGGATCTCGGCGTCGCCGGCCACGAAGCCTGAGCGCAGGCCTGGCAGGTTGGAGCGCTTGGACAGGCTGTGGAACACCACGCAACGCTTGAAGTCCTGGCGGCCCAGCTCGACGCAGGCGCTGAGCAGGCCCGGCGGCGGGGTTTGCTCGTCGAAGTACAGCTCGCTGTAGCACTCGTCGGCGGCGATGACGAAGTCGTATTCATCGGCCAGGGCGATGAGTTTTTTCAGGGTGTCCACCGGGATCAGTGCGCCGGTCGGGTTGCCGGGGGAGCACAGGAACAGGATTTGGCAGCGTTTCCAGATATCCGGGGAGACGGCGTCGAAGTCCGGGTTGAAGCCATTGCTGTCCAGGCACGGCAGGTAATGCGGCTTGGCCCCGGCCAGGAGCGCGGCGCCTTCGTAGATCTGATAGAACGGGTTGGGGCTCACTACCAGCGCGTCGTCGCCACGGTTGACCACGGTCTGGGTGAAGGCAAACAGAGCCTCGCGCGTACCGTTGACCGGCAGGATGTTGCGCGCCGGGTCCAGCCAGCCCTTGGGCACGTTGAAGCGGCGCTCGCACCAGGCGCCGATGGCTTCGCGCAGTGCCGCAATACCCAAGGTGGTGGGGTACACCGCCATTTGATCGAGGTTATTGCTCAAGGCCTCGGCAACGAAGGCCGGCGACTTGTGCTTGGGCTCGCCGATGGACAGGGCGATCGGGCGCTTGTCCGGGTTCGGCGTCACGCTGCCGAGCAGGGCGCGCAGTTTCTCGAAGGGGTAGGGCTGCAACTGGTTAAGGGCGTTGTTCATTGCAAATCTCGTTCAATTCGTATGTGGGCATGCGGCCTGCCGGGCAAAGCAGAGCCAAGTGTGGGAGCGGGCTTGCTCGCGAAAGCGGCGTGTCAGTCGATGCAGCTGCAGCAGGTACACCGCTTTCGCGAGCAAGCCCGCTCCCACAGGTAATCGGTATTTTCAGATTGTTAGCCGCGTCAGCTCGACGCCGGGTTCTTGGCTCACGCTCAATTGCTCCACGATCGCCGCTTGTAAACGCAGGCACAGCTCTGGGTCGGACAGTGGCTGGTTGTCGGCGTCGGTGATAAAGAACACGTCTTCCACGCGCTCGCCCAGGGTCGCAATTTTGGCGTTCTGCAACGACAGATCGAACTCCAGGAAAATCCCGCCGATGCGTGCCAGCAGGCCCGGGCGATCCGGTGCGCTGAGTTCCAGCACCGTCACTGGTCGCTGGGCGTCGTTGGAAATGGTCACCTGGGGCGCAAAGGCAAAGTGCTTGAGCTGGCGCGGCACCCGGCGCTGGATGATGGTGGGGTAGTCGTCGGGGTTGCGCAGGGCTTCGGTGAGGCCCTCGCGGATCTTTTTCACCCGCGCCGGATTGTCACCAATCGAGTCGCCGTCGGTGTCGAGCACGATGTAGGTGTCGAGGGTGAACTGGCTGCTGGAGGTGATGACCCGGGCGTCATGGATGTTCAGGTTGAGCTGGTCCATGGCCGCCACGGTCACGGCGAAGAAGTCGTGCTGGTCGGGCGCGTAGATGAAGATCTGCGTGCCGCCTTCGAATTCGCGCTGGGTGGTTTCCTTGATCAAGACCAGTGGGCCACCATCGGCGGGTTGCTGCAGGATTGCGTCACTGTGCCAGGCCACGTCGCCGGCGGTGTGGCGCAGGAAGTAATCGTCACCCAGTTGCGACCAGAGTTGCTCGACGTCGTCCGGGTCGTTACCGCCGCGCACCAGGATATCCAGGGCTGCGCTTTGGGTGCGGCGGATCTGCTCTTCGCGGTCCACCGGGTTCTCCAGGCCACGGCGCAGGGCGCGCTTGGTCTCGGTGTACAGTTGGCGCAACAGGCTGGCGCGCCAGGAGTTCCACAGCGTCGGGTTGGTGGCGTTGATGTCGGAAACGGTCAGCACGTACAGGTAATCCAGACGGGTCTCATCGCCGACGATGCCGGCAAAGTCGTGAATCACCTGCGGGTCGGACAAGTCTTTGCGCTGGGCTGTGGTCGACATCACCAGGTGGTTCTGCACCAGCCAGACAATCAGGCGGCTGTCCCACAGCGGCAACTGGTGGCGCTGGCAGAAGGCTTCGGCATCCACCGCGCCGATCTCCGAGTGGTCGCCATGCCGGCCCTTGCCGATGTCGTGATACAGGCCGGCCAGGTAAATCAGCTCGGGCTTGGGCAGCTTGGCCATCAGCTTACTGGCCAGCGGGAATTTCTCTGACACTTGGGTGTACTGCAACTTACGCAGGTGTTTGATCAGGTTCAGGGTGTGGGCATCGACGGTGTAGATGTGGAACAGGTCGTGCTGCATCTGCCCGACGATAAAACCGAACTCCGGCAGGTAACGCCCGAGAATGCCGTAACGGTTCATGCGCCGCAGGTTGCGGTGGATGCCGATGCGGCACTTGAACAGCTCGATAAACAGGCTGGTATTGCGGATATCGTTGCGAAAGTCGTCGTCGATCAGGTGACGGTTTTCCCGCAGCAGGCGGATGGTATCGGCGCGCACGCCTTTGATCTCCGGCTGCTGCGCCATCAGCACGAAGATTTCCAGCATGGCGAACGGCGTGCGGCGGAACACGTTGTCGTTGCGCGCTTCGATATAGCCGTCATGCAGCTGGAAGCGCGCATTGATCGGCTGCGGCGGCGCTTCGTCTTCGGGGGCCAGGATCACTTCTTCGAAATGCTGGATGATCAGGTCGCTGAGCTGGGCAATGCTCATGACCACCCGGTAGTACTGCTGCATAAAGCTTTCGATGCTGGTCTTCGCGTCTTCGCCTTCAAAGCCCAGCAGGGTGGCGATAGAGCGCTGGTGATCGAACAGCAGGCGGTCTTCGGAGCGCCCGGCCAGCATGTGCAGGGCGTAGCGCACCTTCCACAAAAATTCTTGGGACGAGGCCAGCAGGGTGTTTTCACTCTCCACCAGAAAACCTTCGCCGGCCAGGGCGCGCAGGTTCAGCGTGCCATATTGACGGCGCGCCACCCACAAAATCGTCTGGATATCCCGCAGCCCGCCCGGTGAGCCTTTGACGTTGGGTTCCAGGTTGTATTCGGTGTCGTTGTACTTGTGGTGCCGGGCTTTCTGCTCGGCGCGCTTGGCCAGGAAGAACTCCTTGCTCGGCCACATGTGTGTGGTGCTGGTGACTTCGAGCATGCGCTGGCGCAGGCGCTCGGGGCCACAGATGGTGCGGCTTTCCATCAGGTTGGTGACCACCGTGAGGTCGGCACGGGCCTCTTCGGCGCATTCGTCCACCGAGCGTACGCTCTGGCCGACTTCCAGGCCGATGTCCCACAGCAACGTCAGAAAGCGCTCGATGGAATCGCGAAAGGTCTCATGATCGGCCTGGTCCAGCAGGATCAGCAGGTCGATGTCGGAGTAGGGGTGCAGTTCGCCGCGACCATAGCCGCCGACCGCCACCAGGGCGATATCGGCGTCGAAACTCCAGTTGAACTGCTCCCAGGCCTTTTGCAGGATGTTATCGACGAACCAGGCGCGGTCTTCGATCAGGCGGCGAATGTCCCGGCCACTGCGAAAGCGCGTATCGAGCACCTCGCGGGCTTGGCGGATAGCCTTCTTGAAGGCCGCGATAGGGCTTGCCTTCAATGCCAGCTCGGCCTGGAACTGGCCACGGTCGAAGAGTTCGGGATCCACCTGGGGCATCGATCGGCTTTCCTTTCTATCTATTCAGTCAGTCACAACACGCGGTGGGAAAACCTGGGCAACCTTCAGGCCGAAACGCGTGGGATGGTGTCGTCGGCGCGCAGGGTGAAGATCTCGTAGCCAGTGTCGGTGACCAGCAAGGTGTGTTCCCACTGGGCCGAGAGCTTGCGGTCTTTGGTGATGGCGGTCCAGCCGTCGCCCAGCACCTTGGTGTCGGCCTTGCCCTGGTTGATCATCGGCTCGATGGTGAAGGTCATGCCGGCCTTGAGTTCCATGCCGGTGCCGGCGCGGCCGTAGTGCAGGATCTGCGGCTCTTCGTGGAACACTTTGCCGATACCGTGGCCGCAGAATTCGCGCACCACCGAGAAGCCGTTCTTTTCCGCGTGCTTCTGGATCACTTCACCGATGTCGCCCAGGCGGCAGCCAGGCTTGACGATCTCGATGGCCTTGTACATGCATTCCTGGGTGACCTGGGACAGGCGCTCGGCCCACACTGGTACATTGCCGACGTGGAACATGCGGCTGGTGTCGCCGTGGTAGCCGTCCTTGATCACTGTGACGTCGATGTTCAGGGTGTCGCCGTCTTTCAGTGGCTTGTCACCGGGAATGCCGTGGCACACCACATGGTTGATCGAGGTGCAGATCGACTTGGGGAAGCCTTTGTAATTGAGCGGGGCAGGGATGGCTTTTTGCACGTCGACTATATAGTCGTGGCAGATGCGGTCCAGCGCTTCGGTGGTGACGCCGGGCTTGACGTGTTCGGCGATCATTTCCAGCACGTCGGCAGCCAGTTTGCCGGCAACGCGCATGCCTGCGATGTCTTCGGCGGTTTTCAAGGTAACGGTCATACAGGCTCTCTCTAGCGCGACGCGCTGAAATCAATACGGTTCACGGGGGCGCGACAAAGGGTTACAGCATTCGCGCAAGTCCCAAAAAACGCGATTCTAACAGACGATGCTGGCAAATCATGCGCATCTGCTGATCGCTTCTCTCTATGAGGTAGAGGCATGTTGGCTGTATTCAAGGGCTTACGCAAAGACGACGACCGGCAAGTGTGATTGCGGGTTTCGTTTTTGCCGATGCTGTGGTATAAAATGCGCCGCTTTCCGGGGATACCCCGCAAAGCTTAAATCCACACACGTGTCGACACGATGACCTGGGTGCCGGAGGCCTTGATGCCGCTGGTTGGTCATTGGGATACGTGGAGGCCAAACCCGACTTATTAAGGAACTATCATGTCCCAAGTCAACATGCGCGATATGCTGAAGGCCGGTGTGCACTTCGGTCACCAGACCCGTTACTGGAACCCGAAAATGGGTAAGTACATTTTCGGCGCGCGTAACAAGATTCACATTATCAACCTTGAAAAAACCCTGCCAATGTTCAACGAAGCGCTGACTTTCGTAGAGCGTCTGGCCCAGGGCAAAAACAAGATCCTGTTCGTCGGCACCAAGCGTTCCGCTGGCAAGATCGTTGCTGAAGAAGCAGCACGTTGCGGTTCGCCGTACGTGGATCACCGCTGGTTGGGCGGCATGCTGACCAACTTCAAAACCATCCGTGCTTCCATCAAGCGTCTGCGTGACCTTGAAGTACAAGCCGAAGACGGTACTTTCGCCAAGCTGACCAAGAAAGAAGCGCTGATGCGCTCCCGTGACCTGGAAAAGCTCGATCGTTCCCTGGGTGGTATCAAGGACATGGGCGGTCTGCCTGACGCACTGTTCGTTATCGACGTTGATCACGAGCGCATCGCGATCACCGAAGCCAACAAGCTGGGCATCCCGGTTATCGGCGTAGTCGATACCAACAGCAGCCCGGAAGGCGTTGACTACATCATCCCAGGCAACGATGACGCAATCCGCGCTATCCAGCTGTACATGGGTTCGATGGCTGACGCTGTAATCCGTGGTCGCAACCACGTTGCTGGTGGTACCGAGCAGTTCGTTGAAGAAGCTCCGGTAGCTGCCGCTGAGTAATTGACGCCCTGGCGTTGACTCAGTAAGCAAAAAGGGGGCTTGGCCCCCTTTTTGCCACCTCGAAAACCATTTGTCGGCAGCGCAGCTACATCATTTGTAACGTGCAGCGGCCTACAACGGAGATTCGGGAAGAATTGATCGCCCGTTTGATCGGGTGGAATGGTTGAAAACCTATCCAAGAGGATTTTGAAATGGCAGAGATTACTGCAGCGTTGGTTAAAGAACTGCGTGAGCGTACCGGCGAAGGCATGATGGATTGCAAAAAGGCCTTGACCAAGGCCGGCGGCGACATCGAAAAAGCCATTGATGACATGCGTGCTTCCGGCGCCATCAAGGCTGCCAAGAAAGCAGGCAACGTGGCTGCTGAAGGCGCTATCGCTCTGAAAGAAGACGGCAAATCCGCCGTTCTGCTGGAAGTGAACTCCCAGACCGACTTCCTGGCTCTGCAGGACGACTTCAAGGCATTCGTAGCTGCCAGCGTTGAAAAAGCGTTCGCCGAGAAAATGACTGACGCCGCTCCGCTGATCGAAGCTCAAGAAGCTGATCGCCTGGTACTGGTCGGCAAGGTTGGCGAAAACGTCAACATCCGTCGCCTGGTTCGCGTTGAAGGTGATGTGGTTGGTGGTTACCTGCACGGCAACAAGATCGGTGTTGCAGTTGTTCTCAAAGGCGGCGACGTTGAGCTGGCTAAAGACATCGCAATGCACGTTGCTGCAAGCAACCCTGAGTTCCTGCTGCCTTCGGAAGTGTCTGCCGACGCAATCGAACGTGAAAAAGCTGTGTTCCTGAGCCTCAACGCCGACAAGATCGCCGGCAAGCCAGAGAACATCGTTGAAAACATGATCAAAGGCCGCATCAGCAAGTTCCTGGCTGAAGCAAGCCTGGTTGAGCAGGCGTTCGTCAAGAACCCTGAAATCAAGGTTGGCGAATTGGCCAAGAAAGCCGGTGCTGAAATCGTTTCCTTCACTTACTTCAAAGTAGGCGAAGGCATCGAGAAGCCGGTCGACAACTTCGCTGAAGAAGTTGCTGCCCAGCTGGCTGCCGCCAAGCAATAAGACAGTTCCAAACTGTCGCCGAAAGAGGCTGCCCGCTCACGCGCGCAGCCTCTTTTCAAATGGGAAGGCCAATTTTATTTGGTTTCCTCTCGGAACTGGCTTACAAAGCCGTGTTCCGATGGCGCTGTGACAGCGTCCAGCTAGAGTGAACGCAAGCCGTAAACGGCTCGCCAAGAATTTTTTAAAAAATACGCCGCAGGAGAGATTCGCAATGGCTCAGCAGGGCAGTGGTTATCAGGCTCGCTATAAACGCATTCTACTCAAGCTCAGCGGCGAGGCCCTGATGGGCTCGGAAGAGTTCGGGATCGACCCCAAGGTACTTGACCGCATGGCGCTGGAAGTCGGCCAATTGGTCGGTATCGGCGTGCAGGTCGGCCTGGTGATTGGTGGTGGCAACCTGTTCCGCGGTGCGGCGCTGAGTGCTGCCGGTATGGACCGGGTTACCGGCGACCACATGGGCATGCTGGCCACTGTGATGAACGCCCTGGCCATGCGCGACGCCCTGGAGCGTGCCAACATCTCGGCCATCGTGATGTCCGCTATTTCCATGGTTGGCGTGACCGATCACTATGATCGCCGCAAAGCCATGCGCCACCTGAACGCCAAGGAAGTGGTGATCTTTGCCGCTGGCACCGGTAACCCGTTCTTCACCACCGACTCGGCCGCATGCCTGCGTGCTATCGAAATCGATGCCGACGTGGTGCTGAAGGCGACCAAGGTGGATGGCGTATACACTGCCGACCCATTCAAAGACCCGCATGCCGAGAAGTTCGATCATCTGACTTACGATGAAGTACTGGATCGCAAGCTGGGTGTCATGGACCTGACCGCTATCTGCCTGTGCCGCGACCACAAGATGCCGCTGCGCGTATTTAACATGAACAAGCCCGGCGCCCTGCTGAATATCGTACACGGCGGCGCAGAAGGGACTCTGATCGAGGAAGGCCAACAATGATCAACGAAATCAAGAAAGACGCCCAGGCGCGTATGCAAAAATCCCTGGAATCCTTGAGCCACGCCTTTGGCCAGATCCGTACTGGCAAGGCCCACCCAAGCATCCTGGGCAGCGTGATGGTGCCTTACTACGGTTCTGACACCCCGCTGAGCGGTGTGGCCAACGTGACCGTGAAGGACTCGCGTACCCTGCAAGTTGTTGCCTTCGAGCGCAACATGCTCGCTGCCGTCGACAAAGCTATCCAGAGCGCTGGCCTGAACCTCAACCCGACCAACCTGGGCGAGTTGCTGCTGATCTCCATGCCTGCCCTGACCGAAGAAACCCGCAAGGGCTTCACCAAGCAGGCGCGCAGTGCCGCTGAAGATGCGCGCGTTGCCGTGCGTAACATCCGCCGCGATGCGTTGGGCGACCTGAAGAAGCTGGTCAAGGACAAGGAAATCAGCGAAGACGAAGAGCGCCGTGCCGTCGCTGATATCGACAAGCTGACCAAGGACGCCGAAGCCCAGATCACCAAGGCGACCGAAGAAAAAGAAAAGGACCTGATGGCCGTATAAGGGGTCAGGACGCCTTCATGGAAAAGACCAAGCAGACTGTGCCCTCCGTGGTGCCGCGCCATGTCGCGATCATCATGGATGGGAATAATCGCTGGGCGAAAAAACGCTTTATGCCGGGTGTTGCCGGGCATAAAGCGGGTGTTGACGCGGTAAGGGCGGTGATTGAGGTGTGCGCCGAGGCCAAGGTCGAAGTGCTGACCTTGTTCGCGTTCTCCAGTGAGAACTGGCAGCGGCCCGCCGATGAGGTCAGTGCCTTGATGGACCTGTTCTTCAAGGCTCTGCGTCGTGAGGCCAAGCGCCTCAACGACAACAACATCAGTCTGCGCATCATTGGTGATCGCTCGCGGTTCCATCCGGAACTGCAAACGGCCATGCGCGAAGCTGAGGCCATCACTGCCGGCAGTAACCGTTTTGTGTTGCAGATCGCAGCCAACTACGGCGGCCAGTGGGATATCGCCCAGGCTGCGCAGCGGCTGGCCCGCGAAGTGCAGGCCGGCCATTTGCGCCCGGACGACATCACGCCCGAACTGTTGCAAACCTGCCTGGTGACCGGCGACCTGCCGTTGCCGGACTTGTGCATTCGTACCGGTGGCGAGCATCGCATCAGCAACTTCCTGCTGTGGCAGCTGGCCTACACCGAGCTGTATTTCTCCGACCTGTTCTGGCCGGACTTCAAACACGATGCCATGCGTAATGCGCTGGCCGATTTCGCTTCCCGTCAGCGTCGCTTCGGTAAAACGAGCGAGCAGATCGAAGCTGGAGCCCGGGTTTAAATGCTTAAACAACGAATCATCACGGCGCTGATCCTGCTGCCGATTGCCTTGTGCGGTTTTTTCCTGCTCGACGGTTCCGGCTTTGCGCTGTTCATCGGCCTGGTCGTGAGCCTTGGGGCGTGGGAGTGGGCGCGCCTGGCAGGCTTCGTCAACCAGTTGCCGCGTATGGTCTACGCCGCCGTGGTCGCGCTGTTGTTGTTCTTCATGTACATCCTGCCGGATATCGCGCCTTGGGTACTGGGTGCGGCAGTGTTGTGGTGGGCGTTGGCGACATTCCTGGTGCTTACCTATCCGCGCACCAGTGGCCAATGGTCCAGCGTGGCCTGCAAGCTGGTGATTGGCCTGGCAATCCTGTTGCCGGCCTGGCAAGGGCTGGTGGAGATCAAGCGTTACCCGCTGGGCAACGAATTGATCCTGGCGGTGATGGTATTGGTGTGGGGTGCTGATATTGGCGCCTACTTCTCGGGCCGAGCCTTTGGCAAGCGCAAGCTGGCCCCGGCCGTCAGCCCAGGCAAGAGCTGGGAAGGCGTGTACGGCGGCCTGGCCTTGACGCTGCTGATCACGCTGGTGGTCGGTGTGGTGCGCGACTGGTCGGTAAAGGAAGTGCTCCTGGCCTTGCTGGGTACGGCTATCGTCGTGTTCATCTCGGTGGTGGGCGACCTGACCGAGAGCATGTTCAAGCGCCAGGCTGGCATCAAGGACAGCAGTAACCTGCTGCCAGGTCATGGCGGTGTGCTTGACCGTATCGACAGCCTTACCGCTGCGCTACCGATCTTTGCCGTGCTGTTGTGGATGATCGCTTCGTGAGCCGCCTGCAGCAGGTTACGGTGCTGGGCGCGACCGGCTCGGTCGGGCTCAGTACCTTGGATGTCATTGCGCGTCACCCCGATCGCTATCAGGTTTTCGCCCTGACCGGCTTCACGCGTTTGCGCGAGCTGCTGGCCTTGTGTGTGCGTCACTCGCCGCGCTTTGCCGTGGTGCCAGAGGCGGCTGCGGCTCGCAGTCTGCAGGATGATCTGCGGGCTGCCGGGTTGGCCACTCAGGTGTTGGTAGGCGAGGCGGGGTTATGCCAGGTCTCGGCCGATGCGGACGTGGATACCGTGGTGGCGGCGATTGTCGGTGCGGCGGGTTTGCGTCCGACCTTGGCGGCGGTCGATGCAGGCAAGAAAATCCTGCTGGCCAATAAAGAAGCCTTGGTCATGTCCGGTGCTCTCTTTATGCAAGCGGTGCGCAAGAGCGGCGCGGTGTTGCTGCCTCTGGACAGCGAGCACAACGCAATCTTCCAGTGCATGCCCGGTGATTTTGCCCGCGGCTTGAGCCAGGTCGGCGTGCGTCGGATTCTACTGACGGCATCGGGTGGTCCATTCCGCCAGACTCCGTCGGCCGAGCTGGAGCATGTATCTCCCGATCAGGCGTGCGCACACCCGAACTGGTCCATGGGGCGCAAAATCTCGGTGGATTCGGCGAGCATGATGAACAAGGGCCTGGAGTTGATCGAGGCCTGCTGGTTGTTCGATGCGCGGCCGGACCAGGTTGAGGTGGTGATTCACCCACAAAGTGTGATCCATTCCCTGGTCGATTACGTGGATGGTTCGGTGTTGGCGCAGCTGGGTAACCCGGACATGCGCACACCGATCGCCAACGCCTTGGCGTGGCCGGAGCGGATTGATTCCGGGGTAGCACCGTTGGACCTGTTTGCAATTGCGCGTCTGGACTTCGAAGCCCCGGACGAGCAGCGTTTCCCGTGTTTGCGCCTGGCGCGGCAAGCGGCCGAGGCGGGCAACAGTGCCCCGGCGATGCTTAATGCGGCCAATGAAGTGGCCGTAGCGGCGTTTCTTGAACGGCGCATCCGCTTTCCGCAGATCGCGAGTATCATCGAGGACGTCCTGGCGCTTGAGCCAGTGGTAGCGGTGAATGATCTGGAGGCGGTGTTCGAGGCTGACACCAAGGCCCGAGCCCTGGCCGGGCAATGGTTGGATCGCAACGCGGGTTAGGTTGCGGGCAGGTTTGAGTCTTCAGGCATTGGATTGAAATGCGGAGAAATTAGATGAGTGCGCTCTACATGATTGTCGGCACCCTGGTTGCTCTGGGTGTGTTGGTGACCTTCCACGAATTCGGCCACTTCTGGGTGGCGCGTCGTTGCGGCGTCAAGGTATTGCGCTTTTCCGTCGGTTTCGGCATGCCGTTGTTGCGCTGGCATGACCGCCGCGGCACTGAGTTTGTCATTGCGGCTATCCCATTGGGCGGCTACGTCAAGATGCTCGATGAGCGCGAAGGCGAAGTGCCAGCAGACCAACTGGACCAATCCTTCAATCGCAAGACCGTTCGTCAGCGTATTGCGATTGTTGCGGCGGGGCCGATTGCCAATTTCCTGTTGGCGATGGTGTTCTTCTGGGTCCTGGCCATGCTGGGTAGCCAGCAGGTGCGCCCGGTCATTGGTGCGGTCGAAGCGGACAGCATCGCGGCCAAGGCTGGCCTGACGGCTGGGCAGGAAATTGTATCCATTGATGGCGAACCCACCACGGGTTGGGGCGCGGTCAACTTGCAGTTGGTACGTCGCCTGGGCGAGAGCGGCACCGTCAATGTGGTGGTGCGCGACCAGGATTCCAGCGCCGAAACCCCGCGGGCATTGGCGCTGGACCATTGGCTCAAGGGCGCTGATGAGCCCGATCCGATCAAATCCCTGGGGATCCGCCCTTGGCGTCCGGCCTTGCCGCCGGTGCTGGCCGAGCTCGACCCGAAAGGCCCGGCCCAGGCTGCTGGCCTGAAAACCGGTGATCGCTTGCTGGCCCTCGATGGCCAGGCGCTGGGTGACTGGCAGCAGGTGGTCGACCTGGTGCGTGTGCGCCCAGATACCAAAATTGTGCTGAAAGTTGAGCGCGACGGTGCTCAAATCGACGTCCCTGTGACCTTGTCGGTGCGAAGCGAAGCCAAGGCAGCCGGGGGTTACCTGGGTGCCGGGGTCAAGGGTGTCGAATGGCCGCCATCGATGGTGCGAGAGGTCAGCTACGGGCCTTTGGCCGCGATTGGCGAGGGTGCGAAACGCACCTGGACCATGAGCGTGCTGACCCTCGAATCCCTCAAGAAAATGTTGTTCGGTGAGCTCTCGGTAAAAAACTTGAGTGGACCGATAACCATTGCTAAAGTGGCGGGCGCTTCTGCCCAGTCGGGTGTCGCGGATTTCCTGAATTTCCTGGCTTATCTGAGTATTAGCCTTGGGGTTCTGAATTTGCTGCCCATTCCAGTATTGGATGGGGGGCATCTGCTGTTTTATCTGGTCGAGTGGGTGCGTGGTCGCCCCTTGTCGGATCGGGTGCAGGGTTGGGGGATACAGATCGGTATCAGTTTGGTGGTCGGGGTGATGTTGTTAGCCTTGGTCAACGATCTGGGACGTCTGTAACGCTTCGCTGAATTGCGAATCTGCCGCATTTTGCGGCAGTTTGTTTATTGCCAGTTGGAATAAGAAAGGACTTCATGAAACGTCTGCTGCTAACTGCGGTTCTCACCGTATTGATGATCGCCGAAGTTCACGCCGAGTCCTTCACCATCTCCGATATTCGCGTCAACGGCCTCCAGCGGGTTTCCGCAGGTAGCGTCTTTGGTGCCTTGCCGTTGAACGTCGGGGAACAGGCGGATGATCGTCGCCTGGTGGAATCCACTCGTGCGCTGTTCAAAACCGGGTTCTTTCAAGATATCCAACTGGGTCGCGAAGGCAACGTCCTGGTCATCACGGTCGTCGAGCGACCTTCCGTCGCGAGTATCGCGATCGAAGGTAACAAGGCCATCTCCACTGAAGACCTGATGAAGGGCCTGAAGCAATCGGGCCTGGCCGAGGGCGAGATCTTCCAGCGCGCGACCCTTGAGGGTGTGCGTAACGAGCTGCAACGCCAGTACGTTGCCCAGGGCCGTTACTCCGCGACGGTGGAAACCGAAGTGATCCCCCAGCCTCGTAACCGTGTGGGCCTGAAGGTCAACATCAACGAAGGCACCGTGGCCGCCATCCAGCACATCAACGTCGTGGGCAACACCAAGTTCCCTGATGAAGACCTGGTTGACCTGTTCGAACTCAAGACCACCAACTGGTTGTCGTTCTTCAAGAACGATGACAAGTACGCCCGTGAAAAACTCTCCGGTGACCTGGAGCGCCTGCGTTCCTACTACCTGGACCGTGGCTACATCAACATGGACATCGCTTCGACCCAGGTGTCCATCACCCCGGACAAGAAGCACGTCTACATCAGCGTCAACGTCAACGAAGGCGAGAAGTACAAGGTTCGTGACGTCAAGCTCAGCGGCGACCTGAAAGTGCCTGAAGACCAGGTCAAGTCCCTGCTGCTGGTGCAGAAGGACCAAGTGTTCTCGCGCAAGCTGATGACCACCACCTCTGAACTGATCACCCGTCGCCTGGGTAACGAAGGCTATACCTTCGCCAACGTCAACGGCGTGCCGACCCCGAATGATGAAGACCACACTGTGGACATCACCTTCGTCGTCGATCCAGGCAAGCGTGCCTACGTCAACCGCATCAACTTCCGGGGCAACACCAAGTCTGCGGACGAAGTGCTGCGTCGTGAAATGCGTCAGATGGAAGGTGGCTGGGCGTCGACCTACCTGATCGACCAGTCCAAGACCCGTCTTGAACGCCTGGGCTTCTTCAAGGAAGTCAACGTCGAAACCCCGGCTGTACCGGGTGTGGATGACCAGGTTGACGTGAACTACGCCGTGGAAGAACAAGCCTCGGGTTCGATCACCGCCAGCGTCGGTTTCGCTCAGAGCGCCGGTTTGATCCTGGGTGGTTCCATCACGCAGAACAACTTCCTGGGCACCGGTAACCGTGTGTCCATCGGCCTGACCCGCAGCGAATACCAGAGCCGATACAACTTCGGCTACACCGACCCCTACTGGACTGCAGACGGTGTGAGCCTGGGCTACAACGCCTTCTACCGCACCACCGACTACAAAGACCTCGATGTTGACGTTGCAAGCTATGCGATCGACAGCCTGGGTGCCGGTGTCAACGTGGGTTACCCGATCAGCGAAACCTCGCGCCTGACCTTCGGCCTCACCGCGCAGCAGGATGAGATCAAGACCGGTGTGTACACCGTGGACGAAATCTTCGACTTCACCCGTCGTGAAGGTGACAAGTTCCTGAACTTCAAGGCGTCTGCCGGCTGGTCCGAGTCGACCCTGAACAAAGGCGTACTGGCCACCCGTGGTCACTCCCAGAGCCTGACTGCGGAAGTCACCACGCCGGGCAGCGACCTGTCGTTCTTCAAGCTCGACTACCGCGGCCAGTTGTTCCAGCCGTTGAGCGATAACTACACCCTGCGCCTGCACACAGAGCTGGGCTATGGCGACGGTTATGGTTCGACCGATGGCTTGCCGTTCTATGAAAACTACTATGCTGGTGGCTTCAACTCGGTACGTGGCTTCAAGGACAGTACCCTGGGCCCGCGTGGTACCCCAAGCCGTGGTTTTGGCGTGACGGGTAACCGAGGCACCACTGCTGATTCGGACAATGACCCGTTGCCATTCGGTGGTAACGTGCTGATTCAGGGTGGTGCAGAGGTCCTGTTCCCGCTGCCATTCGTGAAAGACCAGCGGTCGCTGCGTACTTCGGTCTTCTGGGACGTGGGTAACGTGTTCGACTCCAAGTGCGATCAGATCACCAACCCAAGTGGCGTGAAGTCCAACACCCAATGCAACGACGTGAGCCTCAGCAACCTGGCAAGCTCCGTGGGCGTGGGTGTGACCTGGGTGACTGCGCTGGGCCCGTTGAGCTTTGCTCTGGCCATGCCGATCAAGAAACCGGATAACGCTGAAACCCAGATTTTCCAATTCTCCCTCGGCCAGACGTTCTAAGCGTCTGACCTAAGATAACGACAACGGATTCTGTAGGAGTACATCGTGCGTAAGTTGACTCAATTGGTCTTGCTGGCCACTGTGCTGGTCACCACCCCGGCCTTCGCCGAAATGAAAATCGCCGTTCTGAACTATCAGATGGCCCTGCTGGAATCCGATGCGGCCAAGCGATACGCCGTGGATGCCGAGAAGAAGTTCGGTCCGCAACTGACCAAGCTCAAGACCCTGGAAAGCAGCGCCAAGGGCATCCAGGACCGCCTGGTAGCCGGTGGCGACAAGATGCAGCAAGGCGAGCGCGAGCGTCTGGAGCTTGAATTCAAGCAAAAGGCCCGTGACTATCAGTTCCAATCCAAGGAGCTGAACGAAGCCAAGGCTGTGGCCGACCGCGAAATGCTCAAGCAGCTCAAGCCTAAATTGGACAGCGCTGTGGAAGAAGTCATCAAGAAAGGTGCCTTTGACCTGGTGTTCGAGCGTGGCGCCGTGATCGACGTCAAGCCTCAATACGACATCACCCGCCAGGTGATCGAGCGCATGAACCAGCTGAAGTAAACCATGACAGCGACTATCAAACTCGGCGAGTTGGCCGAGTTCCTGGGAGCCACCTTGCGTGGCTCCAAGGAGAAAGAAATCACTGGGCTAGCCACCTTGCAGGAGGCTGGCCCAGCTCAGTTGAGCTTCCTCGCAAATCCTCAATACCGTAAATACCTGGTCGACTGCCAGGCCGCAGCCGTGTTGCTGAAGGCCGCTGACGCCGAAGGGTTTATTGGGGATGCGCTGGTGGTGGCCGACCCGTACCTGTCGTACGCCAAGGCGTCGCACCTGTTCGATCCCAAGCCGAAGGCGGCTGGCGGTATTCACCCGTCTGCCGTGATCGCCGATGATGCCCAGGTTGACCCGGCGGCCAGCATCGGCGCGTTTGCCGTGATCGAGAGTGGGGCGCGTATTGGTGCAGGCGTCACCGTGGGTGCCCACTGTTTCATCGGCGCGCGCTGCATAATTGGTGCTGATGGTTGGCTGGCTCCTCGCGTAACCCTGTACCACGATGTGCGTATCGGTCAGCGAGTGGTCATCCAGTCGGGCGCCGTGATCGGCGGTGAAGGCTTCGGCTTTGCCAACTCCAAAGGTGTCTGGCACAAGATCGCCCAGGTCGGTGGCGTATTGATCGGCGATGATGTGGAGATCGGCGTAAACACCGCTGTGGATCGCGGGGCCCTGGCCGATACCGTGATCGGTAACGGTGTAAAGCTCGATAACCAGATCCAGATCGCCCACAACGTGCAGATTGGCGATCACACCGCCATGGCCGCCTGCGTGGGTATTTCCGGCAGCACCAAGATCGGCAAGCATTGCATGCTCGCCGGTGGCGTAGGGCTGGTGGGCCATATCGATATTTGCGACAACGTCTTCATCACCGGCATGACCATGGTGACCCACTCGATCACAGAGCCAGGGGCCTATTCGTCCGGTACCGCGATGCAACCTGCGGCCGAATGGCGCAAGAGTGCCGCGCGTTTGAGGAAGATCGACGACATGGCACGACGTATCAAACAGCTTGAAAAGCGCGTCGGGGACGTGACCCCTGGCGGCAATGCTTCATCAGAAGGCTGATACCATTTCCATATCAAGTGTGCGCAGCCGCTAGACGGCCTCCTTGATTTGCTAGCGGGGCGTGCGCCTGGTGCGCCCGCCCCCAATCTTTATTACAGGCTTCCCCCCGAAATGATGGACATCAACGAGATTCGCGAATACCTGCCTCACCGTTACCCGTTCCTGCTGGTGGACCGCGTAGTGGACCTCAACGTCGAGGAAAAGCGCATTCGTGCCTACAAGAATGTCAGCATCAACGAACCATTCTTCAACGGTCACTTTCCTGCGCATCCAATCATGCCAGGTGTGTTGATCATCGAAGCCATGGCCCAGGCTGCCGGTATCCTTGGTTTCAAAATGCTCGACCTCAAGCCTGCCGACGGCACGCTTTACTATTTCGTGGGTTCGGACAAGCTGCGTTTTCGCAACCCGGTCACCCCGGGTGACCAGTTGATCCTGGAAGCCAAGTTCATCAGTTGCAAGCGCCAGATCTGGAAGTTCGAATGCCAGGCCTCGGTAGATGGCAAGCCGGTGTGCTCTGCCGAGATCATCTGTGCGGAACGCAAACTATGAGTTTGATTGACCCTCGCGCAATCATCGATCCGTCGGCCGTACTGGCCGCCGACGTTGAGGTCGGCCCTTGGTCGATCGTCGGCGCAGGTGTGGAAATCGGCGAGGGGACTGTCATCGGGCCACACGTGATCCTTAAAGGTCCGACCCGTATTGGCAAACACAATCGTATCTACCAGTTCTCCTCGGTAGGCGAAGACACCCCGGACATGAAGTACAAGGGTGAAGAAACACGCCTGGTCATCGGTGATCACAACATCATTCGTGAAGGCGTCACCATTCACCGTGGCACCGTGCAGGATCGCGCCGAAACCACCTTGGGTGATCACAATCTGGTGATGGCCTATGCGCACATCGGCCATGACAGCGTGATCGGCAACCATTGCATCCTGGTCAACAACACTGCGTTGGCAGGCCATGTGCACGTTGATGACTGGGCGATCCTCTCCGGGTTCACCCTGGTGCATCAGTACTGCCATATCGGCGCCCACAGCTTTTCCGGCATGGGCACCGCCATTGGCAAGGATGTCCCGGCGTTCGTGACGGTATTCGGCAACCCTGCCGAAGCCCGTAGCATGAATTTTGAAGGCATGCGTCGTCGCGGTTTCAGCGAAGAAGCCATCCACGCCCTGCGCCGTGCCTACAAGACGGTTTACCGCCAAGGATTGACCGTGGAGCAGGCCCTGGCCGAGCTGGCCGAACCTGCCACGCAGTTCCCGGAAGTCGCGGTGTTCCGTGACTCTATCCAGACCTCGACTCGCGGCATCACCCGCTGATCATGGCCACTTTGCGTATTGCGCTCGTGGCCGGTGAAGCTTCCGGCGATATCCTGGGTGCTGGCTTGATGCGGGCGCTCAAGGCCCAGCATCCGGCGGTGGAATTTATCGGGGTCGGTGGCCCGTTGATGCAGGCCGAAGGCCTGAGCTCCTACTTCCCCATGGAGCGGCTGTCGGTCATGGGGCTGGTGGAAGTCTTGGGGCGCCTGCGTGAGTTGCTGGCTCGCCGCAAGCTGCTGATCAAGACGCTGATCGAAGAAAAGCCTGACGTCTTTATCGGCATCGATGCGCCGGATTTCACGCTCAATATCGAACTCAAGTTGCGTCAGGCCGGGATCAAGACCGTGCACTACGTCAGCCCATCCGTATGGGCGTGGCGCCAGAAGCGCGTGTTGAAAATCCGCGAAGGCTGCGACCTGATGTTGACGTTGCTGCCATTCGAAGCCCGGTTCTACGAAGAGAAGGGCGTGCCGGTGCGGTTTGTCGGCCACACCTTGGCTGACGCCATTCCCTTGCAGGCTGACCGTGCTGCCGCGCGTGCCGAGCTGGGCTTGCCCGATGGCCCCTTGGTGGCGTTGATGCCGGGGAGCCGTGGCGGCGAGGTGGGGCGCTTGGGCGCGTTGTTTTTTGATGCCGCCGAACGTCTTCAGGCGCAAAAGCCGGGAATCCGCTTTGTGCTGCCTTGCGCCAGTCCACAACGTCGTGCACAGATCGAAACCCTGCTGGAAGGCCGCAATCTGCCGTTGACCCTGCTCGATGGCCAGTCCCACCTGGCCTTGGCAGCCTGCGATGCGGTGTTGATCGCCTCGGGCACTGCCACGCTTGAGGCCCTGCTGTACAAGCGGCCGATGGTCGTGGCCTATCGCCTGGCGCCACTGACCTTCTGGATCCTCAAGCGCATGGTCAAGAGCCCTTACATTTCCTTGCCCAACCTGCTGGCCCAGCGCCTGCTGGTGCCGGAGTTGTTGCAGGACGATGCAACGCCCGAAGCGCTTGCAAAAACCCTACTACCCTTGATCGATGGCGGCGAAGAGCAGACCCGTGGTTTCGACGACATCCACCGCACGTTGCGCCGTGATGCCTCGAACCAGGCGGCCGACGCCGTGCTGACCTTGATCGGCCATAAACAGGAAGCCTTATGACCATGCAAATGGGCCTGGATTTCAGCCTCGTTGCCCAAGCCCACGAACTGGTGGCGGGTGTTGACGAAGTCGGGCGCGGCCCGCTGTGTGGCGCTGTGGTCACGGCGGCGGTGATCCTTGATCCGAACCGCCCGATCCTGGGGCTCAACGATTCGAAGAAGCTCACCGAAGCCCGTCGCGAAAAGCTCTATGACGAGATCTGTGAAAAAGCCCTGAGCTGGCATATCGCCCGGGCTGAAGTCGAAGAGATCGACGAGCTGAATATCCTGCACGCCACCATGCTGGCGATGCAGCGCGCTGTGGAAGGGCTGCACATCACCCCGAAAATGGCGATGATCGACGGCAACCGCTGCCCCAAGCTGACGATGCCGTCCGAAGCGGTGGTCAAGGGCGATAGCAAGGTTCCCGCCATTGCCGCCGCCTCGATCCTGGCCAAGGTCAGCCGCGACCGTGAAATGGCCGCGTTCGAATTGATCTACCCCGGCTACGGGATTGGCGGGCATAAAGGCTACCCGACGCCCGTTCATCTGGAAGCCCTGGCTCGGCTCGGCCCCACCCCGATCCATCGCCGCTCGTTTGCCCCGGTACGCCAGGCTTATGAGGCCCGTGAAAGTCTGATCGAGGTTTAGCAGCAAGGCTGATGTTTTTACCCAGGCCCGGTACAATCCGGGCCTTGTTGTTTTCATGTATCAAGACAGGATCACTATGCCGGCTTCATTCGTTCATCTACGCCTGCACACTGAGTACTCCCTGGTCGACGGCCTGGTACGGATCAAACCGCTGGTCAAAACCCTGGTGGGCATGAACATGCCTGCGGTCGCGGTTACCGACCAGAACAACATGTGTTCCCTGGTCAAGTTCTACAAGAACGCCATGGGCGCCGGCATCAAGCCGATCTGCGGCGCGGACCTGTGGCTGTCCAACAAAGACCCGGATAACCCCCTGAGCCGCATCAGCCTGCTGGCGATGAACGGCGTCGGTTATCGCAACCTTACCGAACTGATTTCCCGTGGCTTTATCGACGGCCAGCGCAACGGCTCGATTATCATCGAGCGCGAGTGGGTGGCCGAAGCCAGCGAGGGCCTGATCATGCTCTCGGCGGCCAAAGAGGGTGAAATCGGTATCGCGCTGCTGGGCGGCAATCCCCAGGAAGCCGAGGTGCTGGCGCGCGAGTGGATGCAGGTATTCCCGGGCCGTTTCTACCTGGAAGTGCAGCGCACCAATCGCCCCAACGATGAAGAGCATTTGCACGCTGCTGTTGCCCTGGCCGACAAGCTGGGTGCGCCGCTGGTGGCGACCAACGATGTGCGCTTTATCAAGAAAGAAGACTTCGAAGCCCACGAAACCCGCGTGTGCATCGGCGAAGGCCGGGCCCTGGATGACCCGCGCCGTTCGAAGAACTACAGCGAAGAGCAGTACCTCAAAAGCGCCGACGAAATGGCGGAGCTGTTCAGCGATTTGCCCGAGGCCCTTGAGAACTCCGTCGAGATCGCCAAGCGCTGCAACATTGAAGTAAAGCTGGGCAAGCACTTCCTGCCCAACTTCCCGATTCCCGATGGCATGACCATCGACGAATATTTTCGCAAAGTGTCGTTCGATGGCCTGGAAGAACGCCTCAGCGTCCTGCTGCCCAAGGACACCACTGAGGACTACGAAGCCAAGCGCCAGGTGTATGTCGATCGGTTGAATTTCGAGCTGGATATCATCATCCAGATGGGATTCCCCGGTTACTTCCTGATCGTAATGGACTTTATCCAGTGGGCCAAAAACAACGGCGTACCGGTAGGTCCGGGCCGGGGGTCAGGTGCTGGCTCGCTGGTGGCCTATGTACAGAAGATCACCGACCTTGACCCGCTGGAATATGACCTGCTGTTCGAACGGTTCCTGAACCCGGAACGGGTTTCCATGCCCGACTTCGACGTCGACTTCTGCATGGATGGCCGTGACCGCGTGATTGAATACGTGGCCGAAAAATATGGCCGCAACGCGGTAAGCCAGATCATCACCTTCGGTTCCATGGCCGCCAAAGCGGTAATTCGCGACGTGGCGCGGGTGCAGGGCAAGTCCTACGGTTTGGCGGACCGCCTGTCGAAGATGATCCCGTTCGAAGTCGGCATGACCCTGGAAAAAGCCTACGAGCAGGAAGAAATCCTGCGCGACTTTATCAAGGTCGATGAAGAAGCCGCCGAAATCTGGGACATGGCGCGCAAGCTCGAAGGCGTGGTGCGTAACGTCGGTAAGCACGCCGGTGGTGTGGTTATCGCCCCGACCAAGCTCACCGACTTTTCGCCGATCTATTGCGATGAAGAAGGCGACGGCCTGGTCACCCAGTTCGACAAGGACGACGTGGAGGCGGCCGGCCTGGTGAAGTTCGACTTCCTCGGCCTGCGGACCCTGACGATCATCGACTGGGCGCTCAAGACCATCAACCGCGACCGTGCCAAGGTCGGCGAAGAACCGCTGGATATCGCGTTTATCCCGCTGGACGACAAACCGACCTACAGCCTGCTGCAAAAAGCCGAAACCACCGCGGTGTTCCAGCTTGAATCCCGGGGCATGAAGGAGCTGATCAAAAAGCTCAAGCCCGACTGCCTGGAAGACTTGATCGCACTGGTGGCCCTGTTCCGTCCGGGCCCGCTGCAATCGGGCATGGTGGATGACTTCATCAACCGTAAACACGGGCGGGCCGAGCTGGCTTACCCGCACTCCGACTACCAGTACGAGGGCCTCAAGCCGGTACTGGCGCCGACCTACGGCATCATCCTGTACCAGGAACAGGTGATGCAGATCGCCCAGGTGATGGCCGGCTACACCCTCGGCGGTGCGGACATGCTGCGTCGCGCCATGGGTAAGAAAAAGCCCGAGGAAATGGCCAAGCAGCGCGGCGGTTTCATTGAAGGCTGCGCGACTAATAACATCGATGCCGACCTGGCCGGTAACATCTTCGACCTGGTGGAAAAATTCGCCGGTTATGGCTTCAACAAATCCCACTCCGCCGCCTACGGCCTGGTGTCGTACCAGACCGCCTGGCTGAAAGCCCACTACCCGGCGCCGTTCATGGCGGCGGTACTCTCGGCGGATATGCACAACACCGACAAGGTCGTGACCTTGATCGAAGAAGTGCGCACTATGAAGCTGCGCCTCGACGCGCCGGACGTGAACGCTTCGGAGTTCAAGTTCACGGTGAACGACGAAGGCCGCATCATCTATGGCCTCGGCGCGATCAAGGGCGTGGGCGAAGGCCCGGTGGAGGCCATTACCGAGGCGCGTCAGGACGGGCCGTTCAAAGACCTGTTCGATTTCTGCGCGCGGGTGGACCTCAAGCGCATCAACAAGCGTACCCTCGATGGCCTGATCCGCAGCGGCGCACTCGACCGTCTTGGCCCGTACTTTCATGATGAGCCGAAGGCTTACCAGGCCAATATCGACCGCAACCGGGCGGTGCTGCTGACTGCCATGGAAGAGGCGATCAAGGCTGCCGAACAGACTGCCCGTACCCATGACAGCGGCCACGCCGACCTGTTTGGCGGGCTGTTCGTCGAAGAGGATGCGGATGTCTACGCCAACCACCGCAAGGCCAAGGAACTGACGCTCAAGGAGCGCCTGAAAGGTGAGAAAGACACCTTGGGCCTCTACCTCACCGGCCACCCGATTGACGAGTACGAAGGCGAAATCCGTCGTTTCGCCCGTCAGCGCATCATCGACCTGAAACCGGCGCGGGATACCCAGACCGTCGCCGGCATGATCATCGCCCTGCGGGTGATGAAAAATAAGAAGGGCGACAAGATGGGCTTCATCACCCTCGATGACCGCTCGGGCCGCATCGAAGCGTCATTGTTTGCCGACGCGTTCCATTCCGCCCAGTCGTTGCTGCAAACCGACGCCATGGTGGTGGTGGAAGGGGAGGTCAGCAATGATGACTTCTCCGGTGGCCTGCGCTTGCGTATCAAGCGGGTGATGAGCATGGAAGATGCCCGCACCAACCTGGCCGAGAGCCTGCGCCTGAAGGTCAAGACCGAAGCGCTTAAAGGCGATCAGCTACGCTGGTTGGGTGACCTGCTCAAACGCCACCGTGGCGCATGCCCGGTGACCATGGAGTACACCGGCAGCGATGCCAAGGCCATGTTGCAGTTTGGTGAGACGTGGCGAATTGATCCCGCTGATGGCTTGATTCAAGCTTTGCGTGACCAGTTCGGGCGAGACAACGTCTTCCTCCAATACCGTTGACGGTCAGATGAGTCTGATCTCGACTAAACATTTAATCTCGACCTAAACGCGCCTCTCCCTTAAGGTAGGGCGCGAATAGACAACCGGCTGGCCAGGCACCCCTTGGCCGTCGACCCAAGACGGACGCTTATGAACCCGAATTTTCTTGATTTCGAACAGCCGATCGCTGACCTGCAAGCCAAGATCGAAGAGCTGCGCCTGGTCGGCAATGACAATTCGCTGAATATCGGCGATGAGATCGCTCGCCTGCAAGACAAGAGCAGCACGCTCACCGAAGATATCTTCGGCAAGCTGACCAGCTGGCAGATCGCGCGCCTGGCTCGCCACCCGCGCCGTCCTTACACTCTGGACTACATCGAGCACATCTTCACCGAGTTCGACGAGTTGCATGGCGACCGTCACTTCTCCGACGACGCGGCCATCGTGGGCGGCATCGCTCGCCTGGACGACCAGCCGGTGATGGTGATCGGTCACCAGAAAGGCCGTGAAGTGCGCGAGAAAGTACGCCGCAACTTCGGCATGCCGCGCCCGGAAGGCTACCGCAAGGCGTGCCGCCTGATGGAAATGGCCGAGCGTTTCAAGATGCCGATCCTGACCTTCATCGACACGCCGGGTGCCTACCCAGGTATCGACGCCGAAGAGCGCAACCAGAGCGAAGCGATTGCCTGGAACCTGCGCGTCATGGCGCGCCTGAAAACCCCGATCATCGCCACCGTGATCGGTGAGGGTGGTTCCGGCGGTGCGCTGGCCATTGGTGTCTGCGACCAGTTGAACATGTTGCAGTACTCGACCTACGCGGTGATCTCGCCGGAAGGTTGCGCCTCGATCCTGTGGAAAACCGCCGAAAAGGCGCCGGACGCTGCCGAAGCCATGGGCATCACCGCCGATCGCCTCAAAGGTCTGGGTATCGTCGACAAGGTCATCGCCGAGCCACTGGGCGGCGCCCACCGTGACCCGGCTGCCGCTGCTGCGACTATCCGTGCCGAGTTGGGTTCGCAACTGGCGATGCTCAAGAAGCTGGATAACGAAGCGCTGCTGGCTCGTCGTTATGAGCGCCTGATGAGCTACGGTCTCTAAGAGCGACGTAGTACCCAAATGTGGGAGCGGGCTTGTGTGGGAGCTGGCTTGCCTGCGATAGCATCACCTTGGTATCACTGATACACCGAGGTGTCTGCATCGCGGGCAAGCCCGGCTCCCACATTTGCTTTGTGTATGCTGACGAGCGTATTCCAGTTTTGCGGCGGTGACGTGTGATGAAACCAACCCTGCCGGCCACACTCCTGCACACCCTGGCCAATTGGCGCAACGCGCCGGCCTGGCACATTGCATTCTCCGGCGGTCTCGACTCCACCGTCCTGCTGCACCTCCTGGCCTCGCTGGCCAAATTTGAAAATCTGCCTCCTCTCAGCGCCGTCCATGTCCACCATGGTCTGCAAGCTGCTGCCGATGCGTGGCCTGCTCATTGCCAAGCGGTCTGCGACGGCCTGGGCGTACCCTTGCGCGTCATGTGCGTGCAGGTCAGTCCTGGCGCGAGCCTTGAACGTGCGGCCCGCGATGCGCGCTACCAAGCATTCATGCAGATCATGGGGGCAGGGGAGGTGCTTTTCACTGGCCAACACCGCGACGATCAAGCCGAAACCCTGCTGTTTCGCCTGCTGCGTGGCGCCGGCGTGCGAGGGTTGGCAGCTATGCCTGAGCATCGCCCCTTAGCGCAGGGCCACTTGGTGCGGCCGTTGCTGGCGTTCTCCCGTAGCGAGCTGGAAGCCTACGCCCATCAGCATCAGTTGCAGTGGATCGAAGATCCCTCCAATGCTGATCCCCGGTTTTCCCGCAATTACCTGCGTCACCGCGTATTCCCAACCCTGACGGAACGCTGGCCCCAGGCGATCTCCAGCCTGGCTCGCACGGCTGAACATATGTCTGAGGCTCAAGGGCTGCTCGACGAATTGGCGCTGATGGACCTGCAGCGCGCCGATCAGCCTTCTGCGTTTCCCTGGTTGCCTCTGCCGTCTCTGGCGCTTGAACCATTGCGTGAACTATCCGATGCCCGCCAGCGTAACGCCCTGCGGCATTGGCTGATGCCACTGACCCGTTTACCCGACAGCGACCACTGGGCTGGTTGGCATGCCCTGCGCGATGCCAAGGGGGACGCACAGCCTCTGTGGCGTCTGGCCAACGGTCAAATGCAGCGTAGCGGTGAACGCATCTGGTGGTTGCCCTCAGCATGGTCGGAGTTTTCCGACGCATCGGTGAGCTGGCCCGATGCGCAAAATCCACTAGAGTTAACGGGCAATGGCCAACTGAAGTTTATCGGCAAGACTCCCGAAGGCCCGCTGCAGGTTCGTTATCGCCAAGGTGGCGAAATCATCGACGTACCGGGCCGAGGCCGGCGTGATCTCAAGCGTCTGCTCAATGAAAGCGGCATACCGGGCTTCGTCCGTGGCAGATTGCCGCTGGTCTATCGGGGCGAGCAATTGCTGGCTGTGCCAAGCGTTGCGGGGGCATGGGCCCGGTCGATGGGTGAGGTGCAATTGGATTGGTTGCCACAGACCTGCGATCAAGGTTTGAGCTGATAGCGCCTTTCCGGTAGACTACGCTCCCTTCTTGATACAACTTCTGTGGATTCGCCTGAATCGCAGTCGTTGCCGATTACCAAGCAGTCTTTGCTGGGCGATTCCAAAAAATGTGTAGCGATCAACGTACCGGTGTTTCATTGCTGGTCTGTCACAACGCGGCGGTTTTTTTGAAAGGTGCACTGTGATTAATGCAGGTGATCGGGGGCTTCGGCCTTCCTTCGCTTTCCCCGGCGGCTCGGACCGCTTTAACGCAGACTTCTAGGGTTTTTCATGACGCGCTACATATTCGTCACGGGCGGTGTTGTTTCTTCATTGGGGAAAGGCATTGCCTCCGCTTCATTGGCGGCCATCCTGGAGGCGCGGGGACTTAAGGTCACCATGCTCAAGCTGGACCCGTACATCAACGTTGACCCGGGCACCATGAGCCCGTTCCAGCACGGTGAAGTGTTCGTCACCCACGACGGCGCCGAGACCGACCTGGACCTGGGCCACTACGAGCGGTTCATCCGCACGACCATGACCCAGAACAACAACTTCACCACCGGCCGTGTCTACGAGCACGTGCTGCGCAAAGAGCGCCGTGGTGACTACCTGGGTGCAACCATCCAGGTGATCCCGCACATCACCGACGAAATCAAGCGCCGCATCATCAAGGGTGCAGGCGATGCCGACGTGGCGATGGTCGAGATCGGTGGCACCGTGGGTGACATCGAGTCCCAACCGTTCCTCGAGGCCATCCGCCAGTTGCGTTTCGAAGTCGGCGCCAAGCGCGCGATGCTGATGCACCTGACACTGGTGCCCTACATCGCCACTGCCGGCGAAACCAAAACCAAGCCTACCCAGCACTCGGTCAAGGAACTGCGTTCCATCGGCCTGCAGCCGGATGTGCTGGTATGCCGCTCCGATCACCCGATCGACATTTCCTCGCGCCGCAAGATCGCGCAGTTCACCAACGTTGAAGAGCGTGCGGTAATTGCCCTGGAAGACGCCGACACCATCTACAAGATCCCGGGCATCCTGCATTCGCAGGGGCTGGATGATTTTGTGGTTGAGCGTTTCGGCCTGCAGTGCGGCGGTGCCGACCTGTCCGAGTGGGAAGCGGTTGTCGACGCCAAGCTCAACCCGGAGCATGAAGTCACCATCGCCATGGTCGGTAAGTACATGGAGCTGCTGGACGCCTACAAGTCGCTGATCGAAGCCATGAGCCACGCCGGTATCAGCAACCGTACCAAGGTCAACCTGCGCTACATCGACTCCGAAGACATCGAGAACCAGGGCACCGCGCTGCTCGAAGGTGTTGACGCGATCCTCGTTCCCGGCGGTTTCGGCCTGCGTGGCGTGGAAGGCAAGATCACTGCCGTGCAGTACGCCCGTGAAAACAAGGTGCCGTACCTGGGTATCTGCCTGGGCATGCAAGTGGCCGTTATCGAGTTCGCCCGTAACGTGCTGGGCTGGAAAGACGCCAACTCTACCGAGTTCGATCACAGCAGCGGCCATCCAGTCGTGGGCCTGATCACCGAGTGGGAAGACGCCACCGGCGCCGTTGAAACCCGTACCGAAAGCTCCGACCTGGGTGGCACTATGCGCCTTGGCGCACAAAACTGCTTGCTGGAGCCGGGGTCGCTGGTTCATGACTGCTACGGCAAGGACGTGATCGTCGAGCGCCACCGTCACCGTTATGAAGTGAACAACAACCTGCTGCCGCAGATCAAGGAAGCCGGCCTGAAGATTTCCGGTCGCTCCGATGATGGCAAGCTGGTTGAAGTGGTCGAGGCACCGGATCATCCATGGTTCGTGGCCTGCCAGTTCCACCCGGAGTTCACCTCGACGCCGCGCGACGGTCACCCGTTGTTCAGTGGTTTCGTCAAAGCAGCACTGACGCAACACCAGAAGAAGGCGTAAATCAGATGGCCCAGAAGATCATTCGCGTAGGCGACATCGAGATTGCCAACGACAAGCCCATGGTGCTGTTTGGCGGCATGAACGTGCTGGAAAGCCGCGACATGGCGATGCAGGTATGTGAGGAGTACGTTCGGGTCACCCAGAAACTGGGTATCCCTTATGTCTTCAAGGCCAGCTTCGACAAGGCCAACCGTTCGTCCGTGACCTCCTATCGCGGCCCGGGCCTTGAAGAAGGCATGCGGATCTTCCAGGACATCAAGCAAGCCTTCGGCGTGCCGATCATCACCGACGTCCACGAGCCTGAGCAGGCTGCCGTGGTCGCCGAGGTGTGCGACATCATCCAGTTGCCGGCCTTTCTGTCGCGCCAGACCGACCTCGTGGTCGCCATGGCCAAGACCGGCGCTGTGATCAATATCAAGAAAGCCCAGTTCCTCGCCCCCCAGGAGATGAAACACATCCTGAGCAAGTGCGTGGAAGCGGGTAACGACCAGTTGATCCTCTGCGAGCGGGGTTCGAGCTTCGGCTACAACAACCTCGTGGTGGACATGCTCGGTTTCGGCATCATGAAACAGTTCGAATACCCCGTGTTCTTCGACGTGACCCACGCGCTGCAAATGCCCGGTGGTCGTTCGGACTCCGCTGGCGGGCGACGTGCCCAGGTGACAGACCTGGCCAAGGCGGGCATGAGCCAGTCGCTGGCGGGCCTGTTCCTTGAAGCTCACCCAGACCCGGACAACGCCAAATGTGATGGCCCATGCGCCCTGCGCCTGGACAAGCTGGAGCCATTCCTGGCCCAGCTCAAGCAGTTGGACGAGCTGGTCAAGAGTTTTCCGACGGTAGAGACCGCGTAACTGGCATTTCTCCGGTAGAATTTCCCACGCTTTACGCTCAGGCCCCCGGGCCTGAGCCTTGTCGTCTGCAAGCCTGCCCCGTTGTTCCACCCTTGCGGTCGGTCAAAAGATTTCCTTCAGCTGCGTCGTTTTCGTCAACTTTGGAGTGTTTACAACAATGGCAAAAATCGTCGACATCAAAGGTCGTGAAGTTCTCGACTCCCGTGGCAACCCCACCGTCGAAGCCGACGTGCTTCTCGATAACGGCATCATCGGCAGCGCCTGCGCGCCGTCTGGTGCTTCCACCGGTTCGCGCGAAGCGCTGGAACTGCGTGATGGCGACAAGAGCCGTTACCTGGGCAAGGGTGTACTCAAGGCTGTAGCCAACATCAACGGTCCGATTCGTGACCTGTTGCTGGGCAAGGACCCGCTGGACCAGAAAGCCCTGGACCACGCGATGATCAAGCTCGACGGCACTGAAAACAAAGGCAGCCTCGGCGCCAATGCCATCCTCGCGGTGTCCCTGGCAGCCGCCAAGGCGGCTGCGCAGGACCAGGACCTGCCGTTGTACGCACACATTGCCAACCTGAACGGCACCCCTGGCGTCTACTCGATGCCGGTGCCGATGATGAACATCATCAACGGTGGCGAGCACGCGGATAACAACGTCGACATCCAGGAATTCATGGTGCAGCCGGTTGGCGCCAAGTCCTTCTCCGAAGGCCTGCGCATGGGCACCGAGATTTTCCATCACCTCAAGGCTGTACTGAAGGCCCGTGGCCTGAGCACTGCCGTGGGTGACGAAGGTGGTTTCGCGCCGAACCTGGCCTCCAACGAAGATGCACTCAAAGTCATCTCCGAAGCCGTCGCCAACGCTGGCTACAAGCTGGGCACCGACGTGACCCTGGCCCTGGACTGCGCCGCCAGCGAATTCTATGAAGACGGCAAGTACAACCTGTCCGGCGAAGGCCAGGTGTTCAACTCCGAAGGTTTTGCTGAATACCTCAAGGGCCTGACCCAGCGCTACCCGATCATCTCGATCGAAGACGGCCTGGACGAGTCCGACTGGGATGGCTGGAAAATCCTCACCGACAAGATCGGCGAGAAAATCCAGCTGGTGGGCGACGACTTGTTCGTGACCAACACCAAGATCCTGAAAGAAGGCATCGACAAGAAGATCGCCAACTCGATCCTGATCAAGTTCAACCAGATCGGCACCCTGACCGAAACCCTGGAAGCCATCCAGATGGCCAAGGCTGCGGGCTACACCGCCGTGATCTCCCATCGCTCCGGCGAAACCGAAGATTCCACCATTGCCGACCTGGCCGTGGGTACTTCGGCGGGCCAGATCAAGACCGGTTCCCTGTGCCGTTCCGATCGCGTGTCCAAGTACAACCAATTGCTGCGCATCGAAGAGCAATTGGCAGGTAAAGCCAAGTACAACGGTCGCGGCGAGTTTCGCGGCTAAGCAGTAAATGGTAAAAAGTCGGCGGATTACGTCAGAAATCTCACGAAAGTGTGAATTTCGGCGCTAATCTGCTGACTGACAAGCGCAAGCCTGGTTTTACCAGGCTTTGTGCTATCAGTTGCTGCAAAAGGTTTGCATGACTGTCTTTTTTCACTGGATACCCGGATTTCGATGCGCAGTCCCAATTGGTTGTTCCTCGTCTTGCTCTTGTTGCTGGCTGGCCTGCAGTACCGCCTATGGGTCGGTAATGGAAGCTTTGCGCAGGTAGAAGAGTTGACCCAGCAAATTGCCGACCAGCGTGCCGAAAACGAACGCCTGCTGGAGCGCAATCGCGTCCTCGACGCTGAAGTGCTTGAGCTGAAAAAAGGCACGGAGACCGTTGAAGAGCGGGCTCGTCATGAGCTGGGCATGGTCAAGGAGGGCGAAACCCTCTACCAGTTGGCCCAATGAGCCACGATTTACCGGCCTTCTGGGCCGTGATTCCTGCCGCGGGCGTCGGTGCCCGTATGGCTGCGGACCGTCCCAAGCAGTACCTGCAACTGGGCGGGCGCACTATTCTCGAACACAGCCTCGGCTGTTTTCTCGACCATCCCTCCCTCAAGGGCCTGGTGGTCAGTCTTGCAGTTGATGATCCTTATTGGCCCAGCTTGGCATGCGCCAACGACCCGCGTATCCAGCGTGCCGACGGAGGCTCCGAACGTTCCGGCTCGGTGCTCAATGCGCTGCTGCAACTCAATGCCCTGGGCGCCAGTGATGACGACTGGGTGTTGGTGCATGACGCTGCGCGGCCTAACCTGAGCCGTGATGATCTCGACAAGCTCCTGGCGGAACTGGCCGATGATCCGGTAGGCGGCCTGCTGGCAGTGCCGGCGCGCGACACCCTCAAACGTGTCGACAAACATGGCCGTGTGGTGGACACCATTGATCGCAGCCTGATCTGGCAGGCTTACACGCCGCAGATGTTCCGCCTGGGCGCCTTGCATCGCGCCTTGGCCGACAGCCTGGTGGCCGATGCGCTGATCACCGATGAAGCCTCGGCCATGGAATGGTCCGGGCAGGCGCCGCGCCTGGTTGAAGGGCGTTCGGACAATATCAAGGTGACTCGGCCGGAAGATCTGGAGTGGTTGAAGTTGCGCTGGGCTAACCGGCGTTAACTTGTCAGACCGAGTTGGCCTCATCGCAGTATAGATATCGACACAACTTAGAGTCGACGCTGTACCTGTGGCGAGGGAGCTTGCTCTGGTGACGACCTGACAGCCGACGCTTATCTACCTGACACCCCACGATCCAACTGTGGGAGCTGGCTTGCCTGCGATGACGGCCTCCCAGCCGACACCTATCTACCTGACACCCCAATGATCCCACTGTGTGCGGGCTTGCTCGCGAAGGCGGCCTGGCAGTTAACACAGTTGGATTGTGTACATATCCATTGCTGCGGTAACGGCCGCTTAGGGTTCCGCCCTGACGGCGGCTCACTTTTGAAAAGCCGGAATGCCGGCCAGATCGCCAAGGCAAGCAGGCAAACGCCAAGCATCGTCACTGCGCCGACAGCCAGTTGCTCCCAC
>JAAIGE0100206276.1_pt1 | contig 51526 bp, 85 predicted proteins | sample 6487951 | NCBI WGS metagenome assembly JAAIGE01 (sample SAMN13974128, study PRJNA590717) | phyllosphere metagenome | biome: tomato field; feature: multiple bacterial spot infested tomato fields; material: tomato leaves; isolation source: leaves from tomato fields | host: Solanum lycopersicum ...
AATGGACGTCCACCAGGCAGCCGGTGCGCTCGGCCAGGTCCATGAGGAATTTCACCGAGCTCACGCCCTGGTCGCGGGTGTATTCGAAGTGCGGGATGCCGCCGACCACATCCGCGCCCAGGCGAATGGATTCCTCCATCAACTCGCGCCCGTTCTTGAAGGACTCGATGCCCTCCTGGGGAAAGGCGACGATCTGCAGGTCGATCAGGTGGCGGGTTTCCTCGCGCACCTCCAGCATGGCCTTGAGTGCGGCCAGCGACGGATCGGTGACGTCGACATGGGTGCGCACGTGCTGGATGCCATGGGCGGCGAGGGCCTGTATGGTTTTTTTGGCCCGCGCCTTGGTGTCTTCCTGGGTAATGGTGGCCTTGCGTTCGCCCCAGCATTCGATGCCTTCAAACAGCGTACCGCTCATGTTCCAACGCGGTTCGCCGGCAGTGAGGGTGGCGTCAAGGTGGATGTGAGGTTCGACGAAGGGCGGTATCACCAGGTTGCCGGCGGCGTCTAAGTCGCCGGCCATCAGCGTCGGCACCCCGGTTTGCGCAGTGATGCTGGCGATCCGGCCATTTTCCAGGTGCAGATCATGCAGGCCTTCACGGTTGCGCAGGCGGGCATTGATGATGTGCATGCTCAAGTTCCTCTTGGCTAAAAACAATCAGGCAGACAGCCGCCAGATCCTCAGGGCGATACCGATGTCCAGGCGGTCATGGCGCGTAGTATGGCGCTGAGCAGCACATAGGTCAGCGCCGCGGCAACAATTCCCACCAACGGCGCGACCCATGGCGAGTTGAACGCCAGCACGGTGCCGACTCCATACGCAATCAGGCCAGGCCAATTGAACGCCGGCAGGCGAGCCTGCGCCAAGCGTGGGTATTGGCCGCGATAACGATAGAAGAAGTCCGCCATGATCACGCCCCCAATCGGCGGGATGACCGTGCCCAGCAGGATCAGGTACGGCACCAGCAGGTCGTACATGCCGAACAAGGCGAGCAGGGTGCCGATCACCGCGCCGGCCAGGGTCACGCTCTTGCGCCGTTGGGTGCGCAGCAGGTTGCAACCGGCGACGGCGAAGTTGTAGATGGTGTTGTCCTGGGTGCTCCAGATATTGAGCAGCAACATCGCCATCGCTGCCGTGGCGAAACCTTGCAGCAGCAAGACCTCAACCACATCCGGTTGCTGATAGACGATGGCGCCATAGGCCCCGATCAGCACCATCAAGCCATTGCCGACAAAAAAGCCGATCAGGCTGGCCAGCACCGCAACCTTGGCCGAGCGCGAAAATCGTGTCCAGTTGGTGGCCTGGGTTGCGCCGCTGACAAAGGTCCCGAACACCAGGGTGATGGCGGTGGAGAGGTCCAGCTCCGCGCTGGGCACCACCGCCAGCAGCCCCTCCAGCCCGCCGACCTTCACGGTGGCGACCCACATCGACAGCAGCAACAGAAGCCCCATGGCCGGCACCGCGATGTAGGACAAAATTTCCAACCCGCGATACCCCACGTAGGCGGTGGCGCAGAACAATAAGCCAAACACCAGCATCAGCCCCAGCACACTGCCCGGGCTCAACTGGAAATACTTGCCCAATACCACGGCCGCCGTGGCCGTGCCCCAGGCATACCAGCCTATCTGGGTAAAACCGAGGATCAAGTCACTGAGCTTGCTACCCACTTCGCCAAAGCAGAAACGCCCCATCAGCACCGAGTTCAAGCCGCTCTTGAACGCGATGTAACCCAAGCCTGCGGCGTAGATACCCAACAACAGGTTACCCAGGGCCACGACGCCGAGCATGTCGATGAAGCTGAACGCCACCCCCAGCTTGCCGCCGGCGAACATGGTCGCGGTAAAAAAGGTGAACCCCAGCAACACCATGGCTGTAGAGGCCAGCCCCTTGCGCGCATGCAAGGGGACTTCGCTGAGAGGGTAGTCGTTGCCGGGGTCTTGCTGCGTCATGGGGGCTGCTCCCTGAGTGGTGACCCAGGTCGCGTGCATCCCGCGTGCCAACGCAGATGCGAGCAGGTATGCGCTGACGGGAGCAAGCCCTTTATAAGGCCGCCCCCTCCCAATCAGCGCAAAAGCAGTGCAGCGGTGAGCCAAACTGGCTCAGTCGAACAGCGTCTGTGCGGGTTTCCCAGATGGGTCAGCCCGCCGGCGCTTCGAAAAAAACCACCCGCAGGTGGTTCTTACTCACCGCGGTAGATGCAGCCACTGGTGCACGTCTCGTGGATACGGATCGCACTGAGTTCCGGCAGCAGAGGTTTCAACTCCGTCCAGATCCACTTGGCCAGCACTTCGCTGGTGGGGTTTTCCAGGCCGGGAATGTCGTTGAGGTAGTTGTGGTCGAGGCGTTCATACAGCGGCTTGAAAATCGCTTTGATCTCCGAGAAGTCGCGAATCCAGCCAGTATGGGGATCCAGGTCGCCGCTCAGGTGGATGGCCACCTTGAACGAATGCCCATGCAGGCGCCCACATTTGTGGCCTTCCGGTACGTGGGGCAGGCGGTGGGCGGATTCGAAGGTAAACTCTTTGAAGATTTCCACGGTATAACCTGTAAGGCAGGGTTTTAAAGGGCTCTGTGCGATTGTCAGCTTTTGGTGTACTGATCAATGTACTGATTGGTCGTTGCTGGGCGTAATTGAGGTCATCCATTCAGCGATTGCCGACTGGCGCCAGGCGACCGAGTTGGGGCCTATTCTAACCTGTTTTGGGAATGTGCCCTCCCTGATCCGCCGATAAACTGTATTGCGGCCCAGGCCTGTGGTGTAAAGCACCTCGTCGAGGCGAAGGAAACGATCAATTTTTTCTGCTGCTGCCATGTTGAATCTCCGTGCCGCGGGCGGCGTGAGTCAATGAGCCGCGCTGGGCGGCAGAAGGTGGTGGTTTAAATGCCGATCTTGGCGAGCGCCGCGCGGGCAACGGCCATGGCTGCTTGAGCGTCGTTGACGTACGCATGATCGAACCCGCCGGCCAAATGGATGGTCGCCTGGCACGCGCGTAAGTTCTCGGTGGTCAGCTTCAGTGCATCGGCGAGTTCTTCGACAGTGGTCAAATGCTCGCGACCGATATCCCAGAATTGCTTGCCCCAGTGCTCGGAAGGCGGCGGGTTGATGTCTTGGGCTCCAAGGATTACCGCGCCCGATATGACATCGCACAGGTCGCGCTTGTAGGCGTTGTCACCGTCGATGCTCAGGCCGTTTCGGCGCAGCGCGTCCAAGGCGTTGTTCAAGTTCGACTCTGGCGAAGGCAGCACCAGGTCAAAGTCCTTCTTGCCAGGGCGGCAGGCCACCACCAGCAACTCACAATCGAGCGGCAGGTGCTGTGCCATATCCGAGATCGCTTCGATAGCGGCGTCGCGGAATGCATTCTTTTCTTCGGACATAGGAATACCTCGCCCGCCGCTCACCAGCAGGCATGTAGGGGAATGGAGTAATGGCTTTTTGCCGATATTTAAAGTGCGCAGGATTTTGTGTACAAAAGGGTTCAACCAAGTTCGTGATGAGGCATGGACGTGTCACACAACTTCGATGCACCAATAGCGCACGCTTATCGCGGCCACGTAATGTTCCTCAAGTTCGACTGGCGCCGCCCGAACGACCAGAGCCCTGTTGCCGCAAAGGTCATTGAACCAGCTCCCATCAGTGGCTTGGGCGAGGTTGCAGCAGAGCTGAAAGGCCCCTGGCCTGACTATCCGGCAGCGCTTGATGACGCCATGGCGGCCGCTGAACGATGGATCGACAGTCAGTTGCCCTGACGCCGCTCGGCGGCAGGCATGTAGGTGGATTGGGTTAGATGAGTTCGGCGGGAATATCGATGACATCACCCAGGCTGGCGAGGGCGATAGCGCGGCAAGCTGCGATGGTGATGGTTGGGCCGCCGGCAATGACCTCTCCAACCCTGGCCGCCCATTGATGCCCCGGCATCCGAACATCGAAGCGAACGTGGTGCCGCAGGATCGCCAGAGTCCCGGCCTTTTCATCGGTGGCGGGACTAATCTTTCCGTAAGTGCTTCCGCCCAGTGCCAGGCGAACGCCGCTCTTGGTGAACCTGGCCTGCTTACCTTCGGCCAGGGCCATTGCCCAGTTCAGGGCTTGGCCGATCAGCTCAGCCGTATTCACTCGGACGTGTTGATTCATGGCCTCGGCCCCTTGTAGATGAAGACGTAGGCAAACCAGAGGGTGGCGATCATGGCGTCACCGCCTGTCGCACCCAAACGCAGAGAGGCCCATCTTCTGTGTCGTGGATCGAAAAGATGAACCAGCCATCACCAGCAGGCTGTGTTGGTGCCCATGCCGAACAGTCTGCGATGCCGCTTGCAAACCATGCCGCCTGCAACTCATCCGGGGCGTCATCCTCGAAATTCCGCTCACGAACCTCCAACCCCCGATCTGTGAACCAGGCGTATGGAATCAGCTCGTCATCAGTCGATGGCCAAGCTGGGTGGGTCCAGCAACCGGTGGCGTCACGCTCAACCTGCAGTGGCTGGATCAAAACGGTTTTTTCAGGCATGACTTCGTCCTTGCCGCTGTAGCGGCTGACTTTGAAGGGGGAGGGGTTACAGATTTTCGCAAGGAGTACAGGCGTACTCTTTCAGGATTTGACGCCCAGCATCTTGTCGATTGCGGCGTTGTGACCGGTGACGTACTCGTAGGTGTGCAGGCCGTCGGTCATGACCAGTCGCTCAGGCACCGCCGCTACCGGCGCGGGCTGCTCGCGATACAGTTCGCAATGCCCATCCTCGGCGCATAGATCCTGATCCTCGTCAGCGATCAGCAGCACAGCGCCCGCCCAAAGCTCAGCAGTCCCACCTTCAAGAGTCCATTCTGGCGCCAGGCCACCGTCACCGTCGTCGCGCAATACACCGACTGCCGTTAACGCCACCGGCTCGCCCTGGGGCTAGACGGCTGGCTTGCAACTGTGACTGCACTCGCCGGGCTTGTAGTCGTCCACGGCCCGGCAAGCGGGGTGGTGGCCCGCCACGGTTTCAGGTTTCGCATCCAGCAGGGCGCGCAGCCTATCCCATGCCTGGTCTGATTCATGGGTTGAATGCCCGTGCAACAAGACAAGTTCGAGATCATCACGCGGCACGCCGTCAATCGTTTGGTTGGTGGTCATGGCTTCACCGGTCAATGCATGCGCCATGCCCACAGGCTTGGCACGGATGGTTGGTAGGCAGGCCCGATTCTTCGCGGATCTGGTTGCAGGTCAATCCTTGCGGCTCGCATTCAATACAGTGATCGCCGCGTACTTCCTCTTGGTGGATCGACGTTTTACAGGTCAGACAATGGCCGTATTCAGGTGGATCGGGCGGTTGGAAGTTCATAAATCACCTCAAATCAGTTGTGCCAGTGCCAGCAGGCACCAGCAGTAGGCGGGGAGTTGGGTTAGGGCCTGTCCTTCATGCGCGCTAAAAGCAGGCCAAGCCCAAGACAGGCGAGCCCCAGGCCGGCGCATCCAAGTACGAGCAGGCCGTAGCTACTCATCGCCGCCACCCTCTGCTGGCTTGAGTGCGTCTACAACTCGCTGCCACATCCCGCTTGCACGAACACCCGGAAGTTCGGCCAGTAAACGCAGCAACCCCTCCAGCACATCCGCCCGCTCATCCGCTGCGGTCAGGCGCTGTTGCAGTTCCTTCTCGCGGCGCTCCGAAGCAACGGCGCGCTCGGCGGCGTCCAGAAACAGGCGGGTCAAGTTGTCGAAGTCTGATGCGCGCACGCACAAAACGTTGGATGCCTCGTGGCACCAGAAGCTTTTTACCTCGCTCATACAGCCTCCCTCGTTACCAGATCATGGGCATCCACAACGGTCATGCCGAGCTTCTCGGCGATCAGCACCTCCAGCTTTGCGCCCTTTGAATTCTCCCAGCCGGGCAGAGTGGCCACGGTGTCGCAGTCCATCAGGGCGGCAATGTCGCGGCGCATACAGTCGGTCCAAGTGCCACCTTCAGGATTGATCTCGGCGGGGTTGGTGACTGTGTGGCCGCTGGCGCGGAGGCTGGCGGTCATGCTGTGGAAGGTGGGGAAGTTCAGCCCGGGCAAGCCGCTCATGGGCCCGCTGAGGTAAATTCGTTTCACGTGGAGTCCTTGCCGGGCCATGCCCGGGGTGTGGTGCTACGATGGCCCCTTCCTCTAAATGGGCTGGACCATGACAAAGCACGATATTTACGATGAGATCGAAGGCTTTCAGGTTTGGAACTACATGGAGTGCGACAAGGACGAGGAAGGCCGGGAGACCTGGCGTATCAACGTCGAGGTAAAGCGCGGTAATGAAGTGGTGGTGCCGGTTGTTGCTGGTGACCGAACCTATGTTGACCGTGGCCTGGCGCAGGTTGCTGGGCGTGAAGTTGGTGCCAGGCTGATTGCTGGCGCAGGACTATAGGGTCACCGTGGGCATGTGAGTTCAAGCGAACACGGAAAGCGCGATGGTATCCTCACCGCCGCGCGCGATGCCCGCGTGTAGGTCAACCTTGCTCCCCTCGAGCATCCCGGCGATCTGGGCGTTGAGATCCAGCTCTACCGCCTTGCCTTTCCTGGGCTTCCCGATTTCCTGGGTGGCGAGAAATTCGCTGATCAGTGCCTTGTCCTGCGCCTGAATCGCGACGAGGTCTTGGCCGGTGGCGGGGCTCCCGAGCGGATTATCTTCGCCTTGAGGCACAAGTGCTTTCAGCTTCGATTGAACCTCCCAGACCCACGCCAGTGCAAAGTGATCGCCGGCAGTCTCTGCCGAATACTGACTGCGATGAGCTCCAGACCTGACACCCGAGCAGTACTCCTTGCGCGCCTGAGTGAGCTTGGTGTGCAGTGCTTCATATGCGTACAGGGCGATGTTCTGGGCGGGAGATACGCCGACGAATGTCGCGCACTCAATGATTTGGCCTTTTGCGGAACACCACGTCCGGCGCCGCAGGGTTGTGCAGCTGAATGCTTCTGCTACGGCGATGCTCAGCTGTTGATCCCATGCCGGTCGACGCTTGGCGCGGAATAGGGACGACTCGACTTCACCGACGTCGCTCAACTTCACATCCATCTCAGTCAGCCGGTACTCGCGCATCAAGGCCTGGGCCTGCCGGAGTGCCGTTGCGGCTTCGTTCTCGTTGGCGCTCTGTGCCAGTGCCAGGCAGTGCTTGATCTTGCGGATCGCGCGTTCGAGCTTCTTTTCGTCGATCTGTTGTGCGGACATAGGGAATCCTCGCCGGCTGGCGCTGTTCAGTGATATGGGGTATTACGGGTGACCGGCATGGAGCCGGTTCAGGCGGCGGCGATGGTCGCTTCTTTGATTGCCATGATGGCGTTTGCGGCATGTCGCACGTAGTACAGGCGAGCCATCAGGCTTGGGCATGGCTTGCTGATCGTCGACTCCCAGAGGTCGCTGCCGCCAATCAATTCTTCGTGTTCGCGCAGGAAGTCATAGGCCAGCACCACCTCGCTGTCGCGCCCATCGGCGAAGGTATCGACACTCTCAACTACGTCAGCAAGGTCAGCAAAAGGAAGGCGCTCGTCTTCGGCCTCATCGCGCTCACGCAGCCATTCAACGAGTTGTTCAGCCTGCTCCAGTGTGGCGCCCTTGTTCGGGATGTCCACGATCCATTCCGGGACCTCATCCCCCGGCAATTCGTAATCGATCCTTCCGGCGATGCATTCGCACACAGTGTCACGGATCGCGTCGAAGTCGATCACCACTCGCTTCATGTCGCCGTCCAGCTTCTCATGCAGGTAGCCATCGCTCTGATGGCGCAAGAAGTTGATGCCATAGCTGGCGCCGACGTGGAACACGAGCGGGCCGATGTCGCCCATCATGCTCATGCCGAAGCGGGTAACGCAGATGTCGAACCCGTAGCAACTGCTGCCTGGCCGGGCGCAGCGCCACACCTCGACGCCGTTTTCGTTCGCTAGCTGGGTGTATTGGTGTTGGGCCAGGTCTTCTGCGACGCGGGCGTTGAGTGCGGCGCTTTCATGTTCTCTCATGGATTATCTCCAGTCAGGCGCCGCCCTCCGGTTACCGGATGCAGCGAGTAGGGTGGGTTATGCTTCTTCGGCGTCGAGCCGTGATGCTTGGCGCTGGCCGATGGCGTAGAGTTCTGCCGCCACGTTTTCGTTTACTTCTATTTTGTGGCGGCTTCGCAATGCCTCAATCGCGCCTTCACGACCAAGCGAGTGAACATGGCGCAGGCAGCCGGCCATTACCGAACCTTGCTCCGTGTCCTGCGTCCACTCCATCAACTGCAGGAGCCAGTCTTTCTCGCCCTTGCACACGCGAAGCCGGAGATCCTCCGTTCCGCGCTCCTTGCGTTTCGCTGCGCTCTTCGCAGATCGCTGCTGTTGAGTTGCAGCCATGGCCTACCTCTTCTATTCCGCTGGCCGGCAGTGCAAGCCAGGTTTGACGTTTGCGTTGCTGGGTGCGGGCTATGCGGCGCATGAGGTGCTTCCGCGCCGAGCCTTTGGATAGTCGATGCCGTGGGCCGCGATGATCCGCTCAAAGGCTTTATTGTTGATGGCGAGCTTTCCGCAGCACTGGCGCCGTGTGATTCCAAGCTCCAGGAATGCACGGATGCGCTCGGCGTACTTCGCGTCGCGCTCACCCATTTGGTCTCGGCGGTAGTTGTTGTTCGCACCGCCTCGTTCCGGCTTCTTGAACGTGATGTCGTTCATGGTGGCGTGCTTGTAGACGTTGCGGCGACTGATGCCAAGGGCGGCGGCGGCCTCTGTTTGGGTGTGCGTGGCGCTCAGTTGGCGCATGTGCTCCACCAGCTTTAGCCTGGCCTGCTCCCGGACATCTTCCCGGTCCAGGGGCAGGGGAGCTGCTTCAACCCTGCGCCGAACGAACGGTTTTGGCGCGGGCGGCTCTTGAGGTACGTATACGACCGGTTTCGGCGGTGGTGGAGGCTTTATTTCCTCTATCTCACCGCCGGCCGCCACAAACTCAGCGACCTGGGCGGCCAGCTCGTTCGAAGACTTCCGAAGGCGCTCTACTTCGTTCTGTAGGATGCTGATCATGCTGCTATCCCCAATACTTGGTTCATGCGGTCTTCGAGGATCTCGTAGAATGTCTTAACCCGCTCGGACAGCTTGCGGATCATCGCCTCGTCGCGGTAAGCGCGCTTGATGAACAGCGGCATACCTGGCCAGTAGCAAACGAAATCAATCCACTCGCGCTCCGATACCCAAAGGCCGCCCTGGCACTGGGCGACGTGTTCCTTGGGGATCTCGCCGGAGAGGATCACCTCAACCTGGAACTTCGGGAGTTTGGTTTTGATTTCGGTCAGGCCCTTAGGTCCAACCAGCGAGTCAGGCGAGTATCCGGCGCCGTGGTTGAGGATGATCGCCACCTGGTTGGTTTTGACTTCCTCTCGCTGCTCGTAGAGCTTGCGGGCGACACCTTCCAGTTCGTGGCCGCGCTCGGTATGGCGGTTACCCATGAACGGGTCGGCAGCTTCGCCGGTTATGCGCTCGCCGATCAGGGTGTTCATGTAGGTGAAGGCGCCGACACCGAAACCGGCCTCGCCCTTGCCGTTGGTAAGCAGGCATTCCAGCTCCGAGCAAGTGACGATACCCAAGCGCAGGGCCAGCCATTCCGGCGAACCCTGTTCAACCTCAGTGATGATTTGCATGGTCTTTACCCCGCCTGTTGCTCCGCCTTCGCAGCTTTTGAAATTGAGTTGTTCAGCCCGGCAACAACTCCATCGAACGCCAGCTTAGGAATCTGGCCTGGGTCGCCGTACATCTTTTCAAAGTTGGCGTGAACAGACGCGCTGCACTTATCCAGCAGGGCCTGAACCTGCCGCGCCTGGGCTGGAGTCACCAGTTGATCAGATGGTTCGACATAGCCGTCGTTGTCGTTGTCGTCGCCGCTGGTGATGTTCAGCAGGGCGCACATGACGTAGCGCTTTCCGTAGGTAGTGGTCGAGCCAACCGACTGCACAGCGCTGCGACCAGCACCGGTATCGAGGGGCAGGATCATGGTCGTTTCTTCGCGGTGTCCGGCCTTGTGCATCAGAATGCCGGTGACGCTCACGCCGGCGGCCTGATTGACGATCTTGAACGACACACCAAAGCCAAACTTGGCCATGACCGGGCGCACGGCGTAGTTGATATCGTCCAGGTCGGCGTACATCTTCTTGGTATGCGTATTCTCGGTGCGCTTCTCTACAGAAGGCATTTCGCACTGCATTTCGGCGAATGAGGCATTGAAGGCTTCAAGCGCGGTTTTAGCTTCCATTCGATCTTGAAGCGAGATGAGGCGCTCAAGCTTGTCCATGTCGCATCGAGGATCCAGGGCAAGCCGGCTGATGGTCGACAACATGCTGATTTCCTGCGCTGGCTGGGCGGCCATTTGGCGATCGCGCTCCAGGGGCATGATGATTTCTTGGGACATTCTGGATACCTCAGTACTGGATGGACATGGCAGGAATCAGACCGCTTGCAACCAGCTTCACAGCCAGGCGGGCGCAGTCTTCGGTCATGCCGTGCTCAATGAATGCTTCTTTGGCGGCTTTGTAGATCTTGCCCTTGTGGGCCTTGTCGGCTTCGCGGAGCTTTTCCTGGCGCAGGATTTCGTCTGCTGCCGCATCGGCGCGGGCCTTCTCATCCAGGCGCGCTTTCTCGACGGCCTGTTTCTGATCTTCGATCGCCTGCAGCCTGTCGCGCTCTGCCTTCTGGTCCGCCTCGACCTTCTCGCGCTTCGCCTGCTCGGCTTTGCGTTCGGCTTCGGCTGCCTGCAACTTCAAGTCGTTTTCGCGCTTCTCGGCGGCTGCCTTTACATCGCGGGTGCGCTGCTCTTCGGCCTCACGATCAAGCCTGGCTTTGTCTTCGGCGGCCCGTGTTGCGGCTTCAGCAGCTTCTCGTGCAATTCTTTCTTCGTGGTCTTTCTTGTCGCGGTCTTCCTTTTCTTTCCGGAGGCGGGCCAGTTCTGCCTGCTCATCTTCGTACTGAGTACGCTCGCCGTGCAGGGCGCGTAGCTTTGCAAGTGCTTGATCCTTCGCCTGGGCAGCCTCGGCGAGGAACTCTTCCCAGGCATCGTTGATTTCGACGGCTTCAAGGTCTGAGATCACCCGAGCAACCACGGACGCCGGCGGCGTTTCGCCAAACAGCGCCATGTCCTTAATGCGCTGGATACCGTCGTTATGTTTCCCGACGCGGGCGTCTTCGGCGGCCTGCCAGTCGTCGAGCGGTTTGCGAACTTCCTTCTGCCACGACTCCAGTGTGTCCCATACGCGCTTGCGCTCGGCGTCGATCAGCTTGGGGATTTCCTTTTGCTTGGCTGAAATCTCTTTGCCTACTGCCTCAAGCGCGGTTTTCGATTTGGCGATCTGGTGCGCCATTGAGGCATAAGCTTCGCGACCCTTGCGGGTTGTAAGATCTGGCAGCACCTTGTTGAACTCGTCAACCTTTGCCCGAACCTGCTGAAGCCAGGGGTCAAGCCCATTGGTCGTGCTGAACACTGTCAGTGCGGTTTCTTTCGGTGGCACTACTGCCAGTTCTGTTACTGCGGACATGGGGATTCCTTGCCGCGATGCTCGCAGCGATTGAGGGTATGAGTTAGTTGGTGATCAGGCCGCCTACAGCGGGTCCCAGCAGAACGATGGTGAGGAAGGTCAGGCCGACGATGGCCGACAGAGCGCGGATGGCGCGGCGCCGGTGCTGCTGGTGGGTGGTCATCCCGATGCACCCATCATGTCGTCGCCATAGCACTCACCGTTGCAGTCGACAGAGCCGCATTCCGAGCAACGATCTTCCGGCTGATCGACCTGCTGGCAGTTCGTGCCGCCGCAGTGCGGGCATTCGGTGTGGGTCAGATTGATGAATGAGCCGACCCAGCGAATCCCTGTCTGGTTGCAGTTTTCGCAAATCATCGTCATGGCCGAATCCTCACCGCGATGCGACCGCCCTTCATGGTTGGTGCCAGGCGCTGGGGCAAGTCCCGCACCAGGTCTTCGCGCTTGCGGCCGATGAGCTCATTGAAGGGAAGGCCGAAGCCGAGGATGGCAATGCGGCGCTCAATGTCGTCGAGCTGCTCATCAGCCAGCGATTTCACGATTGGCGTAGTCATGCAGCCTCCTTGCGCTGCCTGGTTATCTTCAGCAGGCGCTGGCAGTAGTGGTTGAACTCTTCGGTAGTGATCACGTTGCCAGTGAGCATGTTGGTGATCATGTTCAGCACTATGTGCTGGGCGCCTGAAGGGCTTTCCGGATGGGTGAGGGTGTCGAGCGCCTCGTCGATCAGGATGTGAGGGCTCATAGGTCCGCATCCACATCGTCTTCGGCCTCTTCCCGCTCCGCTGCAACGGCGTCGGCGGCGTATTGCCTGAGCAGGTCCATAGCCACCTTCTCGGCGGCTTCGATGGGGCGGGGCTGGCCGATCAAGTCAGCGGCGTGGCCTCGAGAGTCCGACTGGCCGCCCAGGATCGACGACAGGAACAGCCTGGCGAATGAATCGCGCTGGTCCAGGCCGTCGATCTGGCGCTGGTTCAGGATGCCTTGCAGGTACGTGCAAAACCGATCAAACGTCACCACCTGCGCCTGGCCATAGCGGCGCTTCCACTTGATGTCCATCCCGCACACCAGTTGCTCGGCCGAGTGTTCCAGCCACTCCTGCTCCGCGCTCGCCTCGCTGACCTCTGGAGGCAACTGAGCGTCGTAACGCTCCTGGCATATCTTCAATGCTGCGTTCATCGTCGCCTCCAGGGTGGCGGGTTAGTCGTAATAGGCTTGATCGGCCAGATACTCGGAATGCTCATTCACAAGCCATTCCTCCATCTGGGCTATATCGAAATCAGAAAGGTGGCCGGTGTCGTCTTTCGATTCCCACTCGATTTCGCAATGACCGAAGTACTCCTCAGGATCAGCAGCCCGGCAGCTAAAATTCCCTTTCGACAGAGAAAAGGAAACAACGCTCAGGTTGATGGCAACGTCTTCGCCGTTCTTGATAGACCAATATTCGTAAGTGCGGGCCATGGCGACCTCCAGTGTTTGGGGTTAGGCGATAACGATTGCAGCCAAATGCGCTCGACAGTCCCGGACGCGGTCGGCGGCTGTTTGAAGTTCGGCGCCAAGGGCCTTGAGGGCACCCAGGTGAATCATTTCCCGGCCACGGATCAGAGTTCCTTGATAAGTGCGGCTGTCGCAGGTGGATACCGCCACAGTCACGCCATTTACGGCGACCGAATAGCCTTGCTGCCCGGCGTGACCGCGAACGGTTGAGAGGCGTTCGGACGCGATCTGATGGGATTTTTCGGCCGACTCCAGAGCCTTTACCGCCTCCGTGATCGCCTCCGTGTATTTGCTCATGACTTGCTCCAGTGGTTGGTTCACCTGTATTCGCTCAACACTCATGCCTCCCGCTGGTTGCCGATGGGCGCGGGGGAGGAGTGCTGACGTAATAGAGGTGGCGAAGGGTGCAGGCGCCCGGCACTTCCCGGGATGTGTCGAGTCTGGCCAGCTATGCCCTCGGACTCGCCTGCGGTGTTCTTCTTCGTTTTGGTTGGGCCTACCTTTCGGCTGATGCGCGGTCACATCGTCGGCCCTGCTTTCCGCTGTCTGTTAGGGTGCTGGGCGAAGCCTTCAGGCTTGCTACGCCGCGCAGGTGGATCGTTGATCTACTTCATGGCCGTATCTCCTGTTGCTCGCTCACTGGGAAGGCAGTGGCTACCTATTGAATGGGTGTAGATGACCGGAGCTGATCCCGGCACGACTATTAGCGGCCTTAGTGACACCGGGGTTTCACCGGGGCGAAGGTTTCAGCCGCTTATTCTTGGACTCGCCGTGGCCATCTGGGCGCTTACTCACTCTACCGGCCACGATTCCCGCGATCCCTCAGGTCTTACACTTGCCCGTCAGCCCGGGCATTCATCTGCTTGTTGCGGTGATGCAGGTGGGCGGTTATAGGCCGCAGATTCGTCCGCATCGGAGGTGATTTTCAGTGCTGAGGCCAGGTCCGCCTTTCCTATGAACTCCCATTTAAGGGTTCGGAACCCTGCCGCATGTGTCAGCCTTTCGGCTCGCAGGGCATAACCTTTCAGCTCGACGCCCTTAGACCCTTTCGGGACTGAAGATCACCTCCGATGCGCTCTCATAGAGAGGATCGGGCAGTTAACGACAAGCTGTCGTGGCGCTGGTTGTTCAGTTGTTTGCGGCTTCAGCGGCTTCGTACTCGCTGCCGAGGATTTCGGTCATCACACCATTCGGTTTGGCGGACGTGCTGACGTAGATGCAGTCAGGCGTGACCACATGCTTGTAACTGGAGAAGAACAGCGAACCACCGCCAAGGCCCATTGCGTCGAGGAACGGCTGGAGGTCCGCTTTGTCCTTCGGCTTATGCTCCTTGAATTCTTCTTGCAGCTTTTGCAGCTCAAGCTTCAACGCCTTCCGCTCTTCGCCCTTGGTGCCAGACGGCAAGCTTGAGCGCGGGAACTGCGAGCTATCTGCCTTTGGGTCCGGCTTCGTCCACAGCGGCTGTGGCATTGGCGGATTGAACTTCAGACCGTAGAAGTTGCGGCCGCTGTGCATGCTGGTTTGGAACAGTGCGGTGGCGCCTACAAAGCGCTTGGCGAACTCTTCGCCTTGCACCTGCAAACGATCCGCGCTTTCTCTGTACGCCTTCCAAGCCGCCAGAACACCGGCATCGCTTGTCTTGTAGTAGGCCATCGTCTTGCCCTCCGTTGATTTCCAATGCCGCCTCATAGAAGCGGCATCAGTAAATCTGTGGGTGTTTCATCTCCACCACGCATTGGTCCGAGTCGTCTCTCACCGGCGTTAGCACATTTCGTGTTCGATACTTTGCCGGTTTGTGCGTGGTTTCGCGTACTCACATGTGGGAGTACGGCAGCTACCAGAGGCTGCATGGACGACGGTTTAGCTTTCTCACCACCGGGGTTGCCGGTACGTCGTTGGGTCACGTCAGGTTGTGTAAAGAGCGACTCCGTAATAGGAGCGGGCTGTGAGGCCCTGGCGAGTCCCTGTTGGGTGACTCGATGGATGTAATTTAGAAAACTAAACAAAGATCGTCAACACTTATTTTAAGAAAACTTAACAACGAGGTCGGCCAAATACTCGCCAGCGACGTGAACGTCAAGACTTACGGTTTAGAAAACTTCAGGATATGCTTCGCTATAACTGTATGGATATACAGCAAATCAAAGGGAGGGCATGATATGGCTAAGAAGCTGGCTAAACCTGTAGTTCGGCAAGAAATGAGTGGTATCGAGCGGCTTAACCTGAGGGTTTCATCAATGATCAATCACCCCATTGCGCAGGACCAGCGCTGGGTGACTATCCATAGAATGGATACGGACGGCGACCGGGAGTGGGAGGAAGTGCTGAGCGTGCTTTCCGAAGCGGACGGGATTGAGATGATCCTCAACGATGAGGATGAGTCGATAACGTTGAAGTGGGAGGCGCAGGAGGAAAGTGATCCCGTTGCGCATGAAGATGATGATCTTCGGGTGATAGCCCAGGAAGTGCCTTTCTAACGGACAAAGAAAAGCCCGCTCATTGGCGGGCTACGGATTCGGCAGGGAAGGGCAGATACAAGAAGCCCGGCGCTGGGCCGGGCTTTTTGGTAACTAAAAAATACTAGTCTTCGATCATTCTTTGAATCGTAATAGACACCGGCTCCATCTTTTTTGTTTTAGCGGACATTCGGAATTTCACGAGTACGTCAGCGCGGACTTTAAATTTTCCAGCCAGGCTTTGAGGATCGACCCCATCTTCCAAGATCAACTTAACTCGTCGATCCACCAGGCCGCGGACTATCGCGGCCCAGCCCTTGCTGGAAGAGTCTAGGTCTGTGGCTCGGATTTCCACGTCTGCGTCGGGGTGAGGCTCATCGATCTCAAATGGCTCAAAATCAATGGAGTCTGGTGTTTCTTCAACGGTTTTCGCTGGGATGGAAAGGCTGTCCTCCTGACCCATTACGACCGTAGCGCCTTCCTCTTTTTTGGCGGGCGCAATAATTTTCACCGCTGCCTGGGCTAGCTTCTTTTTGTCTGTGGAACCGACCTTTTCTATGACTTCCGCAAATTTTTCAGGCGACATGGAATACGATTCCGCGCCTATAACGACGAAAGTGCTGTCGGTAATATTTAGGGACACAGGTGAAGGCGATGGAGGCGCTTTATTGATGATCGCCCAGCCAGCACCAGCAGCGACTAAGGCGCCCACTACGCATGTCACAGCCACAGCGCCTTTCAAGACCGGGCTTCCATTGCCAGGTAAGCTTCTATAAACATTCCTTCCGCCCTCACGAACCCTGTCTAAGAACTTATCCATCTCTTCCTTGTTCTTGAAGACTAGCTTGATAAGCGTGTCCTCAATGAACGATCCATGCTGGAAGCCCTCAATCAGCAATTCTGCTGACATCACCCCCGCGCCGGTGAGCTCTGACAGCGCTTCAGGGAGAAAATAAACTGATACCTTCTCCAAGGCAGAAAGTGAGTCTATTACATCCTTTACCGCTAGCGGCTGCTTGTTTGTGTATTTTACTGAATGCTCGACCAGAAGCACAAAATCAGACATTTCGATCCCTTCTCATTGTTTTCCATTGGCCGGATTCGTCCATATTGGCTTTGTCCAGTTTTTGTGCTTGCTTTAAGCGGATGTCCAGTAAAGCTTTGCTACAGCATCCCGCCGCGCCAAACCACGCGCCTACTCGGGCTTGCTTCGACTTATCTGCCTCGCCTTCACCTCATCCGCATAACCCGCCAGCCGATCTTCCCCTGCCTGCATTACTACGCAGATCCTGATCACTGCCTGGGCGTCCGCCTCATTACCGGCCAGGCTCAGTCGCTCGGCAATGCGCATAAGCTCGACCGCTGACCACTTGAGGTCCGAGGCGATGCCCTGGAGGTCGCGCTTTAGGTCTTGATTAGGTTTGGTTAGGGTCATGCTTTAACCTCAGATCTTCTGCGAGCCTCTGACTGAACCGCTCCACAGGAATGCCGGTAAGCTTAAGAACCGCTTGAGCAACCTCAATGTCTAGAGCCTTAGTACCTAGAAAATAATTATTAATGGTCGAAGTGGATACCCCTATCTCGCTCGCTATGGCGCTCCGAGCTAGACGATCCGCCTTTTGCCTGCTTGCGTTATAAGCGGCAATCGCTCTGCGAAGGGCTAGGCACTCGTCTTCTTCCCATATCCACAAGCCATGATTACGCATAAATTCTCGCTCAAGTGCGCAATGCCATTCTGGCTAGGTAGGTCGCACAACCTTCACGCCTTCACCGCATCCGCAAGCGCCGCCGCCCGATCCGCATGCTTGTAGAGTTTCGCAATCAGCATAAGGGCAGCTGTCGCATCGACATCTCGGCAGTCCTTAGTGATTCTCAGCACTTCGTCTGCGGCCTGCTCGATATCAAGCGCTAGGGTCTTGAGTTCGCGGCTTAGCTCTTGGTCGGGCTTGGTGAGGGGCATGGATTACCTATAGCTTTCGAGCATTCCAGACCATTAGCACCTTGGCGTGGATCGACACGTCCTCAATTCGGGCCTTCTGATCTTTGTTCTTTCGGTTGTCCGAGATCAGCCATACGTGATCTTCGTCCATCCGCTGCAAGCGCTTAATGAACAGCTCGCTATGCCACGTCAGCAGATATACGCCTTCGCCTTGGTAGTCCTTGATTCCGCGATCAACGATGACAGGGTCTTTATCCTCGATGGTGCCTTCCATGCTCTGGCCCCAGCCGGTGATCATGGCTAGAGACGTATTCGAGGTATAGGAAACGCCTTTCTCGCGCAGCAGGTCCTCGCGCACCACCAGGTTACGGATGGCTTCGTTGTAATCGGGCGGTAGCTGTCCATCACCAAGTGAGGCGCGCACATCGTACTGAGGGATCAGAATTTCGCCGCTGCTCGGGCGGAGCGCCGCGAAGCTTCCAGGCGCGTATGCCTGGCCATTCACGGCCGGACTATCGGCCTCGGCTGCCGCCGCGAGCATCATCTCCCGCGCCTTTTCGGACAGATTCTTTCCTGCCTTTGTAGCAAGCATGTGTGCGACAAGATCCGCGCTGCTAGAGCCAGCCTTCGGCGTATCCGTTGATGGAGAGTCCGTCGCCGTGCCGGTCCCTTCAGACAGCCAATCAGGCGAGCACTCCAGAGCCTTAGCCAATGCGAGCAGGTTTTTCCCCTTCGCACCATTGATGCCGGAGACCCAAAAACTGACCGTAGCTTTAGATACGCCAGTCAATTTGCTGATGTCTGTCGCAGTCAGGCTCAGGGCCTTCATGCGCTGGGTTACGCGGTCTTTAAATTCCATATTTAGGATTCTAAACAAATCGCCGTTTAGATAACTTGCCTTGTGTTGTTAAGAACTCTAAACTCGGCGTAGACCTTGGAGACACAACCATGACCTACGACGAAGCACTGACACATTTCGGCACTGGCCGCGCTATCGGCGACGCCCTTGGCGTGACCGGCAGCCGGGTATCTCAGTGCCGTACTACAGGCGGTTTCTCCTACCCAATGCAGTGCGTACTGGAGAAGGAATCGGGCGGGGTATTGATTGCCAAGCGCGAAGACGACCCAGCGCAAACGCTCAAGAAAACCGCCGCTTAAACCAATTCATCAGCCACAAGGAGCAACACATGCACTTCGACCCAAGCCACATGCACGACAAACCCACCAAGGTCCGCCTGGACGAGGTGGCCGACGATCTGCTCACTGCGATGGCTCGTTTCCAGCGCACGCAGAAAGCTGTCCTCGCCCGAGAAATCCTTGAGCGTGGCCTGAACCAGATGATGGAAGAGCTTAACGCGAAAACTGACGTGGCCTGAAGTGGCCCAGGAGGCCCTGTGCCTGAAAGAAAACCGCTGGAAATCCAGCTCGACTGGCAGGGACTCGCTGATCTGGAGCTATTGGCCAGACGCAACGGGATAACGCCGGAAGAGATGGCCGCAACAATTATGAACCGGGCACTGGATCGAATGACCCGGCCACCCAAGAGCCGGAGCAACGTCGCTTCCATAGGACGCAAGGGCTGATTAGCCCCTCAGGGACTATTGAGGATCTGCCAATGAAATACCGAACTGCCAAATCACGGGCACAAAAAAGCCAGGTTCGTGGCCTGGCTTCTTGTGCAGCACTTACAACAAAGTTCTGGAGCGAATAATGCCTATTCCCCAATCCGTCGTCAATACCAACGAATCCGCGCCACGTTTTTCGATAGCTGAAAACGTGGCGCGCAGTATGTCATCGCAAGAAATTGCCGATCTGGTTGGCTCTCGACACGACAGCGTGAAGCGAGCCATAGAAAGATTGGCATTCAAAGGCGTAATTGATAACCCACCAATGGTGGAGAAGCCCACTGGCGGGCGCCCGGTCGAGGAATACGTATTCTCTGGCGAAAAAGGGAAGCGTGACAGCCTTGTGGTGGTTGCACAGCTGAGTCCCGAATTCACTGGCGCGTTGGTCGATCGATGGCAGGTGCTGGAGGAATCGGCATCGCAACCTTCGTTTGACATGAGTCGCCTGAACGACCCAAAGGTCCTGTTGGCCCTGCTGACCGACAACGTGCGAAAAGTCGTGCACCTGGAGGCAGACAATACCGAGCTGACCAATGAAAACCAGCTGTTGGAGCAGAAGGTTTGCGCCGACGCGCCAAAGGTTGAGTTCTTCAATGCCGTCACGGTGACCCACGAAACGTACTCAGTGGGCGAGGCGGCCAAACTGATTGGCACCGGCCAGAAGCGTCTCATGGACTTCCTGCGCCAGAAACGCTGGGTAACGCTGCGCAAAAACGAACCGATGCAAGCCCCTATTGAGTCAGGGTATCTGACGGCGAAGCTCAGCACTTTCGAGCATCCAGAAAACGGCAAGACAACCGTGGCCACGGCCCGCGTTACTGGTAAGGGCCTGACCAAGATCCGCGCAATGTGGGCTGCTCGTGAAGCTGATCTGCTAGGTGGTGTCTCATGAGTCAGCAGTCGATCAAACCAACCGTCATTGACGAAGCCTACATGGAGCAGTTCAGCAATGACCAGCTCGCCTTTATGGCCTGGGACAAAAGCGAGTTCTCGCTGAGTGTCTATTTGGACCCTGAAGAGTCGAAGTGTGAAGGCTGCACTGGCGATGCTCTGTTCGAGCTGATAACCGCCGTGCTGGCGTCCAAGGTACTGATCCGTCGCCTTGCTGGCGTTGACCCTCAATCTATCCGCGAGTCCGCTATCAGCAAGATCCTCCAGGGTAGCCGCTTCCCTCAGTGGGAGACCTTGCAATGAGCATTATTCGTGCGCCTCGTCCTGAGGCGAATTTCTACATGCTCAGCAAGTCGATCAGCGAGGACGCACGCCTGAGCTGGGCTGCGCGTGGCCTGCTGGTGTTCCTGCTGGGTAAGCCTGACCACTGGGCCGTGTCAGTCACTCACCTGCGCAACGAGACTTCTAAGTCGTCGAAGCCTACCGGGCGTGACGGTGTTTACGGCCTGTTGCAAGAACTGATCACCGCCGGCTACGTACAGCGCCGTCAGGATCGTTTGGATTCTGGTTTGCTGGGTGAAACCCACTACGTTGTCTCTGAATCGCCGCTTCCGGCTTTACCGTATACGGCTGCACCGCTTCCGGCTCAACCGTATCCGGCAAATCCGACACTAGTAAGTATTGAAGGTGAGCAAGGACTGAAACAGCAAGCAAGGACTGAAAAACCTTCGGCCGCTAAAGCACCCTCGCGCACCAAGGCAGCGAAGTTTGATCCGGTGACCGCCAAGCCTGAAAGCGTCAGCGACCAGACCTGGCAGGACTGGTGCCAGCACCGCGCCGAGATCAAGCGCCCGCTGACCGCCACCACCTGCGCCAAGCAAGCCAAAACCCTGGCAGGCCACCACGACGCTGATGCCGTGATCAACCAGTCCATCAGCAACGGCTGGACCGGCCTGTTCCCGGACAAGGTGGTGCCTGGCGGCAAAACTGTCAGCAACGGCCCGGACTTCTACGATCAGTCGTGGCGCACCGATACGAGTGATGATCTATGAAGAACGTCACTCAGATGATCCCAGGTGCAGCGCGGGCCCTGGCCACCGCCGCCCCTTATCAGGCCCCGGCGCAGACCGGAACCCAGCTGGGCGTTGTGGATGACGCCACCGGCGAAGTGGTCGAGCGCCTGTTTCGGCAGTTGCAGGCCATCTTCCCGGCCCATAAACAGGCATGGCCAGACGACAAGGCCAAGGCCGCAGCTATGCGCAACTGGACCATGGGTTTCATGGCTGCCGGTATCCGCTCACTGGAGCAGATCCGCTATGGAATCGAGCAGTGCCGAAAAAGCGGCTCACCGTTCGCTCCAAGCGTCGGCCAGTTCATAGGCTGGTGCACGCCTGGGCCTGAAGCGTTCGGCCTGCCAGCGAGCGCTGACGCCTGGGTGGAGGCATTGATGGGCGTCTACAGCCATGAAGGCGTGCGCATCGCTGCCAACGAGACCGGAATCTTCGACCTGCGTTCAGCCAAGCAGGAAGACAAGGGCCTTCGCCAGCGCTTCGACCACAACTACGCCGTGGTCATTCGCCGCGCCCAGGAGGGCCAGCCGCTGAACGGGAAGATCCTCACCGGGATCGGCCACGACAGCCAGAAGACGGCCTTCGAACTCGCCAACGAGCTGGCCGACCAGCAGGTCCAGGCAAAAATCATTCAGCAAGGCATCCCGGCCGACGGCAAGTCAGCCCGCGAGTTGCTGCTGGCAAAAATGAACATCAAGCGCGATGCACAGCGCGGCGCGGAGCATTCGTCATGAAACGAGCAAACCCAGCACAGCTACGCCAATCCCTTGAGATGGCGAACACCATGGTCAAGCACGGTATTCGTTTCGTGTGCATGCCGGTGGTGGATGAGTCGGACATGGCCAATCTCGCCAGCCAGGCTGCTGAGCGCTTTGAGCGCATGGCATTGATCGCGGAAGCAGCGGAGCAACGGACATGACCCAGATCTATTTCATGATGGCATGCATGCACATCGGCTTGCTCACCGGGCTGACGCTCGCAATCAAGTCAAGCTTCAAGCTAACAGCCCTGATCTTCGTGGGCTCGTTGGTGTGGCCAATCCTTCTTGGTGGGTTCTTCTACCTCAAATGGTGTGGGCGCAAGGGGGCTCGGTCATGAGCGAAATAACCAGAGCTGCAATCGGAATGCCATTCAGTATGGCGATGGAAAGCGAGTTATCCCGCCGTCAGTTCCATTCCATCGCCCAGGCGCTCCTGGCCGAGCGCGACCGTCTCCGCGCCGAAGTATCCGGCCTACGCACCGGCTACGAAGCCTACGAGCAGGTGAATGCGGAGCTGAAGGCTGAGAACGAACGCCTGCGCCAGATTGTTAGCGATAGCGCGACCTCCTGCGGTGCTGCCGTTTCTGTCGAATGCTCCCTGGACTTCATGGCGCACCTGCCGGTCGAGATATTTTCGGTCATCTCAAAGCTGCGCAATGCGCTGATGGAGTGCACCAACTCTTTGCAAGGGGAAATGCTCCAGAAGTTCGGAGGCCAACTGCCGGAAGACATGCACCCAGTTACGCGCCGCGAGTACGACCGAGATATTGCGGAGGTTTCTGGATATCGCGCCGCCCTGGGCCAGGGAGAGCAGCCATGAGCGGTATGGCGAAAAGCGTGTTCAACATGTTGGAAAAGGTGTTCGCGGCTGAAGTCGAAAACCGCCTCCCATACCAGACCAAGTCAAAGCTTGCAGTGGAGATGGAAGAGTTCGGCTATCTGGAGCTCGGCAGCGAGCGCATGGGCCTGGTCACCGTGTCGGGTTACTACCTGACACATGCCGGGCGTCTTGCCTATTGCGAAGAATGCCGGGACGTGGAGGATCCGTCATGACCAGCCTCCAGATCCGCAACGAATCAGACCGCAACAAGGCCATGGGCTACATCGCCGGCCTGGACCTGGCCAAGCCCAAGAAGCTGGCCATCACCGAAGTGGACCGCAGCGGGGAGCAGAACAAGGCCCTGCACGCGGCGCTGGCCGACATCGCCGCCCAGGTCGAGCACGCCGGGAAGAAGTGGGACGTCCTGATCTGGAAGCGGTTGCTGACGGCCGCCTGGCTGCGCGAGTCGGGCGACCAGCCGCAGATGATACCGGCGGTAGACGGAAACGGATTCGACGTCATCTACGAGCGCACAAGCAAGCTCACCGTGAAGCAGTGCGGCGAGTTGATCGAGTGGGTTCATTTCTTCGGCGCCGAGCACCAGGTGCGGTGGACGCAGAAAGATAACTGGGGAGGAAGGTACTGATGTGCCAGAACTTCAAGCCGGGCGACCTGGCGCTGACCCTGGTGGGCAATGATCGGTACCCGTCAATGACTCAGGTTGAGTTGGTCGAGATGTTGCAGCCTGGAGACGTATGGCTTCACAGGGGGTTAGAGATTCCGCTGGTAAAGGTCGTGTGGGTGTGTCGCTCGCGCTACTGGGAAATGATTTATCAGCCGAAAGACCTGATGCCTCTGCACGGCGACTTCACCCATGAGCAGCAGAAAGCCAAGGAGGCTGTATGACCATCGAAAGGAAGCCAGCCAAGCCGAAGAAATGCCGCGTTGCTACGTGCAGGGCCTCATTCGTGCCTTCGCGCATGGGCCAGGCGGTGTGCAGTCCAGCCTGCGCGCTCATCGACGGGCCAAGGCACGCACCGAAAGCCCGCAAGGCCCTGGCCGACATCGAGCGCAAGGAAATCAAGGTCCGCAAGGAGAAGCTGAAGAGCAGGGCGGATCACCTCAAGGATACGCAGCACGCTTTCAATGCCTGGATACGTGCCCGTGACGCCGGGCAGCCTTGCATCAGTTGCGGCACCACTGCGGATGTTCAGTACTGCGCGGGCCACTACAGGACGACTGGTTCATGCCCTGAACTGCGCTTCGAGCCGCTGAACGTCCATCTCCAATGCAACAAGAACTGCAACCTATCGAAGTCCGGAAACATCCTCGGCTACCGCCCGCGCCTGCTGGAGAAGATAGGCGCCGAGATGCTGGCCTGGATCGAAGGGCCTCATGAGGCCAAGAGGTACACCATCGAGCAGTTGAAGGCGATGACCGCCGACTACCGGGCAAAGACCAGAGAACTCAAGAGGGCTGCAGCATGACCTATCGAGACGTTATTTCCGCAGTTATCCGTGCGTTGGCATCCGAGACGATCAACAGCGCCGGCGGCTGTGACTACACACCAAAGGTCCAGGCCAACAAGCTCAAGGGGGAGATCGTAGGCAAGGAAGCGGCATTCCTCACAGATTGCTGGGTGTTTGGTCGGCTGCACTCTTGCCTTGCGCCGAAACACTGGATGGCCTTGAACGCCTGCTACTCGACGCACATGGCCTCGAAGGTCGGAGCCATAGGCCGGATCGTTTCGCATGTTTCATCGCCGGCACCTCGCCTGTTCCTGACCAAGGCGGTTACGGCGTGGGCCTATCCGCAGTTGGGCGGGGCCGAGCGCGCGCCTGCTGGAAAGGTGAAGCTTGAGGTTGATGATTATGCCCCGGCCTGGAGGAAAGCGGCGGTGGCAAAAGCCCAGAAGGCGATCAATGCCAAGCTCAAGCAGCGCCAGGAAGCGCCGTGCGAAGGCGTCATCATCCTGCCAGCCCATAACTACGACATGAACACCTGGGACTTGGATGGTACTCCGGAGCGCACCCGGCGGGACTGGCGCCGCAAGATCTTCAAGGGCCTGGACAAGATGGTCAATGAGGCGCTTCTCGAGGCCGGTGAGATCCTGACGAAGGAGGGCGTCTTCTTCGATGACCAGGATGCAGCTTAGAGGGCCTTGACAGGGCCTGCCGGTTCGCCGATTATGTGCCCATCCTGTCGTACTTGCGCATGTAGGTGATGCAAGAGACAAACAAACCCGGCCACCGCGCCGGGTTTTTTATTGCCCAAAGAAACCCACCGAAAGGAATGCCGAATGATGAAGCGAATGTCCGCTTACCTGGGCTTGGCGCTTGCCGCCTGCCTGTCCTGTTTCTCCCTGTCGGCATTCGCCGAGCCTGTCGCCTACGCTTATCGCTCCGTGGTGATGCTGGCCGAACTGCCCGGCGTCGGCGTGAAGCGCCTGGAATTGACCCTGGCCATGTGGCGAACGGGTAGCCAGACCACTGATGAAAGTTTGGCTTCCAACCTGCGCGCGTCCAGCAACCACTTCGTGATGGCCTCGGCCAAGCCTTCGCCCGATGGCGTTGGCCTGACCCCCTGCTGAATACGCCTGGAAGCAATGGAAAAAGCCCGGACATATGCGCCGGGCTTTTTTGTACCTCCGAGGAAAGCCGCTACCAAGTGGATGCTTTCCCGGATGTATTTCCCCAAGCCCTCAGAGCCTCTGACTTGTCACGCTGATGAGGGACCTATTCAGGGCCCCGACATTGATCGGGGCCTTCTAGTTTTCGGCTCCACCACACCCATTGCTCCGAGCTGGGAGTGCTGTGTGAGCCGACTTATTACACAGGGCTGACTTCGGCCAATCTTTCCTGATGGAGTTTCGATGGATCCTACTGACCTCGGCCCAGGCACAGCTACCTGGCTGGGCGGTACGGGCCTCACCCTTGTGGGTGGCTTCCTGTGGCTGCGTAAATTCCTTTCGAAGGATGCCGCTGACCGGGCCATGGACAATGCGGACATCTTCACCCTTCGCCGGCTGAATGAGCTGCTGGACTCTGAAAGGGTGGCCCGTAAAGAGGCCGAGGCCCGTGCCGACCAGTTCGCCAAGGAGCGGAACGAACTCGCCGCGGCAGTAGGGCGGATGGAAGGCAAGATCGAAGGGCTGACCATTCAGGTGGCGCAGCTCACGGCAACGGTTACCACTCAAAGCGCCGAGATCGCCCGCCTGCGCACGAAGCTGGGAGATGACAAGTGATGGACAGATGCGCGATGGAATTCATCGCTCGACGCTGGTGGCGCCGGGCAGAGATTTGGGTGATTGCGGCATTCCTGCTGGCCGGTGGCATTGTCTTGGGTTACCAGGCCGGCGTCTGGTCTGCCAGTAGCGAGCAGACCAAACAGCTTGCAGAGGTGCGCGCTGCCTATGACGCCGCCCTGGGCAAGCGTGACCTGCGCCTGACCAACCTGGCCGAGAAGACCCAGGACGCCGCAGTGAAGGTGCAAGAGGCATCGCACTCGGCAGTCCAGGCCGCTGATACAGCCAGTAAGGCGGCCGAGAAGGTCAACGAAGCGGTAGAGCGTCAGTCGCCTTAATCCGCGCCACGTTTTCGAATGCGCCAAATCGTGGCGCGAGAATTGAGGTAGACATGGGTATCCAGAAGACGCTGATTCACTTCAACGACATCACGCTGACCTTGTCGGCGGATGATCTGAAGGCTGCGCTCATCGCCAAGTATGGTGCTGCCGCCACAGAGGTGCTGGGCGATGGTGCGATCCTTCAGAACGCCACCTATTCCACGTATTGCCCGGATGACGGCGTGAAGTTCACCTTTGCTCAGCCTCTGGAGGGGCACAACACGTGAGCAACGTCACCCGCCTGCGCCACGCGCTTCCGTTGGGGCAAGACATCAACGCTGCGGTAGTCGCTCTCGACAAGGCCATTGCTGATGCATTGGACGCCGCCAAGGAAGCCGGGCTGCCCCAGGGCTTGATCGTGAGCCTGCTCCACGGCCATGCCCACGCACAAACCCACCAGATGGTGTGCCCATGACTGCCGACATCCTCGATATCGCCGACCACCGCCCGCATCTGATGGTGGTGGCCAGTGATGGCGTCCACGTCCTTCCGCGGGAACTGATCCAGTCGGTGATTGAGGGCAAGAAGCCTTCAGCCATCCTGACCGAGCCAGTGGTTCGCCGGATCATTGAAGAGTGGCTGCAGAAGGTGACCGAATGACCGTCAAGGTATTGGAGTTCAAGCGGGAAGACTGGCGCGATGCCGCCAAGACCCTGCGCAAGATTGCCGATGACCTTGATGCCGGCGAGCATCCAGAATGCACTGTAGGCGCCTTGACGCTGATCGGCGCGAAGGGAGAGGTGACTGTGTTCGGCCTCGGCCCCAAGTGCGACGACCTGCAATGCTTGGGTGCAATGCGCCTGGGTGAGCAGAAGCTAATTGATGTGCTGCTGGATAACGCGGAAGGGTAGGTGTGCCGCAGGCGAGTGCGGCACGGGTGAATCACTTGGCTTTCAACGCTTTTTGAATTTGATCGGCGTAACTGGAGAGCTGACCAAATTCATAGTCGAGATTGATTGACGGATGTCCGCTTGCTGCATATCCAGCGATCACTTCAAGTGCGGCCGCTACAGCGTAACGTCGATGATGATCTTCATTGGTTCCGTTGTTTCCAGCGGCCACGATGTTTTTGCCAATCTCTGCCATGTTTAATTTCCTCGGTGAGTGATCTTTACCAATACCGGCATAGCGCCACTATATCAATCCCGCCTTTAGGCTTATCTGAGACAATTTATGACAACCAAGCAACCCGACTGGGAGGCAATCGAACGCGCCTACCGGGCTGGTTCGCTTTCCATCAGAACGATCGCTGAGCGCCAAGGCGTGAGCGACACGGCGATACGGAAGAAAGCCAAGGTTCAAGGATGGGCGAGAGACCTTTCTGATCAGGTGCGCAAAGAGGTTCGCAGCAAGCTGGTTCGCGGAGAGGTTCGCAACGACCAAGGCGCGAACTGCGAACTTGACGCCGAGATCATCGAAGAGGCCGCAGAAGAAGGCGCTCGGGTGGTTCGCAGCCATCGCCGCGACATCCGCAAGGCGACGAACCTTGCGAACCTGCTGATGGATGACTTGCTCAATACCATCCAGCGCCGCGAAGAGATCGAAGACGCGATCATCGACGAGACTGACGAGGACAATAACGGCATGCGTCGGGCCTCGATGCTCGCTGCTGTCGCATTACCCAGCAATTCCAAAACCTTGTTTCAGCTTTCCTCTGCAATGAAGAACCTGCAGGTTCTGGAGCGTCAGGCATTCAGCCTGGACGAGAAGGAGAAGACGGACGACGCCGACGAGATCTCGAAGATGATGGACGAATTATCACAGGACGCCTGATATGAAACCCGAGCACATGAAACTGCTTCGGGATCGATTCTGGCGACTGAATAATCTCTATTTCATCACCGACAAGCAGGGCAAGAAGGTTCGCTTCCGCATGACGCAGGAGCAGATCGATTACTTTCAGGGGATGCATACCCGGAACATCATCCTGAAAGCTCGCCAGCTCGGCTTCACGACGCTGGTGTGCATCGTCCAGTTGGATGCAGCCTTGTTCGAGGCTGCCAAGTGCGCCTTGATCGCTCACACACTGAACGACGCAAAACGCCTTTTCCGCGAAAAGGTCAAATACGCGTACGACAACCTGCCCAAAGAGCTCCGTGCAGCTAACCCGGCGCGGAACGACGCCGCCGGCGAGTTGGTGTTCAGCAAAGGCGGTTCGCTTTACGTTTCCACCTCGTTCCGGGGCGGCACGCTGCGCTACCTGCACGTGTCCGAGTTCGGGAAGATCTGCGCCAAGTTCCCGCACAAGGCGCGGGAGATTGTCACCGGCGCTTTCGAGGCAGTGGCTGCTGAGTGTTTCGTCACGATTGAGTCGACGGCAGAGGGCCGGGCGGGCTATTTCTTTGATTACAGCCAGTCAGCAGAGCGCCAGCAACTGGCCGGCGTGCCGTTGGGCCTGCTCGACTGGAAGTTCTTTTTCTTCAGTTGGTGGAACAACAAGGCCTACAGCCTTGATTCAACCGACGTGGTACTGCCCCAGCGCCTGACCGACTACTTCAATGAGTTGCACGCCAAGCATGGCATCGCCACCGATGACGGCCAGCGCGCCTGGTACGCAGCCAAGGAAAAGACACTCGGCGACGACATGAAGCGGGAATATCCGTCGATCCCCGTCGAAGCCTTCCAGCAGTCGGTCGAGGGCGCCTACTACGCGCAGCAGTTCACCAAGCTGTATGCCGCTCAGCGCATCGGCACTCTGCCCGATAACAGCCACCTGCCGGTGATGACTATTTGGGACATCGGCGTGAGCGACTCAACGGCCATTTGGTTTGTGCGCCAGGTCGGCGAGCAGTACCACGTCATCGATTACTACGAGAACTCAGGCGAAGGCCTGCGGCACTACATGAAGGTGCTCAAGGACAAGGGTTACACCTATTCCGAGCACTGGGGGCCGCACGACATCGAGAACCGTGAGTTCGGCAGTGATGCGAAGACGCGCAAGGACATCGCCCGAGAAGGTTACGAAATCGACGGGCAGGTTTATCGGATGACGTTCCAGGTCGTCCCGAAAATCGGGGTGGACGACGGCATCGAGCAGGCTCGGGAAATTCTATCCAAGTGTGCCTTCGACGAATCCAAGTGCGAGGAGGGCATTGCCTGCCTCGAGAACTATCGCAAGGAGTGGGACGACAAGAAGGGCTGCTGGAAAGACAAGCCGCTGCATGACTGGACGTCTCACGGCTCCGATGCATTCCGGTACTTCGCTGTCGCCAAGAGCGCGAAGAAGCCGGTCAAATCAATCAAAATGGGATTCGCACGCTAATGGCAGACGTCACATACACCCGCCCGGAGTACGACGCGGCACAGTCCCGTTGGCGGCTGGTGCGCGACGTGTGCAAGGGCTCCGAGACGGTAAAGGGGCGCGGCGATGTTTATCTGCCCAGGCCCAACAAGCACGACACCAGCCCTGAGAATCTTGAACGGTACAAGTCGTACAAGCAGCGGGCCGTGTACTACAACGCCACGGGGCGCACGAAACACAGCCTGGTTGGTGCGGTGTTTCGTACCTGGCCAACGCTGACGGTCCCCGGTGCACTGGAGTACGTTGCCACGGACATCGACGGGCAGGGCGTGAGCGTTTATCAGCAGTCGCAGTCGGTCATCGGGCATCTGCTTGAGGTTGGTCGGCACGGCTTGCTGGTGGACTACGCCGCGGTGCAGGCCGGTACGGTGAGCAAGGCAGACGAGCAGGCTGGGCGCGCCCGTGCGAACGTTGCGAGCTACCCGGCCGAGTCAATCAGGAACTGGAAGACCCGCAAGGTCGGTGGTCAGCACCTGCTGAGTCTGGTCGTATTGCGTGAAGAGGCAGACATCGACACCGATGATGGCTTTGGTAGCGAAAAGGTTGTGCAGTACCGCGTGCTGCGTCTGGATGTCGCCGGCGTGTATACCCAGGAGCTATGGCAGGAAAGCTCAAGCGAGACGGCGATAGTCATCCCGCCATTCACCCCGCTCAATGGTGCTGGGCAACCATGGCGCGTGATCCCCTTTCAATTTCTCGGCAGCGAGAACAACGACACCAGCATCGACGACTCACCGCTGTACGACATGGCCGTGCTGAACATCGGCCATTACTGCAACAGCGCTGACTATGAGGACTCGGTGTGGTTTTCCGGGCAACCGCAGTTCTGGATTTCGGGCTTGGACGAGGCCTGGCGCGATCACCTTGAGGCAAACGGCATTTATGTCGGCTCCAGGGCGCCGCTTACGCTTCCTGCCAATGGATCGTGCGGGTTTGCTCAGCCTGAGCCGAACACGCTTGTGAAAGAGGCCATGGACGCCAAGAAGCAGGACATGGTGTCCCTGGGTGCCCGACTGATCGAGCGTGGTAGCGCGGTGAAGACCGCCACCCAGGCTGACAACGATAGCGCCGCTGAACACAGCGTCCTCTCCCTGGTGGTGAGCAACGTCAGCGAGGCGTACAGCCAGTGCTTGGGCTGGATGGCCGAGTTCGTGAATGCCCCCGGCGAAGTGGTCTACAAACTCAACCAAGACTTCAGCCAGATCACTCTGGATGCAACGATCCTTGCGGCGCTGTTCAACGCAGTTCAGGGCGGCAAGCTACCCGAAGGCGACTTCTGGCAGTACCTGCGTGATCGCGGCGTGATCAACCCAGAGAAGACGGACGACGACATCCGGGATGAGCTGGAGGTACAAAGCACCGGGCCAGCCCTGGACGACACCGAGGTAATTCCGAATGGCGGCAAACCAAGCAATCCTTGACGCTACCATTCGGCATGCGGTGTTCCTTGAGCAGTTGAAGTCGGGAGAGGTAAAGAAGTTCGCCCCCTTCCTGAAGGAGATCGACCGCTCGATTCGTGAGCGGCTGACGCGGGCGGACCTGACGGACTACACCGTCGCTCGCCTGGAGCGGCTGCTGAGCGAGGTCGATAGCCTGCTGCTGGGCATTTTCGACCGGTACAGCGAGAAGCTGAACCTCGACCTGGTGGACATCGCCAACTACGAAGCCGAGTTTGAAGCGACCAGCCTGACCCGAGCGGCACCGGTTGGCGTCACCTTCGACGCCGCAGTGCCAGGTGCGGCGGCGATTAGAGCGGCGATTCTCACAAACCCGCTCAGTGTGCGCGGTGCCGACGGCGGGAAGCTGCTCAAGTCGTTCATCGATGGCTTCACCGCCACCGAGCGGCAGCGCCTCACAGGTGCGATCAGGCAGGGCTTCTTCGAAGGCCAGACGAACTTCCAGATCATCAAGAACATCCGGGGCACCAAGGCGCTCCAGTACAACGACGGCATCCTGGCCACGACCGACCGCAACGCCGGCGCCATCGTGCGGACGGCAGTGCAGCACGTCGCCACCCAGGCGCGCATGGAGACCCTCAAGGAAAACAGCGACGTCGTGCAGTCGGTGGAGTGGGTCAGCACACTGGATTCAAAGACCACCAGCCAGTGCCGGACGCTGGATAAGCAAAGGTTCAAGCTGGCAGAGGGGCCAAGGCCGCCGATCCACATCAACTGCCGCTCGACGGTGGTGGCGGTGACGCGCTTCAGCACCTTATTCGCCAAGGACGCCACGCGAGCATCCATCGGTGACGGCGGCGCCCAGCAGGTGAGGGCTGACCTCAGCTATTACGACTGGCTCAAGCAGCAGCCAGCGGCATTTCAGGACAAGGCCATTGGCCCGGTCCGCGCTAAACTTTTCCGCGAAGGCGGCCTGAGCATGGAACGATTCTCCGAACTGCAGCTTGATCGTAATTTTGCACCGTTGACCCTCATGCAGATGAAGGCTTTAGAACCTCTGGCGTTTCAAAGGGCTGGATTGTAAAGTCTGGCTTCTTCCAAAGGAGCTGGGCAATGAAAGTACTTTTCAAGGCAAACGACGTCAATACCGGCGATATGCATTATCTCAACGCGGTGTACAACAGTCTGAACGATAAAAATAATGGCCTACCGCCGACGCATGTCGAAGATACAAGCGGGCAGCTTGTTGTTCAGGGTAAAAACGCCGACGGTAGCCTGAAGCGCAATAGCTACATATTGTCGAATGGGGATGAGCTAGATTCGAACGATAAATACGCGCCTTGGTGAAAACTAATCTCCAATAAAACCCGCCTTGAGCGGGTTTTTTTATGCCCGCAGGCAGGGCCTGCACCTACGTCTCTGGGAGACAACCAATGCTGAAATTCCAACTGGATACCCTGGAAGGGGTAGATGAAGCCGTGCGCGCTCTTTACACCGAGAAGGACGGCAAGTTCGTACTCGGCATTGAAGGTTTGCCGCAGCAAGAAGATGTATCGGGCCTGAAGGCCAAGGTTGATGAACTGCTCGGCGAGAAGAAGCTGGCCGAGAAGAAAGCGCGCGAGGCCGAAGAGTTGGCCCGTACTGAGCGTGAAGAGGCCGCTCGCAAGTCCGGCAACGTCGAAGAGCTTGAAAAATCCTGGTCTGAAAAATTCAACCGCCGCGAAGCTGAGCTGAACGGCTTGTTGGAACAGGAGCGTGGAACGCTGAGCACTCAGATCCGGGATCTGACCGTCGGCCGCACCGCTACTGACATCGCGTCTGCCCTGGCAATCCCAGGCAGCGCCAAAGCCCTGTTGCCGCACATCGAACGCCGTCTGAGCGTCGAGCAGCGCGACGGGAAGCCTGTTGTGGTCGTCCTCGACCAGCAGGGCAAGCTCTCGGCGGCAACGCTGGATGAGCTGAAAGCAGAATTCGCAAACGACACGGCCTTCGCGCCGTTGATCGCGGGTAGCAAGGCATCGGGCGGCGGGGCTGCTGGTGCTGGAGGTGGCGGCGGGGCCGCAAAAGGAAAAATCGGCGGCACCAAAGAGGAACGACAGGCCGCGATTGCGAGCCGGTTCCCGGATCTCCCACAATCGTAAGGAAATAACCCATGTCCCTGTCGCAAATGCAGGTTTTCAACGAATACATCATGCCGGCGACTCTCGAGACGCTGGATCAGTATCTCGCCGCTTTCAACGCCGCCAGCCGTGGCGCGATCGTGCTGTCTCCGGACGGCTTCACTGGTGACTTCCTCCAAGAGTCGTTCTTCCAGACCCTGGCCGCTGCCCAGCGCCGCGTGGATCGCTACAGCGCGAACGCTACTGTCGCTGCAACCGATCTGACCGAGCTGAAGAACACTTCTGTGAAGGTAGCCGGCGGCTTCGGTCCGATCCGCTACGAGCCATCGCAGATGACCTGGCTGGAGCGTCCAACCACCCAAGGCATCGAAGTCGCCAGCCGTGCGTTCGCTGAAATCCTGCTGAAGGACCAACTGAACACCGCGATCGCCGCCCTGGTCGCCGCTATCACCGCCCAGGCTGCTGCCGTCAACGATGTGTCGGCTACCGCTGGCATCACCTACGCAGGCCTGAACAACGCTCACGCGAAGTTCGGCGATGCGAGCCAGAACCTGGTAACTCAGGTGATGCAGGGCACCAGCTACCACAAGCTGGTAGGTCAGAACCTGGCGAATCAGCAGCAGTTGTTCCAAGCGGGCAACGTCCGTGTGGTGGACATCCTCGGCAAGATCTCTGTTGTGACGGATGCCCCGGCGCTGATGCAGGCCGGCACCCCGAACAAAGAAATCATCCTGTCCCTGGTGCAAGGCGCTGCGCTCGTCCACGACGGCCGCGACATCATCAGCAACGTCCAGACCACCAACGGCAAGGAGCGAATCGAAACCACGCTCCAGACCGACTACACCTTCGGCCTGGGTCTGAAGGGTTACACCTGGGACACCACCACTGGCGGCAAGTCTCCAACCGACGCCGAACTGGCGACCGGTACCAACTGGGACAAGACCGCCACCAGCATCAAGCACACCGCCGGTGTGGCTCTGATCGGTGACGCCTCCAAGTAACCCTGAAAGCTGAGTCGGGCCTAGCGCCCGGCTTGACGAGGACATGATCATGAGCAACAAGAATATCTGGTATCTGCCTGGTCCATTCCACCAGTACCAGGAAAACGTGAAGGCACTCGCCAAAGCAAGCGGCCTGCGCATCGTCGACGCAAGCGTTACCGAAAGTCGTGAAGATGCCGCCGACGAAGTGCCTGACGTGACTGTCAAGGAGTTGCCGAAGGTGCTGCTGATAGATGGTGGCAGTTCCAGCATCGATATCGACGCCTTTCGCGCCGAGCTCGAATCTGTCGGCCTGATCGTTGAGTCATTCGCCGATCAAGCGCTGGTGCGCCCCGAAGGTGATCTTGGCCCGATCGCTGATCGCCTGTTTCAGGTATTCGAAGCGGTAAACGCCGGTGTGGAAAGCCTCATTCGCGAGCGTGACGGTGAAGTCGAGAAGGTGAAAGTTCTGCAGCTGCAGGTAGACGACCTTCTCCAGCAGGCCGACAACGCCGGTCAGGTGGCTACCGAAGCGAAGGAAATCGCCGACCTGAAGGCCAAGCTCGACGAAGCGAAGGTGCCATACCGGGTCAACGCCTCGAAAGAATCCTTGGAAAAGCTCGTCGCTGATCTGCCCAAGGCGTGATAATGCTGGCTGCCGGTGATCCGGTGGCCGATCTCAAACCATTCCAGCGAGTTGACGCATGACACTCATCATCGAGGACGGCACCGGCAAGCCTGACGCCGAAAGCTACGCGAGTGCCGAGGACTTGGCCCTGTATGCCGTTAAATTCGGCACGGTCATTCCCGCGGGCGTTCCTGAGCAGGAAGCATTGCTTCGCCGGGCCGCCTTGGCGATGGATGGCAAAACCTGGAAAGGCCGCAAGATGAGCAGCGAGCAAGCCCTGTCCTGGCCGCGTCGGGGTGTTGAACTGGACTGCCAGATCAAGCCAGATAACTACCTGCCGGCGCGGATCCAGTACGGCCAGATGGCCCTGGCCGCCGAGATCCATCAGGACGATATCGACCCAATCGACAAGCGCAAAGGTGCTGTAACGCTGGAGCGTGTCGAAGGCGCGGTAACACGCGAGTACGCCACGATTCCCAATACCAGCGGACGACTGTTGCCGGCGGCGCCGGATCGGCCAAGCGCAACCCAGTTTGCCGACTACCTACAAAAACGCGGGCTGTTCGCAGTGCGCGCATAGCTGTAATGGAGACCACCATGGCCACCTTCTACGACGAAATGGCCGTGATGGCTCTGGAGATGATCACAGAGTTTGGCCAGCCCGTGACCATCAGCAAGACTGAGCCGGGCGAGTACGACCCGGAGACGGGCGGCGGAGCACCAGGCGCAACCGTAGAGCAAATCGCCCAAGGCATCCTGCTCGACTTCACTGGCCAAGAATTCCAGACCAACAGCCTCATCAAACAGGGCGACAAGAAGCTCAAGATCGCCGCGCAGGGATTGGCCTGGGCGCCTGGTCTACTCGACAAAGTGGTCGCTCAGGGTCGTACCTGGTCAATCGTGCCGCCGCTGAAAGAGGTCAACCCGGCCGGGACGCCAATCCTGTATGAGCTGCAGGTGCGGTCATGACGAACAAGTACGCGAGCATGAACGGTAGCTTCGCCGAGAACATTCGCGACTTCGCCGAGCGCGCGAAGGGGGGTATCGACGCGACCATCCGCGAGATCGTCATCGAGATCGGAAGCAGCGTCATTCGCATGTCTCCGGTAGGCAATCCTGAAATCTGGGCCGCGAACGTAGCTCACCGCCAGACCAACACCCGCGCAGCCGACGACTACGACTTCAAGGTCGCGGTCCGCAACACGATCATCAACCTCAACGAGTCGAATTTCACGAAGGCCGGCAAGCTGCGGCGCGGCGTGAAATATGCCAAACCCCTGACAAAGACAGAGCGCGACCAGAACTTCAATGTGAATGGCCTGGTAGCGGGCAAGGATTACGTCGGCGGGAGGTTCCGCGGGAATTGGCAGTTTTCCATCGGCACACCCGCAGAAGGCACGCTTGATCAGGTCGACCCGGCCGGCGGTGTAACGCTGGCCAAGCTTAAGCTGCAGGTCGAGTCGCTCACGGCAGGGCAAACTGCCTATATCGTGAACAACTTGCCATACGCAATCCCGCTTGAGTACGGGCACTCGACCCAAGCACCCGGTGGGATGGTCCGAATCACCCTGGCGCGCTTTCAGCAGATCGTCGACGAAGCCACAAGGAACAACCAGGTATGAGCCACGCCATCATTGCGTCAATTTACGAGGCTAAGCTGATTGCCTGGAGCAAGGCCCGGGCTGAGCCGATCAAGGTTGTATTCGAGAACGTCCAGTACGACCCGGCCGACGGCGAGACCTATCTGCGGGCGTTCATGCTCCCGGGCGATACCGCGAGCAGCACACTCGCCGGCGACCACCGCGCATTCATCGGCGTATACCAGGTCAGCATTGTGGCGCCGGCCAATACCGGCAAGACCAAGACGAACCCACTTGTGGCTGAGTTGGCCACGCTATTCCCGCTTTATGCGCGGGACACAAAGTCTGGCGTTACCGTGGTGACCATGTCGCCAGTTGACCCAGGCCCAGGCATTACAGACCCGCCGACTTACACGGTGCCGGTGTCGTTCGAGTACCGAGCTGACACCGCCAACTGAATACGCCCGTTGGGCAAACCCCGAAACCCGCCTCAGTGCGGGTTTTGTCATTTCTGAAAAGAGGAAACACCCATGGCCGGCATCCAAATGCCCAACGGCGCCACCCTTGAAATTGCAGCGGCATACGGCCCAGCGATCCCCTTCACTGCGTTGACCAATGCCAATCCAGCCGTCGCAACTGCCGCGGCCCATGGCCTGGCCGAAGGCGATGTGGTTGCGGTCAATTCTGGCTGGACTCGTCTTGATGGCCGAGGCGTCCGCGTAGGTGTAATTGCCAGCGGTACATTCGCCCTGGAAAACGTCAATACCACCAGTGTCCAGCAATACCCGGCGGGCTCCGGTATCGGCTCTGTCCGTGAGGTGACCGGCTTCACGGAGATCTCGCAGATCACTGAGCTGGCTTCCAGCGGTGGTGATCAACAGTTTCTGACTTTCGGCTTCCTGGCTGACGATGATGATCGCCAGATGCCTACTACCAAGAACCCGATCACGCTGACTTTCACCGTCGCTGACGATCCCTCTAAGCCCTATGTGGCTGTCTGCGAGGCTGCGGACGATGATAAGCAGGCCCGCTTGCTTCGCCTGAACCTGCCGGGCGGTAGCAGCATTATCTACAACGGCTACGTGTCGATCACTTCGACCCCGACCATGTCCCGCAACAACCTGATGACCCGCGTGATCAGTCTGGCGCTGACCGGTCGCCCAGCCCGTTACGCGGCTGCGGTATAAACCATGGCCAAGTTCAAGTTGATCCAGAAACCGACCTTCAAGGCGCCGGTGATGATCCAGCGCGCGGGCTACAACGCTGAAAAGGTCGAGTTCGAATTCAAGTATCTGGACCGGACCGCGCTGGCCGAGCTCTACACCGGGTGGAACGAGCGGCACGAAGAATTGAGCAAGCAGCTAGGCGACATGGACCTCAAGGCTTTCACTGCCGCCCAGATCGACCTCCAAGCCGACCAACTGCTGGATGTTGTCGTCGGCTGGGACATTGAAGAAAAGTTCACGCCTGAAAACGTGCGCATCCTCGTCAACTCGATCAACTCGGCGCCAAAGGCGGTGCTGAATGCTTACGCCGAGGCTTTCAGTGAGGCACGCTTGGGAAACTCCTAAGCGCCTCCCGCGCGCTGTATGAGCCTGGGCCGTCAGATGCAGATCTGATGGCCTTCGGCTTGTCTCGCCAAGACATTCCCGACAAGGAAGTCGGCATCTGGCCCGACAACTGGGACGCCTTCAAGGTCTTCGAAGCCATGAGCACCCAGTGGCGCACAGGCGCGTGCGGCGCAACAGGTATGGACTACAGCGTTCTCTCCGGTGTGATTCGGATGTGTGGCGTACCGATCAGCCAGCGACAAACCATTTTCAGCGACTTCCGGCGGATGGAGGCTGAAGCCCTGCAGGTGATGGCGGAACAGAGGGAGAGTGCGAGGGGCGCCTGATCCTCAGGCGCAAAGACGCAAGACAACCAACATGACGCGGCATGGCCGCAGGAGCGGGGTATGAACGAAAAAGAAGCGATTACAAAGGATTTGGAGGAACTCAGGCGCGAAATTCTGGAACTGAAAGCTCGACTCTTCGCGGAGTCGAGCCTAAGAGCTCAGGCAGAATCGCTGATCTCTTTGCGAGTTTCTGCTCTTGAGGCTAAATCAACCTGCTTCAGCTAGCTTCTTCGCCTCTGCTTTGGAGTGTTCTTCAATTTCGCGAATAGTCAGGTCGTATGCGTTTTTGGGTATTACAACCCTAAAATTGAATTGAGCTCCGTTCGTTTCATGGGCGAGCATGACTTGGAAGCATGATGGGTTTTCTGCATTCAGCACAGTGAGTCCGGTAATCTTAAAAGCCACATTGACCTCCAGGTCATAAACGCGCCGATATTGGCGCTATCCCAGTCCTTGGGCTTGCAGGCGTAGGACTGGGAAATCCTTGCGTGTGGCAGGAGGCTACTACCGGCCGATGGTCGGGCGTTACTGGGGATTCGTACAGGCGGGAACGGTGTGAATCGGATTCACACCCTTACGTAAAGTTAGGGCGTCAGATCGAACCGACGAAAACTTGTCGGTTCGCTGACGGACTACCTGACAATTTGTCGTGTAGTTGAAACTGCGATAGCCGCGACCTCCGCTCTTAAAGCTCGTCAAAATCAATCCATAGATTTTCAGGGCCGTCCCATTCGTAGCGATAGCCGGCATCTGAAAGCATCTCACTGAATGCCTCGAAAAGCTGATCCATGTCAGCCTGAGGGATTGAGTCTAGCTGGAGGTCGGTAAAGTCAGCCTTTGCCGACCCGTGCCCCATTGCCACAGCCTGGTTGATAGCCTGGAGGATACGTTTTTTCATGGTGGCCGGGATGCTCTGGCGGGCAATAGCCGACATCTCTTGCGCTTGCTTTGCCGGAATTAAGGATTCGCCAGAATCGTCCTCAGTAAGCATGGAGAGATTTAAGCGAGCCACCACCTCAGCGGTTAGTGATCGCCCGCTTTCCTTAGCTGCACGCTCAAGCTCAGCCTTAAGGCTGGCCGGCATTCTGAAATTTACTTGAAGCTCTTCTTTGCTCATGCGGCGAATTCTGTAGCACTTTGCTATAGACGGCAATAAAGCAAAGTGCTTTAATTCTGACCAAGCAGATTGCTATACCGAGAAGGAGAGATGGCATGAGCAGGAAAGACCCGCAGTTCAATCTGAGGCTACCAGAGGAGGTAAAGGAATGGGTGGAGCAAAACGCGAAAGTGAATTGCCGATCGCAAACGGCCGAAATCGTGTTCTGGCTGATGTCAGCAAAGAAGCGGCAAGAGCAGACGGCAGCAGCCTGAAACGAAGAAGCCCCGACGAGGTGAGAGTCGTCAGGGCTTCGGGAAACGAGATCAACTTCGAGGAAGAAATCGTCATGAGCGATATTAGCACAGCCGCATCCAATGTCATCCCCTTCAAGTTCGGCAAGCAACAAGTACGGACGCTGCTGATTGATGACCAGCCATGGTTCGTGGCGGTCGATGTGTCGTCCGCCCTGGAATACCGTATTGCTGGTGACATGACTCGAAACTTGGACGAAGACGAAAAGGGTACGCAGATTGTGCGTACCCCTGGCGGCGCCCAAGAAATGCTGGTTATAAACGAATCCGGCCTTTACTCGGCGATCCTGCGCAGTCGCAAGGCCGAAGCCAAGCGCTTTAAGAAGTGGGTCACTACTGAGGTTCTTCCGGCGATCCGTAAGCACGGTCGATATGAGGACCACGGCAAGATGGCGACCCTGATGGACGAGCTGATCGGCATGAGCGAGCTGAACGTCATCAAAGGCTTGATCCGCGACAAGTCTAAGGTGGTTCCGGCTGATCAGCGTCAAGGCTTTCAGTTGGTGATGCATAACCGACTCCATACCCGCTTCAACGTTCCTCGCACTGAGCTGATCCCTGCCGCCCAGTTCGATCAAGCCTGCAACTTCATTGGCAGCTATGCGCTTGAAGGCGAGTACATCCAGGCGCAAACGAACTCGGATGGGATTCGCCTGGATCAGTTCGAGACGGCCAGCCTTTACATGCTGATGTCGCGCTTTGTGACTATGGAGAAACACAAAAGCAGCATGCTCGCCGCCTCGCGGGCGCTGGGCTCAAGCGCCTTGATGGATTTCTTCGACCAGTTGCATGACGGCCACATTTCATTTTCTGTATTGGACAAGCGCCGCGATGAAATTTACGCCGCTTACAAGGCGACTGGTTGCGAAGGCGGCTACGTGTGGAGGGCTGCGGCATGAACTTCACCCTCAAAGCGGGTGGTCGCGCCCTGATCCTGATGCCGGAGCGGCCAAATCTGGTCGGCCGCTCCGGCCAACTGATTCGCAGGGCGGACGAAAACTGGCTCATGCTGGTCGAGGGCAATCGCTACTCGGTCAGCGAGAAGAGCCTGATGCCGCTGGACGGCTTCAATCCAAATGTGGCCGCGTCGATTGAACTGAGGAAGATGGCATGAATTCGAATGTGATCCCCTTTGATTTTGATGGTCAGCCAGTTCACTTCAGTCTTGATGGCTGGCTGAACGCGACAAAGATCGCTGCTCGCATGGGTAAGGAGCCGACTGCTTGGCTGCGTCAAATCGAGACGCTTGAGTATATTTCCTTCATGGCCGAAGCTCTTGGATTCAATTCTGTCCCCAGGACAGAATTGGAAGAGATCAAGGCATTGGGCACATCTGCGCCAGGTGCCAAAAAAAGGATTCTTGAGCTTTCGAAGTCGACCGGCATGGTGCGAAGCAAGGCAGGTGCCAACGGCGGCACTTGGCTGCATCCGAAGCTGGCGATTGTTTTTGCCCGCTGGCTGAATACTAAGTTCGCAGTTTGGTGTGATCTCAAGATTGAGGCCATCCTGCACGGCGGCATGAGCGCCCGCGAACAACTTGATCGCGCCTGCAAGGCTCTTGATGACCGAAAGTCTCAAGCAAGCGAGGACGGAAAAGGCCTGTCGTCTTGGCGCTGGGATAAGCCGCCGCTCGAGCAAAGTGTTGAGTACTGGCTTGGCCAAGTGCAGCTGACGCTCGGCCTCGACGCAGCCTAGCCTCCGACGAACCCGAAGAACCCCGCCCATGCGGGGCTTTCGTGTTGCTCCCTCGTTGGTGATAAAGTCTCGTCACACATCAACGAGGGAGCGACATGAAATTATTCATAGGGGCGCTGGCGGTAGCGTTGCTGGCTGGTTGTGCGACTTCACCGGTTCCGTCCGACAAGGCTCGCCCAGCGCCATCCGAAAGGGTAAGCGGCTACCAAAAGCCAGTGTCTGGTGGTAGTTCGCTAATCGTGACGAGAGACACAGGGTTTCTCGGAGGCGGCTGCTTTGCGACCATATTTCTAAATGGTACGCCCGTGGCGAAGTTGGACACTGGCGAGAAAGCTGTCTTCCAGGTGCCTTCCGGCGAGTGGTTGCTTGGTGCTGCACTGGACGGTTCAGCTCTTTGCGCAGCGAATCCCGAACGAATGGAAACGTCAGTGGTTTTGAAGCGGGGTCAGCAAAAGAAATTTAGGGTTTTCCTCCCTGCTGGCGGCGGGTCCATAGCCGTACAGCCGAGCAGCTTCTAAGCGAATCATCGAAGGCTCCATATCAAGTTGTTCGTAGTGGATATGGCGGTTCCTGCGGGAAATGGTAGATTGCTTTCCTTGATCAAGAGGATGGGTCTATGGGCAGTGAATCGGGAATGGTTGGCGCTGTGATGCTGTTTTTTATTGGCGCAGTGCTTTATTTCTTGCCAACTATTAACGGCAAAAGCAGAAAGCATCCAAATATTGACTCCATATTTCTCCTTAACTTGTTTCTAGGGTGGACCCTCATCGGATGGGTGGCAGCGCTGGTCTGGTCAGCATCCGCCATAAGCAAGCCTGTGGAAGCGAAGAACAGCCCCACCGCTCCAGAAATCGACAGATACGAAGCCCTTGAAAAGCTTGTGTCCATGAAGGAGCGCGGATTTATTTCGGAAGATGAGTTCCAAGCCGAAAAAGCAAGACTGCTTCGAAGCTGAACATCAGTACAACCACTACCCGCTACGGCGGGTTTTTTTATGCCCGGAGAAAAATAATGAGCACCAACTTCGCCTCCCTGGGCATTGCCGTTGAGTCCTCGCAAGCAGCAAAGGCCGCTGACGACCTGGATAAATTGGTCGACTCGGCAGAAGGTGCACAGAAGGCGATCGACGACCTAGGCAAGACTGGTGAAGGCTTGGCCAACACGGGCAAGAAGATCACTCAGGCAGAAAATGAGGTAGCCCAGGGCGTCGAGAAGTCCACTGCCGCGATAGATCGCAGGTCCGGTGCAAGCCGCAAAGCGACTGAAAGCGCCGCCGCAGAGATCACCGTTATCAGCCAGCTCGACAAGGCGATGACGGGCAATATCGACAGCATTGAATCCTTAGTGCGGGCAGAGGGTTTGTTGGAGCGCGCTCGCAAAGGCGGCTTGGTCACTATCGAAGATCAGGCAAAGTATCAAGATCAGCTGGGCAGGGCCTACGACAAAATCGAGAAGGCCGAAGCCAAGGAGTTGGCGCAGAAGCAGAAGCTGATCGATGCCGAAAACCGCCAGATTGAGGCGCTGAAACGCACCGTCAACGGGATTGACCCAGTGACCGTCAAGCTGGCGAAGCTGGAGGCCCAAGAGAAAGCGCTAAACGACCTGCACAAAACAGGTCAGATAGATGCTGAACGATACCAGGAGGCCCTTTCCAAGATCGGCAAGGACCGTGCCGGGCTGACCGCCACGGAGACCGCGTTCGACAAATTGAAGCTCGGCACTCGCCAGGCCCAAGAGAACGTAATGCAGCTTGCCAACGCCCTGCAGTCGGGCGATCTGGGGAGCGGTGCGCGAGCCATTGCACAATTGGGTGCTGGTGCCGGCGAATCAGCGCGAAGTCTGGCGGGGATGATAATTCCAGCCGGTCTGCTGGTGGCCGTTCTTGGGTCGCTTGGCTACGCCTATTTTGATGCAATGAAGCAGGCGCGCGAGTTCAATGCCGCAATTAATGGCGGAACCAACGGCGCCGGCCAGACAATTGCCAGCTTGAAGGATATGGCCGACGGCGCCGGGCGAATCACTGGAAATCTATCCGGCGCGCGTGAAGCGGTTGTGTCGCTTGCGTCGGGGGCCGCAACAAGCGGTACGCAGATGCGCAACCTGGCTGAGGCTGCGGCAGCGATCAGCGAAATCACGGGGCAGGGCGCTGGCGAACTCGCGAAGTCTTTCGCCACCGCCGGTGATACAGCGACAGAGGCTGCAGGAAAAATCAGCAGCCAGTATGGGTTGCTTACCCTAGATCAATACCAAGTGATCAAGGGGATTGATGACCAAGGCGATCATCAGCGCGCACTTGATGTCCTGAGTGGAAACTTGAATGAGGCGGCTCTAGAGCGCCTCAAGGCTTATCGAGGCTCTCTCTCCGATATTGAGCGAGATTGGGATGACATCGGAAACGCGACAAAACGCGCATATTCCTACATTCGGTCGGAAGCGTTTCCAGACCTCGCGAAGCAGATAGAGCTAACCCAGCGCGTGCTTGATACACGCAAGGCGGGCGGAGTATCGGGGGCTATATCTGCGGGGCTGGGCAAGGCAAGCACAGCATTTGACTCGATGCTAGGACTGGAGGACACCGACTCAACCGAAGCGCTGGAGAAGAAACTCGCAAGCCTCAAGGCCAGGCAAGCAGCCAGTGCCAATCTAGCAATCATCACTGGCGAGAACACCGACGCAAACCAGAAAGCTATCAAGGTCCAAAAAGAACTGGATGCGCAGCTCGATGAGATTAACCCTCTAAACAAGCGCACAGCGGGGCTGGACAAGCTCAACGATAAATTCAGAACGCTTTACGAGAACGCTGAGAGGACGGGCCAAAAGTCCAAGCTTCTGGATGGCGTCGATTTTGACGGTAAAAAGTTCTCAGGGGGTGCTTACGACACCTTGCTGAAAGGGCTCAACGACAAAAACAAAGACCCCAAGGCCGCAAGCTCTCAAGTCGACCTAACCAGCTTCAACAACGCCAAAAACAACCTGTCCGATATCGTCAATGAATACCGGAATGCCCAAAAGGAACTGGAGGCCCAGCAGAAAGCCGGCGTAGTTTCGCTGTCGGACTATGCCAAGCAGCGGTCGGCCTTGGTCAACCAAGAAAAGGACGATGTAACCGCGGCGTACCAGGCAGAGATTGATGCACTGGAGGCGGCGAAGGGTAAGAAGTCCACGACGGCTGCGCAGAGCATCCAGATCGACCAGAAGATCGCCGATGCACGGCAGGGGATGGTCAAGGCTCAGAAGGATGCTGACAGCCAGCTGACCGTCATTGCAACGAACGAAAAAGGCCGCCTGGAGCAACTGACGGCCGCCTCGGAGGCTTACGTCAACCAGCTGGAGCGTCAGCGGGCCGCACTGGAAGCTGCCGGCTCCCGCGCAGCGAACGGGCTAGGTCTTGGAGACCGCCAGGCGGGCCTGCAAGCCAGCCTCGACGCAACCACGGACAAGTTCAACGACGAGCGCGCCAAACTACTGGATCGCCGCAAGACCGCGCCTGATAAGTACAGCCAGGAAGACTACATGCGCGACCTGGCCAGCCTTCAGGATGCGGAAGGCAAGTATCGCGATACGGTGGTAGAAAACTACGACAAGATCTCGGAGGCCCAGGGGGATTGGCGCAAAGGGGCGTCGTCGGCTTTCCAGAACTACCTGGAGTCTGCGAAGGATGTAGCAGGGCAAACCAAGGGCCTGTTCACCAATGCCTTTTCCAGCATGGAAGACTCCATCGTCGATTTTGCGCTGACCGGAAAACTCAGCTTCGCCGACTTCACAAAGTCGATCATCGCGGACATGGCGCGAATTGCTGCACGCCAAGCGGCGTCCGGCCTTCTATCCAGCATCGCAGGCACTGCACTGGGCGCATGGCTTGGTGGTGGCGGTGGTGGCGGTACCAGCTTCGGGGCTGACATTGGTGGCGCTATTACCGCCAACGCCAAAGGCGGCGTGTACGACTCTCCAAGCCTGTCGAGCTTCAGCAACCAAGTGCACGACAAGCCGCAGATGTTCGCTTTCGCCAAGGGTGCGGGGATCTTCGCCGAAGCCGGGCCGGAGGCGATCATGCCGCTGACCAGGACCGCCGGTGGCGAGCTTGGTGTGCGCGCGCTGAGCGGCGGTGGTGCAGGGGGAGGCGGCGGAAGCACCGAGTCGAAGACGGAGATCACCATCAACATCAATCGTAATGGTGAAGCTGATGCGACCGCAGATACTGCGATGGGTCAAAAGTTGGCCCCGCAGTTCCTTACCTTGATCCGGGCTGAGATCGCAGCAAATGAGCGCAGAACGTTGAGCCCCAGCGGGGGCGCAACGTGGCGCGTGATCAATGGGAGATAACCATGGCGATTGAAACATTCACCTGGCCCACCCAGCACGGGGAGGCGCCCGATATCACGTATCGGGTGCGCACCTCCCAGTTCGGGGACGGCTACAAGCAGCAGGTAGGGGACGGGATCAACAACAAAGTCGACTCCTACCCGGTTACCCACACCGGCGGCCAAGCGAGAGCGCTGGAAATTATGGCGTTCTTCGACCGGCACCAGGGCGCCAAGGCATTCCTGTGGACAACCCCGATGGGACAGCTTGGCCTGTTCACCTGCAAGAACCCAACCCCTACGCCCATGGGCGGGGGCGTATTCAAAGTGACAGCGACGTTCGAGCGCGCTTTCCACCCGTAAAGGTCAATCCATGTCGCTGATCAACGCTATCCAGACTCTTGAGCCTGGCAACGAAGTCATGCTGTTTGAATTGGACGGCAGCGATTACGGTGCCGATGTTCTGCGCTTCCATGGTCATGCGATACCGCACACACCTGCAGAACTGATCGCCGCCGGCGGCAACGCTGACCAGCTGCCAGCGAAGTCGATCTGGTGGAAGGGCGAAGAGTACGGCGCCTGGCCAATGCAGTACGAGGGCAGCGAGGCGAACGGCGACGGCACTGCGGTTAGGCCGAAGCTGTCGGTCGGAAATGTGAACGGGCGTATCACCGCGCTCTGCCTGGCATTCGAGGATCTGCTCGAGTTCAAGCTGACCATCCATAACACGCTGGCCGAGTTTCTGGACGCGGGGAACTTCGAAGGCGGAAACCCCACGGCCGATCCCACCCAGGAATCGATCGAGGTCTGGTATGTCGACCAGAAGACCAACGAGGACGGCGAGACGGTCAGCTGGGACTTGGCCAGCCCTGGCGATGTCGGCGGCGAAACCATTGGCCGGCAAATGACGACGTTGTGCCACTGGTGCCTCACCGGTGGTTACCGAGGTCCCAACTGCGGCTACACCGGGCCCTACGTCACTAAGGACGGGATCGTTACCGACAACCCTGAACTGGATGTGTGCGACGCCACCCTGGGCAAGGGCTGTATCCCCCGCTTCGGCGAGGGCAACCCGTTGCCATTCGGCGGATTCTCCGCCGTTTCTTTGATCGCTCGGAGCTGACCATGCGCAAACACATCATTGCGGCCATCCAGGCGCATGCAGCGGCCGAGTACCCGAAAGAGTGCTGCGGCCTGGTGCTGGCTGTGGGCCGAGCGCAGAAGTACTTCCCGTGCCGGAACATCGCCACCGAGCCGAACGAAGAGTTCAGGCTTGAGCCAGAGGACTACGCCGCGGCGGAAGACCAGGGCCAGGTGATCGGCATCGTTCACTCCCACCCAGACGCCACCAGCCGGCCGTCATCGCGCGACCTGGCCATGTGCGAGGCCACGGCCTTGCCCTGGCACATCCTGTCATGGCCTGAAGGCGACCTTCGCACCATCACGCCCACCGGCAGCACGCCGCTGCTCAAGCGCCCGTTCGTGCACGGCGCCTGGGATTGCTGGCAGGTCTGCGCCGACTGGTATCAGCGGGAGTGGGGATTGGAGTTCGAAGCCTTCCAGCGCGCCGATGGCTGGTGGGAGAGTGCAGACAGCACCAGTCTGTACGAGGCGAACTACGCCGCCGCCGGGTTCGAGCAGGTCGACAGCCCTAAGCGTGGCGACATGATCGTGATGGAGGTTGGCCGAACGGCTCACCCGAACCATGCCGGGATTTACTTGGGCACTGACCCAGCTCTGCCCGGTGAAGATTCCGGGGTGTTCGGCCCCGGTCCTTTCGTGCTGCATCACTTGTATGGCCGGCCGTCAGAGGTGATCGTCTACGGCGGGCCATGGCTCCAGCGCACCCGCTTAATTCTTCGACACAAGGAGGCTAGATGAGCGCCATCGCTTATTCGCCGATGACCACCATCAAGCTGTCCGGTTCGCTGGCCCAGAAGTTCGGCAGGCTGCATCGGCGCCAGGTCGCATCGGGCGACACATGGGAAGTTTTCCGGGCGTTGAAGGCCACCATTGAAGGATTCGAGGCCGAGATCCGCCGTCTTGATCGCCTGGGCCTTCGCTTTGCCATCTTCCGCAACCGTAAAAACATCGGGGCGGACTCGTTTGGCATGGGCGGCGCCAGGGAGATCAGGATTGTTCCGGTGATCGAGGGTAGTAAGCGCGGCGGCATTTTGCAGATCGTGCTGGGCGTGGTGCTGATCGCGGCGAGCTACTTCGGCGCACCGACGGCGCCCGCAGGTATCGCGCTGCTAGCCGGCGGAGTTATCCAGATGCTCAGCCCGCAGGCTGCCGGCCTTAAGCAGAGCGCCTCACCGGAAAACATGCCCAGCTACGCATTCGGCAGCGCCAAGAACACCACCGCCAGCGGCAATCCCGTCCCCATCTGCATCGGCGAGCGCCGGTGGGGCGGGGCGATCATATCGGCATCGGTTTACGCCGAAGACAAGACATAACCACGACGCATCGAGCAGGCCGCCCAAGAGGCGGTTTTTTATTGCCTGGAGGAAAGCATGGGCGCAGCACAGAAGCTGGATATTCACGGTGCCAAAGGTGGCGAGAGCAAGCCAAAGGCACCTGTAGAGGCGCCCGACAGCCTGCGGTCCACCAACGTGGCAAAGATTCTGATTGCCGTGGGAGAGGGCGAGTTCGACGGTACGCCGACCGCGCGCGACATCTTCCTCGACAACACACCTATTCAGGATGCCAGCGGCAATTTCAACTTCACCAACGTCAAGTGGGACTGGCGGCCTGGCTCTGTTGAGCAAACTTATATCCCGGGTATTCCGTCTGTAGACAACGAGACCTCGCTGAATATCGAGCTGCGCAGCGGTACCCCATGGGTTCAGTCGCTTACCAATCTACAGCTGTCGGCGGCACGCATTCGCCTGGCCACTCCACGCCTGGCGAGCCAGGACGCAGAAGGGAATATTGGTGGTTACAGCATCCAGTATGCGGTCGACGTCGCCACCGACGGCGGGGCGTATCAGGAGGTATTGGTTGGAGCCATTACAGGAAAGGCCACCACTCGCTACGAAAAGTCCATGCGTATCGATCTCCCACCGGCCACCAGTGGCTGGCTGATTCGGGTTCGCCGAATCACCCCAAACCAGAACACCGACAAAATCGCGGACAGCCTCTTCATCGCTGGCTACACCCAGGTTATCGACGCAAAGTTGCGCTACCCGAACACCGCACTGCTCTTTATCGAGTTCGACGCCGAACAATTCACCAACATTCCGGCCGTGACCGTGAAGTGCAAGGCCCGCCGTTGGCAGGTGCCGAGCAACTACGACCCGGTGGCCCGCACGTACTTGGGCGCCTGGGACGGCACCATGAAGGAAGCCTGGACCAATAACCCGGCCTGGATCACTTACGGCATCTGCACTCAGGACCGTTTTGGCCTGGGCCGGCGCATCAAGCCATGGATGGTGGACAAGTGGGAGCTTTACCGAATCGCGCAGTACTGCGACCAGATGGTGCCCAATGGTGCCGACGGCGTTGAGCCGCGCTTCCTGTGCGACATGAACCTGCAGGGTAAGGCCGATGCCTGGTCGTTGCTGCGCGACATCGCCGGTATTTACCGCGGCATGACGTATTGGGCCCAAGGCCAGTTGGTCATGCAGGCTGATATGCCTCGGGCGCAGGACATCGATTATGTCTTCACCCGGTCCAACGTCATCGACGGCAAGATCTCCTACGGCAGCGCCTCGGCGAAGACCCGCTTCACTCGCTGTCTGGTCAGCTACGACAACCCGCTTAACAACTACGACACCGACGTCACGGTCTATTCAGACCTGCCGCTACAGCGCCGCCTGGGCGACAAGCCGACCGAGATCAGTGCCATCGGTTGCACCCGGGCATCTGAAGCCCAGCGCCGGGCAAAATGGCTAGTCCTTAGCAACAACCAGGACCGCACGATCAGCTTCAGGACCGGCATGGAAGGCCGTATCCCGCTGCCTGGCTTCATCATTCCGGTTGCCGACTCGCTGCTGGCTGGCCGGGAGATCGGCGGGCGCATTGCGGCAACGGCGGGGAAGGTCATCACCTTAGACCGCGACACGCTGGCGAAGGCCGGTGACCGGCTGGTGATCAATCTACCGGGCGGGCGAGCAGAAGGACGCACCGTGGAAAGCGTGAGCGGTCGCAATGTAACCGTGACCGTGGCCTACAGTGAGGAACCTGCTGCACAACTCCAGTGGGCGATCGACGCTGACGACCTGGCAATCCCTCTATATAGAGTGATGCGAACCGCACGGACGCCAGAGGGTGATTACGACATCAGCGCTTTGCAGTACGAGCCAAGCAAGTTCGCCAGCATCGACACCGGAGCACGCCTGGAAGAGCGCCCAATCAGCGTGATCCCGATCACTGTAGTTCCGGCACCGGCGAGCGTCACGATCACATCGAACGTTTCCATTGACCAGGGCCTGGCCATCAGCACCATGAACATCTCGTGGCCAGCTGTTGCTGGTGCAGTAGCCTATGACGTTGAGTGGCGCAAGGACAGCGGCAACTGGATCAAGGTACAGCGCACGGGCTCGACGAGCGTCGATATCACCGGCATCTATTCGGGTGCCTACCTGGCTCGAGTGCGTTCCGTAAGTGCCTTCGAAATCTCGTCGATCTGGAAAAACTCCAGCCTGACCAACCTTGAAGGCAAGATGGGCCTGCCGCCGGCGGTGTCGTTCCTGACCACCACCAGCGAGCTGTTCGGCATCGGCCTCAAGTGGGGCTTCCCTGCTGGCGCCGAGGATACCCAGCGGACCGAGATTTGGTATGGCCCGGCGAATGACCTGCCGGCCGCGACGAAGCTGGCCGACCTGGCATATCCGCAGGCCGACTACCGTATGCAGTCCTTGCTGGCGGGCGCCACGCTGTTCTTCTGGGCGCGCCTGGTGGACCGTACCGGCAACATCGGTCCGTTCTATCCGGTGGTGAATGGGGTGATGGGCCAGGCCAGTTCGGATGCTGGGCCGATCCTTGAGCAGATCGAAGGGCAAATCGACGAGACGTCCCTGGGGCAGCTGCTCAACGAACGCATCAACCTTATCGACGGCAACGGCCCAGGCTCGGTCAATGGGCGCATCGAAGCGGCCAAGGATGAGCTGGAAGGGCTGATTGACCAGATCGTCGACGCGCTTGAGTACGACCCTGCGAAGGCGTACGCGCTTAACGATATCGTCCGCATGGGTCAGCACCTGTATCAGGCTAATGGCCCGGTACCGGCGAACAACCCACCACCGAATGCTACCTACTGGACCGATATCGGCACGGTAGCGCAGACGGTCAGTGCGTTGGCCACCCAGGTCCAGCAAAACACCTCGACGATCACCCAGCACGGCCAGGACATCACTGCCCAGGCTTCGCAGCTCAATGCGGTGAAGGTCACGGTCAATGACCCAGTAACCGGCGTGAACGCCACGGCCAGCGGGCTGAGCACCCTCAAGGCCACGGTAACCACGCTCGACGGTAAGGTCACCACCACGGCGCAGCGGGTCGACGGCATTTACTTGCAGGTCAACCCACCGCTCCAGGGTGATGACACTGCGCTTATCGGTTCGGACGAGAGCTACGTTGGTGTCTGGTCCGTTCAGTCCGCCCTGATCGAGGGCGACCTGGTGCAGGGGCAGCGAACCGACACAGTGGAAGTGAAGGTGGCCAACAATGCCGCCGCAGTAGCAGCCGAGCAAACCGCCCGCATCAATGCCGTCGGCGCACTGTCCTCCAGCATTGAAACGGTCAAGAACTCGGTCAACGGTAACACCCTGGCTATCCAGACCAACACCACGGCAATTCAAACGGTCGACGGCAAGGTCACGGCTAACTGGTCGGTGCGGATGCAGTACGAGACCGCCACCGGGCTCTACAAGTACGCCGGTATCGGTCTTGGCCTGGAGAATGGGCCCGGCGGCTTGCAGTCGCAGTTCATCATTGACGCTGACAGGTTCGCCATCGGCCAGGCAGGTTCAGTACCGTTCGCGGTCCAGGGTGGGCAGACCTTTATCAAGGCCGCGTTCATCCAGGACGGCACAATAACAAACGCCAAGATCGGC
>JAAIGE0100047596.1_pt1 | contig 51249 bp, 53 predicted proteins | sample 6487951 | NCBI WGS metagenome assembly JAAIGE01 (sample SAMN13974128, study PRJNA590717) | phyllosphere metagenome | biome: tomato field; feature: multiple bacterial spot infested tomato fields; material: tomato leaves; isolation source: leaves from tomato fields | host: Solanum lycopersicum ...
CCACGCAGCGGTACGACCGCCGCCGACCTTCTTCAGCAGCGCCTGCGAGATCACTGCACGCAGCGACTCGGACAGCATCGAACGCACCATCGGCTTTTCGCCGGCCGGGAACACGTCGATGATGCGGTCGATGGTCTTGGCCGCCGAGCTGGTGTGCAAGGTGCCGAACACCAGGTGGCCGGTTTCCGCGGCGGTGAGCGCCAGGCGAATGGTTTCCAGGTCGCGCAATTCGCCGACCAGGATGATGTCCGGGTCTTCGCGCAGTGCCGAGCGCAGCGCCTCGTTGAAACCGTGGGTATCGCGGTGCACTTCGCGCTGGTTAATCAGGCACTTCTGCGAGGTGTGCACGAATTCGATCGGGTCCTCGACGGTGAGGATGTGCCCGTACTCATTCTTGTTGATGTAGTCGATCATGCCTGCCAGCGTGGTCGACTTGCCCGAGCCGGTCGGGCCGGTGACCAGGATCAGGCCCTGCGGCTGGTCGATCAGCTGGCGGAAGATCGGCGGGCAGCCCAGGTCTTCCAGCGTCAGCACTTCGGACGGAATGGTACGGAACACCGCACCGGCGCCGCGGTTCTGGTTGAACGCATTGACGCGGAAACGCGCCAGCGACGGAATTTCGAACGAAAAGTCGACCTCGAGAAATTCCTCGTAATCGCGCCGCTGCTTGTCCGACATGATGTCGTACACCAGCGCGTGCACCTGCTTGTGGTCCAACGCCGGAATATTGATGCGACGGACATCGCCATCGACACGGATCATCGGCGGCAGCCCTGCAGACAGGTGCAGGTCCGATGCCTTGTTCTTGACAGAAAACGCCAATAGTTCAGCGATATCCATGCGCTGCTTTTCCCCTAGGCTGCGATTGGAAGGTACTCCCCGGCCGGCAGTATAGCGTTCTGGCTGCCGGCGGGAAGCAGCCCTGTCGCCGGTTCAGGTCGGCCGCAACGCGCCTGGCTGAAACCGTTGCCTTGCGCCCGGGTGCGGAACCGTCCAAGGCCGAACGGCTGCTGCTCGGTGGCTTCAAGGACTCGCTGGCGAGCGCAGCGCTGGCCCGAGCGTAGCCGGCCGCGCTGCCGTCAGTGCGTATCGCGCCGGGCCTTGATCGGATCTGGGGAAGGTCTCCCACCTTGCTTCCAGACACTCCTCTAAATACACGCAGCGCCGGCGCGCCGATACAGGCGCCCGGCAGCCCCCAACTGGATGGAAGCGTCTGCGGCCGGCACTATAGCGTTCCCGCCCTTCTTCGGAATGCCACGTGCCGGCTTCGTCGCTGCAGCAGATTCTCGATGCCATCCACGCCGCGGCGGCCGCACACGCGCGTGCCGACGTGCGGCTGCTGGCGGTCTCCAAGACCAAGCCGGCCGACGCCGTCGCCGCCCTGGCCGCGCAGGGCCAGCGCGCCTTCGGCGAAAATTACGTGCAGGAAGCCGATGCCAAGATTGCCCAGTTGCGTGCGTTGGGTTTGGAATGGCATCTGATCGGCCACCTGCAATCCAACAAGGCCGAACTGGCGAGCCAGTGCTTCGATTGGGTGCAGACGGTGGACCGCGCCAAATTGATTCCGCTGCTGGCACGCCATCGCCCTGCCGACCGCGCGCCGTTGAATGTGTTGATCCAGGTCAACATCGACGACGAGGACAGCAAGCATGGATGCGCACCCGAAGCGATCGACAGCCTGGCCGAAGCGATCGCCCTGCAACCGCGTTTGCAGCTACGCGGACTGATGGCCATCCCTGCCCCGTTTCCGGATCAGGCACGACGCCAGGCCGCGTTCATGCGCATGCAGGCGCTGTTCGAGCAGCTGCAAGCCCGTCATCGGCAGGTGGACACCTTGTCGATGGGCATGAGCTCGGATTTCGCCGAAGCGATCGCGGCCGGCGCCACCATGGTGCGGGTGGGCACGGCGTTGTTCGGTGCGCGCGATCAGGCGCCGGCCGCCTCTGCCTGATCGCCTCGCCTCCCACATCGATTCGTCTTATGAAGGTGCCGCAATGAACACACCTGCCTCGTCATCGCCCTCGTCTTCCGCTGCCACGTCCATCGCTTTCGTCGGCGGCGGCAACATGGCGCGCAGCCTGATTGCCGGGCTGATCCGGCAGGGCACGCCGGCTGCCAGCATCCGCGTGGCCGAGCCGGTGGCCGAGCTGCGCGACGCCTTGGCGCGCGACTTCGGCGTGCAGGTGGTCGAGGATGCGCGCGCCGCTGTCGATGCGGCCACGACCTGGGTCTTGGCGGTCAAGCCGCAGGTCTTGCCAATGGTGTGCGCGCAACTGGCAGATCTGGCGCAGGCACAACAACCGCTGCTGGTTTCCATCGCTGCCGGCATCACCGCCACGCAGCTGCAGCGCTGGTCGGGCGGCGATATCGCGGTGGTTCGTGCCATGCCCAACACACCCGCCCTGCTCGGCGCCGGTGTCACCGGGCTGTACGCCAACGCGCGCGTGTCGGCGGCGCAACGCCAACAGGCGACCCAACTGCTGGACAGCGCCGGCGTTACCGTCTGGATCGACGACGAAGTGCAGATGGATGCGGTGACCGCGGTCTCCGGCAGCGGACCGGCCTATGTGTTTCTCTTGGCAGAAGCGATGGAAGCTGCCGCGCAAGCGCAGGGCCTGCCCGCCGCAACCGCGCGCACCTTGGTGCTGCAAACGCTGCTCGGTGCCGCACGCATGCTCACCGAATCGGGCGAACCACCGGAGGTCCTGCGTCGCCGCGTGACCTCGCCCAACGGCACGACCCACGCCGCCATCGAGACGTTCCAGGCCGGCGGCTTTGAAGCCCTCACCGCCCAGGCCATTGCCGCAGCGACCGAACGCGGCCGCAGCCTGTCCGCGGCCAATGACTGATTGAAACGCGGCGGGTCTGCATGTCGCGTATCGCGCGGTGCCTTCGCGTGGCGCGCATGGCACGCCGAAAACGATTCGAACATCTGCGCAAACCGCCGCGCCAGCGCCTGATCACCGGAAGGTGGATGCAGGGCAATACAAGGCCGAAGGCTGCATAGCGCCCAATAACCGCTCCATTTGCCGCACATGGAACGTGCGTTCACGTTTGCAATCGATGGCAGCCATCTTGTCGGCGCGTGGCCCCGTTACATGCATCCCCCAAAAGGCTGGCCTTATCGGCTCGTTGCATCGTCGCCCCGGATGCGTGTTGCGGCGTTTGCTCGCGCAAACGATCTGCTGCTGTGCGTCAGACATGCAGCCAACGCGCGCATGGCACGGGCAAGCCGATGCGTTTTGTGCGCTTTTTCTGCCGCTGGTGAACGAATCCCCGTCGAAAGATGCTTTTTTCGTGCTGTTTCATCGTTTGCCTATTGGCGGCGCGCAGCAGTTGCCCTACATTTCGCGTTGCCGACTGGGTCGGCAGACCCAACACCACCAACGAATACGGAACACATCACTCATGGCAAAAACCGCCGCTAAGAAGGCTGCCCCCAAGAAGGCAGTGAAAAAGGTCGCCGCGACCAAGACCGCAAAGCCGGCCAAGGCCGCTGCTGCCAAGTCCGCTGCGCCCAAGCCGATCAAGGAAGCACTGAGCAAGACCGGCCTGGTCGCGCACATTGCCGAAAGCACCCAGTTGGCCCCGAAGGACGTCCGCGCCGTGCTGGCTTCGCTGGAAGCCACCGCACACGCCTCGCTGAGCAAGAAGGGCGTCGGCAGCTTCACCATCCCGGGCATGCTCAAGCTGACCACCGTGCACGTGCCGGCCAAGCCGAAGCGCAAGGGCATCAACCCGTTCACCAAGGAAGAGCAGATGTTCGCCGCCAAGCCTGCGACCACCAAGCTCAAGTCACGTCCACTGAAGAAGTTGAAGGACGCGGCGCTCTAATCGAGCACGCATCCTGTATCACGAAGACGGCCTGCGGGCCGTCTTTTTTTTGCGCTCGCTCCGCAGAGAGCAGCACATACCGCTCATCGGCACTGCCCTACCCTGCATGCTGGTTCGCCATCTGCAGGTGCCTGTGACCGGTCCGTCGAACACCCCGCCATCGTCGCCACGCCGAGTTGCCACCCGTAGCCCGGCACGTCGCCTGCGCAGCATTGTTGTCTCCATTGCGCTGTTGTGCGTGCTGGCGGTGGCCGCGCGCTGGGCCTGGCAGCTGCCGATCGCCCATCAGCTCCGTACCAGCTGGGAGCTGTCGCAAATGCCGCCGCCTGCGCAGTTGCATGTGCCGGTGGAAGGCGTGCGTGCGCGACAGATTGCCGACACCTTTGGTGCACCGCGTGGCCGCGACCGTACGCATGCGGGCGTGGATATCTTCGCGCCACGCGGTACACCGGTGGTGGCGGCAACGCGCGGCGTGGTCAGCGCCATCCGCGACCAGGGCCTGGGCGGAAAACAGGTCTGGCTGCTGGGTCCAGCGATGGAACGGCATTACTACGCGCATCTTGACGATTGGGCTGCCGGCCTCGCAGTAGGCGATGTGGTCGAGCCCGGCACCCTGCTCGGCAAGGTCGGCAGCACCGGCAATGCGCGCGGCACGCCGCCACACCTGCACTATGGTGTCTATGGACGCAACGGTGCGTACGATCCGCTGCCACTCCTGCGCAAACCTGCCGCTCGGCCAGCAAACTGAGCACGTTGGAACACTGCGTCATGGGCCACCCTATCGAGACGGTTGCGTCCTACGCCTATGGTGAGCACAGCCCAGAACGACGCGACCCATATGTCCCGCAAACGCTATCGCATCACGGTCACGCCGATCGAAAACGACGGCCGCCCTTGTGACGACCGCTGCACCATCGAATTCGAACAACGCTCGCGCGCCGACTGGATGCGGCTGCTCGAAGAACTGCACCTGCGCCGCGACCTGAGCAGCGACGAATGCGCGGCACTGACCGTAGGCTCGCAGTTGCTGGAAGACCTGGCGGCCCGCCCACGCGCCCAGCCCAGCGATGCGCTGGACGCATTGCGTCCCAAACTGCAGCTGCTGCTGGAACGCCTGCAGCGCGTGCACCCCGCCACCGGCGCCTGAAGACGCATCGCCGCACGTACCCGCTACACTGCGCACCTCGGGGATGGGGACGCGCCATGCGCTGGATGGGAATGCTCGTTGTCGCAGCCGCACTTTCCGGTTGCAGCTGTCATCGCACTGGCGATCCGCAGGCAAACGTCGCCTCGGCGACGCACGCTGCGAGCGCATCGCGTCCGCTCGATAACGCCGCTACCGGCACCGCGACCGCATCACCTGCCCCTGCGGCTGATCCCACCGATGCCATTGCGTTGGCCAACTACGCCCAAGCAAGCGCCACCGTTCAACGCTACCTCGGCGCGTTGCCGGGAGCTGCGCGCGCGCAGGCCGATGCCTTATGGACCGGCGGTCGCCCTCCCCCGGTACCGGACGATGCGGCCTTGCGTGCCATCCCCAATATCCAGTCGATGCGCATCAACAACGATCCGCCCTTTGCACTGGATCAGGCGCAGCCGCCACAGCGTATCGAAGTACCGGTGCAGTTGACGGTACGCACCACCACCGGCACGCAACGCCTGGTCGGGGCATACCGGCTGCAACCCCGGGCCGGCAGCGATGGCTGGGAAATCTATTCGGCCACGCTGCAGCCGGTGTTGCGCTAACCCGTGGTTCACCGGCGCCGACTAAGGTGATGTCACCTGTTGCCGGAGTCACCCGATGAAACTGCGTTCGCTTGCCGGTTCCATGCTCGCCCTCGCCTTGGCAATGCCCATCACCAGCGCCTGGGCTGCGCCGCAGATCCAGGGAAAACAAATCAGCGTGCAGGCCAGCGACCTGCAGCACTATCTGGGTGGTCGCTTCCCGCAGACACATGACACGCTGGGCGGGCTGATCGCGATGACGGTCAGCAACCCGGCGCTATCGTTGCCGCCAGGCGATCGGCTCAAGATGGCCTTCGATCTTGCCGTGGCGACCGCAGGCGGCGCTCCTGCACCGGTCGGCAATGTGACCTTGACCAGCGCACTGCGCTACGACGTGGCCAAACAGGGCTTTTATCTGGATCAACCCAGCATCGACGACTTCCGCCCCGCCCATGCAGGCGCAAAGCTCGACCACAGCACGCGGCAGCTGCTCAATACCTGGCTGGCCGACTATGCGCGCAAGGAGCCGATCTATCGGATCGACCCGGCCATTGCATCCGTGATGGGTGCGGTGCAGGTGGAATCGGTCGGCATCCAGAACGGGCGGGTTGCGGTCAACTTCAACCAGAACATCGAGCAACTGGTGCCCGCGGCAGCGCTGTCCGGGAAGTAGGTCCGCGTGGTATTGGCGTGGATGGCGACAATCCACGCAAGGCTACACATCAAGGCCCGACGCATCTGCGCCGGGCCTTGGTGTTTCGAGCTGACACTGGCCAGTGAAGAACCTATGCAGCCAAGGCCTTGGCCACGGCTGCGGCGAATGCAGGAATGTCGTCCGGCTTGCGGCTGGTAATCAGTTGGCCGTCGACCACCACTTCGGCATCCTGCCAGCGCGCACCGGCATTGATCAGGTCCGTCTTGACCGATGGCCATGAAGTGACCTTGCGGTCGCGGACCAAGTCGCTTTCGAGCAGCAACCACGGCCCGTGACAGATCGCCGCCACCGGTTTTTGTGCGTTCGAAAACGCGCGAATGAACGCGATTGCCTGCTCATCGGTGCGCAGTGTGTCGGGATTGAGCACACCGCCAGGCAACACCAGTGCGTCGTAGGATTCCGCCGTTGCCTGATCTAGCTGCCGATCGACCGTTACCGAATCGCCCCACTCTGTGTGATTCCAGCCGCGAATTTGCGCGCCGTCGCCGGGCGCGATCACCTCGACCTTGGCACCCCAGCCTTCCAGCAGGCGCTTGGGTTCGGTCAGTTCGGATTGCTCGAAGCCATCGGTGGCCAGCACGGCGACGGTTTTGCCAGAGAGCGAATAAGACATGGGAGGCTCCTTGAAAAGAAGCCCAGACCCTAGGAATCACGCCGTTGCGCATCCGTGAACCGATGTGTGCGCGGCGTCAGTACGCGCCACATGGCTGCGTGCTCAGCGCTTGGGTTGCAGCATCGTTCCGGTGCAATTCTTCGAGCCGCACCGGCATTCCCAAATTTTCTTCAGGCGTGGCGTATGACGCTCGGCAAGGGTGATGCCGTAGTTATAGGTGAGCTCTTCGCCGGGTTTGATGTCGCGCTTGGCCTCGATGAAGATCTTGTCCTTGCGGCGGTCGTCGCCCTCGGCTTCTTCGATCACCGCCTCGCAATTGGGATCGCAGCTGTGGTTGATCCAGCGCGCGACATTGCCTTCGTAGTTGGCATCCAGCACGTAGTCGTCGCTGAGCGTGAACAAAAAGGTATGCCCGCTTTCCACGTCGCCGGTGTCGTCGGCATCCACTTCGGCATGCGTGCGCAGCCGCCCCTTGTATTGAATGATGCGCTCGCCCTTGCGGAGCGGGGCGAGGGCGAACATGCCATTGCCGTGGATACGAGACTTGCGGGCGGCAACTTTGCGCGACATGTAAGGGTCCAGTGATGGGGCCGCTCATTGTGACTGCAGCGCGCCACTGCGCCAAGCACAAGCGCAGCGTGCGCCGCAACGGGCCACACTTGCCGGCGGCTGAACCGCGCCGTTGGCCCTGCCCTGCCGGAAAGAGTACAATTTCGGTCCGCTTTCGGATTCCGCCTTCACCATGTTGCGCGTCACCAAACTCACCGATTACGCCACCGTGGTGCTGACCGTCCTGGCGGCACGCTGCGATCAGGTGCTCAGCGCAAGCGAATTGGCCGAACAGGCCGGTCTGGAAGCACCGACTGTCAGCAAGATTCTCAAGCCGTTGTCGCAGGCAGGCCTGGTCGAAGGCTTGCGCGGCGTGCACGGCGGCTACCGGCTTGCGCGCGCCGCCAGCGACATCACCCTGGTGGAGATCGTCGAAGCGATGGAAGGTCCGTTGGCGATCACCGAATGCAGCCAGGACCACAGCCAGTGCGGTATCGCGCAGCGCTGCGGCGTGCGGTCGAACTGGCGCCTGATCAACGACGTGGTCGGCGATGCCTTGCGCCGCGTCACGCTCGCGCAGATGTTGCAGCCCCTCTCTCTCCCTGGCGACAGCCGTCGGCGTTCGATCGCCGCACGCGTCGCGACCACCTGACCTGTAGGCAGCCCAATGGCCACCGAACTTGCTCCTCCGCAGAATGCGCAGATCCTCGAACGGCTGGGTCGACGTTACGACGCCGGCTTCATCACCGAAATCGAATCGGACTCATTGCCGCCCGGCCTGGACGAAGACGTCATCCGTGCGTTGTCGGCCAAGAAAGACGAGCCGCAATGGATGACCGACTGGCGTCTTGAGGCCTATCGCCATTGGCTGAAGATGCCGATGCCGGAGTGGGCGAAACTGCAGATCTCGCCGATCGATTTCCAGGCGTTGAGCTATTACTCCGCACCCAAGGGCCCGAAGTACGCCTCGCTGGACGAGGTGCCCAAGGAATTGCTGGACACCTACGACAAGCTGGGCGTGCCGCTGCACGAGCGCGCCAAGCTGGCCGGCGTCGCAGTCGATGCGGTGTTCGATTCGGTCTCGGTCGGCACCACCTTCCGCAAGGAGCTGGCCGAAAAAGGCGTGATCTTCTGTTCGATGTCCGAGGCCATCAAGGAACACCCGGAGATCGTCAGGCAGTATCTTGGCAGCGTGGTGCCGGTGGGCGATAACTACTTCGCCGCGCTCAACTCGGCCGTATTCTCCGACGGCAGTTTCGTGTTCATCCCTGCGGGTGTGCGTTGCCCGATGGAATTGAGCACCTACTTCCGCATCAATGCCGGCCATACCGGCCAGTTCGAGCGCACCTTGATCGTGTGCGAAGACAAGGCCTACGTCTCGTATCTGGAAGGCTGCACGGCGCCCATGCGCGACGAGAACCAGCTGCATGCGGCGGTCGTCGAGCTGGTGACGCTGGAAGATGCAGAAATCAAGTATTCCACCGTGCAGAACTGGTACCCGGGCGACGAGGAGGGCCGGGGCGGCATCTACAACTTCGTCACCAAGCGCGCCGAATGCCGTGGCGCGCGCAGCAAGGTGACCTGGACCCAGGTCGAAACGGGCTCGGCGATCACCTGGAAGTATCCGTCGTGCGTGCTGATTGGCGACGATTCGGTGGGCGAATTCCATTCGGTCGCGCTGACCCACCACCGTCAGCAGGCCGACACCGGCACCAAGATGATCCACATCGGCAAGCGCACCAAAAGCAAGATCGTCAGCAAGGGCATCAGTGCCGGCCGCGGCCAAAATACCTATCGCGGCCAAGTCAAGGTGGACCGCAATGCCGATGGCGCACGCAACTACACGCAGTGCGATTCGCTGTTGATCGGCAAGCAGTGCGGCGCCCACACCTTTCCCTATATCGAGGTGAAGAACCCGGGTGCCACCGTCGAACACGAGGCCACCACCTCCAAGATCAGCGACGACCAACTCTTCTATTGCCGCGCGCGTGGCATCAGCCAGGAAGATGCGGTGTCGTTGATCGTCGACGGCTTCTGCAAGCAGGTGTTCCGCGAGCTGCCGATGGAGTTCGCAGTGGAAGCCAAGAAGCTGCTGGAAGTCTCGTTGGAAGGCAGCGTCGGCTGACACATCTTTCCTTCTCCCCTCGGGAGAAGATGGCGCGCAGCGCCGGATGAGGGTACGAGCGAAGCCAAGTGCACTCAAACAGCACGATGCTTCGCACCAACCCTCACCCCAACCCCTCTCCCGGCGGGAGAGGGGCTCAATCACTGGATAAGACCATGCTCAACATTCAAAACCTCCACGCCAGCATCGCCGGCAAAGACATCCTCAAAGGCCTGTCGCTGGACATCCAGCCCGGCCAGGTGCACGCCATCATGGGCCCCAACGGCGCCGGCAAGTCCACCCTGGGCAATGTCCTGGCAGGCCGCGACGGCTATGACGTGACCGAAGGCAGCGTGCAGTTCGAAGGCACCGACCTGCTCGACCAGGATCCGGAAGCGCGCGCCGCCGCCGGCCTGTTCCTGGCGTTCCAGTACCCGGTGGAAATTCCGGGCGTGAACAACACCTACTTCCTGCGCGCGGCACTGAACGCCCAGCGCAAGGCACGCGGTGAGGAAGAACTCGATTCCATGCAGTTCCTCAAGCTGGTGCGCCAGAAGCTGGCCGTGCTGCACCTGAAGGACGAACTACTGCACCGTGGCGTCAACGAAGGCTTCTCCGGTGGCGAGAAGAAGCGCAACGAGATCTTCCAGCTGGCCGTGCTGGAGCCGAAGCTGGCGATCCTGGACGAGACCGATTCGGGCCTGGACATCGACGCGCTGAAGAGCGTCGCCGACGGCGTCAACGCACTGCGCAGCGCCGACCGCTCGTTCCTGGTCATCACCCACTACCAGCGCCTGCTGGACTACATCAAGCCGGACGTGGTGCACGTGCTGGCCGACGGCCGCATCGTCAAGAGCGGCGGCCCGGAACTGGCGCTGGAGCTGGAAGCGCACGGCTATGACTTCCTGAAGGATCGCGTGGTGCGCGAGGCGGCGGTCTGATGAGCGCCCTGCTCGACTCGATGGCCCAGGCCTTCTGCGGCAGCGATGCGCGCCGCGAAGTGCTGGATGCGGCCCTGCGCGATGGCCTGCCGGCCGCCCGCAACGAAGCCTGGAAGTACACCTCGCTGCGCCAGCTGGAGCGCCGCGCGTTCGCCGCGGCACCGCTGCAGGGCCCGGCCCTGGACGTCGCGCTGCTGGAAGACATTCCGGCGCCGCGCCTGGTGTTCGTCAACGGTCGCCTGGATGCCACGCTGAGCGACGTGCAGGCGTTGCCGGCCGGCGTGCAGCTGCAGCCGCTGTCGGCCGCGCTGGCGGACGGTGAGGATGCCGTTCGTTTCCTCGGCCGCCGTTACGAGCGCAGCGAAGAAATCTTCGCCCGGCTCAACGCCGCCCTGGCCGATGAAGGCGTGGTGCTGCGCGTGGACGAAGGCGTGCAGGTCGAAGCCCCCCTGCAGCTGGTGTTCGCCAGCGTGGCCGGCGACACCGACCTGGCCTGGCATCACCGTCACCTGATCGAACTGCGTGCCGGCGCACAGCTGGGCGTGGTCGAGCACCGCTTCAGCGTCGGCGATGCCGCCCATCTGGACAACACCGTGCTGCATGCCCACGTCGCCCGCGACGCGGTACTCCAGCATGCCCGCGTCCAGGCCGGCAGCGCGCGCCAGACCAGCTTCCTGCGCACCGATGCGGTGCTGGCCCGCGACGCGCAGTACCACCGCGTCGACCTGGAACTGGGTGCCGCGCTCAGCCGCCATGAACTGAACGTGCGCCTGGAAGGTGACAACGCCCACCTGACCGCCAATGGCGTGCTGCTCGGCAATGGCCGCCGCCACGTCGAGACCCGCCTGGGCATCGACCACATCGCGCGCGATACCAACTGCGAGCTGCTGTGGCGCGGTGTTGCGGCCAACCGCAGCCGCGTTGTGTTCCATGGCGGCATCCAGATCCGCGAAGGCGCCGACGGCACCGATGCGAACCTGTCCAACAAGAACCTGCTGCTGTCGCCCGACGCCGAGATCGACACCCAGCCGACGCTGGTGATCGACGCCGATGAGGTGAAGGCAGCGCACGGCGCGACCGTCGGCCAGCTCGATGCCAATGCGCTGTTCTACCTGCGCACGCGCGGCCTGCCGCAGGCGCAGGCGCAGGCACTGCTGAGCGCCGCGTTCTGCCACGAGCCGCTGAAGGTGCTGCCCGAAGCGCTGCGCGCGCAGTTGGCACGCCGCCTGGACAAGGCGCTGGCCGAGGCAGGTGTGGCATGAACCTGTCCTCGCCGCGACCGATCGAAGAACGCACCGGCAGCCCCGACTGGGACCGCGTCCGCCTCGACTTCCCGCTGCTGATGCGCGAAGTGCACGGCAAGCCGCTGGTCTATTTCGACAATGCCAACACCGGCCAGAAGCCGGTGCAGGTGATCGGCGCGGTGGACGAGTTCTACCGCCGCTACAACGCCAACGTCAGCCGCGCAGTGCACGCACTGGGCAGCGAAGCCACCGATGCCTATGAAGGCGCACGCAACAAGCTGGCGCGCTTCCTCAACGTGCGCCCCAGCGACCTGGTGCTGTGCAGCGGCACCACCTTCGCCATCAACCTGGTGGCGTACTCGTGGGCACTGCCACGGCTGAAGGCCGGTGACGTGATCCTGATCACACGCATGGAGCATCACGCCAACATCGTGCCGTGGCAGCTGGTTGCGCAGCGCACCGGCGCGACCATCCGCGTGGCCGAGATCACCCCCGATGGTGCGCTGGACCTGGACGCGCTGCGCGTGGCGATGACCCCCGAGGTCAAGCTGCTCGCTGTCACCCACGTGTCCAACGTGCTGGGCACGGTCAATCCGGTGCGCGAGATCTGCCGTGAAGCGCGCAAGCGCGGCATCATCACCGTGGTCGATGGCTCGCAGGCGGTGCCGCACCGCAAGGTCGACGTCGCCGCGATCGGCTGCGACTTCTACGCCATCACCGGCCACAAGATGTGCGGACCGACCGGTACCGGCGCACTGTGGGCCCGTCGCGAGCACCTGGACGCGATGCCGCCGTTCCTCGGCGGCGGTGAGATGATCAAGGAAGTCAGCTTCGACGGCACCGTGTTCAACGATGCCCCGCACAAATTCGAAGCCGGCACCCCCAACATCGCCGGCTTCATCGGCCTGGGCGTGGCCGCCGACTACCTGCAGCAGCTTGGCCAGGAGAACGTGGAATCGCGCGAAGCCGAACTGCTGGCACACTTCACCGAAGAGCTGCGCCGCGTCGACGGCCTGCGCATCATCGGCGAAGCGCCGGAGAAGGCCGCCGTGGTCTCGTTCCTGATCGACGGCGCGCATGCGCATGACCTGGCGACCCTGCTCGACCTGGAAGGCGTGGCCGTGCGCTCGGGCCAGCACTGCGCGCACCCGCTGCTGCAGTACTTCGGCGTCGCCGCCACCTGCCGTGCCTCGCTGGCGTTCTACAACACGCACGCCGAGATCGAGCGCTTCATGACCGCGTTGACCAAGGTGCGCAAGCTGTTGGGCTGAGCCCGCAGACCGGGGTCAGATCCCTTTCGCCTCGCGAAAAGGCTCTGACCCCATCAACGTTGCCGCCATCCGCCGCTGCGATTGCACCGCCTTCCGTATCGAAGAGAGATCCTGCGCAGGGATACCCTGCTCGTTGAACTCGGCGTAGCACCTGCACCGCTCATCCGCATCGGTGGCAATCAACTCAAAGGCCGGATGCGGCACGAGCAATGCGTTCACCCTGCCCTGCGCATTCGCGCGATAGCTCGACCAGCGATAGTCACCAGGATGCGCCACCCTCCCCGCCCGAACCGGGTTGAGCTCGATGTAGCGCTGGCAGGCCAGCAGATAGCGATCCGTATCCACCAGCGTGGAGTGGAAGCGCCCTTCCCATAACGTGCCGGTGCGGCCCTGCCGATCATTCACCCGACGCACGTAGGTCCGGCTCACGGCCTGCATCATCCGTGACAGCCCGCCGCAGACATCAGGCGTTGCCAGAAGATGGACGTGATTGTCCATCAGCACATAAGCGTGGACCCGGCAGTGCTGCTGGCCTGCGTGATGACACAGCAGACGCAGGTAGGCCACGCGGTCGTCATCCGTGAAGAACACGGGCTGGCGATTGTTGCCACGTTGAATGGCATGTTGCGGGTATCCGGGCGCATCGATCCTTCGGGGGCGTGGCATGAGCGTTTCCTGGTGCTGAGGGGTCAGAGCCCTTTGCTGCACAAAGGGATCTGACCCCGCCCCCATTTGCGCCCGCCCACGCCCCACCTAGAATGGGGCAATGAGCACCCTGACCTTCCGCGCCGCCACGTCGGCCGACATCCCCGCCCTGATCACCCTGGTCACCTCGGCCTACCGTGGTGACACCAGCCGCGTTGGCTGGACCACCGAAGCCGACCTGCTGGATGGCGCCCGAATCGATGCCGACGGCATCCAGGGTGACCTCGACCGCCCGCGCTCCACCATCCTGCTGGCCGAGCGCGAGGGCAAGCTGGTGGCCTGCGCCCACGTTGCCGATGTCGATGGCAAGGGCTACTTCGGCATGTTCTCGGTCGACCCGGCCCAACAGGGCGGCGGTGTCGGCAAGCAGATGATGGAGGCTGCCGAAGCGCATGCCGCGCGCGAATGGAGCGTGCCGGTGATGCAGATGACGGTGATAGACGTGCGCGACGAGCTGATCGCCTTCTATGAACGCCGCGGCTACCAGCGCACCGGCATCAAGAAGCCGTTCCCGTATGGCGACGAACGCTTCGGCATTCCCAAGCGCGACGACCTGCGCTTCGAGATCCTGGAAAAGCCGCTGGCCGGAGCCGCCACGTGAGCGAGGCCTGGACCTTTGTCTGTGCCGGCGCCGAGCTGTTGCCGGGTGAAATGAAGAGTGTGTTCGACGAGGTGACCGGAACGCCGATCGTGGTGTTCAACCTCGACGGCGAGCTGTACGCCCTGGAAGACCAGTGCACGCATGAAGAGTTCGAGCTCTCCTCGGGCGAGTTCAACACCACCGAGGGCAGCGTGGAGTGCGTGCTGCACGGCGCGCGCTTCGACGTGCGCGATGGCCGTGCCCTGTGCGCCCCGGCCTACAGCCCGGTGCCGAAGTTCCCGGTAAAGCGCGAGCACGACGCGATCTGGACCCGCGACGACCGCGATTGAAGCGGTGCCGCCCGGCAGGGACCCGCCCATGCGCGCGCCTGCCGGGGAACACACCCATGGGGTGGATCTACCGGATCGCCCTGAGCGGCCTTCCAGGGCCTTTCGGGGGCATCGAGATCGCACGCCCGATTGCGCACATGCGAATCATTATCGTTTATGTTATTCTACGTAACATCTTCGTAACGACTCCGCCTCCGCGCCATGGCTTCGCCCGCGCCCACCGCCACGCTGTGCCAGCTCGCCCGCCAGGGGTGGCCGCTGCTCGTGGCCGTGCTGCTGACGCTGCTGCTGGGGTGGTCGGCATTGCACGAAGGGCGCGGCAACGAACCTGCCGCCCACGGCTGGCAGGCACACGCTGAAGATCTGCAGCAGGTCATGCCGATGCCGGCCTCGCCGGCGGACGAATGCCCGCACCATGCCGCGCCAGCACCGGAGCCGCCGCTGGATGGCGAGGGCACCACGCCCTGTACCGGACTGGCTCCCCCGCGCGCCGCCCTGGTCGCGCATGTTCCGCTGTGGCGTTCCGACGCCCTGCGCTGGCAGCTGCACGATCCCGCACTGCGGTTGAACCCCGGCCACGCTCCGCCCGCACCGCACGCCAGCTGAGGCGCCCTGCGGCCGTTGCCGTGCGCCTGAGGTCGTTCACCGCGTAGCCGAGCATCGGCTCAGCTCTACAGAAACCGCTTTCTACGTGCCGTCGCGCTGTCTGCGCTTCGGCCCTCGCCCTTTCCTGATCCAAGCCACCGCCACCGCCACCGCCACCGCCACCCAGACCATGACCCACATCACGTCCCGCAAGCACGCCCCGCGCGTTTCCCTGCTCGCTACCGCCACCCTGGCCGCCGGCTTCGCACCGCTGGTCGCACAGGCCGCCGACAACGCCGATGCCAGCTCCCGCAAGGCCACCGACCTGGACAAGGTGCAGGTGCGCGGCAGCTGGTTCAATCCGTCCTCGCCGAAGTTCACCGCTGAACTGCTGAACACTCCGAAGTCGGTGTCGATCGTGTCGGAGAAGCTGATTGCCGAAACCGGTGCGACCAACCTGCAGGATGCGCTGCGCATGGTCCCAGGCATCACCTTCGGTGCCGGCGAAGGCGGCAACCCGACCGGCGACCGCCCCTTCATCCGTGGCTTCGATTCGCAGAGCAACATCTTCGTCGACGGCTTGCGCGACGTCGGCTCGCAGACCCGCGAAATCTTCGACCTGGAGCAGGTGGAAGTGGTCAAGGGCCCGAGCTCGGCCTACGGCGGCCGTGACTCCGGTGGTGGCAGCCTGAACCTGGTGAGCAAGACGCCGAAGCTGAAGAACGAGACCAGCGCAAGCATGGGCATCGGCACCGACAGCTACGCGCGCGGCACCGTGGACGCCAACTACGTGCTGGGCGATGGCATCGCCGCCCGCCTGAACTTGATGAAGCACGAGTCGGACATCGCCGGCCGTGACGCTGCCAATGTCAGCCGTTGGGGTATCGCACCGTCGATCGCGTTTGGCCTGAACGGTCCGGCGCAGCTGATCGCCAGCCACTACCACATGCAGAGCGATGACCTGCCGGATGCAGGCGGTTTCCCGTACAACAATCCGTTCGCCAGCGGCCCGAACGTGGCCAAGAACGGCGATGGCCGCCCGATGGTGCCGGACCGCAACAACTACTACGGCCTGGTCGACCGCGACTTCCAGCGCACCCGCGCCGACATCAGCACCCTGGACGCCAGCTACGACTTCGGCGGCCACAAGCTGCGCAACATCGCGCGCCTGGGCAACACCAGCAACGACTACCTGTGGACCCAGCCGGACGACAGCAAGGGCAACCCGAACAATTACGGCACCTTGTGGCGCCGCACCAACAGCCGCGCCGTCGACGTCAAGAGCTTAGCCGACCAGCTCGGTCTGACCGGCGCCTTCCAGACCGGCGCGCTCAAGCACAGCTACAGCGCCGGCGTGGAATACAGCGACGAGAAGATGACTCGCGGCAGCTACCTGATGACGCCGGGCACCGCCAACCCGCTGGAAACCGCCGCCAACAGCTCCGTGTGCCGGGTGTCCGGCGCCGCCACCAACTACAACTGCACCGACTTCAACAACCCGAATCCGAACGATCCGTGGGCTGCCGGTCAGATCGTCTATCGCAGCAACAAGGCGCTGGACGTTGAACAGCGCACCAAGACCAAATCCGCCTATCTGTTCGACACCATCGAGCTCAATGCACAGTGGAGCTTCAACGTCGGCCTGCGCTATGACGATTACAGCACCACGCTGACCACGCCGGTGCTCAACGCAGCGCCGACCCGCCTGCGCAACGACAACGACTTCGTGAACTACCAGGCCGGCGTAGTGTTCAAGCCGGCGGCCAACGGCAGCATTTACCTGTCGTGGGGCACCTCCTCGACCCCGCCGGGCATGGACGGTGGCGATGGCTCCGACGGCCTGACCGGGCTGGTGGCCGACCTCAAGCCGCAGGACACCAAGAACCTCGAACTGGGTACCAAGTGGGACCTGCTGGACAACCGCCTGAACCTGACCGCGGCGATCTTCCACACCGTGATGAACAATGCACGTGTGACCATCGACAACGGCACCAGTCAGAACGCCGGCAAGAAGGAGATCAACGGCTTCGAGCTGGGCTTCAACGGCCAGCTGACCGACGCCTGGAGCCTGTACGGCGGTTACACCTACCTGGACTCGGAACTGAAGGACAACGGCTTCGTCTGTGCCGTGTCCGGCCGCACCTGCCCGTCCAACGTCTACGTGCCGTCGCCGAACAACGGCAACGAGTTCCCGAACACCGCCAAGCACAGCGCCAACCTGTGGACCACCTACCGCTTCCCAATCGGCCTGACCGTCGGTGCCGGTGCGTTCTACTCGGACAAGCAGTACGGTGATGTGGCCAACACCAAGTGGATCGCCAGCTACACCCGCTTCGACGCGATGGCCAGCTACGCGATCCAGGACAACATCAGCCTGCAGCTCAACGTGCAGAACCTGACCGACAAGACCTACTTCACCAAGGCCTATGCCTCGCACTACGCGAGCATCGCCCCGGGTCGCTCGGCCACCCTGGCACTGAACGTGAAGTTCTGATGTAACCTGGCTCCACCACGGCGGCAGGCTCTCCTGCCGCCGTTTTTGTTTCCGGCGATACTCACCCCCATGGCAACCCTTACCCCCATCGACAGCGATGCTCTGGCCGAGCTGCTGCAGCACGACCCGCAGGCTGCCTTCGCGCGCGTGCGCGACGCCGCGCAGGCCGGACAGGTCGAGGCACAACTGCTGCTCGCGCAGATGCACATGGAAGGCAAAGGCACCGCACAGGACGCCCCGGCGGCACTGCTCTGGTACGAAACCGCCGCCAACAACGGCGCGCCGATGGCGATGAACATGCTTGGCCGCTGCCACGAACTGGGCCAGGGCACCGCCCCCGACCCGACACTCGCCGCAGTGTGGTACCGGCGCGCGGCCGACACCGGCCTGGACTGGGGCCTGTACAACCTGGCCAACCTGCTGGCCACCGGCCGCGGCGTGACCCAGGACCGCGCGCAGGCACTGGCCCTGTACACCCGTGCCGCACACCTGGGCCATGCCAAATCGATGAACCTGCTGGCCCGCCACCTCGAAGACGGACTGGATACCGCGCCCGATCCACAGGCAGCGCTGGCCTGGTACCAGCGCGCGGCCGAGGCCGGTGATTTCCGCGGCCAGGCCAACTACGCCTCGATCCTGCTGCAGGCCGGCCAGATCGAGCAGGCCGTGCACTGGCTGCGGCTTGCACTGGCCCACGGCAGCCCGGCGTTCATGGCGCACATCGTGCCGGAACTGGCCGCGTCGCCGCATCCGCAGGTGCGCGCACTGGTCGCACCGCCGTCCCTCTGAGGAGTCCCGCATGCTGCTGCACATCCCCGACATTCTCAGCGCCGACCAGGTCGCCGACTTCCGGCGCCGCCTCGACGCCGCCGACTGGACCGATGGCCGCGAAACCGTGGGGCATCTGGGCGCACAGGCCAAGCACAACCAGCAGCTGCCCGAGGCCTCGCCGCTGCGCCGCGAACTGGGCGAGATCATCCTCGTCGCGTTGGCCCGGCACCCGCTGTTCTTCAGCGCCGCGCTGCCGCTGAAGTACCTGCCGCCGCGCTTCAACCGCTACAGCGGGGGCGGCACCTATGGCTTCCATGTCGATGGCGCAGTGATGAACCTGGCCAACGGCGAACAGCTGCGTTCGGACATCTCCTGCACCTTGTTCCTGTCCGCCCCGGACGAATACGATGGCGGCGAACTGATCATCAGCGACACCTACGGCGAGCACGAAGTGAAGCTGCCCGCCGGCGACCTGATCGTGTATCCGTCCAGCAGCCTGCACCAGGTGCGGCCGGTCACCCGCGGCGCGCGCGTGGCCTCGTTCTTCTGGGTGCAGAGCATGATCCGCGACGACGTGCAGCGGCGCCTGCTGTGGGAAATGGATGGCTCGATCGAGCGCCTGCGGCAGACCGGCGGCGACGCCGAGGCGGTGCTGCAGCTGACCGGCGTGTACCACAACCTGCTGCGGCGCTGGAGCGAGGTCTGAGCCGGATCCGGCCGGCCTGCGACATTTTGGCAATCATTCTCATTTGCAACGGCTAACAGCTCTCATTACAATCACGCCCCGTTGATGCCGGCCGCTGCCGGCAGACCCTTGGGGACCCCCGCTTGCTGCGCCCGCTTCGCCCTCGTCCACTCATCCATCGCAAGATGGGCACCGCCATGCGCGGCCAGCGTCCCGCGCTGGCCAGCCTGCTGGCGTGGGTGGCGATGCTGGCCTTGCTGCTGGGCACCCTGCCGCTGCTGCCACACGGCCAGGCCGGAATGGCCGTGCAGATGCCGCTGGAAGAGCGCGGTGGCGAAGCGCCGCTGCAGGAAGAGGCACCGGCCAAGCTACGCCGCTGTGCTGCCGCTCCGGTGAAATCAGCCGAGAAGGCACGCCCGCCGTTGCTGCTGGCCAGCCACTGGCTGCGCACTGAGCTGGAACTCGTACCCGCCACGCCGGCCATGCCCGGCGTGCGCCCGGACTGGCCGCTGGCCGCTCCGGACACGCCCTGGGCCGATGCGCCCGGGCGTCGCCAGCAACGCGGCCAGGCGCCGCCGCTCGCCTGATCCACGGCCCGACGTGACCGCCCGCGCGGTCGCGCCTGCACGCCGCTGCCTGCCTCATCCCTGCCGCCCCTGACCGGGCCTTCCGTGCCTGCCGCGCCCTTCGCGCACGGCGTCGCACCACCCTGCATCCTTCGAGGTTACTGCCATGGCCCAGCGCCATCGTGTCCGTTCGTCCCTGTCCCGTACCCTGCTGACCAGCGCCGTGCTGGCGGCCATGGCCACCCCTGCCCTCGCCTACGGTGACGCTTCCGGCGCGCCACAGACGCTGGACAAGGTGGTGGTCACCGCCTCCGGCTTCGAGCAGAAGGTGGTCGATGCACCGGCCAGCATCAGCGTGGTCAGCCGCGAAGAACTCAGCAAGCGCCCGTACACCAACCTGGTCGACGCGCTGCGCGACGTTGAAGGCATCGACGTCGGCCTGGAAGCCAGCGACAAGAACGGTCGTGCCACCATCTCGATGCGCGGCCTGCCGTCCGAGTACACCCTGGTGCTGATCGACGGCCGTCGCCAGAGCAATGTCGGCCAGCTGTATCCGAACAACTTCGGTGGCGGCCAGTTCGCCTACCTGCCGCCGCTGGACGCGATCGAACGCATCGAAGTCGTGCGCGGCCCGATGTCCACGCTGTACGGCTCGGATGCGATGGGTGGCGTCATCAACATCATCACCCGGCGCAACCAGGACAGCTGGCACGGCGCGGTGACCCAGGGCTTCACCGTGCAGCAGGATGACCAGTTCGGTGATGCACGCACCACCGACCTGTACCTTAGTGGCCCGCTGCTGAAGGACCGCCTGAGCCTGGCGGTGCGCGGCAGCTACTACGACGCCAAGGCCTCCAATCCGGAGTGGGATGCACTGACCCTGCCCGACGGCAGCCTGTGGGAACGCAGCATCGGCTTCGGTGGCGGCGGCAAGTCGGTGGCCAACACCAACTGGAACACCGGCGTACGCCTGGACTTCCGCGTCAACGACGATCACGAACTGTGGCTAGACTACGACGTGTCGCGGCAGAAGTACGACAACAGCGAGGGCCAGACCGGCACGCTGGACAGCCTGGCCAGCCTGTGGCGCGTCGGCAACGCAGTCATCCCCAACCCGAACGGCAGCGGCACCGTCACCCGCCGCGTGGTGCAGCCGCGTGTGGGCTACACCGCCTACCAGCGCTACGAGCGCGACCAGTTGTCGCTGACCCACCAGGGCCGCTACAGCTTCGGTACCTGGCAGACCTCGCTGACCCACAGCAAGAGCAGCAACCTGGGCCGTTCGCTGCCGCTGACCCTGGACGAACGCGCCAACCTGCAGACGCTGTGGAATGACGTCTGCCGCCGCACCGGTGCCGCCAACAATTGTGCGGCTGGCCGCGGCAATGCGCTGACTGCCCTCAATCCAAGTGAAATGGCACGGCTGCAGGCGTTCCTGCCGCGTCCGCTGCGCACCATGGAACTGGAAGGCTACGTGCTCGACACCATGCTCGACCTCGACTTCGGCGCGCACAAGCTGACCGTTGGCGGCCAGTACAACGACACCGACATGATCGACGGCGTGTTCGGCATGGATGGCGCCGGTTACCGCAGCAACACCAAGCAGAAGCACCGCATGTGGGCCCTGTTCGCCGAGGACAACTGGTCGCTGACCGATACCCTCACCACTACCTTCGGCCTGCGCTATGACGACCACAACGTGTTCGGCAGCCACGTCAGTCCGCGCGGCTACCTGGTATGGAACGCCAGCGACGCGTGGACCTTCAAGGGTGGCGTCAGCACCGGCTACAAGACCCCGCGTCCGGACCAGCTGTTCCCGGGCATCACCGGCTTCGGTGGCCAGGGCGTGCTGCCGCTGGTGGGCTCGCCTAACCTGAAGCCTGAAACCAGCACCAACTATGAGCTGGCCGCCTACTACGAAGGCCAGCGCTGGGGCTTCAACGTGACCGGCTTCTTCAACAAGTTCGAGGACAAAATCGCCAGCGGCGGCACCTTCCCGAACTGCGAAGTGGCCCGCGCCGGCAGTGGCTACTGCGTAGACATCGGCCCGGGCTGGGCGGCGCTGGGCTACAGCACCTTCACCCAGAGCGTGAACATCGACAAGGCCGAGACCCGCGGTACCGAACTGGCCGCGCATGTCGACCTGCTCGACACCCTGCAGCTGCGCGGCAACTACACCTGGACCAAGAGCGAGCAGACCAGCGGCCCCGACAAGGGACGCCCGATCTCGGGCACCACGCCGGCAAAGCACATGGCCAACGCCAGCCTCAACTGGCAGATCAACGAAGCGGTCAGCCTGTCGCTGATCGGCGAGGGCCGCTACGACCGCTATCGCGACACCCTCATCGACAGTGCCGGCACCCGCCACGTGCGCTATTACGAGGACTACACGATCTTCCACCTGGGCGGCAGCTGGAAGGCCACGCCGTGGCTGACGGTCAACGCACGTGTCAACAATTTGTTCGACAAGGACTTCGTTTCACAGTCGTGCCTGCTGCTCAATCCCAGCGAGTTCAGCTGCGTGGACGACTACGCGACCAAGGACCAGCGCCGCAGCTACTGGATTTCGTTGAACGCGAAGTTCTGATCGCCGCGCACCGGTAGTGCCGGTCGCTGGCCGGCATTGCCCCGGTGGGTGCCGACCTTGGTCGGCACCACTTCATCCACGCATGGTGTGGATCTGCCGTATCCCGCCGTCGATCCGGCGGTGGGATACAGAACGACACGCAATTGCGAGCTATTCTCATCAATGATGTAATGGGCAGTCCCCGTCCGCCTCGAACCGTGCCGTGAGCCGTCCTGCCTCTTCCACTGTGCAGCAGCAACAGAACCGTGGCTTCTGGCTGCGGACGCTGCACCAGTGGCACTGGATCAGCTCGGCAGTGTGCCTGATCGGCATGCTGCTGTTCGCGGTGACCGGCCTGACCCTCAACCATGCGGCGAAGATCGAAGCCAAGCCGCAGGTGCAGAACCAGCAGCTGGAACTGCCGGCTGATCTGCTGGGCCAGCTGGGCACGCGCGAGGACGGCAACGCACCGATTCCGCGCCCGGCCAGGCAATGGCTGGACACGCAGCTGGGCATCGCCATCGGTGGGCGTCCGGCCGAGTGGTCGGCCGAAGAGATCTACCTGTCATTGCCGCGCCCCGGTGGTGACGCCTGGCTGAGCATCGATCGCGAGACCGGCGCGGTGGAGTACGAATCGACGTCGCGCGGCGTGGTGTCCTACCTCAACGACCTGCACAAGGGCCGCAATGCCGGCCCGGCGTGGGGTTGGTTCCTGGACCTGTTTGCCGTGGCCTGCCTGGTGTTCTGCATCACCGGCCTGTTCCTGCTGCACCTGCATGCGCGGCAGCGACGCATGACCTGGCCACTGGTCGGCCTCGGCCTGATGATCCCGCTGCTGATCGCCCTGCTGCTGATCCACTGACTTCCACCGTGACTTCCATCCGTTCTTCCGGAGCCGCCCCATGCGCGTCACCCTGACCATCGCCCTCAGTGGCCTGCTGGCCACCTCGCCGGCCTATGCCACCACCCTCGACATCAACGTCGAAGTGCCCAAGCTCAACGTGGCCGAATACCACCGCCCGTATGTGGCGATGTGGCTGGAAGGCGCCGACCAGAAGGTCGCGGCCAACCTGTCGGTCTGGTACCAGCAGACCAGCAACAGCGAAGGCCATGGCACCAAGTGGCTGCCCGACCTGCGCCAGTGGTGGCGCAAGAGCGGCCGCACCCTGCAGGTGCCGGTGGACGGCGTGACCGGCCCGACCCGCCCGGCCGGCAAGCACGCGCTGTCGTTCAACGACAAGCAGCCGGCACTGAAGCAACTGGCCCCGGGCAACTACACCCTGGTGGTGGAAGCGGTGCGCGAAGTCGGCGGCCGTGAACTGCTGAAGATCCCCTTCACCTGGCCGGCCACCGCCGCACAGAACGGCAAGGCGCAGGGCGCCACCGAACTGGGCCAGGTCACCCTCGCCGTCAAACCTTAACCGCCTGACCGGGGTCAGAGCCCTTCCTGCGGAAGGGATCCGACCCCACCACCACCCCTGGAGTCTTCCGCATGAAGCGCACGCTCGTCCTCGCCGCCGCTCTGGCCGCTGCCCTTCCGTTCTCGGCCCTAGCCCACAAGGCCTGGCTGCTGCCCTCGCAGACCGTGATCGCCGGCAACGCGCCGTGGATCACCGTCGACGGTGCGGTCTCCAATGACCTGTTCTATTTCAATCACGTGCCGCTGCGCCTGGAGTCGGTGGTGATCACCGCGCCGGACGGCAGCACCGTGCAGGCGCAGAACGCCGCCACCGGCAAGTACCGCAGCGTGTTCGATGTCGAGCTGAAGCAGCAGGGCACTTACCGCATCGCGTCGGTCAATGACGGCCTGTTTGCCACCTACGAGCAGAACGGCGAGCGCAAGCGCTGGCGTGGTACCGCCGCCACCTTCGGCGAACTTCCCAAGGACGCGAAGAAGCTGGAAGTGAGCCAGTCGGTGGGCCGCGTGGAAACATTTGTAACCAACGGCGCACCAAACGACACTGCGCTTAAGCCGACCAACCGCGGCATCGAGCTGGTTACCGTCGGCCACCCGAACGATCTGTTCGCCGGCGAGGAAGCCACCTTCCGCGTACTGATCGACGGCAAGCCGACCGCAGGCCTGGAGTTCGAGATCGTGCGCGGCGGCACCCGCTATCGCAACGCGCAGGACGAGCTGAAGGTCACCAGCGATGCCAAGGGCGAGATCAAGGTGACCTGGCCGGAAGCCGGCATGTACTGGCTGGAGACCGGCACCGAAGACAACAAGACGTCGGTGAAGCAGGCCGCCAAGCGCCGCCTGAGCTATGTCGCCACGCTGGAAGTGCTGCCGCAGTAATGACGTGGACCGCGATGCCGGGCAGGCCCCGGCATCGCGCCTGCAGCACACCACCATGACAGATCCCCTGCTCGACATCGCCCGCCTCGGTGGCACCACCATGGGCACCACCTGGAGCGTGTCGCTGGTCGCGTCGCGCCAGCGCGACCTGTATCCGCTGCATGCCGGCATCCAGGCGCGGCTGGATGAGGTGGTCGCGCAGATGAGTACCTGGGAACCCGGTTCAGACCTCAGCCGCTACAACCGCGCCGACGCCGGCCAATGGTGCGCGTTGCCGGCCGAAACACGCCACGTTCTGGCCTGCGCACAGGCCATCGCTTCCGCCAGTGGCGGCGCCTTCGATCCCACCATCGGTCCGCTGGTTGCACTGTGGGGCTTCGGTGCACATGCCGGTGAACGCCGCCAGCCCGACGACGCTACCCTGCAGGCCACGCGTGATCGCTGCGGTTGGCAGCGCCTGCAGTGGCAGGACGATGCGCTGCTGCAACCGGGCGGGCTGGAACTGGATCTCTCTGCTATCGCCAAGGGCTTCGGCGTCGATCACGTCGCTGCCTGGCTGCGTGGACAGGGTATCTCTGCTGCGCTGATCGAAGTCGGCGGCGAACTGGCCGGCTACGGCCGCAAGCCGGACGGCCAGCCGTGGCGGGTGCTGGTGGAGTCCGCACCCGAAGAAGACGCGTACACCGATACCCCGCCACGAGTGCTGGCGCTGGACGGCAAGGCGGTGGCCACCTCCGGCGATCGCTGGCACCAGTACCAAGCCGATGGCGAGGCCTACAGCCACAGTCTCGACCCGCGTACCGGCATGCCGGTGCGCCAGGTAGCCGCGGCAGTAACCGTGGTGGCCGACGACGCCATGCACGCCGATGCCTGGGCCACGGCACTGACCGTGCTCGGCCGTGACGCGGGCATGGCACTGGCCGAGCGCGAAGGACTGGCTGCGCGCTACCTGCAGCGTGCGGCAGACGGCCCGCAGGAATTTCTCAGCAGCGCCTTCCAGCACCTGCTCGACGAGCAGGGCTCATGAGCACCCGTCCGTCGCGCGCGTGGCTCGGCAACGCACTGGTTCTGCTCCTGCTGGCAGTGATCGGCTGGGCGCTGCTGCGCCTGCATCTCGGCGAAGCGTGGTGGCGGGGCGCACCACCGGCGCGGCAGTCGCAGATCGCGGTGCTCGCCACAGTGCTGTATGCGCTGGCCTGCGCGGCACTGTGGTGGCGCGGGCGCCCGCGCGACGATGCCGCAACCGCAGACACCCCACCGATCCTGCTGGTCTGGTCCAGCCAGACCGGCTTCGCGCGTGAGCTGGCCGAGCGAAGCGCCGAGGCCCTGCGCGCTGCCGGCCTGCCGGTACGCGTGCGCGGCCTGCACGAAGTGGACACGGCGCTGCTGGCCAGCAGCCAGCGCGCGCTGTTCATCGTCAGTACCACCGGCGAAGGGGACCCGCCCGACCATGCCCTGCCCTTCCTGCGCGGGGTGATGACCATACCGCCGCCGCTGCAGCACCTGCACTACGGCGTGCTGGCTCTGGGTGATCGCAGCTATGGCCACTTCTGCGGATTCGGCCACCAGCTCGACCAATGGCTGCGCCAGCACGGCGCGCACCCGCTGTTCGATGCGATCGAAGTCGACAACGCCGATCCGGCGGCGCTGCGTCATTGGCAGCAGTTGCTGGGTCAACTCGGCGGTGGCGCCAGTGAACTACCCGACTGGAGTCCGGCCGAATATCAGCCGTGGTCGCTGCTGCAGCGCCAGCATCTGAACCCGGGCAGCCCTGGCGGCCCGGTGTACTGGTTGCGTCTGCAGCCACCCGTTGGTGTTGATGTGCAATGGCAGGCCGGCGACATCGCCGAGATTGGTCCGCAGCATGCATCGCACACCGTGCGTGCCTGGCTGGACGCACAACGATTCGATGCGGACACCATGCTGGATGACGGGCAGACACTGCTGGCCCGTGTCGCACGCTCGCACCTGCCTTCGCTGGTTCCACCGGGCGACCTGCCTGCGTTGCTGGCGACCCTGCAGCCATTGCCGCATCGCGAGTACTCGATCGCTTCGGTGATGACCGACGGTGCGGTCGAGCTGCTGCTGCGCCGCCAGCTGCGCGCCGATGGCACGCCCGGCATCGGCAGCGGCTGGCTGTGCGACTACGCAGCCATCGGAGAAGCGGTGCAGCTGCGCCTGCGCCGCAACGACAATTTCCACGGAGTGGCCGCCGACGTGCCGCTGCTGCTGATCGGCAATGGCACCGGCATCGCCGGCCTGCGCGCGCACCTGCACGAACGCACGCGCAATGGTGCACGGCGCACCTGGCTGCTGTTCGGTGAGCGCACCGCCGCGCACGACTTCCACTTCGGTGAAGAACTGCAGGCGATGCTGGCCGACGGCAGGCTGGCGCGGCTGGATGCGGTGTTCAGCCGCGACGGCGACGCGCATCGCTATGTGCAGGACCGGCTGCTGGCCGAAGCGGCAACGCTTCGCCAGTGGGTCGATGAAGGCGCGACGATCCTGGTCTGCGGCAGCCTGCAGGGCATGGCCCCGGCGGTGGATGCAGTGATCGAGCAGGTGCTGGGCGCCGCGGGCAAGGAAGCGCTGCTGCTGGCCAGTCGTTACCGGCGCGATGTGTATTGAGGTCGCCGCATCCTGGTGGGTGCGAACCGCCTTCTGGTGGGTGCGAACCTTGGTTCGCACCATGACGCGGTATCGGCGGCCGCATCCACACACGGCTCGGCTCTACACGGTCATGCCGCCATTGCCGCGCTGACCCGTATCGCCAACAACTCGCCGCCTCCCTGCAGCGCATGCCGTTGCCGCTCACCGGCCGCCAACCACGCGGTATCGCCCGCCTGCAGCGCCGGCAGGCCACTGTCGGCACCAAACTCCGCCTGCCCGGCCAGCAGATGCAGCGCCCAGGCCACACCCGGTTCGCAGAAGAAGAACATGGCGCCCACCAGCGGCCGGTGCAGCAGCTCGGCCTGCAGCAGCTCGCGCTTCCACATCAGGTTGAAGTCGTGGGTGGTGCCATCGATCAGTTCGCCGTGCAGCGCTTCCTCACCGGCAAAACGCACGCGCCCGTGCGGTGGCAGCACCTCGGCCACACGGCCAGCGTCGAAGCGCAGGCGCACACCATTGCCCTGCAGCAGCACCAGCTCACGCTCCACGCCGGGGAAGGCAGAGAACGCGGCATCCTGCTCGATCTCGGCCACCGACAGGCGCAGCGCCCAGTCATCGCCCTGCGCCGGCAGGCGCAGGATCTCGCGGGTCCAGCCAAGTCCATTCCGCCAACGTTCGCGGCGGTAGTCCAGGCTGGAGATCACCTGGCTCGGAGTGTGCAGCAGGGAGTCGATGTTCATCCGCGCATTGCATCATGCCGCGCGCCGTCGTGCATCACCGCGTGGCGAGCGTGCCCTGGCCACCGCACTCGCCGGCCAGCAGCTGCGAGTGCTTCAACCAATCCTGGTCGGGGTAGTAAGCAAACACCATCGTGCCGCCACGCAACGCATCGATCAGCGGCTTGGCCACCGACAGCCGCACCGCCGGGCAACCCAGGCTGCGGCCCAGCCGCCCCTGCAGCTGCGCGGTAGCCGGGTTCACGTACGGCGCACCATGGATGACGATGGCTCGGTCACGCGCGCGGTCGTTGAAGCCCGGTTCCAGCCCGGCCAGGCGCAGCGAATAGCCGTTGCCGCCCATGTAGGTCTCCTGCGCGGTGAACGCGCCGAGGCTGGACATGAAACTGCCATCGCGGTTCGAGAAGTGCTCAGTGCGGTTCTCGCCGCTGTTGCGGCCATGCGCCACCCATTCCTCGAACAGCAGGCGCTGGTGGGCCAGGTCGAACACCCACAGGCGCGGCTCGGTGGACGGCCGCGAATAGTCGATCACGCTGAGGCGATCGCCATTGATGCCCAGCTCCGGCCGCTGCAGCGCACAGCGCATGGCGTGCGCCGCCAACTGCAACACGTGGCGGTCGGCCTTGGGCGCACTGCGCGACAGCAAGGCAGCCAGATCATCGGCGCTGGTGGCAAGGGCGGGCGTCTGTGCCAGCGCCGGGGCGCTGGCCGAGGTCGCCAGCAGGCCGAACGCGGCCAGCCGGCACAGGCGGGATGCAGTCATGGGCACAACAGGGGGGACTCAGTTGCCCTTGAGGGTGGACCCTGGCGGCTCGGATTCCAAGACCGGCTGCATTCCGGATTCAGCCGGGCTTGGGCGGACCGCCGGCAGCGAGGTCACCAGCAGGGTCGTGCCCGGCACCAGCACCTGGTACAGCTGGCGGGCGAAATCGGCCGGCAGCGCCATCGGCAGCGAAGGCGTGGCCAGCAGGTCCGGGGTGGCCTGGGCACGGTCCTGGCCCAGCAGCGGATAGGCGGTCCACTGGTGCAGGCGCTGGTTCACGTCCAGCGGGCTGGGTGCGTCGCTGTAACCCTGCCCCATCACGAACAGCGTGGTGCCCTGGAAGGCCGGCAGGGCGTCGGCCTTCAGTGGCGACTCGCCGATCATCACGCCATCGCGCAGCACGTACAGGCGCTGGTCGTGCAGGCTGACCAGGATGCCGACCTGCCCCGCCGGCGCCGCGCTGTCGTTCCACCAGGCCTGCGCCGGCGCCCCGCCCTCGGTCTCCGGCAGGGCCTGGCCGCGCGCGTTGACCGGCGCCAGCACCGACGGATAGGCCAGGGTCATCGGCGAGCTCTTGGCATCGGCCACGACCACGGTGTCGCCGCGCTGGGTTTCACTGAACAGCTTCTGCGCGAAAGCCTGCGGCAGCCGCACGCAGCCGTGCGAGGCCGGATGCCCGGGCAGGCTGCCGCCATGCAGGGCGATGCCGTCCCAGGTCAGCCGCTGCATGTACGGCATCGGCGCGCTGTTGTAGAGGTTGGACTTGTGGTCCTTGTCCTTCTGCAGGATGGTGAACACACCCGTTGGCGTCTCGTGCCCGGCCTTGCCCGAGCTGATCGTGGTCAGGCCGATGGCAATGCCGTTGCGGTACACGTAGGCGCGCTGTTCATCGAGGCTGACCACCAGCACGATCGGTCCGGTCGGCGAGATTTCCGGATGCCACAGGTACTCGCCCGGCTTCAGGTCGGTCGGTCCGCGCACTTCGGCGGTGCTGGCTGTGGCAGCTGCAGGTTTGGCAGCCGACGCCGGCGCAGCGGCATGGGCCAGCAGCGGCAACGCCAGTGCAAGGGCGAGCATCAGGGTGGTGGGGCGGTGCGGAAGCATCCAGCGGGTGTCCTTTCCATGCGGAGCGGCCACCGTACACCATCGGCCTGTGGTGGCCGCGGCAAAACCAGGCGCCGGAAATGAAACTGCCCGGCGACACAGCCATGTGTCGTACCGGGCAATCGTTACGTCCTTGTCGGCCTGCTGCTGCCCCCTCGCATCCTGCGCTGTGGGGGTAGCGTTGCATCCTGCACGCGGCCGCGTCTGTCCTGCTTGTATCTCAGCCCCTTCCACAGGTCTGTGATGCCACCATCCTGGTGATTGGTGCCGCGTCCTGCGGCGGTCGGTGGTCACGGCCTTCCTGTCCGCGACCGGTGAACCAGCTTCCTGCCGGTTCCGACGATTCCTGCTGTCAACGCCTGGGTACGGTTCGCACCAGTACCGATCCGGGTACCGGATCCGCCGGCAACAACCTGTTGCCTACGGTGATCCGCTGTCGATTCCGTTCGACGATTGCTTTCCCTATCCCCTTCACCTGCGTCAGGTCCTCGACGCGATGAAACGGGCCGTGTCTGCGCCGGTGCTCGACGATCGCCTCGGCCTTGGCGGCTCCGACCATCGTCAATCCCTGCTGCAGCGCCTGGACATCGGCGCGGTTGATGTCGATCGGTTCGGCGGCATGCGCCCCAGCGATCCACATGACCAGCACCAGTGCCCTCAACACGACACTCCAAGGCACGACGTGTATCTCCTTGTGATTCTGGCCGTCCCGACCGGCAATCCCGTCGGTAGGAACAGTGTCCGTCACCACATGCACACAGCCTATCGGTTTCCTGGATTTCTAAAAGCCAGCCAAATACCCGACGTGATGTAGGAAAAACCCTACCCCGGCCACAGGCGTAGAATGGCCGGATCAGCCCATGCAACCGGAGTTTCAGATGGACAGCGCCAAGCTCGGCCAATTTGTCAATGACAAGTGGGACAGCGAAATCGTCCCGCAGTTGGTCGACTACATCCGCATTCCCAACAAGTCGCCGATGTTCGACGCCAATTGGGTGCAGAACGGCTACATGGAACAGGCGGTCACGCTGATGGAGAACTGGGCCAAGGCCCAGCAGCTGCCCGGCCTGAAGGTTGAAGTGGTCCGCCTGGAAGGCCGTACCCCGCTGATCTTCCTGGAAATTCCGGCTACCGGCGCCGAAACCGGCGACGACACCATCCTGCTCTACGGCCACCTGGACAAGCAGCCGGAAATGACCGGCTGGGACGACGACCTCGGCCCATGGACCCCGGTCCTGCGCGGCGACAAGCTGTATGGCCGCGGCGGTGCGGACGACGGCTACGCCATCTTCGGCTCGCTGGCCGCCGTGCTGGCGCTGCAGGCCCAGGGCCTGCCGCACGCCCGCTGCGTGGTGCTGATCGAAGCCTGTGAAGAGTCGGGCAGCTACGACCTGCCGGCCTACGTCGACCACCTGGCCGACCGCATCGGCAAGCCGTCGCTGGTGGTGTGCCTGGATTCGGGCTGCGCCAACTACGACCAGCTGTGGTGCACCACCTCGCTGCGCGGCCTGACCGGCGGCAACTTCACCGTGAAGGTGCTCAACGAAGGCGTGCATTCCGGCGATGCCTCCGGCGTGGTGCCGTCCAGCTTCCGCCTGCTGCGCCAACTGCTGTCGCGCATCGAGGACCAGGACACCGGCCGCATCCTGATCGACGGCATGAACGTTGAAATTCCGGCCGAGCGCCAGGCGCAGGCCAAGCGCGCCGCCGAAGTGGTCGATACCGAGATCTTCGAGAAATTCCCGATGGTCGACGGCCTGCGTCCGATGAACGAGGACCTGACCGAGCTGGTGCTCAACCGCACCTGGCGCCCGGCGCTGTCGGTCACCGGCGTGGGTGGCATGCCGGCGCTGGAATCGGCCGGCAACGTGCTGCGCCCGCAGACCTCGGTGAAGCTGTCGCTGCGCCTGCCGCCGACTGCCGACGGCAAGACCTGCGGTGAGCTGCTGAAGGAAGCGCTGCTGCGCGATCCGCCGAACGGTGCGCAGGTCACCCTGGACCTGGAAAAGGCCTCCACCGGCTGGAACGCGCCGGCCATGGCGCCGTGGCTGACCCAGGCCATCGACGACGCCAGCCAGGCCTTCTTCGGCAAGCCGGCGATGTACATGGGCGAAGGCGGCTCGATCCCGTTCATGGGCATGCTGGGTGAGAAATTCCCGGGCGCCCAGTTCATGATCACCGGCGTGCTCGGCCCGCACTCCAATGCACACGGCCCGAACGAGTTCCTGCACATCCCGATGGGCAAGAAGGTCACCGCCTGCGTGTCCAAGGTGATCAGCGAGCACTACGCCGCCAGCCTGCGCGGCGAGACCAGCGGTTCGCCGGTGGCTGCCGACAGCGGCACCCGCCACGGCGACCACGGCTGCTGCTGAATCCGGCACACCGTGACGGACGCAGCCTGGCCTTGCTAGGCTGCGTCCACTCTTGGTGGAAATCGCACGCATGAATGGTCTGTTCGGCAGCAGCAGCTGGCTCTACATCATCCTGGTCGGCTTCTTCGTCGGCCTGCTCGGGCGTTTCTTCATGCCCGGCAACAACCGCATGGGCTGCCTGCTGACCATCGTACTGGGCATCCTCGGTGCGCTGCTGGCCGGCTGGTTCGGCCAGTACATGGGCTGGTACGCCGCCGGTGAGCCGGCCGGTTTCTTCGGTGCGGTGGTGGGCGCCGTCGTCGTGCTGGCGATCCTGCGCCTGTTCAGCGGTCGCCGCTGACCCTGCCCCTCCTTCCTTTCCTGTTGCCGACGTTGGCGCGCCCGGCGCGCCCGGATATGCCTGCATGACCGAACCCGCCTCCGATCCCCAGCGCAGCGCGCAGCGCCTGCAGTGGGCCCGTACCCAGCTCGATGATTCCAGTGCGGTGGTCGAACGCGCTTCGGTCGATGCCGGCATGCGCAGTTACTGGCGCACCACCAGCACGCGCGGCAGCCACATCGTGATGGACGCCCCGCCGGGGCTGGAAGATCCGCGCCCGTGGCTACGCATGCGCGGCCTGCTGCACGACAACGGCCTGCGCGTGCCGGCGCTGCTGGCACAGGATCTGGATGCCGGCTTCCTGCTGCTGGAAGATCTCGGCGGCCCGACCCTGGCGAAGATCCTCGACGAGCGCAACGCTGACGAATGGTTCGGCCGTTCGATCGAACAGCTGCTGCGCCTGCAGGCGATCCCGGTGCCGGCTGACTTCGGCCAGTTCGGTGAAGCGCTGCTGCAACGCGATGCCGGCCTGTTCGACGAATGGTTCCTGCAGCGCCACCTCCACCTGGAGCTGGACTGCGGCGAGATCGAAGGCCTGCAGCTGGTACACCGCCGGTTGATGGATAACGCCCTGGGCCAGGCGCAGCTGCTGACCCATCGCGATTACATGCCGCGCAACCTGATGCCGGTCGACGACGGTCCGGCGGTGCTGGATTTCCAGGACCTGGTGCGTGGTCCGATCGCCTACGACGCGGTGAGCCTGTTCAAGGACGCATTCCTGAGCTGGCCACTGCAGCGCGTGGACGAGTGGCTGGCGCAGTACCACGAGCGTGCGCGCAGCGCTGGCCTGCCGGTGCCCGACCGCGCCACCTTCCTGCGCGATGCAGACTGGATGGGCATCCAGCGCCACGTGAAGATCCTCGGCCTGTTCTGCCGCCTGCGCTATCGCGACAACAAGGGCCATTACCTCGACGACGCGCCGCGCTTCATCACCTATCTGGATGAAGTGCTGCCGCGCTACCGCGAACTGGCGCCGCTGCAGCAGCTGCTCGAAGACCGCATCAAGCCGGCGCTGGCCGAGCTGGCGGCACCGATGCGCGTGGCCCGATGAAAGCACTGGTCTTTGCCGCCGGCCTGGGCGAGCGCATGCGCCCGCTGACCCTGCACACGCCCAAGCCGCTGCTGGAAGTGGCCGGCAAGCCGCTGATCGTCTGGCACCTGGAGCGCCTCGCGGCATTGGGTGTGCGCGAGGTGGTGGTCAACACCGCATGGCTGGCCGAGCAGTTCCCCGCGACGCTGGGGGATGGCAGCCAATGGGGCCTGCAACTGCATTTCCTGTACGAAGGGCCGACCCCGCTGGAAACCGGCGGCGGCATCCTCAACGCATTGCCGGTGCTGGGCGACGCCCCGTTCCTGGTCGTGAACGGCGACATCTGGACCGATTTCGATTTCGCCACGCTGCCGCGCGAGCCGCAGGGCCAGGCGCACCTGGTGCTGGTCGACAATCCGGTTCAGCACCCCGAAGGTGACTACCGCCTCGATGCGCAGGGGCTGCTGCACCACGACCGCGAAGGACCGTGCCTGACCTATGCCGGCATCGGCGTGTATCGCCCTTCCGTCGTGGCCGACTGGCGCACGGTGATCGGCGATGCGCCGGGCAGCGAGCGGATGCCGCCGAAGTTCTCGGTGGTGCCGCTGCAGAAGCATTTCATGGCGCAGGGGTTGATGAGCGGTCAGCACCATCGCGGGCGCTGGACCGATGTCGGCACCGTTGATCGCCTGCGTGCGTTGGATGTTGAGTTGGCTGCGAACGGCTGAGCCCCTCGTGGTTGGTCGCATCTGAAGCAGAAGCCTTGCTTGGCCGGGCGGGATGGGCTGCGCAGGGGACGCTGCAAGTACGTCCATGTAAGCTCGGTCGCCGCATCCATGCGGCTCACGCCCCTGCGCAACCTACCCCGCCCGGCCTCTGACAGTTTCCGTGTGCGTCCAACCACGGAAAAGAAAAAGAAAAGCAAAAGCGGGTCGCTTCGCTGCGCTTGCTCTGGTGACGACCAACGGTCGTCACCCACCACAAGCAAGACACGTGTCGACCAAGGTCGACACCCCCCCAACAACAGTGCAGAACGCCGACACGGCAGATCGCGGGAACCTGTCGAAGGCGGGGTGGCTCAGGTTGCGGGGGCGTGAGCGCCATGGATGGCGCGACCGAGGCTACAAGGACGTACTTGCGCCGTCCCCCGCAACCTGAGCCACCCCGCCATCCCACGGATAGCGAGCTATTGCTGTTGACGTTGAAGTTGATGTTGCCCTGGCTTCGGCGGGTGCAGGGCGCAGCCCTGCCGAACCACACCCCTCAGTAACGCGGCCGGCCTTCTTCCAGCACCTGGCGCAGGAACGGCACGGTGATCCGCCGCTTCGCCGCCAGCGACTCCCGGTCCAGCCAGTCCAGCAGCGTGATCAACCCACCCAGCTCGCGCCCGGTGTGCGACAGCAGCCACTCGATGGACGCTTCGTCGATGGCCAGGCCACGCCGCAGCGCACGCTCGCGCAGCACCGCTGCCCGCCCTTCCTCGTCCAGCGGCTGCAGCAGCACGCGCACGCACTGGCCCAGCCGCGAACGCAGGTCGGGCAGCACCAGGCCCAGTTCTTCGGGCGCCTTCTGCGCCGTGTACAGCACGGTCACGCCGGCAGCGCGCGCGCGGTTGTGGAAATCGAACAGCGCGATCTCGTCCTCGCGGTTGCTGGCGACCTCGTCCAGGCCGTCCAGCGCCACCAGCTCGCGCGCCTCAAGCCCATCCAACGCTGCGCGTACGCGGCCGGCGGCGCTGGCCAGCGGTACGTAGGTCGGCAGTCGCCCGGCCTGCTCGGCGCTGGAGCACATCGCCAGCGCCTGGTGGGTCTTGCCCGTGCCCGCCGCGCCTTCCAGGTAGATCCAATCGTGGCTGGCGCCGACCGCGATCGCACGCAGCTGCGCCAGCGCGCCATCCGGCGCGCCGATGAAGGTCTCCAGGCGCTGGTCCCTCGGGTAATGCAGGGCCAGCGGCAGTTGCGGCACACCCATCACTTCAGGTCGGGGCCCTTGTCGTTCGGAATGATGATATGGGGGGCATCGACCACGCCATCAAGCACGATCGCCGGCTTCTCACCCACGTACAGTTCACTCTGCCGGTAGCGCTGGTGCGCATAGCGCAGCAGCACGTTGGTCACCGCTGCCACCGGCAGTGCCAGCAGCATGCCGAGGAAGCCGAACAGCTGGCCACCGGCCATCACCGCAAAGATCACCGCCACCGGGTGCAGGCCGATCTTGTCGCCGACGATGCGCGGGGTCAGCACGTAGCTTTCCAGCAACTGACCCACGGTGAACACCACGCCGACCAGGATCAGCAGCTTCAGGTCGAAGCCCTGCGCCTGCACCAGCGCGGCCACGATGGCCATCAGGATGCCGGTGGTCGCGCCCAGGTAGGGAATGAAACTGATCAGGCCGGCGATCAGGCCGATCAACAGGCCCAGCTTGAGGCCGACCAGCGACAGGCCACCGGCATAGATCACGCCCAGCGCCAGCATCACCAGGAACTGCCCGCGGATGAATGCACCGAGCACTTCGTTGGATTCGCGCGCCAGCGCGGAGATGGTGCCGATCTGGTTGCGCGGGATCACCGACGCGACACGCTCGACCAGCTTGTCCCAGTCACGCAGGAAGTAGAACGCCAGGATCGGCAGCAGCAGGATGTTGACCACCCAGGTCACCATCGCAAAGCCCGAGCGCGAGACGTAACCCATGAACGTGGTGGCAAAGCCGCCCGCCTGCTGCCAGTGGCTGCGCACCCATTCGATCAGGCGGTCCGGATCCATCCACTGCATCACTTCCAGACCGGTCTTCTGCTCGAACCAGGGAATGCCCTTTTCCATCAGCCACGCCTGCGCCTGCGGCGCAACCGCGATCAGGGTGGTGATCTGGCGCTCGATCATCGGCACCAGCACCAGCAGCAGCGCCACGATCACCAGCACCATCGCCGCGAACACCAGCACCACGCCGGTCATGCGCGAGCGGCCGGTGGCCTCGATGCGGTCCACCAGCGGGTCGCCCAGCCAGGCCAGTGCCAACGCCAGCACGAACGGAGTCAGGATCGGGGCCAGCAGCCAGACGATCCAGCCGATCAGGCCAGCGAACAGGATGTACTTCAACCGGCGCAGGAACTGCGCGATTTCGGCTTCCGGTGACAGGATCATCGCAGTCGGTACTCGTTGCTGACAGGCGGGGCCACCGGGGTACCGGTGGTGTCATCGATGGGCGTCGGCAGCGCCGGCAGCGGTGCGCTGGGCACCAGCACGCCACCGTCGCCGAGCATGCGGTTGAAGCCGGCCAGGCCGGTGGTCATCTCCAGGCTCAGCTCCAGCTGGCCGGCCGAGGCATGCAGCGGGGTGACGTTGCGCACCACCGGCACCTCGCGCAGGCCAGCGGCCAGGCGCAGGTAGTCGTCGGCGCTGTTGATGCCGGTCACCACCACGCGGTAGGTCCCGGCCTGGCCGGTGGCCACGCCGGCCTTGGCATAGCGCTTGACCAGCGCATCGGCGGCGCCGTCGGCACCAGCGGCCATCGCGCGCATGGCGTTGGCGTCCTTGCTGGTCCACTTGTTCAGTTCACGGCCGTTGTCGACGAACACCCAGTCCGCCTGCCAACCGCCATTGGCGCGGTACAGCTTGCCGATCAGCTGCATCGGCGGCGAGTAGCGCGAGGAGGCGCGGGCCACCGCGGCGCTGTCCTGGCGCCAGATGGCACCGGCCAGGGCCTGCTCGGCGGCACCGCCGCTGGGCAGGCCCAGCTTGTAGCCGCGTTCTATGGCGCGGTTCAGCAGCGGGCGCGCGGCGTTGGCCTGTTGCACGCTGACCAGGCGCGGGCCGCTGCCGTCGTCGACGGCCAGCCACAGCACCGGCTTCGGCCGCGGCTGCGGCCACAGCGGCAGGCCCAGCGCCGACACCAGCGAATCAACATCATCCTCGCGGAAGCGGGCGACCAGCAGCGTCCGGAAGCTTGGGGCGCCGCCGGCGCCCACGCTCTGGTCCTGCTTGTAGTCGTAGCTGGCCACGTAATCCTTGGCATTGCGCAGCGCCTGCACCACGCCGGGGCGGGACATGGCGTTGCGGTCGCCGGACAACTTGCCCAGCACCACGCTCAGGGCGCGGGCCAGGGCGCCGTTGCGATCGGCCTCGGCTTGGCTGTTGACGGGCACTTCGGCCTCGTACGCGCCACTGGCGGTGGCGACATCACCCTCGGTGCGAAGGCCGCTCTGGGCCATCGTGGCCACCGGCAGGCTCAGCGCAAGGAGCAGGGTCAAAATCAGGCTGCGGCGCATCAGGACATCCATTGGCTCGACGTATCCGGGGGAATTGTTGCCCGAATACGGCCTTTGCGCCAATGCGGCCTGTTAAAATCGCCCGTTCAACCCCTGCCAGCGCCGACGCCCGTGACCAACACCCCGTCTTCCGCCCCTTCCCCCCTCACCTACCGTGATGCGGGTGTCGACATCGACGCCGGCAACGAGCTGGTCGAGCGGATCAAGCCCCTGGTCAAGCGCAGCTTCCGCCCGGAAGTGATGGGCGGCCTGGGTGGCTTCGGCGCCCTGTTCGACCTGTCCAACAAGTACCGCGAGCCGGTACTGGTGTCGGGAACCGACGGCGTGGGCACCAAGCTGAAGCTGGCCCACCAGCTGAACCGCCACGATACGATCGGCATCGATCTGGTCGCCATGTGCGTGAACGACGTGCTGGTGCAGGGCGCCGAGCCGCTGTTCTTCCTGGACTACTTCGCCACCGGCAAGCTGGACATCGACACCGCCGCGGCGGTCGTGGGCGGCATCGCCAACGGCTGCACCGAGGCCGGTTGCGCGCTGATCGGCGGCGAAACCGCTGAAATGCCCGACATGTATGCCCCGGGCGAGTACGACCTGGCCGGCTTCACGGTGGCCGCGGTCGAGAAGAGCGAGCTGAAGGACGGGGCCAGCGTCGCCGCCGGTGACGTGCTGATCGGTATCGCCTCCTCCGGCCCGCACTCCAACGGCTACTCGCTGGTCCGCCGCATCTATGACCGCGCCGGCCGCCCGGCCGAGCTGGAGCTGGAAGGCGGCGTGAAGCTGGTCGACGCGCTGATGGCGCCGACCCGCCTGTACGTCAAGCCGATCCTGTCGCTGCTGAAGTCGCACGGCGCGGCTATCCACGGCATGGCCCACATCACCGGTGGCGGCCTGACCGAGAACATCATCCGCGTGGTACCTGAAGGCCTCGGCCTGGACATCCAGGCCTCGTCCTGGACCCTGCCGCCGGTGTTCCAGTGGCTGCAGAAGGAAGGCGCGGTGGCCGACAGCGAGATGTGGCGGACCTTCAACTGCGGCATCGGCTTCGTGCTGATCGTCGCAGCGGACCAGGTCGATGCCGTATCCGAGGCTGTCCAGGCCCAGGGCCTGGACCACTGGACCATCGGCCAGGTGGTCACCGCTGACGGCGCCGAGCGCGTCCACATCGGCTGATCCCGGCAACCCAGGAGCCCGCATGGACGCAACGCCCCCCTTGTCGCCCGCTCCGGTGCCGCCGCCGCTGGCGACGGTACCGGTGTTCAGTGCGCAGGATGCCGACCACCTGCGCATGCTGGCCATCGCGCACTATGTGGTCGGCGGCCTGATCGCGCTGTTCTCGCTGATCTTCATCATCCACATCGTGCTGGGCATCGCCGCGCTCACCGGCAACCTGCCGATGAATTCCGGCGGCCAGCCGTCGTCGCCTGCGGAGCAACGCCTATTCGGCTGGATGTTCACCATCATCGGCTGCGTCATCGTGTTCGGTGGCGTCACCCTGGGCGCGTTCGTGGCCTATGCCGGCCGCTGCCTGACCCGTCGCCGCCGCTACCTGCTGTGCCTGATCGTGGCCGGCCTGGCCTGCCTGTTCGCGCCAGTCGGCACCGTGCTGGGGGTGTTCAGCCTGATCACCCTGCTGCGCCCGCAGGTCAAGGCCGCCTTCGACCTGCCTGCCGCGGCCGCATGACCGCCTCCGGCAATCCGCCGCCGCTGCCGCGGCAGACCCTGGCGCAGCTGCAGCTGACCAGCCATCTGCAGACGCTGAAAGTGCTGTTCTACGCGTTGGCCGGCTTCCATTGGGTCGCCACAGTGGCCTTCCTCGGCCTCAGCGGCTGGGTGGCCCACTCACGCGGGCTGGACGATGCCTGGATGCTGACCACGATCTATGCCTCGATCGCCGTGCTGGCCGTCGTGCTCGGCTTCGTGCAGCTGCATACCGCGCGTCTGTTGACGGCCCGCACCGGGCTGGCCTGGTGCCGGCGCGCGGCGTGGCTGGCGGTGCTGGCCGGTCCGCTGGGCATGGCGCTGGCCGCCTATGCATGGGTGTTCCTCGGCAAGCCGGAAATGGCTGCGCTGTTCGACCGCGGCGACCATCTCGGCGTCTGAGCCGGCAGACAGACGAACCATCCCCCTTCGATCGACCCGACATGTCCTCGCCTGCCATCGCCACCACCGCTGCAACCGCCTACCGCTTCTCCGGCCCCAAGAAGCTGGCCTTCACCGCCGTACTGGCGGTGTTCGCGATCAGCTGGATCCATCCGCTGTGGCCGATCGAGCAAGCCCTGCACAGCACGCTGACCGTGATCGGCCTGGCCGCACTGCTGTGGGTCGACCGCCGCGGCGGTTGGCTGGGCAATGGCGCCTTCATCGCGATCTGCGGCTTCATCGCCCTGCACTGCGTGGCAGCGCGCTGGCTGTATTCCAACGTGCCCTATGACGCGTGGTCGCAGGCGTTGTTCGGCTGGTCGCCCAACGTGGCGTTCGGCTGGCAGCGCAATCATTTCGACCGCCTCATCCACTTCCTGTTCGGCGTCTGCTTCACCCCCGCCCTGCTGCAGCTGGCCCGCCACGCCTGGCCGGCGCTGCGGCTGGGCCAGGCCTTCACTCTGGCGGTGATGACGGTGATGTGTGCCAGCCTGGTCTACGAGTGGTTCGAGTGGGCCATCGCGCTGGCCCTGTCGCCGGATGCCGCCGAGGCCTACAACGGCCAGCAGGGCGACATGTGGGACGCGCATGCCGACATGCTGATGGCCACCGTGGGCAGCCTGCTGACCTGGCCGCTGATCCGCCGGAGTTCGCTGCAATGACCACCCCCACCCGTATCGCCGTGCTCGCCTCTGGCCGCGGCAGCAACCTGCAGGCCATCCTCGATGCCATCGGCAGTGGGCACCTGCCGGCTGAAGTGGTCGGCGTGTTCTCCGATCGCCCCACCGCGGAGGCGCTGCAACGCGTGGCACCGGCACTGCGCTGGGCGCATGCACCAAAGGAGTTCAGCGACCGCGCCGCCTACGAGCAGGCACTGGGTGATGCCCTGGCTGCAGTTGAGCCGGACTGGATCATCTGTGCCGGCTACATGCGCATCCTCGGCGCTGGCTTCGTGCAGCGCTTCGATGGCCGCCTGGTCAACATCCACCCGTCGCTGCTGCCGCTGCACAAGGGCCTGGACACGCATGCACGGGCACTGCAGGCCGGCGATACCGAGCACGGTGCCAGCGTGCACCTGGTCGTGCCCGAACTTGACGCAGGTGCAGTGCTGGCCCAGGTGCGTGTCCCGGTGCAGCCAGGCGATGATGCGGACAGCCTGGCCGCGCGCGTGCTGGCGGTGGAACACCCTCTGTTGATCGCCACGCTGCAGCTGCTGTGCGGCGGCCGCCTGGCTGAACGGGAGGGACAACCCTGGCTCGACGGTCACCCCCTGTTTAGCCCATTGGCCCTAGATTCCGCCGGTAACCTGAACCGGTAAGCCCATTGCACACGCCCCGCTGACTGCGGGGCTGGCATCCTGCCTCCCCCTGCGGTCCCTGTCCTCCATGAAGACCACGACCCTGTTGTCCACTTCACTGCTGTTGTCGCTTGCCATGCTTCCCGCCGCGGGCTGGGGACAGGTGCAGGCGCCTGCCGCTTCGCCGGCGCCGGTGCCCGTGGTGCAGCCGCCCGCCGAACCGGCCGTACCGATGCCGGCGGCGCTGGCCTGGGAGCCGCCGCCGCTACAGCCGTTCAGCGCCACCTACCAGGCCTTCTACAAGGGCAAGGAGGCCGGCGATGCCAGCATGCAGGTCACCCATACCGGCGGCAGCCAGTGGCGGGTGGACATGCAGGTGGTCGGTCGCCGCGGCTTCGCCAGCGTGCTCGGCCTTAACATCGAACAAAGCACGGTGTTCGAGGAGCGCGGTGGCATCTATGCACCACTCAGCCAGAGCACCGTGCGCAAGGGCCTGTTCCTCGGCAAGAAGGCCGTGGGCACCTACAACTGGCAGGCCGGCACCGCGCAGTGGACCGGTGACGTGAAGAAGGAACGCGCGCAACCGATCCCGCTGCAGGCCGGTGACCAGAGTGCGCTGCTGATCAATCTGGCGATCATGCGCGATGCCCGCCCGGGTGCAACCATGCACTACCGCTACGTGGACATGGGCAAGGTCCGCCAGCACGACTACCAGGCCGCAGCGCAGACCGAGAACGTCGAGGTCGGCGACCTGTCCTACAACGCGCTGCGGGTCTACCGGACCAACGGCGGCAACAACGAAACCATTCTCTGGATCGCCAACGGTGTCCCCACCCCGGTGCGCATCCTGCAACGCGAAGACGGCGAAGATCGCGTCGATCTGCGCCTGATCGAATACCAAGGAGTCTGAGCATGAACACCCTGACCCGCCCCCTCACCTGGATCGCAGCGGCCGCACTGACCGTGGCCAGCCTGCCGGCCATGGCGCTGGAACCGTTCAAGGCCGATTACCTGGCCAGCTACATGGGCATGCAGGCCAACGGCACCATGACCCTGGCCAGCGAAGGTGCCAACAAGTGGCGCTACAGCCTGCAGGTGAAGAACCAGCTGGCCGATCTCAGCCAGAGCACGGTGTTCGAGGAAGTGCGTGGCCAGCTGCGCCCGCTCAGCAGCCAGGACCGTTCTGCGCTGCTGGTGAAGAAGCGCAACGTGCAGGCCAACTACAACTGGAGCAGCAACCAGGCCACCTGGACCGGCGACATCAAGCCGGACCGCGCCGGACCGATCGCATTGAAGGCCGGTGACATGGACGCGTTGCTGATCAACCTGGCGATCGCCCGTGACCTGGCTGCTGGCAAGCCGCTGACCTATCGCATGGTCGACGAAGGCCGCATCAAGAACATGACCTACCGCGTGATCGGCAAGGAGTCGATCACCGTGGGCGGCAAGAGCTATGAAGCCACCAAGGTCTCGCGTGCCGACGGCAACAAGGAACTGATCGCCTGGATCGTGCCCGAGTTCCCGGTGCCGGCGCGCATGCTGCAGCGTGAAAGCGGCCGCGATGCGCTGGACCTGACCATCAGGGCGATGAACTGATTGCAGGGGTCGGATCCCTTCCCCCGGGAAGGGCTCTGACCCCGGTTGCGACATGGTGGGGTCAGAGCCCTTTCCGTCGGAAAGGGATCCGACCCCGCGCAAAAGAAACGCCCGCTTTCGCGGGCGTTTTCTTATTTCTTCGCTTCAGCGGGCTTCTGTTCCTCGGCCGGCTTGAACTCGGTCCGGCAATCCACCCGGATCTGCTCGCCGGTGCTGCGCCAGACGAAGGTCCGGCAATGGCGGCTGCCGTCCTGGTTGTCATTGACCGACACCGCATAGAACGACTGGATGATCTCGTCACGCGAGACCGTGCCGTCGCCGTTCCAGTCCATATCTTTCTGCTCGATGCCCTGGGTGATGGCCAGGTTGGCGTACCAGGCATAGCCCAGCCACGCCAGCACGATCAGCACCAGCACCAGCAGCGCCTTGCGACGCGGGCTGAACCTGCCGCGCAGGATCATGGCACGCGCCGGATGGTGGCACCGAGCGAAGACAGCTTCTCTTCGATGTTCTCGTAGCCACGATCAAGGTGGTAGATGCGGTCGATGGTGGTCTCGCCGCTGGCCATCAGCCCGGCCAAGATCAGCGAGGCCGACGCACGCAGGTCGGTGGCCATCACCGGCGCGCCGCTCAGGTGTTCGTTGCCACGCACGATGGCGGTATGCCCTTCGACCTGGATGTCCGCGCCCAGCCGCAGCAGTTCGTTGACGTGCATGAAACGGTTCTCGAAGATCGTTTCGTTGATCACGCCGACGCCGTCGGCCACGCAGTTGAGCGCCATGAACTGCGCCTGCATGTCGGTCGGGAACGCAGGGTACGGCGCGGTGGTGAGGTTGACCGCCTTCGGTCGCTTGCCCTGCATGTCCAAGGTGATCGTGTCTTCGGTGGTCTCGATCTTCGCGCCCGCCTCGACCAGCTTGGACAGCACTGCGTCCATGGTGTTCGGGCGCGCACGGTTGACCGTGACCTTGCCACCGGTCATCGCCGCGGCCACCAAGAAGGTGCCGGTCTCGATGCGGTCGGGCAACACTTCGTGGCGGCCACCGGACAGGCGCTCGACGCCTTCGATGACCAGGCGGGCGGTGCCCAGGCCTTCGATCTTCGCGCCCAGCGCGATCAGGCAGTGCGCCAGATCGGTCACTTCCGGTTCCATCGCGCAGTTGTCGAGGATGGTGGTGCCTTCAGCCAGCACCGCGCCCATCAGCACGTTCTCGGTGCCGGTGACGCTGACCATGTCGAAGGTGAAGTGCCCACCCTTCAGGCGCTTGGCGGTGGCCTTGATGAAGCCGTTCTCGACCACGATCTCGGCACCCAGGGCCTGCAGGCCCTTGATGTGCTGGTCGACCGGACGCGAACCGATCGCGCAGCCGCCCGGCAGCGATACTTCCGCCGCGCCGAAGCGGGCCAGCAGCGGGCCCAGCACCAGGATCGAGGCGCGCATGGTCTTGACCAGCTCATACGGTGCCACGTGCTGGTTGACCGAACGCGGGTCGACCACGATCGCGCTGCCGCGAGACAGGGTGCCCTGGTCGATGGTCACTTTCGCGCCCAGTTCGCCCAGCAGCTTCACGGTGGTGACCACGTCGTGCAGGTGCGGCACGTTGGTGATCTCCACCGGCTCGTCGGCCAGCAGGGTCGCGCAGAGAATGGGGAGGACGGCGTTCTTGGCGCCGGAGATGCTCACTTCACCGTGCAGCGCAGCGCCGCCGGTCACAACGATCTTGGCCATGTATTCGGGATCTTCTGCGGTTCAGCCGGCTTCGGCCGGGGTCACGGTTTTCAGTGCCAGCGCGTGGATCGCGCCGCCCATCAGGTCGCCCAGAGTGGCATACACCATGCGGTGGCGTGCCAGCGGCATCTTGCCGGCGAAGGCGTCACAGACCACGGTCGCTTCGAAATGCACGCCATCGTCGCCCTGCACGTCGGCGCGGGCGCCGGGCAGGCCGGTTTCGATCAGATTGCGGATGGTGTCGGCGTCCAACGGGCTTTCCTAATAAAATGTACGTCCATTCTACTTCCGCTGCGTGGCGTCCGCATGGCCGAATCCCTGTTGCCCCCCCGTTCCGTCGACCCTGCCGGCCTGGTCGCCAGTGGCCGCCGCGTGTTCGAGATCGAGCGGCAGGCGCTGGATGCCGTGGCCGACCGCCTCGGCGAGGCCTTCCAGCAGGCCTGCCAGGCGATCCTGGGCAGCCGCGGCCGGGTGGTCGCCACCGGCATGGGCAAGTCCGGGCATATCGCCCGCAAGATCGCCGCCACCCTGGCCTCCACCGGGACCCCGGCCTTCTACGTGCACCCTGGCGAGGCCGGTCATGGCGACCTCGGCATGATCACCGAGGACGACGTAGTGCTGGCGCTGTCCTATTCGGGTGAGTCGGACGAGGTGCTGATGCTGCTGCCGGTGCTCAAGCGCCAGGGCAACGTGCTGATTTCCATGACCGGGCGCCCGCAGTCCAGCCTGGGCACCGCCGCTGACATCCATCTGGACGTCAGCGTGCCGGCCGAGGCCTGCCCGCTGGCGCTGGCCCCGACCTCCAGCACCACCGCCTCGCTGGCGATGGGTGATGCGCTGGCTGTGGCCCTGCTCGACGCGCGCGGCTTCACCGCCGATGACTTCGCCCGCTCGCACCCGGCCGGCAGCCTCGGCCGCCGCCTGCTGCTGCACATCACCGACGTCATGCACACCGGCGAAGACCTGCCCAGCGTCGGCGCCGACGCCAGCCTCAGCGAAGCCCTGATGGAGATGAGCCGCAAACGGCTCGGCATGACCGCCGTGGTCGACGCGGACGGCGTGCTGATCGGCCTGTTCACCGATGGTGACCTGCGCCGTGCGCTGGACAGTGCACTGGATGTGCGCACGGCGAAGATCGCCGATGTGATGACCCGCAACCCGCGCACCATCGGTGCCGACCAGCTGGCAGTCGAGGCCGCGCGCCTGATGGAGACCCACAAGATCACCGGCCTGATCGTGGTCGATGGCCAGGGCCGGGCGGTCGGTGCCCTGAACATTCATGACCTGTTGCGGGCCCGGGTGGTTTAACCGACAGTCCGTAGACCCCATTCAGTCTGTAACGCCGCACCCGCCCCCACCGAGCCTGTCGCCCTGATGCCCTGGTCCCCCCTGCCCGCCTTCCCTGCCCACCTGCATGCCGCTGCGGCCCGTATCCGCCTGGCCTGCTTCGACGTGGACGGCACCCTCACCGACGGTCAGCTGTACTACGACAAGGACGGCAACGAGAGCAAGGCGTACTTCGTGCAGGACGGCCTGGGCCTGAAACTGCTTCAGCAGCACGGCATCCACCCCGTGCTGATCACCGCGCGCAACAGCCAGTCCGCGCTCAGGCGCGGCGCCGACCTCGGCATCGATACCCAGATCGCCGTGGGCGACAAACTGGCCAGCGTGCAGGCCCTGTGTGCCCAGCACGGCATCGGCCTGGAACAGGTGGCGTTCATGGGCGATGACCTGCCCGACCTGGCACCGCTGGGCGCAGTCGGGCTGGCGGTGGCGCCGGCCAACGCGCACCCGTGGATCGCCGAGCGCGTGCACTGGCAGACCCGCGCCGACGGTGGCCGTGGCGCTGCACGCGAACTGTGCGACGTCCTGCTGGCCGCTCAGGGCCATGTCGATGCGGTGCTGGCGAGGTTCGGCGCATGAATGCTCCTTCGCTCAACTGGCGCACCCTCCTCGGTATCGGCCTGCTGCTGGCGGCCCTGCTCAGCAGCTGGGCGGCGCTGCGCAACCGGGACAAGGGACCGGCCAATGACGGCAAGGAAGTCGGCGTGGACTACATCCTGCACGACTTCCAGATCGTCGCCCTGGATGAGCACGGCAAGGAGTCCACCACCCTGCGTGCGCCGCTGCTGGAGCGCCAGCGCGGCGACCAGACCATCAATATCGCCACCCCGCTGTTCGAGATGCCGGACAAGGATGGCAAGCACTGGACCCTGCGCGCCGAGACCGGCTGGCTCAGCGCCAAGGGCGACGAGATGAAGCTGCGCGGCAACGTGGCCGGCGACAGCCCGGCCGCACCGGGCACGGTGCCGACCACCTTCCGCACCGATCACCTGGACGTGTTCCCCAAGGAGAACCGCGCCCGTACCGACGCTCTGGTGACCATGACCCGCCCCGGCATGGAACAGTCCGGCGTGGGCTTCGAGGTGGATTCGAAGAACAACACGTATCATTTCCTCAGCCAGTCCAAGGGCCGCTACACGCCCAAGCACTGATTCCGCCGCCAGCCTGCGACGTCTCCGGACAGGCGCAGGGCCGGCAGCCCCACCTGCACGCCCCCGGTCCACCCGGGAGGCCCCCACCGGTAGAACGGACCCCGATGAAGATTCCCTTTGCAGCCGTACTCGCGCTTGGTCTTCTTGTCCCCAGCGCCGCCTTCGCCAAGTCCACCGATCGCAACGAAGACATGCACATCGATTCCGGCGCGCAGTCGGGCATGCTCACCGGCGACGGCAAGACCGTGCTGTCGCAGGGCGTGGTCATCACCCAGGGCACGCTGGACCTGCGCTCGTCCGAGGCCGAGATCTACCTCAAGGACGGTGAAGCGGTGCGCGTGGTATTCACCGGCAAGCAGGCCAAGATGAAGCAGCAGCTCGACGATGGCACCTGGATGGACGCCCTGGCCGACCGCATCGACTACGACATCAAGACCGAGATCATCACCCTGACCGGCAACTACAAGGTCACCAGCGCGCGCGGCACCAATGCCGGCCAGCGCATGGTCTACAACACCCGCAGCGGTGAAATGAATTCCGGCGGCGACGGCAGCCGCGTGCGCACCGTCATTCCACCGAAGAACAAGACGCCGGCGGCGCCGGCTGCACAGCCCAAGGCCAGCACGCCGGCGGCACCGGCCGGGAGCAAGAAGTAATGCTCGTCGCCAAGGGCCTGCGCAAGCGCTACAAGCAACGCGAAGTCGTCAAGGATTTCGGGTTGACCCTCGACGCCGGTGAAGTGGTCGGCCTGCTCGGCCCGAACGGCGCCGGCAAGACCACCTGCTTCTACATGATCGTCGGCCTGGTCGCCGCCGATGCCGGCAGCATCGTGCTTGACGGCAAGGACATCACCGGCGACCCGATGTACACCCGCGCCAAGCAGGGCGTGGGCTACCTGCCGCAGGAACCGTCGGTGTTCCGCAAGCTGAGCGTGGCCGACAACATCCGCCTGGTGCTGGAACTGCGCGAGGACCTTGATTCGAAGGGCCGCGAGCGCGAATTGAACAGCCTGCTCGACGAACTGCAGCTGGGCCACGTGGCCGACCAGCTCGGTGCCAGCCTGTCCGGCGGCGAGCGCCGCCGTTGCGAGATCGCCCGTGCACTGGCGGCACAACCGCGCCTGATCCTGCTCGATGAGCCCTTTGCCGGCGTGGACCCGATCTCGGTCGGGGAGATCCAGCGCATCGTCACCCACCTCAAGCAGCGTGGCATCGGCGTGCTGATCACCGACCACAACGTGCGCGAGACCTTGGGAATCTGCGACCGCGCGTATATCCTCGCCGAGGGCAGCGTGCTCGCCCAGGGCTCGCCGGAAGCGATTCTGGACAACGCCGACGTGCGTCGCGTCTACCTTGGGGATTCCTTCAAGCTGTGACGGCAAGCGCCGGGTCCCTCTCCTTCCTTTCGGCACAGGCATGAAGACTCGGCTGCAGACATCGTTGGGACAGCAGCTGGTGCTCACGCCCCAGCTGCAACAGGCGATCAAGCTGCTGCAGATGTCCAGCACCGAACTGGAACTGGAAATCGCGCAGGCAGTGGAAAGCAATCCACTGCTGGACTGGGCCGACAGCAGTGACAGCAGCAGCGCCGCCAACGAGACCAGTGACAACCCCGACGGCGATGCAGCGGCCGAACGTGCCGACAACGGCGACGACTGGGCGCCGGCCGAACTGGACTGGAGCGCGGCCGGCAGCGGCGGCAGCTTCGACGATGACGACGATAACGGCAGCGCCGCCGAACGCGTGGCCGAAACCGAAACCCTGGCCGATCATCTGCTGTGGCAGCTGCACCTGTCGCACCTGTCCGCACGTGATCGCAGCATCGGTGCCGCACTGATCGATGCACTGGACGACGATGGCTACCTGCGCGAACCGCTGGCAGGCATCGCCGAAACCCTGCTGCCGGCCATCCATGCCGACCAGGACGAGATTCTTGCCGTGCTGCACCGGATCCAGCGTTTCGATCCGGTCGGCGCGGCCGCGCGCACCCTCGGCGAATGCCTGCAGCTGCAGCTGGAGGTGCTGGACGACACCACACCGGGCCTGGCATTGGCGCGACAGATTGCCGCGGGCCCGCTGGAACGGTTGCCGCGCAGCGGCGTGGCCGGGCTGGCCCACGAGTTGAAACTGCCGCTGGCCGAGGTCGAGACTGCAGTGACCCTGCTGCGTTCGCTGGATCCACGGCCGGGCACGCAGATCGCCCCCCTGTCGCAGGACACCTACGTGGTACCCGATGTCGTGGTGTGGCGGCAGAACGGCGTGTGGCGCGCTGCACTGGCCGCGCATGCCGGGCCAAGGGTGGTGATCCACCGCGGCTACGAACAGCTGATCCGCCGCTGTGGCGAGGCCGATGCCGGCTACCTGCGTGCACAGCTGCAGGAAGCGCGCTGGCTGCTGAAGGGCCTGCAGCAGCGCGGCGAAACCCTGCTGCGGGTGGTACGCAGCCTGATCCTGCAACAGGCTGGCTTCCTTGAGTTCGGCGAACAGGCGCTGCGGCCGCTGACCCTGCGCGAGATCGCCGCCGAGCTCGGCCTGCACGAATCGACGGTGTCGCGCGCGATTGCCCGCAAGCACGTGCGTACGCCACGCGGCACCCTGCCCCTGCGCGCCTTCTTCGCCTCGGGCATCGATACCGAAGGCGGCGGCGAGGCATCCAGCACGGCCATCCAGGCGATGATCCGGCGCCTGATCGACGACGAGAATCCACGCAAGCCGCTTTCTGACGCCAAGCTGGCTGACCTGCTCAAATCGTCGGGAATTCCAGTAGCGCGGCGCACCGTGGCGAAGTATCGTGAAGCCATGAACATCTCCGCCTCGCACGAAAGGGTCAGAATCGCTTGACGCGCCGCCGCGCCCGGCGGAGAGGTTCATTGGCACATCCGAACACAGGAGAAACCCGATGCGCATCGAAACGTTTGGCAAAGATGTCGAAGTCACCCCGGCCCTGCAGTCCTATGTAGAGGAGAAGCTGGCCCGGATCGGCAAACACTTCGACCAGCACTGCGAAGCGCGGGTGACCCTCAAGCTGCAGAAGACCGAACACCACGTCGACGCCAGCCTCAACATTCCCGGCCAGACCCTGCACGCTGAGGCCAATGCCCAGACCATGTATGCCGCGATCGACCTGCTTGCGGACAAGCTTGACCGTCTGGTGATCAAGCACAAGGAGAAAAAACAGCAGCACGCGCCACTGCCGGTGGGCGACAATGGTGGCTGATCGCCACCGTTCCCCGCAGACATGCCCCTGACTGACCTCCTGGCGGCCGTGCAGACCCAGCTCTGCACGGCCACCGACCGCGACAGCGTCCTGAAGGCCGCCGCCGGGTTGCTGGCCTGCCGCCAGGCCAACGCTGAACAGATCTACCTGAACCTGTGCCAGCGCGAAGCGCTGGGCAGCACTGCGATCGGCCACGGTATCGCCATCCCCCACGGCCGCGCGCCGACCCTGGACCGCCCCCGTGGCGCGCTGCTGCGGCTGGCCACCCCGGTCGACTTCGGTGGCGATGAGCCGGTGGACCTGGTGTTCGCGATGGCCGTCCCTTCCCACTACACCCACCAGCACCTGATGCTGCTGTCCGAGCTGGCCGAGCTGTTCTCGACGCCCGCCATCCGCGATGCCCTGCGCGCGGCCGGCGATGCGCGGGCCCTGCGCCAGGCCCTGGAGCTGACCCCACCTGCGAGCGCCGCATGAATACCAGCATCACCGCCCGTGAACTGTTCGAACAGCAGCGCGAGCGGTTGGGGTTGCGCTGGGCCGCAGGCAAGTCCGGCGAGAAGCGTGAGCTGGAGGCTGGCAACACGGTGTCGCGTCGCCCTTCGCTGGCCGGATACCTCAACGCGATCTATCCCAACAAGGTGCAGATCCTGGGCACCGAGGAACTGTCCTGGCTGGATGCGCTGGAACCGCGCCAGCGCTGGGAGACCATCGAGAAGATCATGCAGTCGCATCCGCTGGCGCTGGTGCTGACCCGCAACCAGCCCTGCCCGGAAGACCTGCGCGCGGCGGCGGACGAATCCGGTACGCCGCTGTGGCTGTCGCCCAAGCGCGGCCACGAACTGCTGAACCATCTGTCCTACCATCTGGCGCGCACACTGGCGCCGCGTGTGATCCTGCATGGCGTGTTCATGGAGATCTATTCCA
>JAAIGE0100595986.1_pt1 | contig 51211 bp, 70 predicted proteins | sample 6487951 | NCBI WGS metagenome assembly JAAIGE01 (sample SAMN13974128, study PRJNA590717) | phyllosphere metagenome | biome: tomato field; feature: multiple bacterial spot infested tomato fields; material: tomato leaves; isolation source: leaves from tomato fields | host: Solanum lycopersicum ...
CCTGCGCACCCGCAAGTGGACCGACCAGGCCGGCCAGGAAAAATTCACCACCGAAATCCGCGCCGACGTCATGAAGATGCTGGGCCAGCGCCAGGGCGGGCAGCAGGCGGGCGACGACGACCAGCGTGGCCCACAGCAGCGCCCGGCCCCAGCACCAGCACCAGCACCAGCTGCGCGGGCACCAGCGCCACGGGCCGCCAGCGGCTTTGACGACATGGACGACGACATCCCGTTTTGACCGTATTCAGGTAATCGCCAGAAAATTAACAAGGGCCTCCGCGCCCTTGTTCTGCAATGAACTGTATTCTCTTGCACAATGCGAATCAGCAATAATTTTGATACAGCATCCCGAATTATGTCATCCAAAAGATCGCAATAGTTCGTACTGTCATGAACAAAATCGTCCACCGGCAAATCCTTTTCACGTAAGCAGTTGCCACATTTACAGAAATTTATTGCCCTGATAATCGATCTACGCCGGAAAGAAATTCACGCCGGCGTGGAGTGACAAACAGAAAATGACTGCCGACGACATAATTGCCATTCAGCAGAATCTCGGCCTCTCTGACGGAAAAATGGCACAGGCACTTGGGGTCACCAGGCAGACCTGGCGAAATTGGAGGCGCGGCAGTAAGTGCCCGCAGTTCGCACAGAATGCCCTGCGCTGGCTGATGGAGCTGCGACGACTGGAGCCGGCGAACGATAATCTGCCTTCGCGCATACGCGTGATGGCGGTTATTGTAGCCCTAACCACAGTGGGCGCGGCCTTCGATCTAGCCGCCTAAAACTACCGGCCAGGCCCCCCGAACCTGGCCTTTTTCTTTTGTGCCAGCAGCACTGCCAGCAATAACGCGCCGGCCGCCTTCAGGCCCAGCAATATCAACGCCGTAAGGCCTAAATTGCATTTGATGGCCGAGCAGGTGCGCCGGTAAAACCGGCATACCGAAACGGATAATGGTTTTGCATGGCAAGGCGTTGAAATGCAAAGCCATTTGCCGGGTGCTAGCAGTTGTCACCCCTAAGGCTTTACAAGCCAATATCTCGCGCCTACTGCTACCGGCAGTGCCAGCAGTCCCGCTGGCTGCCATGGGGTAGTGCCAGCAATGCTGACCGACGCTGAACTGAAGAAGGCCATCCGCGAGGTGAAGGCCACCGGCAAGTCCAAGACGCTGAGCGATGACGGCCGGCGCGGCGACGGCCGGCTGGTGGTGCTGGCGCGGCCCATGCCCAGCGGGCCGCTGCTGGAGTTCTACGCGCGCCAGATCGCCGGCCGGCAGCGCACGATGGCAAAGCTGGGCACCTACCCGCTGATGACGCTGGAGGCGGCGCGCGAGGCCTTCCGGGGCCTGTCACCGGCCATCAGGGAGGGCGGCAACGTGCGGGCACACCGCGACAAGGTGCGGCGCGAAAGGCAGGCGCTGGGCACGCTGCAGGACGTGTGCGAGGGCTATGCCCGCTACATGGAGGCAGCGGGCCGGCGCAGCGCGCCCGAGGTGCGCCGCACGCTCATCGACACCGCGACGTCGGCCTGCAAGGTGATCGGCGGCTACCGGCCGGCGCAGGAGGTGATGCCAGCCGACATCGCGGCGTGGCTGCGCCCCCGGCATGCCGCAGCGCCGGCGGCAACACGGCAGCGCCGCACCTGGCTGTCGGCTGCCTACACGTGGGCGCTGAAACGCGAGCACGACTACACCATCGACCAGCCCCACAAATGGGGCATCACCAGCAACCCTGCGGCGCTGGTGCCCGCGCACACCGTGGCCCAGCGCGGCGGCACCCGGCACCTGTCGCCGGACGAGTTCAGGGCCGTATGGGCGTGGATGGCGGCCGAGGGCGGGCGCAGCGACATGCGGGCCTGCAACGCCGTGCGGCTGCTGCTGGCCACCGGGCAGCGCGTGGAGGAAATCACTGGCCTGCGGGCCGGCCAGTACGCTGATGGCTGGCTGCGTTGGGACAACACGAAGACAGGCCGCCAGCAGCAGGCCGAGAAGCCGCACGCCATCCCCTTGCCCCGGCAGGCCCGGGCGATCATCGAGGCCATGACGCCGAACGCCCGTGGCTGGTACGTGCCGGGCTGCAAGCGCCCCGACGAGCCGTTCCGCGGCGAGTCACTGGGCTACATCGCCCGGCGCTGCGCGCAGCAGCTGGGCATCCCGCAGTTTACACCCAGGGACTGCCGGCGCACGTGGCGCACGCTGGCCGGCGACGTCGGCGGGCTGACGGCCGAGGAATGCGCGCGGATCATGAACCACGCCTACGGCAGCAAGGTGGAGGCGAACCACTACGACCGAGGCGATAACGCGCAGGTGAAGCTGGTGGCGATGGAGAAGTGGGAGCGCGCGCTGGACGCCATCCTGCAGCCCGCGCAAGCGCAAAAAAGCCAGGCACGGGCCGGGCTTGCTGGCGATCATCTTACGGTTTCGCCGTAGCCTCAACGAGCCGCCTGTGGCGGTCCGCGCACTCGCGGTACTGCCGGGCTGTGTTCACGCCCCAGCGCAGCACAGTGCCCGCCGTGCCGTCACGGGCCTCAGCGAGAGGCGGGCACGGCTGGCGCAGCGACGCCTGGATCAGCGGGGCCTCCACGGACGGCGTCGTTGAGTGCGCGCAGGCCGTCAGCATCAATGCAGACATTGCGGTACACAGGCCGCTCGACAATGCGGTCCACCGTTTCGGTGATGGTTTGGTACACGACACGTTCGCGCTCCTTGAACTGTTCGTGGCCAACGGCAGCGCCGTCGACCTGTTTCGCATCCATGCGGCGCTTCTCGGCCGCCTGCTCCAGGCGCTCGGCTTCGCGCGCCTCGTACCGCCAGTCCTGCACCCGCCAGGCACTGCCAAAGGCCAGCGCGCCCGCCACGGCTGCAGCGGCTGCGTAGGCCCACATCAGCCGACCGCCCGCCGCGCGGCGTTGGTGACTTGGGCGCGGTGGTCAAGGCCCACTGTGCCGCCGTTCACGCGGCGCGTGACCTTCACGATGTTGCCCATCACGCCGTCCGGCACGTTGCCCTCCCACCACGCCAGGCTGGCGCGCAGTGCCATGTCGGGCTGCGCCAGCGCGTCCGGGTTGGCCACCAGGTCAACGCCCAGCACCTTGGCGAGCGCCGCGTAGTTGCTGCGCCCGGTGACCTGCAGCAGACCGCGGCCCCGGTAGCGGTAGCCATCGCCGGGCTGCGTGTTGCCCAGGCGGCCGCCGTACGCCTTGTTCGCCAACGCCTCGGGGTTGCGGGCGTAGGGCTGCGCGCTGGCCACCGTTGGGAAGCGGTTGGGCCACACCTGCGTCATGCGCTCGGCGCTGTAGCTCAGGCCTTCCTCCAGCCGCTCCAGCATGCCGCTTTCGTGCAGCACCTGGCCAAGGAAGTCGGGCACCTCGGCGCTGCCGGCGCTGAACGTTCGCGCGCCGACCTCGGCGGCAAACACCGGTGCCCAGGCCGCGGCCGTTGCCGCTTTCACGCCGCAGGCCAGCAGGATGCGGAGCCATTCGTTTTCATTTTTCATAGTGCGTCCTGAATTGTTTCGGCACTCCGGCGTGCCAGAAGCGGGATGTCACCAGCTGGACGATGATGATTGCCAGCATGAGCACCAGCGTGGGGACAGACGGCTCCCAGCCCCACACGACAGGGGCCGCAATCATGACGACTGACGCCAGCCCCAGTATCCAGAACGCGAACAGCACGCCGTAACTGGTGCGCTCGGCATCCATGTGGATGGCCCGGCAGAAGCACGTGTAGAAAAGTGCCCCCGCCAAGGACTCGTGAAGGAAAAGGATTGCTGTATTCATCAGGCCCCCGGGTCTTGCTGGCGGCCTGCCAATGTCCTGGCCATGGCGGCCAGCCCAGCCCGCAGGCCGTCGATTACCGACCCCACACCATTGCCCATTGCGCCCACCATGAAAGCGACGACGGTCATGCCGTGGCGAGCCGGGAACCCGTACTTTGTCTCAAGCCAGTACGTGGCGGCGCCGGTTATCAGCACGGCGGTTACGACGACGCGGAAAAGGAAGAACGCGCCGCTCCGCTTGCTTACGCCTTTCATGGTCTGCAAGGGCCAGAGCGCACCCCCCAGCGCGGCGAAAACAATGGCAGCGTATTCCCCGCCAAGTGGGCCAAGTATAGCGATTAGCAGCGCAGAAATGCTGAGACTGCCGGCCGAAGCGGGTTCTGTTGCCATTGGTTATCTATTTCATCAATCCATTACTTGGATGTATTCGGTGTTTCACAATCGAGGCCGCAAGTGTATCCGGAATCGGTTATACGGTGCGCCACGCGGATGACGATCCACTCGCCATCAACGCCCTGGCGGAAGCCGGCAAGCCGCACCTTCGTCTCAGCGCGCAGGCTTGGCTGGCCGGGCATGTTGTAGATGCTGACCGTGGACTTGTGGCGCCGCAGCGCGTTGCGCCGGCTCCGGGAGGCCCGCGTGGCGGCCGCCTTGCTGCTGTAGGTGTGGGGCAGCGTCGTGGTGTTGCCGGTGTCCTCGCCGTCGATCACCTCGCCGCGCTCGCCGGCCTTCAGGTTGTGGTAGGTCGCCTTCACGCCCGCATAGTTCCCGCGCTCCACCAGCGTCATGGACCAGTCCGTCACCTCGCTGGCGTCCAGCGGCACCACCTCCATCTCAGCGCCACTCACGCGCTTGTTGCTGGCGTGCGGGTTCACGATCAGGTGGCCGTCGGATACCTTCACGACGGCATCGTTTTCAGCCGCTAGGCGGGACAGGAACTGCAGGTCGTTCTCGTGCTGGTCGGCGTGCTCAATCTTAATGTCCGCCAACTCCTTGGCGACGGCCGGTTTCCAGTTGTGCCGTTTGGCGATGCTGGCGGCGATTTTCCCGAGCGTGGTGTCGTGCCAACTGGCCTCGCGCGACGCGCCGGCCCCACGGCTTGCGCCGATGCTGGTGCCGCGCAGCGTCATGGTGCGCTCCGGGCCCGTCAGCTCGATGTCCTCGATGACAAACGTGCCTTTGTTCACCAGCTCCCCGCCCTCGTAGCCGATGGAAACAGTGACCGATGCCCTGGTCGGCGGTATGCCCAGGCGCTGGTCGCGGTCGTCCAGCCGTATCTCCACGCGATCACTGTTCACGCCGGCCTCGTCGGTGATGGCCAACTGCACAAGGCGGCCGGCGACTACCGTGGTGATGTCGGAGCCATTGACGGTGATTTGATAGGCGGGCTTCATGCCGGCGATTGTCGCCGATCCGGCGGCGGCTGGAAACGGAAGCCATTGCCACCAAAAAGAAAAACCCGCGCGGGGCGGGTTAAAAGGAGGACTGCGAAGGTGCTGGTGGACGGTGGCGCCGCTCACATGAAGCAGTGTGGTGCGTAATCAATCGAAAGCCTGGAGCCCTGACTGGTGCCGGCGCTAACCCTGGCACACGGTGCCACCATCCACGTGGCGCCCAGATAGTACGCGAAAATCCGGCGGCGCTGGTCAATCCCACAGGTTGACTGTCTTCTTGGCCTTCGCCGGCTGCGCCAAGGCGGGCAGCGTGATGACCACGCCCGCCGGGAGAACCGCGCCGCGTTCGGCCAGGCCGATGTTTGCCGCCAACACTGCCTCCGTGGTGCCGTTGCGCTCGGTGCCGTAGTGCCGCCAGCAGATGTAATCAACGGTGTCGCCGTGGCGCGTCGTGTGCTTTGCCTCAGTCGTGGTGCTCATATTTTGATCTTCCCAGCGATCACCTCCAGCTGCCGCGCAGCCTCGGATGCCGCGTAGACAATGCCCAACCCGGCGCGCACGGCGTGCGCCAGGCTGGCATCTGTGATGACATCCCCGCTGCCCGCCTGGTACACGCTTTCCACCCGCCCGGTGCTGGCGCTGGCCTGCTGCGCGGTCTGCCGCAGCTGCAGCGCTGCGTTCGTTGCTGCCGATTTCACGCTGACCGCAGAGCCGATCACCAGCTTGACGGTGGCCCGGGTGTCGCGGTCAATCTCGGCAATCCCGGCCGCCACGCGCAGCAGCTCGACCAGCACCGTGCTCAGCGCTGGCATAGCCGCGGCGATTTTGCCGGCGTCGATGGTCTTCTGCACGGTGGCAGATTGGGCGGCGGCGAGCAGCGCAGCGCCTGCCGTCGCGCCCGTCACTGCGGCCAGGTAGGCCTGCTGGGCTGGCGTCATTCTTCGGTGCTCCAGGTATCGTCGTAGATGTCCAGCAGCGCATCGACGTCCAGCGAATTGGACAGGATCGCTTCGATTTCGTCGTCGCTGAGCGCCGGCGGCTCCATGCTTTCGGGCGACGCCTCCCAGCTGTCGAAACGCGCCTCGATGGCCGCGGCCACGTCGGCGTCTTCGCCGTAGGCCACCAGGCACACCGTGAACTCGATCTTGCGCGCAGCACCGTTGCGGATGGGCACGCTGCGGGCGTCGCGCACCGACTTTATGCACCAGAGGCCGTTGTACTGGCCGGCACGCTCGAATGCATAAATCAGCGGCAGCGGTTGGCCGGCACCGGCGAGTGCCCGCATGGCTGCCAGCTGGCCCAGGCCACCGCGGAAGTGCGGGTAGATGGCGCCCTGCAGCTCGATGGTGTCCTCGCCACGGCCGAGGAACTGCTGGGCGGGCGCGCGGCCTATCCGGTTCTGTGCCGCCCAGCGGTACTGCGTGTCGCGCTGCAGTTGCTCAAAGGCCGCCGTCTCCAGGCTGAACTGGTACGGGCCGAGCGCGGCCATGTAGGGCCCGCCCGCCGTCCGCACGCGCGGCTGGTTGAGGTACGCCGGCGAGACGTCGCCGCCCTCGCTGCCGTCAAAAAATTCGTTCGACAGTGTCATGGTGCTGCCCAGCTCATACTATGGCGATCCACTCACCCGGTTTCGTAAGCTGCATTTTGTTCTGCTTGCGCCGATTAGCCAGCCCTGGGATTACCTGCAGGTTTGCCGCGCAATGCAGGCCGCAGGCGTCACGCGCAGCCAGCGGCACCATGTGGTCCACGTGCCAGGCGAAGCCAGTGGCCGCCTCGCGCATCTGCGCCAAGCTGGCGGCCTCAGATGCCACCAATTCGTCAAACTCGCCCCACCACAAAGGAAGTGCTGCCCTCGCCCTAGCTCTGCGAACGGACGCCCGCTTACGACCAGATGCCAAGCCGTTCGCGCTTGCCCTGTACCGGCGGCCGTACTCTGAAACCCTGTCCGGGTGTGCCGCTGCAAATGCTTCGGCTCTTGCCGACACCCTGCCCGGGTGAACCGCTCGGTGTCGGGCTTGGGCTGCCCGCACCTTGTCGCCGTTTTCTGCTCTGTAGCGCTCTTGGTAGTCGCGCCTCTGCTGGGTCGATGCACGCGCGCCTGCGGCCAGGCAGGCCAAACAGTTGCCCGTGCTGGTGTAGCGCTCAGAAATGTGCCCCTGCTTGCATTGCTTGCCAGTTTGATAGCGAGGCACACCCAGACTGCGCGCAACGGATCGGCTGATGATATTCATTGTTCAGAACTTTGGTTGATTCAGGAAGCTGCCACGTAGGTCCGCATCCTTTTGGCGCTCCCGTTCTCGCAACGCTTTGTTCAGTGCGTCCCCTAGCTCGGCTGCGCCTGGCTGCGCTGGCGTTTGCACGGTTACATTGTAGTTGTTCGTCTGCTGCACGTTCGGCCGGCTTTGCGCCGCCGTGGCTGCCTCAGCCGCCGCCTTGGCTGCGTTGCTTGCCGCCGTGCTGCTCTGCGTGGCCACCTCTAGCATCGGGTTTGGCCCCACCTGGTTCTGCGGTGCCATCACGCTGAAGTCGGGCGGCGCAGGCCGCGCAGCAGCAGGCGCTACAGCCGGTGCCGGCGCACCTGCTGCGCCGGCTGCCGCAGGCTTGTCCGCCAGGTACGCCTTCACCCAGGCTTCGACACGGTCGGGCTGCGCGTTGTCGACGCCGCCGAACTGGTACCACGGCGCTTTCGCCTTGTAGGCCTTGTCCAGCGTGTCGCGGCCGTATTGCTGCGTCAGCGCCGCCAGTTTGGCGCGCTCGGCCTGTGCCGACTTTTCCAGCACGGCGTCTTCCTCTGCCGTCGTCGCGTTGGCCAGGCCTGCCAACAGGCCCATGGGGCCGGCAAGGCGCAGCGCGCCAGCCAGCGCGCCGCTGCCGGCTGCAGTGCCGGCGGCCGAAGCCCCGGCGCTTGCCCCCACGGTACCGGCAGCGGCAACGCCGCCAGCGGCGGCCGCAGCGCCCCCGCCGCGGGTCAGTAGGCCCCATATCGCGCTGCCAGCAATGCCCGCAGCCAGCGCGCTCAGCGCAGTGCCGGCGGCATAGGCGCCTGCGGTAACGCCGGGGAACTTCTCGGCCAAGCCGTTGGCGGTCTCCAGCACCTTGCCGAGCGGGCCCGACAGCTGGTTGTAGGTCTGCTCGTTCGCGCGGCTGAGCGCGTTCTGCGCGTCCACCGCTTTCGCCCACGTGTCGCCGCGGATGTTCGCGCTGGACTGGTCGACTGCGCCCTGCGACTTGTCGATGCCCGTGCGCAGGTCGACCATTTCCTTGCGGCCGTACAGCGACGCCAGTGCGGCCATCAGCGCCTGGCGGTCAGCAATCAGCTTGCCCAGCTCGCTGCCCTCGGCAATGCTGGCCATGGCCTCCAGGGTGGACTTCTTTTCCTCGTCGCTGCCCGCTTGGCCGATGCGCTTCTGCAGCCCCTGGTAGCGCTTGTCCCCGGCCAGCTGCCGCTCCAGCAGCATGGCGAAGGCATCAATCGCACCCACGCCCTGCTCGCGCTGCTTGATGGCGTATCCCGCCCAGTCGAATTCCTTCTTGCCCTTCTTGCTGCCCTTGTACGGGTCGCCCGGGCGCAGGTTGATGTTGTCGGCCATCGACTTCGCGAAGTCGCGGCCAGAAAATTTCTGCAGCAGGTTGACGACGTTGTTACCGGCTTCCTCGGGGGTGCCGGCAGTCTTCATGGCCACCTGGTTGAAGGCCAGCAGCTCGGTCAGGCCCGTGGTGCCGCTCATGCCGGATGCCCGGCCCAGCGCCAGCTGCTGGGGCAGCGACTTGGCCATGTCCTTCAGCTCGAAGTTGCCCAGCTGCCCAGCGCGCAGCAGCTTGTCCATTTCTGCGCCAGGGTTGGCGATGCCGAAGTTTTTCAGCGCGATGACCGTCTTGGCGATGTCCTCGCTGCTGGCGCCGCTGGCGAACGCTGTGCGCGTGACGTCCTTCAGTTGGGCCAGCGCTTCGGGCTGGGTGAACTTGCCCGAGGCAATCAGCGTCTGCAGCGCCGTGGCGGCATCCTCCCGCTTTCCGCCCCCGGCTTTCAGCGCGGCATCGATCGCGTTGCTGATTTCCGTCTTGCTCTGCCGGTACGCCTCTGGCCCCTTCCCGGCTGCAGCGGTGTCGGCCATGTACGACAGCTGCTGGTCATAGGTCATGGCCTTGCGCGTAGGCCCGGCCAGCACGGCACCGGCAGCCGTTACGCCCGCCGCCGCACCGGCGATGCCTTTCCACGTGGTGCCCATGGCGCTGACGATGCGCTGCTGGCGCGCCAGCGATTGCTCCATGCGGTCATGCTTCGCCTTGGTGGCGTCCAGCTGCGCCTTCAGGCGCTCGTACTCGGCCGACAGCTTGCCGGTGTGGACGCCGGCGCGCTGCAGTTCCCGGCCCATTTCCGCCAGGCGCTCGCGCTGTTGCGCAAATTTGTCGCCGGCGCGGCCAGCTGCTGCCTCCAGCTTGGCCAGTTCTGCCGTCTGCCGCTTCGTCGGCGCGCCCTGCGCGTTGATGGCCTCGCGGAATTGGTCGGCCTTTGCCTTGGCCGCCTGCCAGCTGTAGCCGGCCTGCTTCACCACGTCGGCCTGGCGGCGGAAGGCGTCGATGTTGCCCACCACGCGCGCCGTGTCGCTGACCGACTGGCGCAGGCCGCGCATGCGCGCATCCGCCGTCTGGAACGCCGCGCTGAAGCCCTGCCCCAGCTGGCTGGTGATGCTGACCTGTACGGTACTGACGGCTTTCGCCATGCCTGCCCCTAAAAGAAACGGGGCACCGATGCCCCGTTATTGCTCATTGCGCCGCACCCGCTCGATTGCGACCTGCAGCCACTCGGAAAGTTCGGTGAAAGTCATGCGCCGCAGCTCGCCGAACGGGTAGCCGAAGCCCACCAGGGCATCCACGATCACGCGGAGGTCACGGGCTCCGGCTCGACGTTTCCCAGGCTTTGCCAGTAGCGGTTCTTCAGCCGCGTCCAGTCGCGCTGGCCCATTTTGCCGATCACGTCAGGCGCCACGCCGCAGGACATGGCGAAAAACGCCTTGTCCTGCTCCAGCGCCCCTTTCCCGGCACTTTGGCGTTCCAGCACGATGTTCTCGTCCACGGTCAGCTCGCGCAGCGTCAACGCCGTAACCTTCAGGCCGTCGCTGCCCGTCACGGGCCTCAGCAGTTCGATGGTCAAGTCCACGATCAAGCCCCCAGCGCGGCGCGGATGCCGGCCAATTGGTCAACGCCGCCAATAACGCGCGTGAAATTCAGGATGTCGATGTCAACGACCGTCTCGCCTCCGATGACTTCCTGGTAGATGTTGCAGCCAACCGAAACGGTCATCTGGCTGTTGTCGCCCGCCTTCCAGTCGCCGCGGCTGATTTGCTTCACGCCGCCCACCATGCGCAGCACGACAGGCACGGCATCCTCGCCCTGGCGCTGGATGGCACCGCGCAGCACGACGGGCGTGTCAGCGCCGAACAGGCCGTACAGCTTGACGACTTCGGGGTCGTATTCTGCGAGGACCAGCTGGACCTCCAGCTTGTTCATGCCCATGTCCAGCTCGACAGGGGCGTCCATGCCGCCCCCGCGGTAGTCGGCCGTATTGATGGCCAGCTCCGGCAGCTTGCAGGTTTCGATGCGGCCGATGTAGCCGCGGCCGTCGATATAGGCCGTGAAGTTTTTCAGTACGCGTGGCAGCATGTTGTTTCCTTACTTTGTGCCGGCCCGGGTTAGACGATTTCTTCCAGGTAGCTGTTCGTCAGCATCGAGCGGAACGTGATGCGCTCGGCTGGCGGGTAGGCGCTGAAATCGAAGTCGAAGTAAGCGCGGCCCGCGGCGATGCTGTCGGCGGTGTTCAGGTCTGCATCCGGCCAGCACTTGCCGCCGGCAATCGCGCCTTGGGCTTTCAGGCGCGAAATGTAGGCGTTCACCGAGGACGACACGTCGTCGAAGTAAGTGCGCGTGATGTTACGATCCACCGCCCACATGTGGGCCTGCAGGATGCTGTCGTTGATCATGTCGGCGGTGCGCACCACGCTGAGGAACGCCCACTTGGCGTCATCGGCGCAGGTGCGGTTGCCCCACAGCCGGAAGCCTTCCTTGCGGATCGTGGTGGCCACCTCGATTTCGTTCAGCAGGTTGGCGCGGCTGCTGGTGTCGCCCAGCGTGAAGTCGATGGGACGCGCCGTGCCGAGGATGCCGAAAATCTCCTTGTTGGAGGGCGACACCCAAAACCCGTCGCTGTTGTCGATGCGCGCGATCAGGCCCGCGATGTAGCTGGAAGCCGGAACGTTGATGATGCTGCCGTCGGTGTCCAGGACGCGGTAAAAAACGTCATGGAAGTAAATGCGCTTGCTGCCGTAGTTCTTGCGGGCTTGGATCGCGTTCTCGTCGTTCGTGTTGGGGCCGTCAGCCACCACGACCGAGCGCAGGCGGTTCGCAATGCCGCTCAGCTGCGCCACAACGGGGTTCGCCTGGGACAGCTCGTCGTACTGGTGGGTCCAGCCTGGCGCGATCAGGATGCGGGGGCAGAAGCCGTTCGCCGTCTCCGAACCCAGGAACGCATACGCGCCCTGGTAGTCGCCGGTCGTGGTGTCGATGCCGCCGGCAACATTCGCCAGCGTTTCGATTTCGTCCGTGCCTTCTTCCACACGCACGACGACAACCACCGCGCCGGTCTGCGCGAAGATGCCGCGCATCGCTTGCAGCAGCGTCCCGGCTGCGCCCAGCTTGGCCGCCTTCTTCTGGTCGCCTGCCACCAGCACGGGCTTGTTCAGCGGGAAGGGCTCGTCTTCGCCCGCCGTCAGCGGCGCGCCGCGGTAGGAGGCGGACACGACGCCTGCGCCGGTGCTGGTGCTGGCGTTGGCCACACTCACCAGCGCATGCGCCGCGGCGTGCGCAGCAATGGCGGTGATGACCTGCGCTGCGGTGGTGGTGACGGTTCCGGTGCTGCCGGTGGCCAGCGAAACCGTGATGGCCTTGCCGAACACCGAGACAGCCAGCGCAGCGCTGTTTGCGCGGGGGTCTTTCAGGTGGACGGTGATTTCATTGCCCAGCGCGCCGTAAAGCTTGGACGTCCATGCCAGCGCGTTGTTCGAGCCGACCACGCCGGTCTGCAGTGCTGCCTTCACCTCGGGTGCGGAGTCGGGCGCCGTGCCGACGACGCCGATCACGCTGGACCGGACGGTGCTGATGGAGCGCGTGCCGTCGTCAATTTCAACGATTTCGGCGCCGTGCAGGAATAAGTCGCTCATGTAAAACCCTTTCCAGGTGCTTTTGAAATTCTATCACCCCAAGATGAAACCGAGAACTGGCAACGTTTTGTCAGGCCTTGACGATGTAATTCAGCACAACAGTGGGCTGGGTGTTGTTGTGCGCACTGCCGCTGCCCTGGCTAGCAGTTGTTGGTGCCGCGCCAGTTGGGTTGCCTGAGCTACGCAAATCGTTGGACCCGCTACCGCTCGAAGCGGTTGCGCCGGAAACCGTGTGGCTGTGGGCAGGCATCTGCGCCAGGCTCAGCGTGTGTGTTTCAGCGCCGCCAGCAGCGCCCAACGCCGTGCCGTTCACCCCGCTGCCAGCGGTGGTAAGCCGGTTTGCCGCACTGCCGCCCATGTCGTCCTTACCGCCGGGCACGCGGCCGCGCAGGTCGGGCAGGTTGAAGGTGGTGCTGCCGTCGCCGGCACCGTAGGCCGCGCCCAAGGCGGCGAACAAGGTGGCGTAAGTGGTGCGGCTGACGGCCTGGCCGTAGCAGAAAAGCCACCCGATGGGAGCGGCAGCACCGGCGAACGGCAGGACTACACCGCTCGGGACGGCGTTAGCAATCTGTGACGCAAGGCTCATACACCTCCCTGTTTGCCGGCCAGGCTGTTACCGGACGTAGGCTTGGGCGGACAGGTTGATGCCGTAAGCACATTCGTATGGGTACGGGCCATAGCTGGTCCGGTACCAATAGAACTCGATTTCTCCGTCATTGACCGGCGTCCACGTGGCCATGTTGCTGCGGATGCCGTTGCCCATATTGGCTTCGACAGCCTGGCCGATGTAGTTGCCCGCAATCATGGCGTCGCCTGGCGCGCGGAAAGTGATGTGGATGGCGCAGGTCTGGTACGTGTTGCCTTGCGTGATGATGAGCAGCCCGGCCAGGAACACGCTTTTCGCATCTTCGGGGATGCCCAGGTCTGCCACTTTGATGCGGTGCCAGGTGTTTTCCACGGGGCCCGCCGGCGTGCCGGTGTTGACGAAGATGGCATTCGGGTTCTTGGAGTTGTCGGTGCGCACACCGATTTGCGATCCTTCGATCCAGCCGCCAGCGCTAGCAGTGGCGATGCCCGCAAAAAGGAGTGTGGCGATGGCCGCAGCCTTGAAAAAGTGTTTTCGCATGATGGTTTCTACAGTTCTGAGTTGAAATCGAAATACTGGCCGGCCGCGTCCACCCGGACGAAAGCAGCCTGGCCAGTGACCCCGTTCGGTGCCGCAATATTGATGAGCATCCCCTCGGTGGATGCGCTCACCTGGGCGATGGCCGTGGTCGAGTAGGCCCCGGCGCCCGTAAGTGTACTGAAGTTTGCAGCCGGCGAAGTCGACAACGTAGGGGCAATCCGCATCGCGGTTTTTATTGACGCGATGATGAATACCTGCGTGCCGCTGACCACATAGCCGACGAAGGGCAGCAGGCCGCCGCTTGGGACCGAGTAACGCTGGAAATAGTACCTGCACGCGATGCGCTCCAACTCCAGCAGGCGGTGCTCGAACGGCGTCTTTTTCGTGCCGGGCTCCAGCTGCGGGCGGAACAGGGTGCCAGTGCCGAATTCAACCGTCACATTCGTGCCACCGGCGGCCGTTGCAGTGGCGCTGCCGCTTGCGTAAGCGCCGGCATCGATGCGGCCCTGAGCGGTGCCCCCCCAAGACAGCACCACCGGGCCCGCTGGCACATTCTCAGCCAGTATGACCTGCTGCAGCGTGCCTGCTGTGATGGTGAGCGTGGTCAGGCCGTTGGCCGTGGCGAAGGTGTATGTGCAACCCGCAGCGCCGGCCTTCCACCGGTCATGCCCGTACTGGCCGGCCGCCAGGGTGACGGTGCCGCTGACGGCCCGCTGGTTGATCAAGAAAGCGCCGTTGATGATCTTGTTGCGCTGGCCAGCCAGCTGCCCGCCGTTCAGGCTGGGGACCGCTTGGTCACCCGCCCAGTCGTTCGCGGTAGCCAGGCGCCCCACTTCGTTGGCACGCGGGACCTGGCTTCCAGTTGCGCCAGCCGGGACGGCCAGCGGGCCCGTCATGGTGTCGCCCGCCTTGCTTACCACCTCGCTGGCGCGCGGTACCTGGCTGCCTGTAGCGCCAGCCGGCACCACCAACGGCCCGGCCATTGTGTCGCCCGACTTCTGGACCGCGTTGGCCACGTTGAAAGTGGCGAACACGTACACCGTGAGCTGCGCAGGTGCGCTGATGCCCTGGGCCAGCACCACGTTGACGCCATCGGTAGCCGTGTAGTCGTCGCCGCCACCCGTCAGGCCGACGCCGTTGCACTCAACCTTGATCGAGCCGGGCACGTAGCCGCCAGGCACGGCAAAGCTCGTTTGGTTTGCCGTGCTGGGCACCAGGATGATCGTCGTGAATGCCTGCGACGTGCCGCCGCTCAGCGTCAGTGTGCCGTCGGCGGCGACGCTGAACCCGGCGCCCACCTTGATGCCGCCAAGCGTCGATGCGCTGGCCGCCGGCAGCGTATAGTCGCTGATGACAGCATAGGTGCTCCCCGACCAGCGGTAGGTTTTCTCGCTGTCGGTAGCGATGTAGATTTTTCCAGCCTCACCCGTGGCGGGAAACGCCGCCAGGTTGGCGAACTCCAGCACGTCGTCGACGTAGCTTGGCAGCTGTGATGCCGGCACCTTGCCGCCAACCAGGTCGGCTTTCCCCGGGCTGGCCGCGTCCAGCGCCGTGAAGGCCTGGCGGATGGCTTCCAGATCATGCCGCAGCGGGTTGCCCTGCACCGGCAGGGGCAGGTTCAGATTCGCCGTGGACTCCACCAGCGGCGGGTCGTTGATTTCGACAATTGGGTCCATGGGTCAGGCTCAATCGGTGGAAACTGCGCGCAGCTTGCGCGCGCTCGGGCGGTATTGGGCCGTGCCGGTGGGCGTCAGCCGCACGCGGGTGGTCGTGGCACTGAAGCCTGTCAACAGGTGGCGTCGCTCCACCCAGCCATCGCCAACATCTACGGCGCTCGAAAACGGGACAGCCTGCCACGTTCCATCGGCCTTCTGGACCTCGACAGCGATGCTCGAAGTGCCGGGCGTGAACGCTTCGAATGTCACGGACAGGCGGGCGTTGTTGCCGCACGCGAAGGCGCGGGAAACGTATTGATCGGTCAGGTGGATGGTGCCGGTGATGAACGACATGCCCGGGTAGACCACAGGGCTGGCGGTGGTCGTGCCGGTCAGCTTCAAGGCCAAGGCCAGCGTGCCCGTGATGCCGGCCGGCAGGTTTAGCGGCTGGCCCGGGATCATCCGGTACACGGTCCCATCGGGTGCCGTGGCCTGCAGCTCCGCACCGCAACCCGTTGCCGGGATTTCGATGTTCAGGATCGCCAGCAGGTCAGTCGCATTGACTGCAGCGATGGTGCCCAGCGGGATCGTTTTCGACAGGCCGGTGAAGCGCGCGCCCAAGAGTCGGAAGGAAAGGTCTTTTGTCTGGTGCGCCGTCCACGCGCGGTTGTTGCTGGACGAAAACAGGACGCCGACCTGGTACGGCTGCGCGGTGATGCGCTTTTGCGCTGCCGTGTCGAAGCCACCCAGCTCAGCGACTGCAACCGCTGCGGCAGCGCCATCGGTGAGGATCACCAGCGCGTACTCGGTGCCGGCGGTGAGCCAAACGGGCGTCTGGAACGGGATCACGGTGGACAGGCCGCCAATTGCTAGGTCGGCGGGCTTCATCCGCTTCTCCGCCAGCACCGTGGTGCCTGGCTGGCCGTTCGCGGTGTCGCGGATTTGCACAATAACGTCATCCGCGCCGCGGTCGGTAAACCACAGCTCCACGCCGCCCAGGTGGCGGGATTCGTTGAGGCTGAACGTTTGGGCCAGCGGGTCCACCGTGATGACGATCGTCACCTGCCGCCGTTCCTCCGTGGTGATAACGCCGCGGCCCGTGAAGGTCGCCGCGCCCATGGTGCCGCCTTGCCCCAAGGCGAGGACCGCCTTGGCCCCCGCTGGCACGCCCGCAGGGATGGTGAACTGCCCGGAGATTTCGCCGGCCGAATTTGCGATGAGTGCCATTTTTTATGCCGCCGTTGGGGTTACTGCGATGCCGTCAAAGGTGAGGCTCTGCAGCATTTCGCCAGGGCCGAAGCCGGCGATTTTGAATTTTACGACGATTTGCCGGAGGAACTCGGCATCGACCGAGGTGGTAGTCACACGGTCCTCGGAGCCCCAGGAGGTGCTCGCGCGCCCCCAGCCAATGAACAGCCGTTCGGTCGTGCTGCTGGCCCAAATGGTATTTGTGACGGTCCAGTAATCGACAGCGGGCTCAAGCGTGACGTCGGCCGGGATGGGGTCAAATGCCTGGTAAGGGTTCACCAGCATGGAGCCCGTGCGGAAAGGCTGCTCCACGATGGTTTCCAGCACGTAGTCCAGCGTTGCGGCGGTCTTGATCGCCTCGCCGATTGCGAAGACCGTGGCGTCCACCGCCAGCATCAGCTGGCCGTTCAGCACCGCCGCCGTCTGCGCAATCCCTGCATCCCGCAGGTTGTTGTTGTTCATGGGGTCCACAAACACGCCGCGCTTGGCAGCAGGCTCTGCCAGGCCGATGTCGTTGCGCAGGCGCTCCTGGGCAACCAGGTCGAACAGGTCCAACACCATGCCCCGCATGGCCTGCAGCTCCTGCATGGGCATCACCACGACGGCATCCATGGTGACGACCGGGTCACCGTCCCAGCTGTGCTGCAGGCTGGCGATGCGCAGCTGGGTGACCGGCACCGATGGCGGCGCGGGGTTGTACTGGGTGGCCACCCCCTTGATGCGCAGGACGCGGCCTTCCTCGTCCAGCACGATGGCATCCACGCGGGGCAGCGCAAACCGGTAGTCCACCGTCACCAACGTGCCGGCGACAGCGCCGGACAGCGTGAAGCCAGTGGCGTCGATGGCCTCGGTCGTAACGTTCGTCGTCTGGTAGCGGTAGACGCACGAGTACGTCGCGCCTGGTGCCGGCTCGCCGCCGCTTGGCGTCCAGTCGACCTGCCCGGCGGTCAGCTTGTAATCCGTCTCGGCCGTGTACGTGGTGCCGCCCACAAACGCCGTGCCGTTCCACGTGCCGCCCTGGTTCACGGCCACGATAGACAGGACGGAATTGTCCGGCAGCACATCCTTCGCGCCGCTGGAAAGGCCGTGGGTCAGGGTAACCAGTTTCTGCGCCGTGATGGTGACGCGCTCCAGCGTGACCAGCGGTGCCTGGAACAGGTTGATGCGCATCTTCCCGTTACCGGCCGGCGTGAACGTGTGCGGCTCGGCAGTGATCGCCAAGGTTTCGCGGTCCATGTCCTCGATTTTGCGGATCGAGCGCGGCGCCGTGACTTTGAAGCCGTTCACCTGGGCAGTGCCCTCGCCCACCAGGTAGACCAGTTTGCTGCCCACGGCATCGAATTGGGCGGTCACGCTGAACCCGGTGATGACGTAGTTCCCGCCTGCGCTCCGGCGGTCGTAGTCGGCAATGGCTTTCGTTACGCCATCCAGCTGCGGCGGCGGCTCTTTCGACAGGAGGATGCCGTTCTCGCAGGTGTACACGGCGAAAAACTCGCCCTCCTGCCCGTCACCCTCCCAGCCCCATGCAAGGGTGATTTCCAGACGCGCCGCGCCAGGCTCATCGTAGTTGCGGGTGAGCGGGGCGGGTTCGCGCAGCGCAGGGTCTTCCAGATCAGTGATGATCGTTTCCACCAGCCGGACGCCGATCTGGATGGTCTGGTCTACCGGCACCGTGAAGGCGCCCGGGCCAACATTGCGGACGGCGCCCCGGATATACAGCTCGCCGGCCTGCACCTGCGTCACGCCAGTGAAGCTGTCCACCACGCACTGGCAGTCTTTCACCAGGTCGCCATCGGTCAGGATGACGTCGCCAAGGCGCTTCATCCGGTCCAGGATGCTTTCCTGGATTTCGTTTTGCTCAGCCGACTGGGCACCGTTGCCAGCGATGACAAGGTGCCGCTCGTAGTTTTTCGAGCGGTCATAACGGCTGTAGTAACCGATCAGGTTGCCAAGGTCTGCCATTTAGAATTCCAAAATGATGTTGATTTTCGTCCGCATATCGGCGCTACGCTGGAGCGGCTGGCGGTTCTGAATCTGCAACAGGTCGCCCTTCGATTCTATCTCTGCGGGGGCGAAATACTGCTGGCCGGCAGGCAGCCCGGCAATGATTTCACTGCCGATGAAAACGCCTACTTGGCGGATGACAGCTGCGGGCGCATCGGTGAACCGGAACTGCGCGGATACGCTGAGGATGTTGGTCGGCGTTTCCGTGTAGCTGTAGGTGGCGCCACCAGGGGCCTCCAGCTGCCCATCCGGGTCCGGCGTGACGAAGCGCGCAACCGCCGTGCGGCGGCCGATTTCGTTGGTCAGCTCGGTGGCCTCATTGTCTTCTGGCGGCGGGGAAACCCAGGTCCCATCGCCGGGCCCCCAGGCGATATGCAGCGGCTGGACCTTGATTGCTTTTGCGGTGGCGATGCGCCCTTGCTTACCGATGATCGACATTACGTTTTACTCCTTGAGATTATTCACCCAGCTCGGCATCCGATGCGGGCATGGTCCAATTTCGGTCGCCCCACGTGGCGCTGCCCCAGCTGTATTGCTCAAAGGCCTTGCTCGCCGTGCTGCTGATGGCGTCATGCTGCTCTGTGGGGGTGTGCGCCACCGCGGCAGCGTGTAGATCCACCTCCCACGCGGGCGGCGTATTGCGCGTGCCCGGGCCATCGCCCCAGGCGAAGAAGTCCCAGCGCGGCACGTTTGCCAGCTGTGCACGGGTCACAATATCCAGCTCGACCAGCGCCTCGGAAAGCAACCCGCCGAATTCGAGCCAGTCGTTCCACTCCACCTGGAAAGACAGGTAGACGCCCAGGTCAGGGTCGAAACGGCCGCTGTAGTTGCTCCACAGGCTGCCGTCACTCCAGCTGCTGTGGTCCCACACGAACCGGCGCATGTCGTAGCCATGGAACACCCGCGCGAGGCGCGTGCCCACCGGGGCCGACAGGCGGGCCAGCCCCACCAGGTTCTCAATCTCGGCACGCGTCAGCAGTTTGCCGGGGTCAATCTGGTACTCAAACCAGTGCCGGCCCGTTGGCGTCTCCTGCTCCACCACGGCATTGATGCCAAGCCATGCCAGCGCCATGCGCAGGCTGGCCGGCGTACCCTTGATGCGCTGCCATTGCAGGCCCGTGGTCAGCGCCACGCGCGGGTCCGGCAGGTACGGCAGCAGCTCATCCAGGCCGTATTCCCACACCAGGAACATCGGCCAGCCGTCGGGCAATGCTTCCTTTGCCGTGCGGATCAGCGCGACACCCTCTGCCACGCCTGCGCCGGGCCGCATTGCAACCTCCATGGCGCGCTCCAGCGGCGTCGCGTTGTGGGGCAGCAGGGTCTGGTTAGTAGTCACGGCCGGCCAGCGTCAGGTTGATGGTGCCCAGCACTGCGCACTGGTTGGGCGCAATGACGGTTTGGGTGGTTGGCGCCGTTAGCTGGACGCGCTGCACACCACCGGCCTGCAGCTTGGCGATGACCCAAGAGGGGGCAACGTTGTAGCCAAGGCCCCGGACGGCGGCGAATTCATCGCGCAGGACGTCCGGCAGGCCGGCGAAGATCGCGGATGGCGCCGACGTCGTCAGCCAGATTTGCGCGGCCACGTTGACGGGCACGATTTCTGCTGGAACCACGACGACGGTGTGGCACAGCGCGCGCACGCTATCGCTCTGCACCACGGCGCTGACGGCCGAAAGCAGTGTGCTGTTCGGCGTGCCGTTGCCGGTGGTCGACAGGATGGAAACGCGGACGATGCCGCCCGTAGGGCTGTCCACGGCAGCATCGGCCACCTCGGTGCTGGCAGACAGCGCGGCAAACCGGTACTGGGCGGCCGTGCCTGCAGCGCTGCGGCCCATGATGGCCTCGCGCACCCGTACCTTCAGGCTGGCGTCCACCTCGCCGCTCAAACGCGTCACGCCGTAGAAAATCGCCAGCTGGTCAAGGTCAGCGCCGGCAGCAAAGGCCAGCAACCGCGCACGCGCGGCGTCATTGATGCGCTGGCGCAGCACCAACTCGTCGTATGCATCCGCCTCCAGCAGCTTGACTGCTGGGTCGCTTTCCAGCAGCGCGGTGAAGTCGGGAGCCATGCCGAGGAAGGTGGCCAGCTTTCCCTGCAGGATTTCCTCGAAGCTCAGTTGCTCGACAACCCGCGGCGCCGGCAATTTGGAAAGATCAAACAGGGTGCTCACAGCGTAATGCCCTCAAGGCGGGCAGTAACGCCCGAAGCCACAATTGTGCCCTCAATTCCGAGCAATACGCGGCCTTCTGGCGTGCGGCCGGAAATCCACACGCTGACCAGCCGAAACCGTGGCTCCCATTTGTCCAATGCCTCGGCAATGCTGGCATGCAGCTCGAGGTCGAAAAGCTCGTTCGTCGGCCTGTCCACCATGTCAGGCACGGCGCAGCCGTATTCGCGCAGCATCACGCGGCTGCCCTTGGGCGTGGTGATGATGTCGCGCACGCTCTGCAGGACGTGTTCGTCGCCTTCGATTGGCTTGCCGGTTGTGCTGTTGAGGCCAAGCATGGTCATTCGGTGGTGTTCCCGTTACCGGGCGGCTGCTCGCCGCCCGCCCCGGTTTGGTTGAAGGCGAATGGGCTGGGCTCCCCGCTGCCGTTGGGTGCATCGGTGCTGGAGCCGCCGCGCTCCACCCCGGGGTGCGTGTGCCCGCGCAGGCTGACGCCGCCGGTGACCACGTCCGTGCCGGCAATGATGCGTCCGCTCACCCGCAGGTCACCGTTGATCGTGACGTCGCCGTTGATCGTGGTCAGCGCGGTGGTCAGCGTTGCGCCATCGGCCCGCAGCACCCACGTGGTGCCGCCGATGACGACGCGCACGGCACCACCTGCAGGAACGTCGAGCACGTGCGTGTGCGACTCCCGGTCATAACTTTGGCGCGCGCCATCTGCCCAAACCTGGATGCTGACGTTGCGGCTGTTGCCAGGCGCTGGGTGCATGTCGCGGTACACGCTGCCCACCACAATGCCCTGCGCGAGGTCACCGGACGGCGCGGCCACAATGACCTGCTCACCCACCTCCGGCGCCGACCATTGGCGGTCCGGGCCGGCCCTGGTTGCCGTCCATGGTATCCAGCCAGTCGTCACACTGCCGGCCTTCACGCGCACACGGGCGTTTTCCTCGTCCAGCGCATCCACCACGCCGAAGCGCAGCACGCTGGCCAGGCGCCGCTCCATGTCAGGCGTCTGCTGCTGCTCCCAGTAGTCCGCGCGGCTCGTCATGGGATCGCCTCGCCATTGGGCTTCACCTCGCCGCCCCACGCCGGCGGCGCGCAGCCATCGGGGCCGCACTCCAACCCCGGGGCCGGCCGCGGCGCATCGCGCAACCGCGCGGGCGCGGTGCCGGGCACCGAGTGCACGACAACCGGCACGCCGGTGAAGCCGTCGTCGCCAATGCCGAAGGCGCTTGGCCCGCGCATGTTGGTGAGCATTTCGACTTCGTACTGCAGCATGCACACGCCCAGCGTCGTCTGCCCGTGGCTGGTGACGTCGGTCATGCTGCGCTGCCAGCGCGTGTCCTGCACGACGTTGCGCAGCGATGGGTCGGCCTCCACCAGCTGCTCGACGGCAGCCACCAGCGCGTCGGCCGCGTCCAACGCATCCTCGGGGGCAGCCTGCACCGCGCCTTCAATCGTGATGGTCAGCACGCGGGGCACAACGCTGTTCCCGTAGTCCTGCGGCCCCCGGCGTGCGTCGTTCGCGTACACCAGCAGTGCCGGCAGTTCCTCGGGGCGCATGGCGCGGTCCAGCTTGGTGTGCACGCGTGCGCCGGCGGGCGTGCCGCCGTCCAATACGGTGCGGAACGCCTCGGCGGCTTGGGCGCGGTAGTTGTTGGCGGTCATGGCTTGTTCAGGATTAGGCGGGCCACAGCGCCGTCGCGCTGGATGTCGCGCACGCGCCAGGTGCCGGCGTGCTCGCCGCCCGCAATGGTCAGCAGGCACTCGTTCTGGGCTCCCGCAATGGGCGCCCACGGCGTCATGAACTGCACGGCCTGCAGGTTGAAGTCCGCAACGCCCAGCATGAACGCGCCCATGCTGCTGTTCGTGTTGCTGCCCGGCCGCTCTCGCAACGCGTGCGTCGACGGCGTGCCCACGATGGCCAGCGGCCCGCCCGGCAGCTCGATCACAGCAGCGTCCCCGAACTCCGTGGGGTTGAAGAACGCGGCGAGGTCTGATGCGGATTCGATCATTGGTTACCTGGTGAAAAAAAATCCCCTGGGCGCTTGGACGTCAGGGGATTTTAGCGGGGCCCGGCCTGCGCCGGCGTCCTCACTTCTTGGCGGCTGGTGCCTTTGCGGCGGCTTCGGCTTTGGCCTTGGCTTCGGCGTCGGCCTTGGCCTTTGCAGCGGCTTCGGCTTCTGCGGCGGACTGCGCCGATGCAGCTGCGGCAGCCGCTGCCGCAGCCTGGGCGTCAACGGCCGCCTGTGCGTCAGCCGCAGCCTGGGCGTCGGCCGCGGCCTTTGCTTTGGCCGCCGCTGCCGCGCCGGCGTCGGCATTCGCGGGCCAGTGCTGGGCCAATTCGGCCTTACTGGGGTCGCGGGCGAATGCACGGGCCTTCAGGCTATCGCCTTCATCCGCGCTCACCTCGAAGGGCTTACCGGGGCGGGTGATGCCCGCCGCGCCAATGATGCTCACCAGTGCAATCAGCTTCATAGTGCGATCCTTTACGCAACCGTGATGGTCTGCACGGCGTCGGGGTAGTACGGGACCAGCAACGGCGCGCTTTCCAGCTGCAACATGCGGGCGGCTGGGTTCTTTTCAGTCCACGAGGACGAGAAGTATTCCATTGCGTTCAGCACGAATTCTTCGGTCTGCGGGTTGATGGACTGGATGGCTCCGAAGTGACGGACCCCCTGCAGGCGCTGGCGGGCGATCATCAGCACCGTGTTGTCGGGCATCGTGTTCTTCACGGTGCCGCCTTCCGGGTCCACGTACTCGGACTGGAACGTGAAAATAGGGATGTCGCCGAAGCTACCCTTGGCCAGCAGGCCCATTTCTCCAGCCAGCGACGGCGTCAGGTCGACGCTGACGCGGTCGAATCCCTTGTTCATCTTGTCCAGGTACTTGGCGCCGCCCTTGTCGCTTGCCAGCAGCTTGGCGCGCAGCAGCTTCCACGCCTTGGGGTCCATCACGACGTAGCCTGGCGTCTGGCCGATGCGGTCGCGCATGTCTTCAGCCATGTCTTCCAGCTGGCCGAACATGGCGTCGATGGTGATGTTGGCGTCGTCCCACTTGGCGCCGCCGGACAGCACGGTCTTGCTGGCGGCCGATTTCTGGAAGTCGACCACGGCGTCGAAGCCCTCGCCCTTGATGGTCTGGCGGCCGTAGATCACGGCTTCGGCAGCCATCACTTCCAGGCGGTTCTGCAGGATGTCCATCTGGTCTTGCACGTCAGCAGCCACGGCCGCCAGCACGCGCTGCTGGGGCGTCAGGCTGCCGCCCAGCGGCTCGCCGGCGCGGCGCTTCAGGTGCTGGTGGGGCGTGTGGACGCGGATGTCCTTCAGGTAGGCTGGCTTCAGCGACTTGGTGCTGTAGCCCTTGCCTTCGATGACCTTGCCGCGGGCCATGGGGTGCACGAACGGCGTCACGCCAGGGCGGGTCGCCTTGGTGACGTCGTACAGGATTTCTTCCTTATCGCTCTGCACCACTTCGGGGAAGAGCGACAAGAAGAGCTTGGGCATCGTGCGCAGCGCTGGCACGACGACACGGTTCAGGGAATAGGTGCTGTAAATGTCCATTTTCGTTTGCCTCGTGGTCAGTCAGCGGTCACCACGGGCACGGTGTCGCGCACGTAGATGTTCTTTGCTTCCAGCGCCTTGTAGACGTCGGCCAGGGTGCCGGTCGCCAGGGTGCCAGTGGTCAGCGCGGGCTTGTTCACGCCGCCAGTCGCCAGGGCGACGCCAGGTTGCGCAGCGGTTGCCGCCGTCAGGTCGCGGTCTTCGAGCAGCACGTAGATGCTGTTCGCGGCGACCGTGACTTTCTCGAAAATGCCGGCGGTGCCCGACTCCTGCAGCACAGCGCCGCGGGCGTAGTTGACGCCGTGCTTCAGCTGCAGCGCCTTGGTGACGCCGGGGAAGCCGCCGGCAATCAGGTTGTCGGGCGTGAAGGTGCCCAGCGTGGTGACGCCGGCGGGGTGGTAGTTGTGTTGCATGGTGGCAGCTCCCTGAATCAGCGGATGACGCCTGCTTTGCGCAGCGCCTCCATGTTGGCGACCGCCTTCTGCTCGTCGGTCTGGTCGTCGTCACCGTTACCGGCGGCGGGCTTGTCCATTGCGGCCTCTGCGCGCTTGATGTTTTCCAGCGCTTCGGCGCCCTTGCCGGCCTGGTTGGTGCGCATGTGCTGCACCACCTTCACGGCGGCCTGCTCTGCGCTGGTGCCGTCAGCCTTGCAGGCGGCAATCACGCCCTCGGCACCAGGCATCGCCAGGGCCTCGATGCCGACGATGCGCTCGCGCTCTGCAGTCGTGGCGGCGGCGCGCACCGCGGCCTCGTCAATGGTTTTCACCGAGGCAGCGCCTTCGGCGCGAATGGACGCCACGAGGTCCGGGCGGTTATCCGCCAGTGCCTGGGCGGTCAGGTCTTTGAAGTCCATGCTGTTGATCCTCGATTTAAGACTGGCGAATGCCGCCTCGAAAGTAGTAACGGCGTCGATCATATCAGCATCCGCCGCTTTCGACGCAACCATGACGCCGCCTTGCCCAAAATTGTCCAGCACGGATTGCGCCTCAATACCGCGGTGCTGGGCAACGGCGTCGATGAATACTTGAGCAAGATCGTCCACAAGCGACTGCAGGCGGGCAGAACCTTCCTCGGTTTCTGGCCCGGCATTCTTGAACGGCGACTGGCTGCTGACGAAGCGGTAGCTTTTCTCGCCGGGCTTCGGGTCTTTCACCGTCAACCCCATCTGCGCGCCCACGCTGCCGATCACGGCGGTGGCGGATGCCGTCACCGTGCCGGCGGCAGACGCCAGCCAGTAGGCCGCGCTGGCACCGGTGCCGTCGATGTGCGCGTGCACAGGCTTGCCGGCGCCGCGGATCATGGCCACCAGGTCGGAAAGGCCGCCCACCTCGCCACCAGGGCTGTCAATCTGCAGCATGACAGCCGACACGCTGGGGTCTTCCAGCGCCGCCGTCAGGTCTTGGGCGATGGTGGTGTAGTCGGTGGCCCCGCTCATCGCTGCGAAGAAGCCGGCGCGCTTGAACAGCGGGCCCTCCACCGGGATGACGGCGATGCCGTCCCGCACACTGGCCGTCAGCGTGTTGCCCAGCGGGCGGCCCAGCCGCGCCTCCAGCGCCTCAAGGTTGCCCGCGAATTCGTGCTCACGCGCAGCAATATCGGCGATCAGCTGCAAATACTCTTGCGTGATACACCACTGGGCGGTGAGCACGGCTTCGAGTGCGTAGTTCTTTTTCATGGCGCGATTCTATGCTATGCGGCGCGCGCCGTGTATGCGGAAAGGATTTACTGCGGCAGCGGCAGTCACGCCGCGTCGCTATCCAGTAAATCGCTGACCATCTCGTCGCGCAGCGCGCCGGGCGCGCCACCGTTTCCTGGCGCACCACCGGGTGCCGGTGGCGGCGGCACCACCACCAGCCCGTCGCGCTCGCGCGCCTTCTTCTCGCGCACCAGCTGGCGGTGCGTGCGGTCGTGGTCCTTGCCCTGCTGGGCAGCGATGTCCTGCAGGCTCCAGATGCCCAACGCGTTCCACTCGCTGGCCGCCTTGGCCTCCTTGAGCGGGTCGATTTGCGGTGCGCCAGCGCCAATCCAGTCGCAGCCCAGCCAGGCCGCGCGGATCATCGGGTCATCGAAGAAGCCGGGGGCGGCCAGCCAGCCCTCGGCGATTGCCTCGGTCAACGCCCACTCCCAGCACGGCTGGCAGAACGACATCACCAGCAGGTCGCGCTCGCGCATCACGAAGCGCCACCACTGCATCAGCGCGGCGCGCGCTGCGCTGTAGCTGGACTGGAAGTGCTGGACGAGGATTTCAAACGGGATTTCGAGGCCTGCCCCCACCTGGCGCAGCACGGCCATGACGAATGGGTCGAATGCTGTGTTCGGCCGCGTGCTGTTGACCACCTGCACATCCTCGCCGGGCGCGAGGTCCAGGATCATGCCGGACTGCAGGCGGTTGATCTTGGCCGGACCCTGCCCCGGCGCTTTGCCGGCCACCATGCCGGGCACGGCCATGCTCGGGCCAAGCGGGCCAACAGGTGCCGGCGAGGTCACCATGACCGCCAGCATGCCGCTGACCACCGCTGCAGCAATCTCGGCCTCGGTGTAGCGCGTCAGCTGCTTCAGCTGCTCAATCACCGGCGCAAGGTACGGCACGCCGCGCGTCTGCCCGGGGCGCAGAATGGGGATCATCGGCAGCACCAACGGGTCGCCGTTCTTATCGAACGCCTCGACACGGGCCCACCGCTGGGCCTGCGCCACGGGTTGCGCCATATAGCGCTCGCCGGGGTGCACCTGCGCAATGTGCCAGGCCACCGGCGCGCCATCTTCGTCGCGCTCGCAGCCCGCGCGGATGTCGCGGTCGACGTAGTTGCCGCCGGTTGGCGTGCTCACGCGGTCGGCTTCCACCAACTGCACGGCCAGTCCCAGCTTTTTGCCGGCGCGTGGTTTGTACCGGCGCACGGCGAACGCGTCGCCGCGCTCTTTCATGCTGCGCTGCACGGTGGCCTGCTGCTGCCAGAAATTTTGCTTCCGCTCGACGTCCCAGTGCGATTTATCCGCGGCCTGCATGAAGATGGCTTCGGCTTTGCGCTGCCAGGCGTCCGCCTGCTCGTCGCTCAGCCCCAGGTATTCGGCATTGACGCGGGCCTGCGGGACGATGCCGGTGCCCACCACCGCCGTCACGTTGGCGGCGATGATGCCGGCTGGCAGCGCTTCGTTGCGCACCAGGTCGCTGGACTGCTGGCGCAGCACCTGCAGGTCGGGCAGCGTGTCGGTATCGGCGCTGCCGTCCGTCGTGATCCAGCCGGCGGTGTTGCGGTTGTTTGGGTTCGCGGTGCGGTAGCCACCAGGGCCGAACATGTGCTCGGCCAGCACCGTGGCGGCCAGCTGCTGGGGCAAGATCAAGCCGCCGCCAGGGAGTTGTGCGTACTGCGTCACAGGCAACCCCGCGGCGTATCCACCGGCATGGCATAGCTTGGCCCGCGGCCAGCCAGCGCTGCCGGGTCTAGGCGGCCGATGCTGGTTTCCAGCTCGTTTTTGCGCTTCAGCAGGACGCTCAAATCCTGGCGCTTTAGCCGGCGCTTGCTCTGGCCGTCGGCAATCTCGTACTCGCTGCCGGTGTAGGCGGCCGAGACGGCCGCCTTCACCAGGGCAAGTTCAGCTAGCAGTTCTTCGAGGGTTGGCATCGGCGGCGGGTAAATGTTGCGTGTCGCGGGATTGTATCGCCGTAACCCCGGCTGCGGCAGACGGTAAGGATTTACGCCGACGGCTCCAGCTCGCCGCGCACGCGCCGCTGGTCGCCCTGCCCCGCGCTGCCCGTGACTACTTGCGCCAAGTGCTCGAAATTGACGTTCAGCGACAGCACTGCGCCCCAGGCGTACACACGGCAGTCCAGCGGCTCGTTCCGGTCGTAGACCTTGTGCCACTCGCGCACCGGGAAGTTCTTCTTGTCCACCGTGGTGCGCACTTCCTCGGCCGTCAGCCCGCGGTAATGCGCCTCCGTGTAGCGGTGGGGGAAGTGGCAGTAGCCCGGCCCCGGCTCGGCCACCGCCAGGGCCCCGTAAACGGCGTCCTTCAGCGCGAACGTGCCCAGCGGCACCAGCGGGATTTTCGCCAGGTTGCTGCGCGTGGGTGCGCCCACGGGCGGCAACGCCTCGCCGCCGCGGCCCTTGATGCCGTAAACGCCCAGGTGCGCGCGTGGCCCGCAGTAGGCATACACCGCCTGGGTGTTCGCGCCGCCGGTGTCGACAAACGTGCGCGCCGCCCGCAGCCGCACGCCGCTGGGGTGCTGGAATTCGGTCGCCAGGTAGGCGTCCAGCTGCTGCCAGACCAGCGGGCCGTCGGGGTCGCCGAGGAACACCCGGTAGTCCAGGCTCCAGTTTTCGTACTCCAGGCCGACGCCCACCGTCTCCAGCTCCAGCCGGTCGGGCTGCACGTCAACGCCGTTTACCACCACCAGCACGCCGTCAGGCAGCAGCACGCGGCCGTCGTAATCGTCCCCAGCTTGCGCGCGGCGGTGCAGTTCCTCGTCGCTGACCTTCTCGCCGGCCTCGTCGTCCCAGGTTTCGCCCTGCACGGTGTTGACGAAGGTCTTCAGCTTCAGCGGGTTGCCCTTGGCTTCCTCGTACTCGCTGGCCAGCTGCCCCCACGTGGCGTTCGGGCTGTAGCTGTAGGCCGCCCACACGTGGTAGCCCACCAGCCCCGGGCGCCGCGCCACGGCGGTGGCCCGCCATTCGCCGGCGGCGATCATGTCGTATTTCTGCGCGTGCTCGATGATGCAGCCGGCCTCGCACACGTAGTAGGCCTTCTCGGGCTCGCCCGCCGGCCACCGCATGTTCGCCCAGCGCAGGTACTGCATCTGGCCGCAGTGCGGGCACGGCACGAAGTAGCGCCGCTGGTCGGTGGCCTCGAATTCCGTGGTGATCCGGCACGCGCCTTTGTTGGTGGGCGTGCTGCCCATCACGATTTTTCTATTCCAAAAATATTCCGACCGCCGGATGGCCAATCGCACCTGGTCGCCCTCGGTCCCAGCGCTTGGCGGGTAGCCGCTCACCTCGTCCAGCAGGATGACGCGGCGGCTGACGCGGCGGAAGCCGCGCGGGCTGTTGGCGCCCACCATGGACAGCGTGCCGCCCGGGTAGCTCTTGCTGAGGATCGTGTTGTTGCTGTCGCGGCTCTTGCTGTCAGCCACCAGGCCGGCCAGCGCCGGCGTGTCGCGCAGCATCGGCGCGATTTCTTCCTTGCTGTAGCCCTCGGCGTCGGCCTCGGTGGGCTGCACCATCATGATGCTGCACGGGTCCTGGTGGATGTGGTAGCCGATCAGGTTATTCAGGCACTTACTGAAGCCCACGCGGGCCGACTTCTTCACCACCACCTGCTCGACGGTCGGGTCCGTCATGGCGTCCATGAACCCCACCTGGTAGGGCAGCGTGCGCCAGCGGCCCTCCTGCGCGCTGCTTTCAGCCGACAGGTAGGCGTGGGCGTCCGACCACTCGGACAGCGTCATTTTCTTCGGCGGTAGCCAGGCCTTCGCCGCCTCGGCCATCAGGCTGTCAATCGCGCCCATTGGCCAAGTCTTCCAGCGCTTCGCGGCACGCCGCCTCTATGGCCGCAATGGCGGTCAGCGGCAGGTCGGCGACGCGTTGCTTGCAGGCTGATGGGATGCCGAGGATGCGGGTTTTTGCCGCCGTGATGTGCTTGAACCACTGCGCTTTCACCTCGTCGGCGCTGATGACCTTGCCGATTTCGCGCTCGTATTCCAGCTTCGCCAGGCGCGCCAGGTAGGCCTCGCGCACCGCCTTGCTCTGCGCCAGCGTGGGCCCCTGCACCGCGCCTTGGCCGCCCGCCGCCGGCAGGTGCTCCGGCGCATCAGCCGCCCCGGCCGCCACCTGGGCGTGCGTGGGCAACACCGGCTTGCCCGGCTCGCCGGCGTACTTGGTGCGCCGCGCGCTGGTGCCGGTGGCGCCGACGTGGCTGCGCTTGCTGCTGTCGCTGTTCGCGCCCCAGTCGGTCTGCGCCTGCGGCCAGGCCACCAGCGGGCGGTCGCTGGTCGGCGTGCGGCCGGCAATCACGATGCGCCCCGCCTTGATGGCCTTGTGCACGGCAGTGTCTGACACCCCCAGTCTCCGGGCGCACTCCCGGATGCCGATTAGTTCGCTCATGCCTGTTGTTTTATTGCGCCCAGCAGGCCCAGCCGATGGTTAGGCCGATGCCGAGCCAGCAGCCGCCCTGGAAGGCGAGTAACGCCGCGATCTGCAGGACATTGGTTACTCTTTCGGTGCGCGTGTTCATTTTGGGCCTCGCCCTTTTGCGTTGGCTGCGGGTATAATTTACCCAGTAAACAGGTGAACAGCATGGAAACTAAACTTTCGAAGATCAAAACGGCGGTCGCCAGCGGTGACTGGGCCACGGCGCTGCGCATCGCCGCCAGGTTCCCCCAGCTGGGCGAGCACAAGCGGGCCATCGTCACGGCGCACGAGTGCATCGTGAACCCGAGGTTTTATGTGCAGGTGGGCATCGACCCCGCGCAGGCCATTGAAGCCGGCAAGGCCGCATTGCGCGCCCGCTACTCGCTCTGAGGCGCATCTTCGAGGCCCTCGGGCATGGCCACATCCACGGCGCCGCATGCCAGGGCCGCGCGCTTGCCGTCGCCTTTCACGAAAACCAGCACGTTCTGGTGCGTCTTCCCCACCTTGCGGCTGGCGGCGAATTGCTTGCCGGCGCGCACCGGTAGGCTGCCCACCGCCGTCACCAAAATGGCCTCGTTGTAGTAGTGCAGGCCGGCGCGGCGGAAGCCCTCGATGGTGTCGCCGACGAAGTTGTAGTAATTGCCGCGCTTGTCGCGCACCTCGCCGATGACCCACACGGCAAAACGGTCTTCCCGCAGGCGCGCGCAGGCCTTGGCGATGATTTCCCAGTACGCCTCGCGGAACTGCTCGTAGCCCAGCGTGCTTAGGTCTTGCGGGTTGTCGCTGTACACCTCCAGGTCGGCATACGGCGGGCAGCTGAACACCATGTCGGCGTGGATGTCCGCGCACGTGCGGTCGATGCCGCGGCTGTCGCCCTCGATCCACACCGGCGGCAGGTCGTCATCCGCGCAGATTTCCGTGGCCTGCACGCGGTTCGCCGCCACCTGCTCGCCGCGCAGCTCGTGGCCGACGTACCGGCGGCCCAGCTTGCCAGCCACCACGCCGCGCACGCTGCCGCCGGCGAACGGGTCCAGCACCAGGCCGCCCACGGGGCTGAACCACCGGTAGGCGATTTCGCAGAGCACGGGGTCGAAGATGCTGCCGCCGTCGGCGCTGCCACGCCCGCTCATGTACTCGTACTTGCCCTCGCTGGAGTTGACGGTGGGCGCGCCGATGTCCCGGCCTTCCTCGCTGCGAATGCCCAGCGCCATCCACGCCCGCTTGCGGTCCTGCCACCAGCCCTCGCGCGCCGACAGCACGCTGAACGGCGGCACCAGGAAGCGGCTGGCCAGGGCCCCGCTGCCCTCGCCCGGCTGGTTGTCGTTCGCCGCGCCGTCGCCGTCGTCCAGCAGGTCGGCCAGTTCGTCGTCGGTGAACCCCGTCAGCTCCAAGTCGAAGCCGTCAGCCTGCAGTGCGGCCAGCTCGGCGGCCAGCATGCCCTCATCCCACCCGGCATCCAGCGCCAGGCGGTTGTCGGCCAGCACGTAGGCGCGCCGCTGGGCGTCGCTCAGGTGCGCCAGCACGATGACCGGCACCTCGCGCAGCCCCAGCTCGATGGCCCCCATCAAGCGGCCGTGGCCGGCGATGATGCCGTCCTCGCCGTCCACCAGGATCGGGTTCGTGAAGCCGAACTCGGCGATGCTGGCGGCGATCTTCGTCACCTGGGCGGCGTCGTGCGTGCGCGCGTTGCCGGCGTAGGGCCGCAGGCGGCCGACGGGCCAGTGTTCAATGGTGGCGGGCAGGTTCATGGGGTAAATCGTTCGGCAGATTCGGTTTGCAAGTTTGCATTCTAGTGTGCAAACCGGGTGCCGTAACGCTGCAAAGGATTTACCGGGTCAAAGTAGAAAGTGCCGGGCCGCAGATTTAGCCAGGTTGTCTGCCGCCCACATCGGCCTCAGGTTGCCTAGCGACCAGCACGCCCGCCACTCATCAACGTTGCGGAGGTCAAATTCAGCTTGCGCCGTGATGTGGTCGATGTGGATTTTGCCGGCAATGAACTTTGCCCACGTCATGCCGTCCGTGAATTGCCGCTCAAGGTGCGCGCGCAGCTCGGCGATGCTGTAGCCCATCGCCGCCTGCACCGCGTTGGACTCCCCGCCACGCTTCAGCGCCTCCCGCATCAAGTCGCCTACGCCGTCGCGCTTGGCCTTTTTGTTGATCTGGCGGCGCAGGCGCTCGGCAATGTTGAACTCGGGGTCCAAGCGGTAGCGGAGGCGCCACGCCTGGGCTGGCGTGATGCCGGGCCGCTGCCATGGCTGCAGTTTCGCTGCGGCGGTGCTTTTCGCCAGCGCCTTCAGGGCTGCTGACAGCGCCCTGGCAGCGGTAACGCGCTCACGATCGGCAGCGCGCTCGGCGCTGGACGTGTAGCCGGCCGCTCTGGCGCGGCGCTCGCGGTCGTAGTCGTTCTTTTTGGCCTTGTAGCCCGGCGCTTCGCGCTGTCGGCGCTTCACTTCGCGGTTGTAGTCCGGTAGCCCCTGGCGCTTTTCGATGCCCCTGATGCGGGCGTTCTCGCGTTCACACTGCCTGCATGCGCTGCGCAGGCCTCTCAATGTCGAGCCGTCCTTACGCTTGCGGGTTTTGAAGTCGAAATTGGTGTGGTCAGCCGGCAAAGTAGCCCGGCAGGTGCTGCAGGTTTTGGTTTTCATGTAGTCGGCATGAAGGCAGTCGTGAAGGGTGCCCGGCAGCCTGTGACTAGCAGGCGGTCGGCCGCTAAACCTAGCCGGGCCAGCCGACTCTACCCCGAAGCCGGCCATGGGCGCGAACAAACCCATTTTGGGGCCTGTGCCTAGCCGTCGAGCGGGGGTGCGAACCACCCGCAGGCTTCCCCCTCGTCCCAGTACCTTGTGTTGCTTCAATGCAACATGTTGCGAGAATGCAACAGAAATGCACCATCGCGGTGCGCCCGCCAAAGCCCCGGCAAGGCCAGGCAAGACCATAAGGCTACCACCCCACAGGCCCTCCCTAGATCGTGCGCTGTGCGCCCGGCTAGGCCTACCCTTGCCCCATTGCCCGCAGCAGCTGGCTCTCCCACCGCACGCCAGCAGTGCGCACCGCCACAGCCTCTGCGTCCAGGCGCTCGGCATAGCTGGCGCTGCCCTCGAACGACATCACCTTGAGCAGACTGCGGCCACCCCTACCACCGCGCACCCACACGCCGGCGTCACGCCCCCCGCCCTCCGGCGTGCCGGCGAAGAAGCGGCCCACCTTGCCCGCTGCCAGGTCGCGGAAGATGCGGCCGACGAAACCCCGGGGGCTGGCGTCGAACTGCGCGTTGAACTTGCCCACTGGCACGGCCACCTTGCCGCCGAACAACTGCAGTTTGTGCTCGAAGCCCTTGCTGTGCCGGCCCCCGCCCTCGATCTGCCGGCGCAGATATGACGCCTGGCGGGGCATGGCCCAGACCACCGCCGTGCCATCCGCTGCCGTCGCCGGTGCCACGCGGAAGGCGTTGAGGGTGAACGCGTTGGGCTTGTCGAACACCTGGCCCATTTCCTGGCGCAGGGCGTCGCGGACGTCGAACGCCAGGCCGGTGACGGCGCGGGCCATGGCGGCCTGGTAGCGCCGGGGCAGCGCGGCCAAGTCGTCGCCGGCCTGTTTGGTGGTGATGAGCAGCATGGCCTGATTCTCCCACCGCACGGCCCCAAGGTGTGGGCGGCGGCAAAAACCATCGTTTTCTACGTTTTTCCAGTGTTTCCGATGTTTTCCGCGAGAGACCGGGGTTTTTGGGGGGTGTGGCTTTGTTGTATGCACGCGCGGGGGTAGTGGGGGTTAGTTAGGTAGGTAGGTCAAAATACATCTGTCTTATGCGTACATACAACAAAGTCAACAACACAAAAGCCCCCGGAAAGTCCCTGTTTTTGGCGAAAACGCTAGTCTTTTGCATCCACCTGCCAACTATTTACCCCCTGTCCCTGCTAATAACTAGCAGTCTTTCGCGGTTTCTGCGTTTTTCCTTATAATCGGGGTGCAACACTACTTTTTCAGGAGAAACCGTGGCGCATCCATACAAACGCGTAAAAGCGGCAGTTTCCCGCAGCATCGAACAATTGTTCGGTTTGCAGGGAATTTCGGGAATTCCGGCAGAAAACGAGGTTATTGCGCATTGCCTGTCCGTCATGCAGCGCGCCCAGGCCGAGGTGCACCAGGCGCTGGTGGTCGCCGAGCGGGTGGCAAGGCGGCAGCCGGCAGCGGCGGCAGCACGCCCGCCGGCGGCCGTAGTGGCACCGCGGCAGACCGTGGCAAAAGCACCGCCGGCGGGTGGCCGTGAGGCCCTGCCGCGCGGTGCCAGCACGTGGGTGGGCCGGGAAACCAGCAGCGACAGGGACGCCGAAGTGCACCGGCAGTTGCCGGCCGACAGCACGGCGGCGGAGTACGTGCAGCAGTGCATGGACGACGAGCGCGGCGTGCACGACGGCATGGCAGCGCGCGAGCTGGCGCAGATGCCGCACTGGGGCCAGATGAGCGCCGAGCAGCAGATGAGCGCAATCCGGGCGCGCAGCCTGGAGATGGCGCTGGCGGACGACATGTCCGACATCGAAGAGACGCTGCAGGCGCCGGCACCGGCAGCACCAGCACCAGCTGCGGCTGCCGGCGACGGCGTGACGTTTTGAGGCCGGCCACCATGGACCTGATGCGATTCATCGACGGCGGCGCGCGGCGCGCTGCCCCCCCGCCCGGCTACACGGTGGCCCAGCTGCGGGCGATCAACGCCACCCGCCGGCAGTGGCTGAATGCCCTGCTGGTGGACCAGACCCGGGCCTGGCTGTCGCTGGGCGAGCGCCAGCCCGAGGTGCTGGAGGCCACGGCCACCATGTTGACCATCGCCGCCATGGTGCACGGCCACGGCGGCGGCAGCGCTGATGCGCCCGAGCTGGCCGTGATCCGCGGTGCCATCAGCGCCGCCACCCAGTGCGCGGCCGCCGGCGGCACGCTGACGGCCGCCGAGGCGCAGGCGTTCAGCGCAGCCGCGGTGCGGGCTGACGCCATCATCCACCGCGCGACGGCCGACGCCATCGTGCGGGCCGCGCACAGCATCCGTGCAGCAGTGGGGCTTGCCGCCCCGGAAAGGAAGGTATGACGACACGACACAAGCAAGACAGCCAGCGGGCGCTGCGGCGCAAATTGGCGGCCCGCCAGGTTGCTGAGCGCCGGGCACGCCTGGAGGCGATGGTGGAGCACGAGCGCGGCGACGAACGGCCGCCCGGCGCCCACGTGGCGTTCCCCGAGGTCGAGTGGCACCCGCCGGCCGCAGACACCACGCTGGCAATGCGCCTGCAGGCCAGCGACAACGGTGCCGACCACGTGATGCCGGCACCCGCCGAGCCGGACGCGCCGCCGGTGGCTGCCCACGGCAGCGTAACGCCCGCCGTGTTCTGGCTGCTGTGCGCGCTGGCGCTGGCCAGCCTGCTGGCGAAGGCCGGGGGGTGGCTGTGAGCGCCGCCGAACGCGAGCTGCTGGAGCAGGCGGCCAAGGCGGCGGGGTACACAGTTCTGGGCAGCCATCACCCGAACGACGGCCTGAATGTTGATGTCAAAGGCCGGACGTACGTCTGGAGGCCCCTCACCGACGACGGCGACGCGCTGCGGCTGTCGTTCGCTCTAAAGATCAACATCCGGCATGTCGGCAGCAGCGTCCAAGCTGTTGCGCGCGACTCCGATGGAGTGATCGTCGAGGTCTGCGACATCGGCCATGTGGCTGGTGGAGCCGGCTTGCGCCGCGTCATCGTGATGGCTGCCGACGCCATCGGGAGGGCCGCGCCATGACGCCCGCCGATATCGAGCGCATGGCGCGCATGGCCGCCGCGGCCGGCCTGGGCCAGCTGCTGCCAGCCGAGGCGGGGCTGCCCGGCACATGGCTGGGCACGAACCTCGAATGCCTGGAGCGCTTTGCCGAGCAGGCCACCGCAGAGGCCGTGGCCGCCACCCGCCGGGCGTGCGCCCAGGTGGCGGCAGCCTACGGCCCCAGCCGGCCGGTGCTGGCCCGCCACCCGCCGCAGCTGGTGCGCGGCCGCTGGGAGGGCGAGCAAGCCGCCAGTGCCGGCATCGCGGCGGCAATCCTTGAAATGGACAAGCCATGACCATCGAAGTCATCACCCAACCGCGGAAGTACCGCATCCACTGCGGCGGCTGCACGGCAGAGCTGGAATACAGCGGCGCCCAGGTCGGCAACCACCCGGCGGGCACGCGGCGCTGGTTCAAGCAAACCGTCCGCGGCGTGAAATGCCCGATCTGCGCGCAAGTCATCGAGCACCGCCCGGGCCCGCCGCCTGCGCCGCCAATGCCGCCAGAATGGCCGCCGAGGCCAAAGCGATGATGCCCGGCGCATGCAAACTACCGGGGCACGCAAGGGCGCCACAGCAAGCCAGGCCCTACGCCTGCCACAACCGCCAGCCCCACGTGATTACCGCCACCATGCAGGACGGCTGGAACGACGTGCCCGGGCTGGGTACGCGCGAGCCGCGTATGGTCAGCGTGCCCGTCCGCGGCGCGCCTGACTGCCGCTACACGTTGAGCGCGCTGGGCCAAGCCGACCAGCGGTGCGCCGGCTGCCGGTGGCGTGCCGCGCAGGCGGCATGATCCCGCTGCCCGGCGGCCGCGGCACGGCTGACATGGTGGGCCGGGCGCGCGCAGCAGGTGTGCCGGTGTGGCAGCCCTACCCGGCCACCCGACCACGGCCAAAAAGCGGGTAAAACACGGCCGGTACCAGCACCGGCAATGGCGCTGCAGCTATAAATTTTGTAGCTGCCGCTTTTTCTTTCACGACACCTTGAGATTGGCCTGCAGCCCAATGTTTGCGGCAGCACCTAGCTATAAAAACGGTAGCAAAACAGGCCGGCCACCACCGTGCGCACCGCCCACGCCGCGCAGGCACAAAAAAGCCCGCGCTGGGCGGGCCTGGTGGGGTGGTCAGCGCATCTTCCGTGTCGCCTCGTCAGCAATCTCGACCGCCAGACGAACGCGGTCTGCGACGCTCCTGATGGGCTCGTCGCCGCGTAGCCAGCCCTGCGCAGCCATGGCGAAAGGCAGGGCAGCCAGGAATGCGCGCTCGCGGAACGCTTGGCGCTCGTGCTGCAGCTGGGCGAGCGTCCGGCCGGCTTTGTTGCTGCGCCGGCCGGCGGCATAGCCCCGGCTGTAGGCGCGCCGCTCATCAGCCGTCATGGCACCACCTGCCCGGGCTCATCCGCCAGCCACCGCGCCAGCCGGCCGCGCTCCCACATCCGCCAGTTACCGCTGCCACGCACCAGCAGGTCCGGCTGCTGGCCATCCCAGCCGGCCTGCCACAGCGCGCGGGCCCCGGAGGTGCTGAAAGGGTTCAGGTCGACGCCGTTCTGCGTGGCGCGCTCGCGGTCCCCGGCCGCCAGCTGCAGCTGCTCGGGGTCTGCGTTGGTGATGGCAATCATGGCTGCGCTCCTGCTTGCCGCGCTTCACGGATCGCCTGCATTTCTTCCCAGCTGGCCACCCAGTCCCGGAAATGGTTGGTGGTGTCGCTGGCCTCGCCTGCGGCCTCCATGTTGGCGCGCACCTGATCGACCAGCGCGGCGCGCAGCGGCATGGTGGCGCGGTGGATGATGATGCCAGCCAGCTGCTGCTTCACCGGGAACGCCGCGCAAAGCATGACCTCGGCGATTGCGCTGCGCAGCTTTGCATCATCAGGGTCGAAACCGTGGTGGCGCAAGATGCTGGAAACACCGGGAGCGTCCAGGCTGGGCGGCTTAAATGCGTCATCGATTGCAGATTCCACGGTGTCGCAGGTTTCGGCCTGCAGCTCGAAGGAGCGGCGCTCGGCCGCCGTGTAGTTGATGCGCGTGCTCACGACAGCAGCTCCTGCGGCACGTCCACCACCGGCCCGCAGTGGTGCGCCACCAGGCAGCGCATGGCGGCGATCAGCGGGTCGTTTTCATGGCTGGCGAATGCCCGGCGGCCGCTCCAGCCGGCGTGAAATGTCGTCGCGCTCCAGCAGCCGGACGGTCCCCAGCCGGCATGCGGGCCGCCGTTGCGGTGCACGTGCCTGGTGGGCGGCCCCAGCATGATGTTGTGATCGCGGATCAGCAGCATGGCGTCGTTACCGCTGGCGCTGGGCCTGAAAGGGTAGGAAAGCACGGTGCCGGCGGGCGTGAGCCACTGCGTGTAGCCGTAGTCATCGGCACTGCCCGACACGGTGTAGCCGAGCGAGGTGGCCACGGCCCAGTCCAGCGCGGTGCCGGTCAAGTCTTGGGTGTTGATGGTGGTCATGTTTTCGGGCCCGCAGGGCGGGCGGTTGGTTGAGGGCAAAAGCGCCCGATGCACCGGTCATGCACTGGGGCTGTCAGTTCGTTCGTCGGCACTTGTGGCAAAGCCTGTCCTTGCCGATTTCTTTCGCAAGAGCAATCGACGCTAACGCGGTGGTCTGTTCAGTAACTTCGCATCCGCAGGCTGGACAGGCCCACGAAAGCAGCATGGCCCCGTGGTCCATCTTGGCAGCGACACCATCCGCAGCGGTTAGAGCTAGTTCGCCGTTTCGACCTTCACACCCCTGGCATCGCCCGCACGCTTCAGCCATGCCTATGGGCCAGCCGTTGCCATCAATGGCGCGCGGGCGGAGCACGTTCAGTGTGCAAGAAAACCGCATTACGCGGCCTCCACGTAAAACCGATCAAGCTGGCTGGGGTTGGTGGTGGTGAAGACGACGCCCACGGCGTCACAAACCGTGTAGATGGTTTCGCCCATTGCGAAGCCATAGGCTGGCACATGGGTGTCAATTGTAAGGCCGGGCTTCAGGGTCTTGTTCATTTCGTTTACTCAGGTGTGTTGCGTTAAATGCAGTATACCGGAGTATTTACCGGGTAAAACAATACCCGAATATTTTCAGGGGTTACTGCGCGCCAGCAGCTGCGCCCACATGCCGCCCGGCTGCACGCCGCGCCGCACCCTGTTGCGGATGCGGATGACGTCGCGCATGCGGGCCCGGTAGCGGGCATGCCGCTCATTGCGCTGCGCCGCCGTCAGCACCGGCCGCGCGACGTCCTCGCCTGGCCCGCAGGCATAGATGGGCACCCAGTTGCTGCCGCGCCCCGTGTAGCGCCGCCAGCCGGCTATGCGGAAGAACTTGGTGCCGTACTTGCCGCGCGCCTCCGACAGCGCGCCCTTGACGGCGGACTTCCGCAGCCCCAGCACCTCCGCCAGGTTCTCCGCGGACTGCGGGCCGTGCTGGCGCAACGCCTGCACGATGGCCGTGCGGGTGTAGGCTGGCATCGGCATCAGTTGCGCCCCCCGGGCCTGGCCGCCTTGGCCAAGCTCTGCCGCATCCATTCCAGGTTCCGCTCCTGGTTGGCTATCTGCTCCAGCAGGCCCTCGCGCTCGGCCATCACGGCGTCGAAAATGCGTTCGGCCACCGCCATGGGCGGGCCGTCAATGGTCAGGCACGGGTGCAGGCAGGCCAGGAAGTCCAGAGCCTGCCGGTATTCGGTGATGCCGGCGGCCATCACGCACCGCCTTCCTGCGCCAGCACCGCGCGTGCCTCGTCGGCTGCCGCCAGGCGGTCGGCCTCGCTGCAGTGCGCAGTGCGCTCGATGGCCGCGATGCACTTCAGCAGGGCGGCGCGCAGCGGGTTCGCCTGGGCGGCTGGGGTGGGCGCGGCGCGGAAGCGGTAATCGCAACCCTGTCCCATGCAGCTGCCGTCCCAGTCTTCGACGTGGCGGCCATCGGAATGCCCTGGGCATTTGCTGGTGCCGCTCGGCCCCGCAACTGCGCCAGCGGCTGGTGCCGCCTCCATCAGTGCCACGTCATGCTTGTGCTCGGCGTCGCCCGGCTGTGCGCTCATTGGTGCAGCAGGGGAGGCGGCGCGCGCGATGTCGCGAGCGCGGAGTCTTGCAATGCGATCCGTGACGCCGCCGGGCCAGTCTTTATCGATGGCCCAATCGATGGCATCAAGCAGGGCAGCCCTCTGCCACGTCTGGGTGATCTGTCTAGCGCTCGGCGCCTGTGCGCTCATTGGTGCAGCTGCCCGCAATGCCTTGATCGCCGGCACGCAATCCGTGAGGATGTTGGCCCCCGGCGTCAGGCCCAGCGCTGTGCCGACCCGTTGCAATGCCGCGTGGTATTCGCGCTCCCCTGCGGCTGGGGGTGCAGCAGGGGCCGCGCAGCGGCAATGCGATTTCACGTAGTTACAGCCAGGGCATGGAGCCACACCAGCCAACTGCACAGCCAGTGACATGGCGCCAGGGTCACCTGACTTGCTGCCAGCGATGAGAATCATCATATCGGCGGCGTCCAGCTTTTTTTCTTGACCACTCGGCGCGGCCCCACGGGCGCGCAGGGCGGCGGTGGCGTCGTTGGCTGGCGCTACAGCCATGGCGCCCATTAGGTCATAGACCTCGGCCGACCATGGCCCGTAGGTATCGGCCAGCCCGGCGTTCATTGCCGGCCGGCGGTTCAAGATGTCAGCCAGCAACGCGACGTCGCCCCGGGCGCCCTGGATTTCGGCGTGCAGGCGTCGCAGATCCGTGACTGCGCTATTGACCAGATCGCGATTGTCAGATGGTGACCAGGTGCAGGCCATGTCTTCTAGGCGTTCCGCCAGGCGCAGCGCCTCCGGCAGGTCTGCGGGTTTGGCGGGCAGAGGCGCAATTTTCACCTCGATTTGCGAATGCATAAGCCCGCCGCCGAGTGGAAACCACCCGGACCACTGGCCGTTTCGGTCTTTGCACCGCATTTGGTATCCATTTTTTGGTACCGCCAGCGGCTGCAGGCCCCCTGCCCCGACTGCCTCCAGCTCGGCTGCCTGGCGGCGCAACATGGCGGCAGCGCTGCCCGTCACCGGCTGCCCGCTTTCGAGCGCTGCGGCCAGCCTGTTGGCGTCCCAGTTTTCGACGGCGCGGTAATCCATATCTGCGATGGCTGCTATTTTTTCAGTAGCATTCATGATTGCCTTTCGTTGGTGGTTGATGTGGGCGTGGCGTCTGTCGGCACGGGTTTTGCGCGCCTCGACAGGACGGCCGGGCTTTCTTCTTGCTCAGGCTCGGGGTGTGCGGAAATAACGCCGGTGCGCTTGTGAAGGTAAAGCGGGCCCAGCTTGGGGCAGCCGATGGTCAGTGTGCCCGCCGTGCCGTCTCCGTTATCCACCAGCGTGCTGACAGAACCGTCAGGGTTGGTGCGCTGGTCGCCAATTTTTGAAAATTCAGCTCCAGCGCGCGCTGGCTGTGCGCCAGCAGCTATGTTTTCTGTAGCATTCATATTGCCTTTCGTGGGGTTGAAGATCACGCCTCCGCCCGTGCGCGGTCAGCCCGCCGGCGGCTGGCCGGCAGGTGGTTGACGTCTTGCGATGGCAGCGCGCGCCGTGGCACCGATTTGCCGGAGCGCCCTGCCCGTTGGGATTTCGACGGCCTCCAGCGTGGCGACGATGCGCCGCATGTCGGCCAGCAGCGCGTCGCGCTGGGCCTCCAGCCGGATGCGCTCAGCGCCCAGCACCTGGCGGGCGCGCAGCAGCTCGTCGCGCTGGCCGGCGATGTGGGTTGCGGCCTGCATGCGGCCGCAATGATGGCCGGGCCAGTCAGCCAGGCTCACCGCCTGCTGGCACCAGTAGCATTCCGGCATGGCGTCACCGCCCCAGCCAGAACCGGCCGTTGACGCCGACGCACATGTGGCCGGGCTTGGCCGCCGGCACCGGCTTGCCGTTCTCGCGGCTCGGCAGCGTAGCTGCCCGCTCAGCGCCCGGGCGGTGCGTCACCATCTTGGGCACCCATGGGGCTGCGGGCCGGGCGGTCATTTGGCACCCCGCATGATGCCGGTGGCTGGGTCCAGCCGCTGCGGCACCAAGCGGCGCAGCGTTGCGGCCAGCAGCGGGCCGCGGGTGCGCGGTGCCTCACGCCTGGCCAGCAGGCAGCGCTGCAGCGCCAGGGCGTCGCCGCCAATTTGCGGCAGCGCCTCCCAGTAGGTGCCCGTGGTGGTGTCGAGGTGGCCGGCATATTTGCCGGTGTACCGGCTGCCGATGACGATGCGGGCACGGCCGGAGCCGCCGGGGGTGCTTTTGCGTGGTGTTTTCATGGTGGCAGGCCGGGCGGGGCCGGCGGTGGGTTGGGTTAGTTGGGGATGGTGACGATGGCGGTGGAAACCATGGTGCCAGACGCTTTGAAGGCACCGTCGGGCAGCGGTTCAATGCTGCCGCCGCGGTCTTCAACCAACTGGCGGAAATCGGTGGTCAGGCGGTTCTCGCGGAACGACACACCTGCCGACATGACGGCTACCAGCAGGCCGCCGGCCTTCACGAACCCCAGGGCGTGCAGCACGTGCTTGATGTCGGCTTGGCGGCCGAACGGCGGGTTCATGATGACGCGGTCGTAGAGCGGCATCTGCGGCACGGCCAGGAAATCGCGGCGCTCCACTGTGCGTAGTCCCGGCAGCGTCAGCAGGTGCTCGTGGTTCGCCTGCATCAGCTCGACGCAATCCACAACGGCACCGCTTGCGGCGGCCGGCGCAGCCAAGGCCCCGCGTCCGGCACTGGGCTCCAGCACCATCATGCCGTCACCAATCTGCGCGGCGGCGATCACGCGGGCCGCGATTTCCGGCGGCGTCGGGAAGTATTCGAAATCGTCGCGGGGCACCACGACGTCGCCGGTGGCGATGATCTGCTCAATGCGCTCGCCGGCGTCGCCGGTGAAGACGTGGGCCTTCGCCTTGCGGTCCCACTTACCGCCGGCGGCCTGCAGCACCTTGTCGGTGCGCGTGTACAGCGCCCGGTCCAGCTGGCCCACCAGCGTGAGGCGGCTGCCATCCACGGTCGCACGGCTCAGGACGGCCAAAACTTCGTTATCGACTTGCATATGGTGAAATTGTTCGCCGGGCAAAAGCGCCCGCCCATACCCTGGCCAGCAGGGCATGCGCGGCAGCTCTCAGCTGGTAAGCGCCGCCAGCAACAGGGCGGCCAGCGACAGGCCGATGACCACGGCGGCCGCGGCGTCCAGCCGGCGTGCCTTGCGGCGGTTGCGGTAGATGCCGCGCAGGTCAGCGTGTTGGCGGTGCATGGCGGTCAGTCCTCAAAGAGCCGTGACGACGGCGCCGTAGTAGCCGCTTTGCGCCGCCCACTGGCGGCAATCGCTCAGGGCCTGTGCCTTGGTGAAAGCCTCGGCGGCGTAGTGGTAGCAGCGCGTACCGAGGTCGGGGTGCGAAACTTGGATTGCGATCATGGTTTTCTCTTGGGTTGTTTGTTGCGTTGTGTGAAGTATAGCCCGGTTATTTACCGGGTAAACAAAGCAACCCCAAAGAACAGTCAGGATTTACCCTAAGCCGCTGGCGGCGTGTATGCATCGCGCAGCTCGCGCAGCGCCTCTACGGCATCCCGGCGGCGCTCGGTTTCGCGCACCGCCTGGCGGCTGAAGGCCTCGTGGATTGCCGGGTTGACGTGCCACAACCGCGGTTTCCCGTCGCTGTCTATGGCCGCGGCATCGGGCTCCATCCAGCCCAGCGTGCACAGGCTGTCGATCACGGCCCGCGTCTCCCACCACTCCAGTTTGCGACTGGCCTTCCAGTGCACGGCGATGTCGCGCTTGCTGAGCCGCTCCAGCTTCTTGGCCAGCAGCAGGCGGGCCAGCTGCCTGATGTTCTCCTGCCGGTCATTGGCGTCCAGCACCTCGCTGTAAAAGTGCAGGGCGTGGGGCAGCAGCACGCCGCACATGAGGCGCTCGACCTGCAGGGCGGCTTCACCGCTCACCTCGACGCCCACCGGGTGCCGGCTGTGCTCGTATGCCTCCAGGCAGTGGTACAGCAGCAGCAGGCGCGCATACAGGCCGTCCCACTTGCCCAGCCACGCCTGGATGTGGGCGTGGTCGATGGCGTCGATCAGGCGCTTGGCGTAGCGCGCCACGCGCTCACGGGACTGGTGCGCGGCCTCGCTCAGCATGACGTGCTGCGGGGCCTCCTGCAGCCGGATCAGGTGGTCGAACAGCTCGCCGAAGCGCGCCATTGCGTCCATGTCCGGCCGGCGGTCGGCATCCAGCTGCGCCGGGCGCGCGCAGAACACGATGAAGCGCTGCAGCAGGCCGTCATTCCCCATGCTGCTGGCGATGCGGCGGATCATGTCCGGCTGGATGCCGCCAATGATGCACGTCGACCAGTTGGGCACCACAACGGCGCCGCGCGTCACGCGGTCAATTGCCCGCCGGCCGCCGTTGTAGGCCTCCAGCCAGTGGGCGCGGTCCATGCTCGCCCCCTTGGCCGCGCCCTTGTAGGCATCCATGCCGGCAAACCAGCCTGTCAGCTCATCCTTCAGCGTTAGCACGCCCCGCGGGTTGTCCTTCAGCACCTCGGTCAGCGCCTCGACGGTGATGTCCTCGACCACCAGGCGCTGCACGGCCGGCGGCTTGGGCTCCGGCGCCGGGTTGCTCTTGTCGGCCTTCTTGGCTTCCTTCCAGCTGTCGTGCTGCCACTTCCAGTCTCCGATGGCCTTGCCGTTTTCTTCCGCCATGTTGTGGTCGATGCGCTTGGCGTGCCGCACGGCTTTGCTGATGGCCGGTGACTTCTTGGTCGACGGGTCACCGACGAACGCCACCCACAGCCGCGCGCTCTCCGTCCAGGTCGGGTCGTGCCGCTTGGGCTGCAGGCGGATGCCGTCGGTGATGCAGGCGGCCGCAGCCACCATGGCCCCCAGCGCAATGATGCCGGGGTCGCAACCAGTCAGGTCGGCCTGGTCCTGCACGTACTCGACGATGCAGGGCGGCAGCACGTCCATGGGCATGGCTGGCGGGGGCTGGATGCCGAAGACGTCCAGGGGTGCGCTGAACTCCACGGCTGCCGGCGCAGGCCGGGCCCGGCGGCCCAGCGGCCGGTTGTCGTTGGCCGGTTGGTCGTCAGGGTAGCCGTAGTCCTCGGGCGGCGGCATGTCGTCCGGCCCGGCCGCCGGCGCCGCGCTGCTGGCGGCGGCAGCGGCCTCGAAATACTCGCTGGCCTCCACGACGTTCGACTGCGCCCATGCCAGCGCCGCCCAGCCTTCCGCGGGCGGCGGGTCGGCCAAGTCCCAGCCGTCAGGGCTGCCGGCCATGGGCCGCACGAAGCGCAAACTGGCCGCGGTGCCGCGCAGCTGGGCATACACCCGGCACATCGCCGCCGTGCCCGGTTGCTCTGCCTCCGGCATCAGCTCGCCGGCCCGCTCGTGGTGCTCGGGGTACGGCTTCCAGTCCCAGTCACCCCACAGCGTCACCCGGCGGCCGGCCAGCAGCGCCCAGTGCGCCATGTCCACGGCTTTCCCGCCACCCGGCCAGGTGACGACCACGAAGCCCGTGAACAGCAGGCGCGCGGCGTCCGCCGTCTTCTCGCCCTCCACCACCAGCACGGGGGCCTTCGGGCGAGCCACCAACATCTCGGCGCCGTACAGCGGGCGCGGCTGCCCGAACGACAGCCAGCGCCAGCCTACCTCGCCGGTAGATGTGCTGACGGCCCAGCACATCGGCAGGGTTTCCTTGCCGGCGCTGCCGTCACGCTTGCGTGTCTCGAACCGCGCCACGTACCCGACGTGGTTGCCGTCGGCGTCGCAGTACAACCAGGTCTTGGACGGCCGGCCGAGGCGCGAGTGGTAGAAGTCCGGCGGCTCCGCGCTGTCGGGGACGCGTGCAATTGCCCTGTGCTCTGGCTCCGGCTGCACGCGCCGGGGCCGCGGGACAGCCGACACCACGCCGGCGGCAGCGGTGCCCACGATGCGCTCGATGGCCTGGGGGAAGGTCAGGCCCTCCATCTTCATGACGAAGTCGATGGCGTCGCCGTGCTCTCCGCAGCCGAAGCAGTGGAAGATTCCCTTGGTGCCGTTGACCTTGAACGAAGGCGAGCGCTCGCTGTGGAACGGGCAGCAGGCGGCGTGCTCTCGGCCCTCTTTCTTCAAGTCAAGGTAGCGGCCCACCACCTCGACGATGTCTGCGCGCGCCGCATCTATGGCGCCGTCACCAATCGCCTGTTGTTCCCGGGCCGTCATTGCGCGGCCCCTGTGTATTGCGACATGAAAACCCTAGCTGGACAGGGGAACTGGGAAAAAAACGGCAGGGGAAGGCACGCCAGCACGCGCCGTTCAGGTTGCATCCCTATCCCCGCCGAAAACTGCTAGGCGGCAGCAGCGGGCGGCGCTGCAGCCGCGGCCTCGGCCTCGCGCTGCAGCTCGCGCTTCAGGATGTCCAGCTTGGCCTGCGGGATCACCTTGTACGCCTTGGTGCGGCAGCGCAGGACGCGGATGGTGTGGGGCTGGTAGCCCAGGATCGCGCACACCTTCTCGGTGCGCTGTCGGTCATCGCCAGGGATCGCCTCAAAGACGCGATTGAATTCATCGCGTCGGCGGTCGCGGTCTGTTGGTGTAGTCATGGCGCTGGTTTACTCTGGCAATTGATTCTGCGGCATTGTAGCCGCAAATTTACTCGGTATAAGCGTGGCAATGCTTTGCCGTCACTGCTGGCGGCCGCGCGCCGTGACGACGCCCGACACGCTGGTCGGCACCCAGTCCACCGGCGGCCGGGCGTCGCTGGGCTGCTGCGCCGGCAGTGGCGTGGCGGCGATGGCCTGCTGGCGGGCGCCGTGCATGCGCCAGCGCTCAAGCCACGGCGCAGCCAGTGTGCCTTCCTTGCGGCGCGGCATCACGATGGCAAGTGCCTCAGGCATCGTTACCGGTAGCACCAGCATCGCGCCGTCCTTGTCATGTTGCCGCATCTGTACGCCGTTGCACCAGCTGCGCTGTTCGCGCGTGCTGGCGGCGCTGATGGCGGCTGCGATCAAGCGCAGGTACTCGGGGTTGAACTCGCCGGTCACGCCCTCGCCGTAGTGGTCGCGCTCGCGCACCACCTTCAGCAGGTCGGGGAACTTGCCCTCCACCTCCCAGGCCGGGACACCATCACGGGGTGTACGCGGGCCATTGGGCTGCACGCACATTTCCTCGATGGCCTTCTGCGCGCCGCCGATCATCTCGTAACGGATGACAGCCAGGCGGCCATCGATGGCCTCCAGCTGCGTGCCGGGCTTCTTACTGGCCGCCACCAGTGGGCGCGTGATGGCAGCGATCACCGTGCGGTCTACGTGGCCGTCGCGGTCGTGCCACAAGCCCAGGATGTGGCCATTGGTGGCGGCGCCGATCACGCCACCGCCGGCGTCGGCCGGCAGGGGCTGGAAGCAGACGCCGTTCAGGTAGTAGCGGATGTCGTTTTCGGCCTTGAAGTGCGCGAGGTAGGCCAGGCCGCGGCCGGAGAATTTGAGGTTCATGATAGGGGCCCGGGGCGAGCCGGGCAGCAGGGTTGACGGTGGGTGTTCAGCGGCCGATGGCGCGCTTCATCAGCTGGTATGTCGCCGGCGCGGTGCCGCCGCACTTCGGGTCGCGCCAGTCCGGCGTTTCCCCGTCCATGGTCGCCTCCAGCTCAGGCCAAATGGCCACCAGCGCCGCCCAGGCTGGCGAAAGTTCTGCGGCCTCCTGTAGCCGGGCGCGCGCAGCCGGCACCGCCTCAAGCATCAGCCGGCAGCGGCGCAGGTCATCGGGGTCGTAGGGGTGGGCGGTTCGGTCGCGTTCGTCAAATTCGCAGCGCGACGGCCGGCCGGGGCTGATGCCGGTCAGCCGGAGGAACAGCGCCTCGCTGCTCATGCCGCGCTCGCCGAACGCCAGCCACTGCAATGCACCAGCCGGCGCGTCCGGTGTGGCCGCCGCCTGGGCCTGCATTGCGCCTGGTGCCAGCCGCTCGCGCAGCGCCGCCAAGGCCGCGGGCGTGCCGCCGGCCAGGTTCGCGCCGGCCATGCGGGCGACATCGGGGGCCATGACAGCGCCTCGGCCGCACAGCTTCGCCACCTTTCCGAGCCAGTCCATTTCCTGGGGGCCGAAGCCCAGCACTACGGTGCCGTTGATTTCAGATTTGCTCATGATTTTGAACGCCCGCGCTTACCGGGCGTGTGTTGGTTGCTATTAAATTTCTAGTGCCCGCAGGGCAGCCCGCCCTCGGGCAGCTCGCCGGCCGGGCCCACTGGCACCACGGCGCCGCAGGACAAGCAGGTTTTCAGATGCCACACCTTAAAAGCCTTGCCGGCCTGCGCCACTTTGGGCCAGCGCTGCGGGCCGTTGGGCGTGGTGGACAGGATCAGCGTCGCCCTGTCGAACGTGCGCGTGCGCTGCTGGGCGAGTGGGATCATGTCGCTGTCGTCGCTGCTCACTGCGCCCCGCCTTCCTGCGGCACCTGGAATGCCGACTGCACCAAACCTTGGCGCAACGTCGTTCCCAGGGCGGCAGCCAGCACCTGCTGCAGCTCGGCCGTCTGCGCGGGCGTCATTACTCGCACGCGCAGGCCATCGGGGAACACCTGGGCCAGAATGCTGCCGCCTTCCTCCAGGTGCTTGTCCGCCAGTTGCGCGATTAGCTGGCGCTGCTGCGTGGAAGTCACGACGGTGGCTGTTGATTCCTGGCGGGGCTTCATGCTGCACTGCCTTCCTGCGGCGCTGCGCCCAGCTCCTTGCGCGCCTCGCCGCCAAGCGCCTCGATCAGGTCGGGGATCAGCTTGCTGAGTTCGCCCGTGGCGATGGCCACGTCGGTGTCGAAACCGCCGTCCTGGTGCGCGCCTTCAAAAACCGTGTCCAGGAAGTCGATTTTCTTCAGCTGCAGGCAATCGGTCAGCACGAACGACACGCGGTCGTCCCAGGTGAGCGCGAGCGTGGTGGGCAGCTTGCCGGCGGCGATGTGCTCGCGCACCTCGTCAATGTCGAGCGGGTGTCGGCCGTACTTCACGGTCGCCTTTGTCTCGTCGGCGCTTTTCAGCACTGTCTCGCGGTCCACGCTGAAGCCCACGGGCGGCTCCTGCGTGCTGAGCCAGTGCGCCATGGCGGCTTTGGGGTCTGTTTGCGTGTCGAGCAACGCGACGGCCAGGCCGGGCAGCGTTTCAACCAGCAGGCTCACCACTTCGTCAGCGCGGCCCTGGCTGGCAGTTCCCAGCAGCAGCAGGCGCGCGGCCGGGTCGATCCACACCGGCACGCTGGCCTGCTTGGTGAAGGCCATGGGCAGAAGGTCGAGCTTGGCCTCTTCCTTGAGTTCCTTGGTTTCCTTCTTGCCGGGTTTGCGGCCGGTTTCCTGCTCGACGCGCGCCGCCTTCTCCTTGACCTTGCGGGCCAGCACCGAGCCCGGCAGCATCTTGGTTTCCACCATGAAGCGCAGCACCCATTGCCCGCCAACGGCTTCGACCATAGCGCCGTGCGCCTGTCCACGTGGCGGCAGCCAGCCAAATGACTGCTCCTGCGTCGGCCCGCACTCCACGAACGGCGTCTTGGCCAGCGCCTCCTCGACTTCTGCCAGCGTGGTGGCCCACTGGGGGGCGATGCGGTACAAAATGGCGTCTTTGAACATAGGTTTTCCAAATGATGCGGCCGGGAAAAGCGCGCCCGGCCATCGCGTTGGTGGTCAGGCTGCCCGCAGCTCAGCGCCGCTTACGCACGCCAGTCCGCCAGGCGTGCGGATTTCCCACATGCCCTCGTAGTAATGGCGCACCACGGTGGCGTCGTAATCGCCGTACCGCACGGCCTGGCCGGGCTTGAAGTGGCTGGGGCTCCAGTGTGCTGGCTGCTGCATTTTGCTTACCCCTGCTGCAGCCCGTAGGCGGTGGCGAAGGCGTTCTGGCTGGCGTATTCCTCGCAGGGGCCTCCGGTGTGGCCTGCACGCATGTCAAAGACGAACACCGCGCCGTTTTCGTCTTCCCGGCAACGGATGCCGGCGGCGACGCAGCCGTCGAGACGCATGGACACGTTGTTCAGCGCGCACATGGCGCTGTAGACGGCATCGGCTTGGCTGGCGTTGAGGATCATGGACATGGTATTTACTCCGGTTTGTTGCGTTGAATGCAGTATAGCTGAAAATTTACCGCGTAAACAAACCTGAGCAGACTTTCAGGTTACTTCAGCCGCCAGCCGTCGGCGGCGTCAATCAGCTCCTTGCGGAAGGCCTCGATGGCGCTGCTGCGCATCTGCTTGCGGTTGGCCGCCAGCCAGGCGCGCAGCACATCCGCGGGCGGCGTCACCGGCACCACGACCTCGGCGCGGTAGGCCTTGGCCTGCGTGACGTGCGGGTAGTAGGGCGCGCAGACCACGACGTTTGTCATGCCGCGCTTCACAAGGCTGTCCAGCTCGTCCTGGTTCTTGGCGATCACAGCCCCCGGGTGCTTGGCCCGGAAGGCCTGGTAGCAGGCCTCGCGCACCATCTCCGGAGCGCTGTATTCGGCGTACTCCAGGTCTTTCACGTCGTCGCCGATCATCTGCGCGATTTCCTGCCAGCGCTGGGTCTGGAACCACATGGTTTTCGTCAGGAACAGCAGGTCGAAATTACTGACGGTCTGGCGGTCGCGCTCCAGCGTCAGGTGCTCCGGCCGGACGTCGTAACCGAATTGCAGCCCGGTATCGCAGACGAACAGGCCGCCGACGTACAGCTTGCCGTGGCGGGCCCGCAGGATGCGGCCCTCGTGCACCTGGTGGGCCTCGCCGATGTCGTCCTGCATCTGCAGGCAGCCGTCGCGGATCGTGGCGATGTCGGCCGGCGACAGCCCGCCCACCTCGAACTCCAGGCCTTCACGGCGCTGCTGGGCCGGCTCGTCGTCAATGCACAGCACCTCGGCGGCGAACTGGCGGCTGTTGCGGAACGCCGGCCGCCACGTGCGGTCACCGTTGTGCACCGTCACCTGGTAACCCTCTCGGGTCAGCACCAGCAGCGCGATTTTGTAGCCCTCGCCGAAGCTACCGATGGTGTCGGCGCTGTCGGCCTTGCTGGTCTGCCCCAGCAGCAACGTGCTGGCCTGCAGGCGGCTATTGCGGCTGCGGATGTGCAGGGTGTCGGCGCCGAACTCCCATTCGAAAGGGCTGTCGCTGTCGATGGCGTTCTGCAGCAGCTCGCGGACGGCTTCGGCCATGCCCCAGAAGTACCAGATGGAGGTCTCGGTCTCGGGGGTGATGAAGTCCACCACCACGCTGGCGGCCTTGACCG